>Ga0187809_10000009_pt1 | contig 312461 bp, 293 predicted proteins | sample NC_wetland_sal_i_8_FD_132415 | JGI IMG/M metagenome (GOLD analysis project Ga0187809, IMG submission 132415) | Wetland sediment microbial communities from Neuse River Estuary, North Carolina, USA - ASW_4 | ecosystem: Environmental > Aquatic > Freshwater > Wetlands > Sediment | place: USA... | reverse complement strand
GACCAGCTGGCCGACATCGTCCCCAACCACGTCGTGTCGACCGACGTCCCCGCCGAGGTGGCCGGTCGCGCGGTGCTCGTCGAGCGGCTCGACATGCTGCCGGTCGAGTGCGTGGCCCGGGCCTACCTCACCGGTGGCGGCCTGGGGGAGTACGCCGCGACCGGAGCCGTGAGCGGCATCGCCCTCCCGGCGGGTCTCGTCGACGGTGACCGGCTGCCCCAGCCGATCTTCACCCCCTCGACGAAGGCACCCCAGGGCCGGCACGACGAGCCCATCCCGTATGCCGTGGTCGAGGAGCTCCTCGGTGCCGGGCCGGCCGCGCAGGTCCGGGACCTCACCGTGGCGATCCTGGCCCGGGGCAACGAGATCGCCACCGAGCGCGGCATCATCCTCGCCGACACCAAGGTCGAGTTCGGTGTGCGCGACGGCGACCTCGTCCTCGCCGACGAGGTGCTGACCCCCGACTCCTCACGCTTCTGGCCGGCCGACCGGTGGGAGCCCGGCCACGCACAGCCGAGCTTCGACAAGCAGTACGTCCGCGACTGGCTGACCTCGGCGGCGAGCGGCTGGGACCGGGGGTCCGGCGCCCCGCCGCCCCCGCTCCCCGAGGAGGTCGTCGCCGCCACCCGGGCCCGCTACGTCGAGGCCTACGAGCGGCTCACCGGCGAGCGCTTCTGACCCAGTCCGCGAAGGCGCGGGGGTCGGTCGGGACGTCCGGCCGCGGGAGCAGCCCGGTCCGCAGGCCGGCGCCCGGGGCCGGCACGCCGACGACCCGGACCTGCGGGTGCCAGGCCGCGGCGACGGCACGAGCCATCTCGGCGGCATCGGTCCGGTCCGGTCCGGCCAGCTCGTGCAGCGTCGGCCCCACCTCGAGGGCGGGGAAGGCCGGCGGCTCGCCCGTGGCGGTCCGGGCGAGGAGGTCGGCGGCCGCGTCGGGATGCACCGGGCGGAGCCCCATCCGGGGCACGACGGCGAAGCGGCCCACCCGGAGCTGCCCGAGGAACGTCTCGGCGAGCGTGAACCAGGCGGTCGTCCGGACCACCGAGACGGGCAGGGGGGCCGCGGCATACGCGTCCTCCTGGGCCGCCTTGCCCGCGTAGTAACCCGTCGCCCGTCGCACCGCGGGGTCGGTGACGTTGACGATGGAGAGGCACACGAGATGGCCGACCCCCGCGCCGGTCGCCGCCGCGACCACCCGGCGAGCACTGGAGGCGAAGAAGTCGACGGCCGCCCGCCTCGACAGCGTCGTGTGGTTGAGGCAGTCGAGCACGACGTCGGCGCCCGAGAAGGCCGCGTCGAGCCCGGTCACCGTCACGACGTCGACCCCGGTCGACCGTGCGGCGATCACCGCGTCGTGGCCGAGCGCGGTGACCCCCGCGACGACGCGCCGGCCCATCTCGCCGGTTCCGCCGAGAACGACGACGGTGCCCATCCTGCTGACCTCCCTGCTCGCTCCGTCCGGTCTTCCAGCCTCTCACCGTCGCGTGGATGCCGCCCGGTGGGGGCCGGAGCGCCTGGCCGTCGCGGGAGGGGCCGGCTGGTTCAATGACGACATGAGTTCCGACCAACCCACCTGGCAGAGCGCCGGGTACCCCATGCCCGTGACCACCTCCTTCGACTTCCCCGAGTTCGACGTCGCGACGACGATCGGAGCCGTCTCCGGGGTCTACGCCACGAGCCTGGGCATCGGGCGCAGCTTCACCGCCGGCTTCTCGGCGCTGGCGCGCGGCGAGGTCACCCAGATGACCGAGCTCCTCGCCGAGGCGCGGCATACCGCCCTGCTGCGCTGCGTCGACGCCGCCGGCCGGCTCGGTGCCAACGCGGTGCTCGGGGTCCGCTTCGACTCCAACGAGGTCAACGGGCAGATCATCGAGATCCACTGCTACGGCACCGCCGTCGTCATCCGCGGCAAGAGCAGCTGACCGGGGGTCGGGCGGCGGCGGGCCGGGGTCCCCGGCGCGGGTAGCCTGGTGCCCGACCACGCCGGCCGCTCCAGGAGACCCCTGACATGGTTCCGTCGCACGATCTTGTGCTGACCACCGTCCCCGGCGGCAACGCCCTCTCGCCGTTCCGCGCGGCGGCCCTCCTGGCGCGGCTGCGCGCAGTGGTCCCGTCGGTCACCGCGGTCTCGGCCCGGCACGTCCACTGGGTCGCGAGCGAACGGTCCCTCGACGCGGCGACGGCGGCCACCGTCGAGCGGCTCCTCACCTACGGCCGGCCGTATGCCGGTGCCGACGGTGCGGGTCCTCGCACGGTCGTCGTCGTCGGTCCCCGGCTCGGCACGGTCTCGCCCTGGGCCTCGAAGGCGACCGACATCGCCCACAGCTGTGGTGTCGAGGTCCGGCGCGTCGAGCGGGTCACGGAGTACGTCCTCGACGGCGTCGAGCTGACCGGGGAGGAGTGGGCCGCGTGCGCCGCCCTGCTCCACGACCGGATGACCGAGAGCGCCCTGCAGACCCGCGAGGCCGCCGCGGCGCTCTTCGACGAGCGGGTGGCCGAGCCGATGGCGCACGTCGACGTCGTCGGCCGGGGCCGGGAGGCCCTGGAGTCGGCCAACGTCGCGTTCGGCCTCGCACTCTCCGACGACGAGATCGACTACCTCGTCGAGGCCTTCACGGCGATGGGCCGCAACCCCACCGACGTCGAGCTGACCATGTTCGCCCAGGCCAACTCCGAGCACTGCCGCCACAAGATCTTCAACGCCGACTTCGTCCTCGACGGGACGCCGCAGAGCGCGTCGCTCTTCTCGATGATCCGGCACACCGAGGCGGTCGCCGGGGCAGGGACCGTCGTGGCATACAAGGACAACGCCTCGGTCATCGAGGGCGGGCCGGCCACCCGCTTCCTGCCCGAGCGCCCCGACGGGCCGAGCCGGTATGCCGCCCGCCCCGACACCGTCCACGTCCTGATGAAGGTCGAGACCCACAACCACCCGACGGCGATCTCGCCCTTCCCGGGGGCGGCGACCGGCGCCGGTGGCGAGATCCGTGACGAGGGGGCGACCGGCCGGGGGTCCCAGCCCAAGGCGGGGCTCACCGGCTTCGCCGTCTCGAACCTCCACCTGCCGGGGACCGACGAGCCCTGGGAGCGCGACGACTACGGTGCACCGGGACACATCGCGACCCCGCTCGAGATCATGACCGACGGCCCGATCGGGGCGGCCGCCTTCAACAACGAGTTCGGCCGCCCGGGCCTCGGCGGGTTCTTCCGCGTCTTCGAGCAGACCGTCGCCGGGGTGCGCCGCGGCTACCACAAGCCGATCATGAGCGCGGGCGGCCTCGGCACGATCTCGGCCGACCAGACCGAGAAGGTCGTCTTCCCCGCCGGGACGCTGCTCGTCCAGCTCGGCGGCCCCGGGATGCGGATCGGCATGGGCGGGGGTGCGGCCTCCTCGCTCACCGCGGGCGCCAACGCCGCCGACCTCGACTTCGACTCCGTGCAGCGGGGCAACCCCGAGATCGAGCGACGCGCCCAGGAGGTCATCAACCACTGCTGGGCGCTCGGCGCCGACAACCCCGTCCTCGCCATCCACGACGTCGGGGCCGGTGGGCTGTCCAACGCCTTCCCCGAGCTCGTCGACGGTGCCGGGCTGGGCGCCCGCTTCGACCTCTCCGCCGTGCCGCTAGAGGAGTCCGGTCTGGCGCCGAAGGAGGCGTGGTGCAACGAGAGCCAGGAGCGCTACGTCGTCGCCCTGGCTCCGGAGTCGCTCGCCCTCTTCGCCGCCCTGTGCGAGCGGGAACGGTGCCCGTATGCCGTGGTCGGCACCGCCCGCGCCGACGGTCGCCTCGTCCTCGCCGACGGGCCGCAGGACGTGCCGGGGGAGGAGCGCGCCATCGACATGCCGATGGAGGTGCTCCTGGGCAAGCCGCCTCGGATGACGCGTGATGCGACCCGGGTGAGCCGGGTCGAGCCACCCCTCGACCTCGAGGGCCTCGACGTGCGGGACGCGGCCTACGCGGTCCTGCGGCACCCCACCGTCGCGAGCAAGCGCTTCCTCGTGACGATCGGCGACCGCACCGTGGGTGGGCTCTCGCACCGCGACCAGATGGTCGGGCCCTGGCAGGTGCCGGTCTCCGACGTCGCCGTGACCCTCGCCGACCTCGTGGGGCTGCGTGGTGAGGCGATGGCCTCCGGTGAGCGGATGCCGCTCGCCGCTGTCGACGCCCCGGCGTCCGGCCGGATGGCGGTCGGCGAGGCCATCACCAACCTGCTGGCCGCCCCGATCTCGCTGCCGACGGTCAAGCTGTCCTGCAACTGGATGGCAGCGGCCGGGGAGCCCGGCGAGGACGCCGCGCTCTTCGACACCGTCGAGGCGGTCGCGATGCAGCTCTGCCCGGCCATCGGGGTCAGCGTCCCGGTCGGCAAGGACTCCCTGTCGATGCGGACCCGGTGGACGCAGGACGGCGTCGACAAGGCGGTCACCTCGCCCGTCTCGCTCGTCGTGTCCGCGTTCGCCGTCCTGCCCGACGTCTCCGGGACCTTGACGCCGCAGCTCCTCGACGGGTCGGTCCTCCTTCTCGTCGACCTCGGCTCCGGTCGGTCGCGGATGGGTGGGTCGATCCTCGCCCAGACCCTCGGCGGGTTCGGCGACGAGGTCCCCGACCTCGACGACCCCGCGCTGCTCGTGGCGCTCGTCGACGCGGTGAACGCGGTGCGGGACAGGCGACTCGTCACCGCCTACCACGACCGCTCGGACGGGGGGCTGTGGGCCGCCGCCTGCGAGATGGCCTTCGCCGGCCGGGTCGGTCTCGACCTCGAGGTCGCCTCGGTCGAGGAGCTCTTCACCGAGGAGCTGGGCGTGCTGCTCGGTGTGCCCGCCGACCGCGCCGTCGAGGTGCTCCGGCTGCTCGCCGACCACGGGCTCGGCGGTTGCACCCGCCTCGTGGGGCGCACGGCGCCGGACCGTCGGGTCCATGTGACCCTCGCCGGGGAGGCGGTGCTCGACGAGCCGCTGGGCCGGCTGGCGCGAGCCTGGGACGAGGTGTCCTGGCGGATCTCGAGGCTGCGCGACAACCCCGAGTCGGCCGACGAGGAGCACGCGGCGGCGGGGGCCACCGACGACCCGGGGCTGACCGTCGCGCCGAGCTTCGACCCGGCCGACGACATCGCGGCACCCTACGTCTCGCTCGGCGCCCGGCCCAAGGTCGCCGTCCTGCGCGAGCAGGGCGTCAACTCCCACGTCGAGACGGCGTTCGCCTTCGACCGGGCCGGTTTCGACGCGTACGACATCCACATGACCGACCTGCAGAGCGGCCGCTTCGACCTCGCCGAGGTCGTCGGCCTCGTCGCCGCCGGCGGCTTCGCGTACGGTGACACCCTCGGCGCCGGGGAGGGCTGGGCGCGCTCCGTGCTCTTCAACCCCGCGCTCACCGAGATGTTCGGCACCTTCTTCGACCGGGACGACACCTTCGGGCTCGGGATCTGCAACGGCTGCCAGATGTTCGCCGCGATGACGGACCTCATCCCCGGGTCACAGCACTGGCCGAGGTTCACCCGCAACAGGTCGGAGCAGTTCGAGGCCCGGCTCAGCCTCGTCGAGGTGCTCGACAGCCCGTCGGTCCTCTTCACCGGGATGGCCGGCAGCCGGCTGCCGATCGCCGTGGCCCACGGCGAGGGGCTCGCCGACTTCTCGGCCCAGGGCTCCGCCGAGCTCGTCGGCCGGGCGATGCGGTTCGTCGACGGGCACGGCCGGGCGGCGGCGGCATACCCCGCGAACCCCAACGGCAGCCCCGACGGGCTCACTGCGGTGACGACGCCCGACGGCCGGTTCACCGCGATGATGCCGCACCCCGAGCGGGTGCAGCGCAACGTCCAGCTGTCGTGGACGCCCGATGACCTGGCCGCGCCGAGCCCGTGGCTGCGGATGTTCCGCAACGCAAGGGTCTTCGTCGGCTAGGACCTCACGCGGCGACGACGGCGACGAGGACCAGCACCGCCGCGAGCATCGTCCCGGCGGCCGGGAGCGCGACCGAGTGCAGGCTCGCGGGGGCGCGGCCGGCGAGGATGGCCCGGACGATGGCGTGGTGCCGCCGCCAGCCGACGACGGCGACCACGGCGGCGATGGCGGCCAGGACGATGGCCGAGACGGTGAGGGCATGGAGATGGTCCTCGACACCCGTGCGCCCGACGAGGGCCGCGTTGGCCGCGATGGCCAGACCCGTTCTCGCCCAGGCCAACCCGGTGCGCTCGGACTGCAGCCCGGGGTCGAGGGGTCCCTGCGGCCCGGGACGAGGCAGGTGGCCGCCGACCGGTGCCGCGTCGGTCACAGCGACCCGGTCAGGACGTCGATGACGACGACGATGCCGGCCAGCGCGAGCAGCCCTGAGAGCCAGGGCAGCATGAGGGAGCGGGGCAGGGTGCGGCCGTGCCGCATCGCCACCTCGTTGCCCGCCCACTGCCGGTATGCCGTGATCGCGATGGCCAGCCCCAGCGCGGCGAGCATGACGCTGAGTCCGGTCCGGAGCCCGGGGATGGAGAAGGGGGGTACGAGCTGCTTGAGGGCCACCGCGCCGGCGAGCAGGGCGAGCGCCGTGCGGATCCAGGCCAGGAAGGTGCGCTCGTTGGCCAGCGAGAAGCGGTAGTCGGGGTCCTCCCCCTCCTCCCACCACCGGGCCCGCTGACCGGAGCTCGCCTGCTGCCAGAACGACACGCGCCGCTCACCCCTTCGTCGCGGCCGCGCCGCATCGCTGGCGCACCTCGCCGACGCCGCCACTGCCCACGAGGGTAACCGGCGTGCCCGCGGCGTCGAGCACGCTGGCGGCGATGGCGGCCCGGTGACCGTTGGAGCACACCGTCCAGACGGTGCCGTCGCCGCGGACCTCCTCGAGCCGTCCGGGCAGGTCGGAGGCGAAGATCGTCTGGCTCCCCGGCAGGGTGCCCCACTGCCATTCCAGAGGCTGGCGCACATCGAGGATGTGCGGGTTCGCCCCCGACGTGATCGCCTCGCAGAGGGCCTCCGGGCCGACGCTGGCGTAGCTGCGGGTCTCACCGCCCGCGGCGGTCCAGGCGGCCATCCCGCCGTCGAGGACCCCGGCCGGGGTACCCCAGCCGATCCGGAGGAGCTGGGTCGCGGCCTCGGCCGCGGCGCCCTCGGTCTCGGGCAGGACGAGCACGACGGGGGAGGCGAAGGGCAGCACCCAGCCGACGTAGCTGCCGAAGCCGGAGTTGAGCTCGATGTTGAGCGCCCCCGGGAGGTGCGCGGCCGCGAAGTCGTCGCGCTCACGGGCGTCGACGACCGCGGCGCCGGCGTCGACGGCGGCGGTGAACGCGGCGACGTCGAGGCGGGGGACCTCGGGGGTCGAGCCGAGCACCGGGGCGCCGACCCGGTTGAGCGGGGCCATGTGCGCGTAGTAGGCGGGGTAGGCCATGAGCTCGCCGGTCAGCTCGTCGCTGAAGTCCTCGACCGAGCCGGCCAGCACCAGGTCGTTGGTCCGCAGCTCGGCGCCGAGGGTGCTCGTCCGCGAGGTCGAGGGCATCGACGAGACGCAGAAGCTGCCCGCGCCGTGGGTCGGCAGGAGCTGGGTCTGCGCCGGCAGCTCCTTGATCCGCTGGACGGTCCGGAACTGGTACGCCGTCAGGGCGTCGGTGTGGTCCGGGCCGAGCAGGTCGGTCCGACCGGCGCTCCCGACGAGGAGCGAGCCACCGCTGAAGAGGGCGACGGGTTCGGGGCTGCCGTCCTCGTAGAGGAGCCAGGCGATGTGCTCGAAGGTGTGCCCGGGGGTGTCCATCGCGACGAGCCGCAGACCGCCGACCCGCACCTCCTCGCCCTCCCGGGCGCCGCGGTGGGCGAACTCGTAGCCGCCGTCGGCGGGCAGGACGAGCTCGGCGCCGTGGGCGGCCCGGACCTCGTGGGCGCCGGACACGTAGTCGTTGTGGACGTGGGTCTCGAGCACGGCCCGGATCCGGGCCCCGCGCTTCTCGGCCGCCTCGAGGAACCGCCAGGCGTCCCGCTGCGGGTCGACGATCACCGCCTCGTCGCCGGTGACGACGACGAAGCTGTTGTCCCCGAGTCCGGGGGTGACGAATACCTCGATGTCCATCTGGTGAGTCCCTTCGCTCGTCCGGAAGACACCTCGGCGGCGGCGACGACCACCGGGTCGTCGGACCCACCGCCGTTGGCGGGTCGGGAAGAAAGTTCAATCAATCAATTGAACGAGTGAATTTCATCACATATGGTGCGGTCATGGTAGGCATACCTAAGTGGGCTCTCGACGACGTGGCCCGACGCTTCGCCCTGCTGAGCGACCCCACCCGGCTGCGGATCCTCGGCGAGCTGCACCAGGCGGGGGAGGCCACCGTCAGCGAGCTGGCCGAGGCCGCTGAGGTCAGCGTCGCGAACGCCTCGCAGCACCTCGGCCGTCTCGCGCTCGGCGGCATCGTGGGTCGCCGGCCCGAGGGCCGCACCGTCGTCTACCGGATCATCGAGCCCGCGATCGAGCAGCTCTGCGCGACGGTCTGCGCGAGCCTGCAGATCGCCACCGAGCGCGGGGCCGACGGCGCCGGCTCCGACGCCCACGTCAGCTGAGGGAGGCCCCGTGACCGCAGTGAACCTGCCGAGCCCGACGATCCGGCCCGAGGGCGGCGGTCCGGGGCGGCTGGCCAAGGTCATCGACCAGACGAAGTGCATCGGCTGCCACGCCTGCACGACGGCCTGCAAGTCCGAGAACGACGTCCCGGTGGGCGTGACCCGGACCTACGTCAAGAGCGTCGACGTCGGGACCTTCCCGCAGGTGCGGCGGGCCTTCCAGGTCACTCGGTGCAACCAGTGCGTCGACGCCCCCTGCGTCACCGCCTGCCCGACGGCCGCGATGCACATCAGGCCCGACGGGATCGTCGACTTCGACAAGGGTTCGTGCATCGGGTGCAAGGCCTGCATGGCGGCCTGCCCCTATGACGCCATCTTCATCAACCCCGAGGACCACTGCGCCGAGAAGTGCAACTTCTGCGCTCACCGTCTCGACATCGGGCTCGAGCCCGCGTGCGTCGTCGTCTGCCCAACCGGGGCGATCATGGTCGGCGACCTCGACGACCCGACGAGCGCGGTCGCCGAGATCGTCAACCGCACCCCGGTGGCCGTCCGCAGGCCCGAGAAGGGCACCCGGCCCAAGCTCTTCTACCGCGGCGCCCATCAGGCCACCCTCGACCCGCTCGCGGCCCGTGCCCCCGAGGGCGACCACTATGCGTGGTCCGAGAAGCCCCGCGGCGCCCACATCGTCGACCCCGGCGTCTCGGGTGGGACGACGACGAGCGCCGCGGCCATCCTCAGCTACGACGTCGCCCACCGCGCGCCCTGGGACCACCGGGTCAGCCTCTACACGTGGACCAAGGGCATCGGCGCCGGGGCCTACCTCGTCGCCCTGCTCCTGCTCCTCACCGGGCACCTCGCGGCCTCCGACCCGCTGTGGACCTGGACCGCGCCCCTCGTCTCGGCCGTCTTCCTCGCGGTCACCGCCGGCATCCTCATCTGGGACCTGGAGCACCCCGAGCGCTTCATCTACATCCTCACCAGGCCGCAGTGGCGGTCCTGGCTGGTGCGCGGCGGGGTCATCCTCAGCGGGTATGCCGCGGTCCTCGGCCTGCACGTCCTGGCCAGCCTCGCCGGCTGGGACACCGCGCACACGGTGCTCGCCTACCCCGGGCTGCCGCTCGCGCTCGGGACGGCGGTCTACACGGCATACCTCTTCGCGCAGGCCAAGGCCCGCGACCTCTGGCAGAGCCCGCTGCTGGCGCCGCACCTCGCGGTCCAGGCGGTCCTCGCGGGGTCCGCCGCACTCGTCCCCTTCGCCGCGGCGACGGGGTCCGCCGCCCTGCGCCCGCTCGCGTGGACCGTGGCCCTCTCGGCCGGCGTCCATCTCGTCCTCGTCGCCGGCGAGGCCACCTTGGCCCACCCGACGGCGCACGCCAGGGCGGCCGCGCACGCGATGACCCACGGCAGGTACGCCCGGTTCTTCTGGGCCGGCGTGGTCCTCGTCGCCCTGGGGCTGCTCGCACCGGTCGCGGTCCCGGGTACGGCATGGCTCGGGCTGCTCGCTCTGCTCGGGCTGCTCGCGCACGAGCACTCCTACGTCCAGGCCGGCCAGTCCGTGCCCCTCGCCTGAAGGAAGCACCGATGACGACGATCGACCGCCGCTCCCTCGACGGCCTGGGTGAGCGGGTCAGCGCCGCCAAGGCGGAGACGACGGCCCGGGGCGAGACGTTCTACCCCGGCCCGAGCCGCATCCACCTCGCCGCCCACCCGCCGAAGGAGCGGTGGGACGACTGGGTGGAGCTCGACTCGCGGGCCTGGCCCGACCGGGTGGAGCACCGCTCGATGCTCGTGCCGACCACGTGCTTCAACTGCGAGTCGGCCTGTGGGCTGCTCGCCTACGTCGACCGCGAGACCCTTCAGGTCCGCAAGTTCGAGGGGAACCCCGAGCACCCCGGGTCGCGGGGGCGCAACTGCGCCAAGGGTCCCGCGACGCTCAACCAGATCACCGACCCGGACCGGATCCTCCAGCCGATGCGTCGCGTCGGCGAGCGGGGAGAGGGGCGCTGGGAGCAGGTCGACTGGGACACGGCCCTCGACGACATCGCGGGCCGGATCCGCGCGGCCCTCACCGAGGGGCGGCCCAACTCGGTCATGTACCACGTCGGACGTCCGGGTGAGGACGGCTTCACCGAGCGCGTCATGGCCTCCTGGGGCGTCGACGGGCACAACTCGCACACCAACGTGTGCTCGAGCGGTGCCCGGGCGGGCTACCACTACTGGACCGGCATCGACCGGCCCAGCCCGGACCACGCCAACGCCCGGGTCATCGTCCTCATCTCCAGCCACCTCGAGACGGGCCACTACTTCAACCCGCACGCCCAGCGGATCATGGAGGCCAAGGCCAACGGGGCGAAGCTCATCGTCCTCGACACCCGGCTGTCCAACACCGCGACCCACGCCGACCACTGGCTCTCGCCCTACCCCGGCACCGAGGCGGCGATCATGCTGGCCGTCGCCAACGACCTCATCCGGACCAAGCGCTACGACCGCGAGTTCGTCCGGCGCTGGTGGAACTGGAAGGAGTACCTCCGGGCGACGCACCCGCAGGTGCCCGAGACCTTCGAGGCCTTCGAGGAGGTCCTGGCGACGCTCTACGCGGACTACACGCCCGAGTACGCCGAGGTCGAGTCCGGGGTCAGCGCCGACGTCGTCCGGCAGATCACCGAGATCATCGCCGGCGCCGGCACGGCTCTCTCGACGCACAACTGGCGGTCGGCGGCGGCCGGCAACCTCGGCGGGTGGCAGGTCTCGCGGACCCTGTTCCTCCTCAACGCCCTCCTCGGTGCCGTCGCCTCACCGGGCGGGACGCACCTCAACGCCTGGAACAAGTTCGTCCCCAAGCCGATGCACGTCCCGGGGCACCCGCACCAGTGGAACGAGCTGACCTGGCCGCTGGAGTTCCCGCTGGCGATGAACGAGCTCTCCTTCCTCCTCCCGCACCTCATGCAGGACGGCCGGGGCACCCTCGACGTCTACTTCACCCGGGTCTACAACCCGGTGTGGACCAACCCCGACGGGATGGTCTGGTCCGAGGTCCTGCGCGACCACGAGCTGGTCAGGATGCACGTCGCGCTCACGCCGACCTGGAACGAGACGGCCTACCTCGCCGACTACGTCCTGCCGATGGGACTGGGCTCCGAGCGGCACGACCTGCACTCCTACGAGCAGTACGACGGCCAGTGGATCGGCTTCCGCCAGCCGGTGCTGCGGGCCGCGCGCGAGCGGATGGGCGAGACGGTCACCGACACGCGCCAGGCCAACCCGGGCCAGGTGTGGGAGGAGAACGAGTTCTGGATGGAGCTGTCGTGGCGCATCGACCCCGACGGCGCGCTCGGCATCCGGCGCTTCTACGAGTCCGAGAAGAACCCCGGGGAGCGGCTCACCGTCGACGAGTACTACGGGTGGATCTTCGAGAACTCGGTTCCCGGCCTGCCCGAGGCAGCCGCCGCCGAGGGGCTCGACCCGCTCGCCTACATGCGCCGCTACGGCGCCTTCGAGGTGAGCAGCCACGTCGGCCAGGTCTTCGAGCACGAGATCGGTGACGAGCAGCTCAGCGGAAGGGTGACGACCGACCTCGGCCGGGTCTACTCGAGCGCACCGAAGCCGGCGGCGACCAACCTCGCCCCGACCGGCGCCCCGGTGCCCGACGCCGAGGGCCGCAACCCCGTCGGGGTCGAGGTCGACGGCGTCGTCAGGAAGGGCTTCCCCACCCCGAGCGGGCTGCTCGAGTTCTACTCCTCGACGGTCGCCGACTGGGGCTGGCCCGAGTACGCCGTCCCGACCTACATCCACAGCCACATCCACCGGGAGTCGCTCGCCGAGGACCAGAAGGTGCTCATCTCGACCTTCCGGCTGCCGAGCCAGATCCACACCCGGGGCGCGAACGCCAAGTGGCTCAACGAGCTGGCCCAGACCAACCCGCTGTGGATCCACCCCGAGGACGCGGGACCCCTCGCCGTCGCCAGCGGTGACCTGGTCAGGGTCAGCACCGACATCGGCCACTTCGTCGTCAAGGCCTGGGTCACCGAGGGCATCCGTCCCGGCGTCGTCGCCTGCAGCCACCACATGGGGCGCTGGCGTCCGAAGGAGGAGCCGGACCGGCACGGCGGGCAGACCGCCGCGACCGTCGACCTGCGCCGGGAGGGGTCGACGTGGACGATGTCGCGCCTCCACGGCGTCGGTCCCTACGAGTCGAGCGACCCCGACACCCAGCGGATCTGGTGGGGCGACGTCGGCGTCCACCAGAACATGACGTTCCCGGTGCACCCCGACCCGATCTCCGGGATGCACTGCTGGCACCAGGCCGTCCGGGTCACCAAGGCCGAGCCGGGCGACAGCTACGGCGACATCTCGGTCGACACGGACCGGTCGCGGGCCGTCTACCGCGCCTGGCTGGAGCGGACGCGCGATGCGCGGGAGGTGTCCCCGGACGGCACCCGCCGGCCCTACTGGCTGATGCGCCCGCTCAAGCCCGGGCCCGAGGTCTTCGTCCTGCCCGAGCAACCGGAGGCGACGTGATGTCGGCACCTGCCCGCTCGGGGGCGAGCGACCTCCTCCTGGCCCTGGCCGTCCTGTCCGAGACCCCGCACCCCTCGCATCGCGCCGTCGCGGGCGCCCTCGACCTGGGGGCGCTGCCCGAGCCCGCCGAGTACACCCAGGTCCTCGGGATGTCGGTCCTGCCCTTCGCGTCGATCTACCTCGGCCCCGAGGGCATGCTCGGCGGCGAGGCCGCCGACCGGGTGGCGGGGTTCTGGCGGGCCGTCGGGCAGACCACGCCCGCCGACGCCGACCACCTCGCCTCGCTGCTCGGCCTGTATGCCGCGCTCGCCGACGCCGAGGCGGCCGAGGTCGACCCGGCCAGGGCGGCGTTGCGTCGTCGGGCCCGGGCCACGCTGCTGTGGGAGCACCTGCTCAGCTGGGTCCCCGTCTTCGCCCGAGCGGTCGAGGCGAGCGGGTCGGCGTTCTATGCCGACTGGGCCGCGCTGCTCGTCGAGGCGCTGCTCGGCGAGGCCGCCGAGCTCGACCCGGTCGAGGACCTGCCGCGGCACCTCGCCGAGGCTCCCGGGCTGCCCGACGAGATCGACGGGGCCCGCGACCTCGCGCGGTCGCTGCTCACCCCGGTGCGCAGCGGTGTCGTCCTCACCCGGCACGACCTCGCCCGCGGTGCCCGGGGCCTGCGCCTCGGCATGCGGGTCGGGGAGCGCGCCTTCATCCTGGCGTCGATGCTCGAGCAGGACGCCCCGGCGACCCTCGACTGGTTCGCCGCCGAGGCCGGGCGCTGGGCCGACCGGCACCGTCAGGATGCCGCGATGCTCGGGTCCGTCTCGTCCTTCTGGGCGAGCCGGGCCGAGGACACAGCTGCCGCGTGCCGTGCGCGGCAGACCACCCTGCAGGAGGTGCTTGCCGATGTCGTCTGACGTGACAACGGGGTCCGTCGCTGCCGCCGACCCAGCCCGGACCGTGACGGAGGTGGTGACGGACGCGGTGACCGAGGCCGACGTGCGGCGGATCGTCCGCGAGGAGGTCGCCGCTGCCATGAGGAAGGACCCGGGCACCCGCACCGCCGCCCTCGTCGCCTCGAAGGGGACCCTCGACTGGGCGTACCCACCTCTCATCCTCGCGAGTGCGGCCGCGGCCGTCGGGATGCAGACCTCGGTGTTCTTCACCTTCTACGGCCTCAACATCATCCACAAGAACTTCGACACCAAGCTCAAGGTCGACCCGGTCGGCAACCCCGCGATGCCCATGCCGGTCGCGATGCCCGACCTCGTCACCGCGATGCCGGGCATGGTCGCCGTCGCCTCGAAGATGATGAAGCAGCGCTTCAGCCGGCACAACGTGGCGACCATCGGCGAGCTCCTCGACACCGCTCGCGAGATGGAGGTCCGGCTCATCGCCTGCCAGATGACCGTCGACGTCTTCGGCTACGGCCAGGACGACTTCATCGAGGGCGTCGAGTTCGGCGGCGCCGCGGCATTCATGGCCGACGCCCGCAAGTCCAACGTCACGCTCTTCATCTGAGAGGACCACCGACATGCCCGACATCACCGAGGACGTCCTCGTCGACGCCCGTGAGCTCATGTGCCCGATGCCCGTCATGGCGGCCACCAAGGCGATGCGCAAGATGGAGGTCGGCCAGATCATGAAGGTCATGGCCACCGACCGGGGTGCCCTCAGCGACATCCCCGCGTGGGCCGAGTCGACCGGCAACGAGCTGCTCGCCCACGAGGAGTCCGGCGGCGACCTGATCTTCTTCATCCAGAAGTCCGACGACGACTGACCGTCGGTCGGGGTCAGCGCACGCCCCAGCCTCGGCCGCGGGTGGCCGAGGCCGGTGGCGGCGGGGAGGCGAGTGGCTCCGCGTCGGTGAGCGCCCGGGCATCCGGGACCCTGCGGCGCAGCTCGGCGTCGTCGAGCACCCCCGTGGGGACGACCGCGCGCCGCACCGCGCGCCGCAGCTCGGCGACGTCGATCGGGGCGCGGCTCGCGAGCAGCACGCCGTTGCCGAAGCGCCGCCCCTTGAGCACCTCCGTCGTCGCGAGGTATGCCGTGTGCCCCAGGACCGCCCTCGCCCCGGCGGCGACCCGGGCGGCATACCGCAGGCCCGGCTCGTCGGCGATGTTGGCGAGGAACATCCCGTCGGGGACGAGGACCCGGGCGCAGTCGGTGAGGAACTCAACCGTCGCGAGCTCGGCAGGCAGGCGTCCGCCGGCATACGCGTCGAGCACGACGACGTCGGCGGAGCCGGTGCGCAGCGCGGCCATCCCCGACCGGCCGTCGACGGGCCTCACCCGGATCGCGTGACCGCGGGGCAGCGGGAGCTCGCGCCTGACGAGGTCGGTCAGGACGGTGTCCGGCTCGAGGACGACCTGCGGTGAGCCGGGACGGACCCGCTGGACCCACCGGGCCAGGGTGAGGCCGCCGCCGCCGATGTGGGTGACCGCGATCCGGCCCGACGTCACCGTGGCGAGGGCCGCGGCGAAGTGGGCGACGTACTCGAAGGCCAGGTCCTCGGGGTCCTCGAGGTCGACGTGCGACTGGGCGAACCCGTCGACGACGACGAGCCACCCGCCCCGCTCGTCACGGACGAGCTCGCGCCTCGTCGCCGTCCGGTCCTCGTCCGCCATCTCTGCAGGCTAACCGCCTCTACGGTGCCGAGAGCCAGCGAGCCGCCCGACCCTGCCGCACCTCTGCAACGACAGGGCGGCGATGGTGACCCACCGCCGCCCTGCCGCGTCGCTGCGAGCTGTCAGGTCGCGACCGGGGTCGTCGTGAGGACGACCGGGAAGGTGACCTTCGTGCCGCTGCCCTTGGCGAGGAAGGTCATCGTCGCCGGGGCCTCGGTGAGGGGTCGGTGCCGCGGCTTCGGCAGGTTCTTGACCGCCTTGGTGAACCAGTCGCGCCGCACGGTCAGCGTCACCGTCGCCGAGCCGTCCCTGGTGGGGAGCTCGGAGGAGACGACGACGTCGTCGACCGGGACGTTGCCGATCCGCCGGCCGTCGACGAAGAGGACGAGGGTCGTGTTGGCCGCCGCGTCGAGGCTCGTGAAGTTGAGGCCCTGGACCGAGAAGGTGACCCGGGTCCCCGTGACGAACCGGCTCGGCGCCCCGACGACCGCCACGGCGTGCTTGGCGAACGAGGGCGAGATGGGGCTGTGCTGCGCCACCCAGTCCATGAACATGTTCTGGTCGACGAGCCCGGAGTCGCGGTAGTTCGTCCCCCGGAGCATCGTCGCGAAGCCGTCCGGCGGGACGCCGATGTTCGTCACGAGGAAGCTGTTCGAGACGATCGTGTAGGTCTTCGCGAGGTCGATCGGCTTGCCGTTCACCGTGATCGACGTGATGCGGTCGCCCGCGCCCCGCGTCGGGTCGTAGGTGTAGGTCACGTTGTCGGACAGCCCCAGCTGCAGGTACGGCTTCGAGGCGGTCGGCGGCTGCCACTGCTCCTCGAGCAGCGACTTGACCTGGGCGCCGGTGTAGTCGGCCGTCTTGACCGTGTTGCCGAACGGCATGATCGTCGCGGCCGCACCGAAGGTGATCGTGCCGTCGGTGCCGTAGGGCAGGTCGGCCCGGACCCCACCGGGGTTCATCACGCCGATGTCGGCGCCCAGCCGCCCGGGCTCGTTGACCGAGTCGAGGTAGGACTGTGCGATGAGGTTCGACAGGGTCGACTCACGACCCCGGTCCTCCGCGCCGCTGTTGAACGCGCGCGAGAGGGATGCCGTCTCGGTGCCGATCGGCTGGGCCGCGAGCGGGGCGGCATACGCGACGGCGTCGTCGACGATCTTCGCTGCCGCCTGCCACGTCGGGTCGGCCTGGCAGGCCGGGGTGAAGGCCGAGGTGGGGACGTTCGTCGCGTTGTAGGCCGTGACCGTCCTCGTCGCGGGATCGACGCCGAGCGAGATCCGGCCGACGGCACCGCCGTAGAGACCGGTCTGCAGGACCGGGCGGGTCTGCCCGGCGGGGGCACCCGGGATCTGCACGTCGTAGACGTACGCCTGGTGGGTGTGGCCCTGGAGGATCGCGTCGACCTTCGAGGTGGTGTCGTTGACGAGGTGGGCGAAGACCGGGACGGTGAGCTGGTCGGCCAGGGTCCCCGTCGTCGAGGAGTACGGGCCGCCCTCGTGGTACTCGGCGATGACGACATCCGCCTCGCCGTTGGCCTGGTTGCCGTCCTTGAGCCGGTCGGCGACCCTGTTGACCGCGGCGACCGGGTCCCCGATGTCGAGGGCCGAGACGCCCGCGCCCGCGACGAGGCTCGGGGTGTCGGCGGTGACGGCGCCGATGACGGCCACGGTCAGCCCGCCGATGTCGTAGGACTCGTACTCCGGCAGCGCCGGGGTGCTCGTGCCCTTGTCGTAGACGTTGGCGCCCGTGTAGGCGTACTGCGCCAGCGGGATGATCCGCCCGCTGAGGTCGTCCCAGCCCTTGTCGAACTCGTGGTTGCCCACGGCCGAGGTGGCCAGCCCGAGGGCGTTGAGGTACTCGATCGTCGGCTTGTCCTGCTGGACGGCCGACGTGAAGGGCGTGGCTCCCACGAGGTCGCCTGCTCCGAGGATGAGGACGTTGGACCCGAGCGCCGCCTTCTGGGTGAGCAGGGTGCAGGCGAAGTTCTTGCCGAGCACACCCGTGCCGTTGGTGTCGATCCGACCGTGGAAGTCGTTGATGTTGAGGATGTTGACCGGGATGAGCCCCGCGGGCAGCGGGCCTCCCCCGTTGTTCGTCGCCGCTGTCGCGGACGTGCTCATGCCCAGCGCCGCTGTGACGGCCAGGCCCACACCTGCCGTCACGGCTGTCGCCGTTCTCCGGTGCCTCATGTCTCCTCCGAGATGGGTTCTCCAGCATTCCCCCCGCCGCCCAGTGCGGCGGACGTCTCGCACTCTGCCCGAGACCGGGCAGCGGGTGGGGGGTCGGCGGGTAAAGGGTCGGTAAAGGCCGCCGTCGCCTCGACGTGACACGATCGGGGCATGCCGCCGCGCCGCCGGGTCCCCGAGTCCGAGGGTGCCGCCGCGGTGGCCGCCTGGCTCTCGGCGCCGGCCGGTGCCGACCGCGCCACCGTCGCGACGGCGACCCGATACACGGTCGAGGAGCTGAGCGTGCGCGCACCCGGGCGCAGCGTCGAGGTCCGGGTGCCCCCGTATGCCGCGGCCCAGTGCGTGGCCGGCCCCCGGCATACCCGCGGCACGCCCCCCAACGTCGTCGAGACCGACCCGCAGACCTGGCTCGCCCTGGCGACGGGTCGCGAGAGCTGGGCCGAGGCGGTGGCGAGCGGGCGGCTGCGGGTGAGCGGCACGCGGGCCGACCTCACGGCATACTTGCCGCTGGTGACCTGACGACACCGGGCCGGGCCGAGGAGGTGCAGGGGCGGTGCTGACCTCGCGGGACGTCGAGCGCGCGACGTTCACGGCCACGGTGCTGCGCCGGGGCTACGACCAGCGCGAGGTCGACGAGTTCCTCGCCCGGGTGAGCGCCACCCTGCGCCGGCTCGAGGACGTGGGGGGGCAGGCGCCGCCCGACCCCGGCGACGTCCGCGCCGCCGACGTCGAGGCCGTCACCTTCACCCAGACCCAGGTGCGCGGCGGCTACGACGAGCGCGAGGTGGACCAGTTCCTCGACAGGGTGCTCGCCACCGTGCGCCACTACGCCGCCGACGCCTCGATCCGGGCCCCGGGTCTCGCGCCGATCCCCGGCGTCGAGACCTCGCCGCACAGCCCGATCACCACCGAGGTCGGCCTCGTCGACCGGCTGCGCCGGGTCCTCCACCGCGACCTCTGACCCCTCCTCTCTCACGGGCGGCAACCCCGCTCAGCCGACGGTGACCTCGATGCTCGGCCACCCGGTCGCTCCGCGGGGGAAGGGGTCGGCGACGACGACGGTCTGCACGTCGCCGAGCCCGTCGGTGGCCCGGGCCGTGAGGGTATGCCGCCCCGGGCTCGCCTCCCAGCGCAGGTACCACTGGCGCCAGTAGTCGATCCCGGCGTCGGGGCCGAGGACCGCCCGCTGCCAGGGTCCCTCGTCGACCCGGACCTCGACCCGGGTGATGCCGCGGCCCTGGGCCCAGGCCACCCCGCCGACGACGGCCGTGCCCGCCTTGACGGGCGAGCCGTCACGGGGGGTGTCGATCCGCGACTCGGTGAGGCAGGGCGCGTCCGTCGCCCAGCCGCGCTCGGTCCAGTAGGCCTGTTGCGCGGCATACGTCGTCGCCGTCATCCGGGCGAGCCACTTCGTCGCCCCGACGAACCCATAGAGCCCGGGCGTGACGAGCCGGACGGGGAAGCCGTGCTCGGTGGGCAGCGGCGCACCGTTCATGCCGATGGCGAGGAGGGCGTCGCGGTCGTCGGTGAGCGCCTGGACGGGGGTCGAGATCGTCATCCCGTCGACCGAGGTGCTCAGCACCTGGTCGGCGGAGGCCCGGATGCCGGCCCGGGCCAGGACCTCGCGGACCGGGACCCCGAGCCAGCGGGCCGAGCCGACGAGGTCGCCGCCGACCTCGTTCGAGACGCACATCAGCGTGATGTCCTTCTCGATAAGCGGCATCGCGGTCAGCTCGGCATAGGTCAGGGTCACCTCGTGGTCGACCGCGCCGTCGATCGTCAGCGTCCAGTCGGCGGGGTCGACGCGCGGCAGGATGAGGGCGGTGTCGATCCGGTAGAAGTCGGCGTCGGGGGTGCGGAAGGGCGAGATGCCGGGTATGCCGGCGTCGAGCCCTGCGGGGAGCGGCGGCAGCGGCGTGGCCGCGGCCGGGAGCGGCAGAACCTGGGCCGGCGCCCCCCGCCGGGTCAGGGCGGTGCCGAGGAGGCCGCCGGCCACCCCGGCGGCGCCCGCCGCGCCACCGACGAGCAGGACGGTCCGGCGGGTCGCCCCGCCCGCCCCGGCCGGCCCGCCCGGGTGGGGCCGCGGGCCCGACCCGTCGACCGGGTCGGGAGGGAGGCCCCGCCCCTCGTGGGGACCCACCGCCGGTCCGGCCGGCTGGTCGAGCCGCCGGGCCAGGGCGGCGAGTACCCCCAGGCCCACCCCGGCGGTGACGAGTCCCGGTACGGCCGAGAGGGACCCCGCCGAGGGGCGGGTCACCCCCGCGGCGGTCGCCAGGGCGGCCAGTCCCAGGAGAAGGACGAGGCCGCTCGTGCGATGCGCGCGGGCGAGCACGCCGATGCCGGCCGCGAGCACCAGCGTCACGACGAGGACCGAGGAGACGAGGACGGTCTTGTCGGCCGTCCCGAAGCTCGCGACCGCCCACTCCTTGACCGGCGTGGGGGTGGCGTTGATGACGATGTCGCCGACGGCCGCGACCGGGGAGGCCGGCGGGGCCACGAGCGCCGCGACGAGGTGACCGAGCCCGGCGCCGGCGACGGCCGCCGTCGCGCCCGCGGCGGCATACCAGGCCCGGGGCGGCGGCGCACCGCCGGTGGTGGCCTCGTCGACCCTGTCGCGGATGTCGGTCATCCGTCGATTCTCACCCGGACCGATGCCGCCCGGGCCCTGCTGTCGACGTACTGTAAGGACCGTGTCACCTCGGCGCTCGCCCAGCTTCACCCGGTTCATCGGGACCGGCGCGGTCCTCGGCTTCCTCCTCGGGGGGCTGATCTCGGTCACGCACGTCTTCGAGGGGGGCTCCGCCGACGACCGGCTGCGCTACCACTACACCGACACCCAGGCGGTCCTCTACGTCGGCCTGCTCGGCGCGGTGATCCTCGGGCTGGCCGCCGCCGTCCTCGCCGTCCTGCTCGACCGGCGCGACTGACGCCCGACCCGACGGAGCCCGGTCCCGCTCCTGAGCGAGGCGGCGGCTCGCCCGGTTCGCTATGGGACACTGGGCGGCGTGCCACGCGGTGACGGACGGCTGTCCCACGACCTCATCCCCGGAGAGAAGGCGCCCCAGGACGCCTGCGGCGTGTTCGGCGTCTGGGCCCCGGGCGAGGACGTCGCCAAGCTGACCTACTACGGGCTCTATGCCCTGCAGCACCGGGGCCAGGAGTCCGCGGGCATCGCGACGTCCGACGGCCAGCGGCTCCTCGTCTACAAGGACATGGGCCTGGTCTCGCAGGTCTTCGACGAGCGCTCGCTGGCCACCCTGCCCGGCCACCTCGCCATCGGGCACTGCCGCTACTCGACGACCGGCGGCTCGACGTGGGAGAACGCCCAGCCCACCCTCGGCGGCCACCACGGCGGCACCGTCGCCCTGGCGCACAACGGGAACCTCATCAACTCCGCCGACCTGCGCGACCGGGTCGCCGACCTCCGCCGCGCCGACGGCTACCGCGGCGAGCTGTCGCGCGGCAACACCACCGACACCGCCCTGGTCACCGCGCTGCTCGCCGAGGACCCCTCCCGCTCGCTCGAGAGCGCCGCCCTCGAGGTGCTCCCCACGCTGCGCGGCGCCTTCAGCTTCGTCTTCATCGACGAGCACACGTTGTATGCCGCCCGCGACCCGCACGGCATCCGCCCCCTCGTCCTCGGCCGGCTCGAGCGCGGCTGGGTCGTCGCCTCCGAGACGGCGGCGCTCGACATCGTCGGCGCGTCGTTCATCCGTGAGATCGAGCCCGGCGAGCTCGTCGTCGTCGACGAGGGCGGCCTGCGCTCGCAGCGGTTCGCCCCGGCGACCCCCAAGGGCTGCGTCTTCGAGTTCGTCTACCTCGCCCGGCCCGACACGACGATCGGCGGGCGGGTGGTCCATGAGGCCCGCGTCGAGATGGGCCGCACCCTGGCCCGGGAGCACCCGGCCGACGCCGACCTCGTCATCCCGACGCCGGAGTCGGGGACCCCGGCCGCGATCGGCTTCGCCCAGGAGTCGGGCATCCCCTACGGCCAGGGCCTGGTCAAGAACGCCTACGTCGGGCGGACCTTCATCCAGCCCTCCCAGACGATCCGCCAGCTCGGCATCCGCCTCAAGCTCAACCCGCTCAAGGAGGTCATCCGCGGCAAGCGGCTCGTCGTCGTCGACGACTCCATCGTCCGCGGCAACACCCAGCGGGCGCTGGTGCGGATGCTCCGCGAGGCCGGGGCGGCCGAGGTGCACGTGCGGATCTCGTCGCCGCCGGTGCGCTGGCCGTGCTTCTACGGCATCGACTTCGCGACCCGGGCCGAGCTCATCGCCACCGGGATCGGGGTCGAGGAGGTCTGCAACTCCATCGGGGCCGACAGCCTCGGCTACATCAGTGACCGGGGGATGATCGCGGCCACCCACCAGCCGGCGACGAGCCTGTGCTCGGCCTGCTTCACCGGCAGCTACCCGATCGACCTGCCCACCGAGGGGCGTCTCGGCAAGGGCGTCCTCGAGCTCCAGCTCCCCGTCGAGCTCGACGACGAGCCGGGCGTCGCCGCCGGCGCAGCGGCCGGCCTCGTCGACGTCGAGGGGGTCACGGCCACGGCCGGGGGCGGGGCCGCCGACGCCGTCCTGCGCCCCTGACCCGCCGAGCCCCCCGTCCGTCCCGGGTCCTCCCGGGGCCGGAGCGGGGCGGGAGCGGCCACGGACGCCCCGGCAGCGCCGGCATACCGGGATTCGTGGTCCGCACGACGAGGTCTCTAGGCTGGACCCGTGCCTGAGGAGATCACGTATGCCGCGGCCGGCGTCGACGTCGAGGCGGGGGACGCGGCGGTCGAGCTGATGAAGGCCTCGGTCCGCCGGGCCACCCGGGTCGAGGTGATCGGTGACCTCGGGGGCTTCGCCGGGATGTTCGACGTCTCGAAGCTGGCGACCATGCGCCGCCCGGTCCTCGCGACGTCGACCGACGGCGTGGGCACCAAGGTCGCCATCGCGCAGGCGCTCGACCGGCACGACACGATCGGCATCGACCTCGTGGCGATGGTCGTCGACGACATCGTCGTCTGCGGAGCCGAGCCCCTCTTCATGACCGACTACATCGCGACGGGCAAGGTCGTGCCGGAGCGGGTCGCGGCGATCGTCTCGGGCATCGCCGAGGGCTGCGTCCAGGCGCGGGTCGCCCTCGTCGGCGGCGAGACGGCCGAGCACCCCGGGCTGCTGGCGCCCGACGAGTACGACCTCGCCGGCGCCGCGACCGGCGTCGTCGAGCACGCCGCCGTCCTCGGCCCGCACCGGGTCCTGCCCGGCGACGTCCTGCTCGGCCTCGCCTCCAGCGGCCTGCACTCCAACGGCTACTCGCTCGTCCGCCGGGTCGTCGCCGCGGCCGGCTGGGAGCTCGACCGCGAGGTCCCCGAGCTCGGCCGCACTCTCGGCGAGGAGCTGCTGACCCCGACCCGCGTCTACACCGCCGACCTGCTCGACCTCATCGGCGAGCTCGGCGGCGCCGTCCCCAGCGGGGTCCACGCCCTGAGCCACGTCACCGGCGGGGGGCTGGCCGCCAACCTGGCCCGGGTGCTGCCCCTGGGTGTCCACGCCCGGGTCGACCGCGCGACCTGGACCCCCGCCCCCGTCTTCTCGACCATCGGGGCGCTCGGCCACGTCCCCACTCCCGACCTCGAACGCACCCTCAACATGGGCGTCGGCTTCGTGGCCGTGCTGCCCGCCGACAACGTCGACGCCGCCATGACCCACCTGGCCGGCCGCGGCATCGACTCGTGGGTCATGGGCGAGGTGTATGCCGCCGACGGTGCCCCCCTCGCCGACGGGGCGGAGGTCGTGCACGGCGCCAAGGGCGTCGACGGCGGGTCGGTCCAGCTCGTGGGGTCGCACCCGGCCTGACGGGTCCGCCCCGCCCCGTCCGCCCGGTCCCGGGTCCTCCCGGCCCCGCGTCTCAGACGATGGTGATCTGGGGGGCGAACAGGGCCATGGCGTCGAGCGCCCGGAGGTGGTTCTGCTCGGTGGACCCGGCGCAGGCCCACGCCGCGATGCGGACCGTGGCCCCGGCGTCGGCCGCCGGGAGCGCGGTCGCGAGGACGCAGCAGTCGGTCGACACTCCCGCCAGGGTGAGCGTGGGGGTGGGACCGGTGATGGCGCGCATCGCGGCAGTCCACTTCCCGAACGTGGGCGCGGTGACGAGATGGGCCGTGATGCCCTCGAGCTCGGGGACGACGGCATAGAGCGGGTCGTCATCCGGCACGAGCGCGAAGGGCCACTCCCGGTAGTACGGGCCCCAGGACCCGCCGAGGAGGGGGTCGGCCACGAAGCGGGTGAGGACGACGTGGTCGCCGTAGGCCGCGGCGAGGTGCCGGATCGGCTCGACGACGTCGGGCCACATCGGCGACCCCCACGGGCTGTCCGGGTCGGCGAAGATCCGCTGGGCGTCGATGACGACGAGCCAGCCGTCGTCGCCGGGCACCTCGGTGGGCAGGTCGGCCGGGCCGGGCAGGGTCACCGTGACTCCTGGCGACGGACCCGTCCCGCTCGGGCGATGTAGGTGATGGCGAAGGACAGCACGAGGGCGAGGATCACCCCGACGTTGGCATACGGCCAGTTGCCGTCCCAGTACGGCCCGGACGGGTCGTTGACGAAGTGGCCCATGTGCAGCGGCTCGAGGAGGTAGCCCTGCCAGTTGTTCCACGCCGCGTCCTGGGCGAAGGAGTTGACGACCAGGCCCCAGCCGACCGCGGTGGTCACGACGACGGTACCGATCGAGAGCCAGTCCGCGGCGCCGTAGCGCCCCGCGGGGGTGAAGAGGGCGTCCTCGTCGTAGTCGCGCTTGCGCAGGGCGAGGTCGGCGATCATGATCCCCGCCCACGAGGCGAGCGGGACCCCGAGGGTGATGAGGAAGGACTGGAACGGGCCGAGGAAGTCGGTGGCGAAGAAGACGACGTAGATCGTGCCGAGGGTGAGGATGATCCCGTCGACGAGGGCCGCCGACGGCCGGGGGATCCGGACGCCGAGCGAGAGCAGGGTCAGGCCCGAGGAGTAGATGCCGAGGACCGCGCCGCTGACGAGCGAGAGGATCACCGCGACGAGGAACGGCACGAGGAACCAGGTCGGCAGGATCGTCGCCAGGGTCCCGACCGGGTCGCTCGTGATGCCGTCCTTGAGCGCGGGGTCGGAGCCGGCGAGGAGGAGACCGTAGACGACGAGGATGACGGGAGCGACCGCGCCGCCGAAGGTGTTCCAGAAGACGATCGAGGAGCCCGAGGCGTCGCGGCGCTGGTAGCGGCTCCAGTCGGCGGCGATGTTGATCCAGCCCAGCCCGAAGCCGGTCATCACCATGGTCAGCGCGCCGATGACCGCCTGGGGCGAGCCGCTCGGCAGGGCGGTCACCTTCGCCAGGTCGATGTGCGACACGGTGAGCGCGATGTAGACGACGGTGGCGACCCCGGTGATCCACGTCAGCCACGACTGGAGCCGCATGATGATGTGGTAGCCGGCCACCGAGGCGAGGACGATGAGCGCGGCGACGACGAGCATCGCGATGACCTTGACCGTCGTCCCGCTGCTCCAGCCGAGCTCGCGGAAGACCGTGGCCGTCGCGAGGGTGGCGGTGATGGCGAGGAAGGTCTCCCAGCCGATCGAGGTCAGCCAGGAGATGACCCCCGGCAGCTTCTGCCCGGTCACCCCGAAGGCGGCCCGCGACAGGACCATCGTCGGCGCCGAGCCGCGCTTCCCGGCGATCGCGATGAGCCCGCACAGGAGGAACGAGACGACGATGCCGACGAGCGCCACCACGATGCTCTGCCACATCGAGATGGAGAAGGACAGCAGGAACGCGGCATACGAGATCCCGAACACCGAGACGTTCGCCGCGAACCACGGCCAGAAGAGGTCCTTGGGCGAGGCGGTCCGCTCGGACTCGTCGATGATCTCGATGCCGGTCGTCTCGACCCCGAGCCGCTTCGTGGCCTCGGCCGTGCGTGTGTCGCTCATTCTCGAAGCATCGCAGACGCCGGCTCCGGGGAGGCGACGGGACGCGCGCACCGACGCGCGCGCCATCGGCGCCGAGGCCCCGAACCCGGGGACCTTCCTCGGCTGCCGGTCAGATGCACGAGGGCCGGGCGGTCAACGCTGCCCGGTGGCCCACCGTCCGTAGTCGTCGTCCTCGTCCCACTCGCGACCGTCGGCGCGCCGACCGGTCTCGTGGTTCTCGGCGTGGAGTTCCCGCTCAAGCGCGCCGAGGTCGGTGTCCGGGCTGTAGTACTTCAGCTCGCGAGCGACCTTGGTCTGCTTGGCTTTGGCACGGCCGCGCCCCATGGCGTGACCCCCTCATGCGTCTGCCGGGGCGGCATCGCTTTGCGGATGACCCCGATGGAGTCATCCCACGTCGCGGAGCGGTCCCGGGAATCGTGTGTATGTCGTGGAGGCAACGCTACATCAGAGTCCTGGGCCGGGCGGACACGCGGCATCATCCGGACGGCCGGAAATCGGCGCTCCGGACGGCGTCGTAGGCTTACCGGATGCCGGGCTGGACCCGGCCGTTCCGTCCGCCCCGCCCTCGCATCCCCCGCATCCCCCGCACTGCCACCGAGGAGGCCCCGTGCGCATCGGCTACAAGGCATCGGCGGAGCAGTTCGACCCGGGCCGGCTCGCGGCATACGCGGTGCTCGCCGAGGAGCTCGGACTGGACTCCGTCACCGTCTCCGACCACTTCCAGCCCTGGCGGGTCGAGGGCGGCCACGCCCCCAACGCGCTCGTCTGGCTCGGTCACGTCGCGGCCCGCACCGAGCGGGTGCTGCTCGGCACCTCGGTCATGACGCCGACCTTCCGCTACAACCCGGCGGTGATCGCCCAGTCGTTCGCGACCCTGGGCTGCCTGGCGCCCGGCCGGGTCTTCCTCGGGCTCGGCACCGGCGAGGCCCTCAACGAGGCCGCCGTCGGCGCGTTCGAGGGGGAGTGGCCCGACTTCAAGGAGCGCTTCGCCCGGCTCCGGGAGGCGGTCGACCTCATCCGTGCCCTGTGGACCGAGGGGCGGGTCAGCTTCGAGGGCGAGTACTTCCGCACCGACGACGCGGCCGTCTACGACCGGCCGGAGACGCCGGTTCCCGTCTACGTCGCGGCGGGCGGCCCGCTCGTCGCCCGGTATGCCGGCCGGGTGGCCGACGGCTTCATCTGCACCTCGGGCAAGGGGCGCGAGCTCTATGCCGACGCGCTCCTGCCGGCCGTCGCCGAGGGCCTGGCCAAGGCCGGGCGCCGCGACGGGGACATCGACAGGATGATCGAGGTCAAGCTGTCCTGGGACCCCGACCCCGAGCTCGCCCTCGAGAACACGAGGTTCTGGGCGCCGCTGTCGCTCTCGGCCGAGCAGAAGCACTCGCTCCACTCGCCGCTGGCGATGGAGAAGGCCGCCGACGAGCTGCCCATCGAGCAGGTCGCCCGCCGGTGGATCGTCGCCTCACGGCCCGAGGACGTCGTCGCCGCGGTCAAGGAGTACACCGACCTCGGCTTCGACCACCTCGTCTTCCACGGCCCCGGCCACGACCAGGAGCGGTTCCTCAGGACCTTCGCGGAGCAGGTGGTCCCGGGCCTGCGCGAGCTCACCCCCGGCGGGCTGCCCGGCTGAGCCGTCGGGGCCCCGTCGCGGGTGGCCCGGTCAGTCGCCGTACCGGTCCGGGTCGCCGCGGTGGGGCAGGCCGCCCTCGGGCAGCCACAGGTGGGGCAGGCCACCGGCCATCCGCCGCTCGGCGATCGCCTCGGCCGCGACCGCCGGGCTGACCCCCTCGGCGTCCGCGGTGCGCAGGACCTCGAGGGTGTGCTCGTAGATCCGGCCGGCGGCCGCGCGGGCCCGGCCCATGTCGAAGCCGTTGAGCTCGTCGCCGACCTGGATGACCCCGCCGGCGTTGACGAGGAAGTCCGGGGCATAGGTGATCCCGCGCTCGAGGAGCCGGTCGGCCGTACCGCCGGGGCCCTCGCTCACGAGCTGGTTGTTCGCGCCGCCACAGACGATGCCCGCGGTCAGCGCCTCGACGGTCGCGTCGTCGAGCGCGCCGCCCATCGCGCACGGCGAGTAGACGTCGATCGGCTCGCGGACCAGGGCCGCGGCGTCGGCGACGACGCGGACCTGCGGATGCCGGGCGGTGAGGGCCGCGAGCGCGCCCTCGTCGACGTCGGTGACGACGACCTCGGCGCCCTCCTCGAGCAGCTGGGCCGTGAGGAGCCGCCCGACCTTGCCCACACCGGCGATGCCGACCCGGCGGCCGGCCAGCGTCGGCTCGCCCCAGCGGACCTCGGCCGCCGCGCGCATCCCCTGGAACACCCCGTATGCCGTGAGCACCGAGGAGTCGCCCGCCCCACCGGCCGCCTCGGAGCGCCCCGTCGCCCACCGGGTCGTCTCGGCGACGACGTCCATGTCGGCGACGTAGGTGCCGACGTCGCACGCCGTCACGTAGCGGCCGCCGAGCGACTCGACGAACCGTCCGTAGGCGCGCAGCAGGTCCGGGGTCTTGTCGCGGTGCGGGTCGCCGATGATGACGGCCTTGCCACCGCCGTGCGGAAGGCCGGCGAGGGCGTTCTTGTAGGACATCGCGCGGGAGAGGCGCAGGACGTCGGCGAGTGCCGCACGCTCGTCGGCATACGGGTGGAAGCGGGTTCCGCCCAGCCCCGGTCCGAGCGCGGTGTTGTGCAGGGCGATGATCGCCCGCAGCCCGGTGCGCCGGTCGGCGCAGAGGACGACCTGCTCGTGGCCAGAGGTGTCGGTGGGGTCGAGCCTCGCTCCGGTCGAGGAGGGGCTCGAGGTCGCTGCGCCGGTCATCGCGGCTCCTTTGGGTCGGTCTCGTCTCACGCTAGCCCGGTCAGTGGCCGGCCGCGCCGGCGACCGGGCCGGTCGACTGGGCCAGGCCGACGACGAGGTTGATCGTCGCGGCGACGAACCCGGTGCCGTAGACGTAGGACAGCAGGGTGTGGTGCAGGACCATCCGCCGGATCTCGCTCGAGCGCAGGGCGGTGTCGGAGACCTGGTAGGTCATCCCGAGGGTGAAGGCGAGATAGGCGAAGTCCGAGAAGCGGGGCACCTCGACGCCGTCGAACTCGATGCACCCCGGCTGGGCGTTGAAGTAGAACCGGGCGTAGCGCAGCGTGTAGATCGTGTGGACGGCGACCCACGCCCCGGCGACGGAGGCGAGGGTCAGCACGGCCTGGACGATGCCGAGGGTCCCGGCCCGGGTCCCGTTGGGGACGAGCATGACGCCGATCGCCACGAGGCTGGCGAGCGAGGCGAGCACGACGACGAGGTCGACGACGGTGCGGCTGGCGTCGGTGCCCTCGACCCGGGTCCGGGTGCCGTCGACGCCCTGGCGGAGCAGGTGGCCGAGCAGGGGCAGGGAGAAGGCGAACGAGCCGACCACCCAGCCGACGAGGACGTGCATGGGGATGCCGCCGCCGGCCGGGACGGGGACGGCGAGGCCGGACAGCACGCCGAGGCCCCCGCCGACGACGAGCCAGGTGTGGGTTCGGTGCACGGCGCCACGCTACTGGCCGTTCCCGGAGATCCGCCCGGGCGCTGGGGTGGGGGCTCCCCGGGCCGACTCGCTCACCGCAGATGCGGGCTGATGAGGCTAGGCAGTCCTCATCTGCGTGTGTATTGTCGCCCCCATGCCGACGTTCCGGATCCGCGAGGCGGCCGAGCTGCTCGGGGTGTCCGACGACACCGTGCGCCGCTGGGTCGACGCCGGACGTCTCAGCGCGACCACCGACGAGGCCGGCAAGCGGGTCGTCGAGGGCGCCGAGCTGGCCGCCTTCGCCCAGGGCCTTGCGGCCGAGGCCGGTCGCCCCCAGCCGCGTCCGGTCGTCCTGGAGTCGGCCCGCAACCGGTTCGTCGGCCTCGTCACCCGGGTCCTGCGCGACACGGTCATGGCCCAGGTCGAGATGCTCGCCGGCGGGCACCGGATCGTCTCGCTCATGAGCCGGGAGGCCGCCGACGACCTCGGCCTCGAGCCGGGTGTCCTCGCCATCGCCTCGGTCAAGTCGACCAACGTCGTCATCGAGCTTCCCGCCCAGCCCTGACCCGACGCCGCCCTCTCCCGGAAGGTCCGAACCATGGCCGCTCGCACCCCGCGTCGCCTCGCCCTCGCCGCTGCCGCCGCTGCCGCGGTCGTCCTGGCCGGGTGCGGCTCGTCGAGCAGCGGGTCCGCCGGTGGGTCCTCGTCGACGTCGGCCTCGGTGACCGGGACGATCAACGTGCTCGCGGCGGCCTCGCTCCAGGAGGCGTTCACGACGCTGGGCACCGAGTTCGAGAAGGCCCACCCGGGGACGAAGGTCGTCCTCAACTTCGGGCCGAGCTCCGGACTCGCCGAGCAGATCAACCAGGGCGCACCGGCCGACGTCTTCGCCTCGGCGAGCCCGACGAACATGCAGCAGGTGGTCAGCGCGGGCGGCGCATCCGACCCGACGAACTTCGCCTCCAACGTCCTCGAGATCGCCGTCCCGGCCGGCAACAAGGCCGGCATCACCTCGCTGGCCGACCTCGGCCGGCCCGGCGTCAAGGTGGCCGAGTGCCAGGCACAGGTCCCGTGCGGGGTCGTCGCCGCCTCGGTCCTGAGCAAGGCCGGGGTCACGCTCACCGGCGCCAGCCAGGAGGCCGACGTCAAGTCGGTCCTCACCAAGGTCAGCCTCGGTGAGGTCGACGCCGGCCTCGTCTACGTCACCGACGTCAAGGCCGCGGGCGCCAAGGTCACGGGCATCGAGATCCCCGCCGACGTCAACACCTCGACGCTGTACCCCATCGCCGTCCTCACCCACTCGGCCAACCCGGCGACGGCCCGGGCGTTCACGGCCTACGTCCTCTCCGACCACGGCGCGTCGGTGCTCGCCGCCTCAGGGTTCGCCACGCCGTAGCGGCATAGTCGACGTATGCCGCCGCCCTCACCCTCCGCGTCCGAGCCCGAGCGCGGGCCCGGTCCCGCGCGGGTGGAGCGGGTCCGGCCCCGCATCGCGTGGGGGCTGCGCGTCCCCGCGGCGCTCGCCGTCGCCTTCCTCGTCGTCCCTCTGCTCGGGCTCGTCATCCGGGCGCCCTGGCGGGGGATGGCCGCGATCCTGCGCCACCAGGACGTCCTCTCGGCGCTGCGGCTCTCGCTCCTCTGCGCGACGAGCGCGACCGCCATCTCCCTCGTCCTCGGGGTTCCGCTCGCCTGGCTGCTCGCCCGCTCGCGGGGACGCGCCGTGCGCTACCTCCGGGCGCTCGTCACGCTGCCGCTCGTCCTGCCGCCGGTCGTCGGCGGGGTGGCCCTGCTCCTGGCGTTCGGGCGCAACGGGGTCCTCGGGCGGTGGCTCGACGCGTGGTTCGGCCTCACCTTGCCCTTCACGACGACCGGGGTCGTCCTCGCCGAGACCTTCGTCGCGATGCCCTTCCTCATCCTGGCCGTCGAGGGGGCCTTCCGGGCGGCCGACGAGGGCTTCGAGGAGGCCGCCGCCACCCTCGGCGCCTCGCGGATGGTCGTCTTCTGGCGGGTCAGCCTGCCGCTCGTCGGACCCTCGCTGCTGGCCGGGGCGGTCCTGGCCTGGGCCCGGGCGCTGGGCGAGTTCGGCGCGACGATCACCTTCGCCGGCAACGTCCCCGGGGTGACCCAGACGATGCCGCTCTCGGTCTACCTCGCGATGGAGACCGACCCGGACGCCGCCGTCGCGCTCTCGCTCGTCCTCCTCGTCGTGTCGGTCGCCGTGCTCGGCGGGCTGCGTGATCGCTGGCTTCCCGGGGCGGGAGCGTCGTGACCGGGCTGCGGGCGGGTGGCACGGCGCGGCGCGGGGCGTTCGAGGTCGCCTTCGAGCTCACCGCCGACCCGGGCGAGGTCGTCGCCGTCCTCGGTCCCAACGGCGCGGGCAAGACGACGGTGCTCCGAGCCCTGGCCGGGCTGACCCCCCTGACGACCGGCCGGGTCGTCGTCGGTGACCGGGTCCTCGACGACGCGGCGGCCGGAGCCTTCGTGCCGCCCGAGCGGCGCGCGGTCGGCGTCGTCTTCCAGAACTACCGGCTCTTCCCCCACCTGTCCGTCCTCGACAACGTCGCCTTCGGGCCGCGCGCGGTCGGGGTGGGGCGGCATACGGCGCGCGGCCGGGCCCGCGAGTGGCTGGACCGGCTCGACCTCGCCGACCTCGCCGACCGCCGCCCGAGCCAGGTGTCGGGCGGGCAGGCGCAACGGGTCGCCCTCGCCCGGGCGCTGGCCGCGCAGCCGCAGCTCCTGCTCCTCGACGAGCCGACCGCGGCCCTCGACGCCCGGACCCGCGTCGAGGTCCGGGCCGAGCTGCGCCGCCACCTCGCCCTCTTCGCCGGACCGGTCGTCCTCGTCACCCACGACCCCATCGAGGCCATGGTCATGGCCGACCGGATCGTCGTCCTCGAGGGCGGGCGGATCGTCCAGGAGGGGACCCCGGCCGAGGTCGCCCGGCGGCCGCGTACCGACTACGTGGCCCGGCTCGTGGGGATCAACCTGTATGCCGGAACCCTCGACCCGGCCGACCGGAGCGTCGCGCTCGACGTCGGCGGTCGTCTCGTCGCCACCCCCGCCGAGGGAGCGGGGGCGGGGCGGGTCCTCGTCGCGCTGCGGCCGTCGGCCGTGACGATCCATCGCGACCGACCCGAGGGGGCGAGCACCCGCAACGTCTGGCCCGGGACCGTCTCGGGGCTCGAGCTCATCGCCGACCGGGTGCGTGTCGAGATCGACGGCGCCCCGCCGGTGCTCGTCGACGTCACGCCGGGGGCGGTGGCCGAGCTGGGCCTGGAGGCCGGCCGGCCGGTGTGGCTCTCGGCCAAGGCGACCGAGACCGAGGCCTACGCCGACGACGCCGGCGAGCGCTGAGGGGCGAGCGCGTCGACGAGCCCGGCCATCCCGGCCAGGGCACCGAGCGAGGCACGCCCGGCGAGCGCGGCCCGGACGGCGAGCGCGTCGAGGTCCTCCGGCTCGTCGAAGGCGGCGAGCTCCTCCGGGCCGGGCAGCCGCAGGCCGAGGCCGCGCACGGCGCCCGCGAGGCGGGGGCCCACCGAGACGCCGGCCGGGGCCCGTCGGGCGCTGATGATCCCGAAGTTGTGTTCGGGAACGGCCATGACGAAGTACCAGACGAGTCCGACCGGCACCATGACGAGGCTGTTGAAGAGCAGGTAGAAGGGCATGACGAGCAACCAGATGTTGCGGCGCTGCCAGTGCGCCCACGTCACGTACGCGAAGTAGACCGCGATGACGGCGAGGAAGGTGAGCGACCGGGCCTCGAGGGTCCACCAGCGCAGGCCGGCCATGAGGATCGTGATCCCTCCGCCGTAGAGCCAGAGGAAGGGGTGCCGCAGGACGTACCGGCTGTTCGTGATGAACAGCCGGAACTCCCCGCCGGACCAGGCCGCCCGCTGTCGCAGCCAGGCCTTCCACGAGCTCGGCACCTCGGTGTCGACGGGGAACGGGATGTGGGTCGCGACGTAGCCGAGCTGGTCGGCGAGCAGGCCGGCCTCGACGTCGTTGCCCTGGAAGAACATCGAGTGCCGCTCCATGACCGCCCGGAACACCTCGGCGCGGCCGACGTGGCACGCCCCGCTGAGCAGCCACGGGAGCACCGTGCGCATCCGCATCGCCTGGGCGTACTCGAAGCGCTGGAGCTGGACGAGCATCGGCCCCTCGGTCTGCGGCACGAGCCGGACCGAGGCGAAGTCGGCGCCGGTATGCCGCAGGGCCGCGACCAGCGCTCCGAGCGGGCGCGGCGTCGTCGTGTCGGCGTCGATGCAGACGACGTAACGGCCGAGCTCGCCGCGGTCGCCGAGCTCGACGAGGGCGTCGCGGACGACCGTGTCGCGGATCGTCCCGCCCGTGCGGCGCTTCGTCGACTCGGTCATCGCGACGTGCGGGCTGATGTAGATCGACAGACCGTGGTAGTCGGCGATGCGGCGCAGGTCGGCGTAGAACTCCTCGCTCTCGCCGCTCGTCGTGCACAGGACCGCGCGGGCGCCGTACTCCGAGAGGTACTCGGCGTTCTCGAGGTACCGCGCCTGCCCGTAGATCGGGACGAGGACCGTGAAGTCGTGCTCGAGCGGGGGCTCGGGCGTCCCGTCGTCGTGGGGCTGCCTGGCCCGCACGGTGGCCGCGATGTCGATGGCGAACCAGAACAGCGGCACCGTGATGATGACGAGCCAGAACACGGGGGTCCTTCGTGAGGTCAGGCGGGGCGAAGCAGCGCCGAGGGGCGCACCCGGGGCGCGACCCGTCCCCGGGCCGACCGGATCGTCGTGACCGGGCGGGGTGCGGCGTGCTTGGGCGCCCATGCCGGGGCCTGGATGGTGGCGGGGGCGAGGGCGGCGAGGATCGCCTCGGCGGGGGCGCCCTCGACGATGAGGCGCCGCAGGTGGGCGAGGACGTCCTCGAGCCCGGCCTGCCTAGCGACCGAGGTCACGCTGATCCGTGCGTGGGTGGTCTCGTGGTGGCGCTCGGCACCGGAGAAGAGCTCCTCGTGCAGCTTCTCGCCGGGGCGGAGACCGGTCACCTGGATCTCGGGCACGGGGCGGTCGGTCAGCGCGGCATACCGGGTGATGAGGTCGAGGATCCGCACCGGCTCGCCCATGTCGAGGACGAAGACCTCGTTCTCGGTCGACATCCGGGCAGCCTCGATGACGAGGCCGGCGGCCTCGGGGATGGTCATGAAGTAGCGCGAGGCCTCGAGGTGGGTGAGGCGGACCGGCTGGCCGCGCCGCATCGTGTGGGCGAGCGCCGGAAGGAAGGAGCCGCGGCTGCCGAGCACGTTGCCGAACCGGACGCTGCTGATCCGCGTCGTCGAGGTGCCGTGGTAGGCGCCGACGAGCTCGGCGAGGCGCTTGGTCCAGCCGAGCACCGAGGTCGGGTCGGCCGCCTTGTCGGTGCTGATGTTGACGACCCGGGCCACGCGATGCTCGACGGCGGCCCTGATGACCGACTCGGTGCCGAAGACGTTGGTCCGAACTGCCAGGTCGGGGGAGGACTGAGTCAGGGGCAGGTGCTTCTTGGCGGCGGCGTGGAAGATGACGTCCGGTCGGGTCCGCTCGACGAGGCGCGACATCGCGCGCTGGTCGGTGACGTCGACGAGGTGGATGTCGCTGTCGGCCCCGAAGAGGGCGTGGTCGTAGAGCTCGAGCGAGAGCTCGAAGAGGGCGGTCTCGTCGACGTCGACCTTGTGCACGCGCGCGGCGCCGAGCCGCAGGCACTGACGGACCAGCTCGGAGCCGATCGAGCCGCCCGCTCCGGTGATGAGCACGGTGCGTCCGGCGATGAGCTCCCTCGCCTCGGGTCCATAGACCGGGTCCGCGGTCCGTGACAGCAGATCCTCGGGGCGAACCTCGAGCTCCGTTCCCGCCATCGTGTCCTCCGAAGTGTCGTCAAATGTGGCTCGTGTGACCTCTGTCGTGAACCTATGAGTTCGGTTGCAGGATGTATATGCCCAGGTCAAGAGACCGTACGAAGGGCGTAAACCCCCTCGTCCGAAGGGATGAGCCCGCCGTCGGCCGACCGCCGTCGCCGGGCCGTGCCGAGTGCTCGCGGCAGGGATCGGTGGCCTCCGGGGCGGCCCGATCTCACCACTGGGACCCCCCTGGGGGGTGAGCCGGTGCCCGGTCACCGACCGGCACCCTGGGGTGGGCCGCGCCGCTCCGGGCGCGGGCCGTCCCGCACCCCAGGAGGACACCGATGGTCGACCTGCACGCCACCGCCGCCCGGCTCACGAGCGGAGGCCGCGGCATCCTCGCGGCCGACGAGAGCATCTCGACGATGTCCGCGCGCCTCGAGGCCGCCGGCGTCGCCGGGACCGAGGCCAACCGTCGCGACTACCGCGAGATGCTCATCACCGCCCAGGGCCTGTCGGACACCGTGAGCGGCGTCATCCTCAGCGACGAGACCTTCGGCCAGACGCTCAGCGACGGACGGCCCGTCCCCCAGGCCTGCCACGACGCCGGCATCCTGCCCGGCATCAAGGTCGACACGGGGACCTCGGTGCTCCCCGGGATGGGTGGGGCCCTCGTCACCGAGGGCCTGGACCGGCTCGGGGCCCGGCTCGCCGACTACGCCGCCCGCGGTGCCGCGTTCGCGAAGTGGCGCGCGGTCATCGACGTCCGCACGACGAGCCCGTATGCCGTCCACGCCAACGCCGCCGCGCTCGGCCGGTATGCCGCGCTGTGCCAGGAGCACGGCATCGTCCCGATCGTCGAGCCCGAGGTCCTCGCCGGCGGCGACCACGACCTCACCCACTCGGCCGGCGCGACGCGCAGCGCCCTCGAGGCGGTCTTCGCCGAGCTCCAGGAGGCCAAGGTCGACCTGCACGGCATCATCCTCAAGCCGAACTTCGTCACCCCTGGCCTCGAAGGGCCCTTCGCGACCGCCGAGTCGGTGGCCGCGGTGACCTTCGACGTCCTGCGGGCCACGGTGCCTGCGGCGGTGCCCGGTATCGCGTTCCTCTCCGGCGGCCACCCCACCGACGCGGCCTGCGCCTTCCTCGGCGCGTTGAACGCGCTGCCGCAGAAGCCGTGGTCGCTGACCTTCTCGTTCGGCCGGGCGCTCGTCTCCGATGCCCTCGCCGCGTGGTCCGGTCGGCCCGAGAACGTCGCGGCCGCCCAGGAGGTCCTTCTCGGCAACTGCCGGCAGGCCGCCGAGGCGGCCCGTCAGCCCGCCGCGGTCTGAGGTGTCGTCGGAGCTGCCGGCCCGACCGGCAGCTCGACGATGACCGTGGTCCCCTGCCCGGGGGCCGAGTCGATCCGCAGCGAGGCTCCGACGAGGGCGCATCGCTCGGCGATCGAGGACAGCCCGAAGTGCCCGGCGGCGGCGCCGTCGGCGCGCGCCGCCGTGCGCCCCTCCGGCTCGCGGCGCGGGTCGAAGCCGACGCCGTCGTCGATGGTCGAGAGGACGACGACCTCGCCGTCGCGGTGCAGCGTCAGCCGCACCGTCGTGGCGCGGGCGTGCTTGACCGCGTTGCTCAGCGTCTCCTGGGCGATCCGGAACAGCGCCGTGGCCGCGTGGTCGGGCACGTCGTCGAGGGCGGACTGCGGGTCGCTCTCGAGCTCGACGGCCACGCCGGGGGCGGTCTCGGCGAGGGACTCGATCGCAGCGACGAGGCCGAGGTCGTCGAGCACGAGGCTGTGCAGCCCGGTGATGGCCGCGCGGGTCTGGTGGTAGGCCATGTCCCCGAGCCGCTTCGCCACGGCGATCTGGGACCGCGCCTGGGCCAGGGCGTCGGCCGCGGCGGCGCCGTCCTGGGCCCGCTCGGCCGCCCCGATCGACAGGTCGGCCGCGTTGAGGTGGAACGACATCGACGCCAGAGCGGTCGTCGCCCCGTCGTGCAGGTCGGAGGCGATCCGGCGGCGCTCGTCCTCCTGGGCCGAGATGGCCGCGGCGATGAGCCGGTCGCGGTCGCTGCGGTGGGCGTCGACGGCGTTCATGAGACCGCGGGCCTGCAGGCGCAGGCCGAGCAGGTCGGCATACGGCTGCACCCGGGTCAGGTCGGCGTCGGTGTAGGGGTGGGCGGTGTCCCGGTGGAGCGAGACGACGCCGAGGATCTCGCCGTCGATGCCCCGGGCCGGCAGGCACAGGCGGGCCACGGCACCGGCGTCGTCGATCCCCAGGAGGTGGCGGTGTGCCGGGTTGCGGGGGGTGTCGGCGCCGAGCTGGATCGCGTGACCGTTGCGGGCCACGAGACCGGTGACCCCCTGGCCGACGGGAACGTGCAGGGCCGCCTCGCCCGCCGGGTCCGGAGGGTATGCCGCGCCGACGGTGAGGTCGTCGCCGTCCGAGACGAGGATGATCGCGCCGAGGGAGCCGGTCTCCTGGGCGAACGCGCGGGCGACCGCCGGCAGCTCCGGCCGCGTCGGGGCCGAGAGCTGGCCGATGAGCGAGGTGCTCACTGGAAGAGCCCCTCGCGCAGGGCGAAGGCGATCGCGCCCGCCCGGTCCTGGACGTCGAGCTTGCGATAGAGCCCGCGGATGTGGGTCTTGACCGTGTCCTCGCTGATGACGAGCTTGCCGGCGATGCCGCGGTTGGAATGACCCGAGACGAGGAGCGAGAGGACCTCGGACTCGCGCTGGGTCAGGCCGATGTTGGCCCCGGGCCAGAACTCGCCCGAGGAGATCCTGGCCGCCGACATGGCCACCCGGCCGGCGAGCGCGGGGTCGATGACGACGTCGCCCTCGGCGACCCGGCGCAGGTGTCCGACGAGCTCGCGCGCGTCGATCCGCTTGAGGATGTAGCCCTTCGCGCCGACCCGCAGTGCCTGGAAGAGGTAGTGCTCGTCGTCGTAGACGGTGAGCATGACGACCTTGACGTCGGGCTGGCTCCGCGCGAGGTGCTCGACGAGGTCGAGGCCGCTGTCGCGCCCGATCCGGACGTCGCTGAGCACGATGTCGGGCCGGGTCTGCGCGATGAGCCGCTCGGCGCGTGCCAGGGTCGTCTCGGTCCCGGCGATGGTCACGTCCTCGGTGAAGTGGGCCAGCATCGCCGTCAGCCCGTGCAGCACCATCTCGTGGTCGTCGACGAGGACGAGGCGCAGCGGGGTCGTGCGGTCCGGCACGTGCCAACCCTAGGGCGTCGAGGTCACCCCGACGAGGGGTCGGGCCAAGGTCACCCCCCGCTCCACCCCCTGGGGGGAGTCGGTGGCCACGGTCGTGCGGTGTCCTGAGGTACAGGCGGCCCCCATCCCGGCGGGGGCAGGCCCTCAGCGTCGACCCGAGAGGCCCCACCGATGCCGAACCCACCACTCATCGTCCCCTCCGTCCTGCCTGCCGACTTCGCCGCCCTGGGCGCCGAGGTCGAGGCCCTCTGCGAGGCGGGCGTCGACCGCATCCAGTGGGACGTCATGGACGGCGTCTTCGTCCCGAACCTCACCGTCGGACCCGACGTCATCGCGGCGGCGCGCCCGCACAGCTCCGTCGGCTTCGAGGCCCACCTCATGGTGGTCGACCCGGACGAGCTGCTCGGCCGCTACGTCGACGCCGGCTGCGAGCTCGTCATCGTCCACGCCGAGGCGAGCACCCACCTGCATCGCACCCTGCACCGGATCCGTGAGCTCGGCGCCCGGTCCGGCGTCGCCCTCAACCCGCACACCCCGGCGAGCGTCGTCGAGGGCGTCCTCGAGGAGACCGACCTCGTCCTCGCCATGACCGTCAACCCCGGGTTCGGTGGCCAGGCCTACATCCCCGCCGTCGAGCGCAAGGTCGCCGAGCTGCGGGCGATGATCGACCGCAGCGGCCTGCCGATCGAGCTCGAGGTCGACGGGGGCATCACCGACGCGACGATCGTCGGCGCCGCGGCCGCCAGCGCCGACGTGTTCATCTCGGGCAGCTGGATGTACGGCTACCCCGGAGGCAAGGCGGCGGCCGTCGAGCTGCTCCGCAGCACGGCCCGGCAGGCCCAGGGTGTCGCGGCGGGGGTGCGCTGAGATGAGCACCGACACCTCGACGAATGCCGCCGGCTCGGCCACCGCGACCCACGACCGCGTCGACGCGCTCGCCGTCGACACGCTGCGCTTCCTCGCCGCGGACATGGTCCAGAAGGCGAACTCGGGCCACCCCGGCATGCCGATGGGCGCCGCGCCGATGGCGTGGGTCCTCTTCAGCCGGCACCTGCGCCACGACCCCGCCGCCTCGCACTGGGCCGACCGTGACCGCTTCGTGCTCAGCGCCGGGCACGGCTCGGCGCTGCTCTACGGGCTGCTCCACGTCTTCGGCTACGACCTGCCGATGACCGAGCTGGAGCGGTTCCGCCAGCTCGGCTCGGCGACGCCCGGCCACCCCGAGTTCGGCCACACGGACGGCGTCGAGACGACGACCGGCCCGCTCGGACAGGGCTTCGCGATGTCGGTGGGGCTCGCCCTGGGCGAGCGCCTGCAGGCGGCCCGGTACCCCGAGATCACCGACCACTACACCTACGCCCTCGTCGGGGACGGCTGCCTCATGGAGGGCGTCAGCCACGAGGCGATCTCGCTCGCCGGCCACCTCGGTCTGGGCCGGCTCATCGTCCTCTGGGACGACAACAACATCACCATCGACGGCCCCACCGACCAGTCGGTGAGCGACGACCAGCTCGCCCGCTTCGCGGCGTCGGGGTGGCACGTCCAGGCGGTCGCCGACGGGACCGACCTCGCGGCCATCGACGCCGCGCTCACCGCCGCCAAGGCCGACCCGAGGCCGAGCTTCATCGCCGTCCGGACGGTCATCGGCCACGGTGCGCCGGGCATCGAGGGGACCTCCAAGGCGCACGGCTCGCCGCTCGGCGAGCAGGTTCTCGCCGCGGCCAAGGCGGCCGCGGGGTGGGACCACCCGCCGTTCACCGTGCCCGCCGAGGTCGCCGAGCGCTGTGCGGCGGTGGCCGCGGACGGAGCCCGGTCCCGCGAGGCGTGGGACGCGGCATACCGGGCCTTCGCGCAGGACCACGCCGAGCGCGCGGCCGAGTGGGAGCGGACCCAGCAGCGCGGGCTTCCGGTCGACCTCGACGACGTCCTCGCCGGTGTCCCGACCGGCGCCACCAAGGCCACCCGGCAGTCCTCGCAGGCCGTCCTCACCGCGCTGGCCGGCCGGCTGCCCGAGCTCGTCGGCGGCTCGGCCGACCTCGCGGGCTCGACCGGCACGGCCACCGGCCAGGCCGCCGTCACCCGGGAGGACTTCTCGGGGTCGGTCGTGCACTTCGGCATCCGTGAGTTCGGGATGGCGGCAGTGCTCAACGGGCTGAGCCTGCACGGGGGCTTCCGGCCCTACGGCAGCACCTTCCTCGTCTTCAGCGACTACCTCCGACCGGCGCTGCGGCTCTCGGCCCTCATGCACCAGCCGGTCGTCTACCTGCTCACCCACGACTCGGTCGCGGTGGGCGAGGACGGGCCGACGCACCAGCCGATCGAGCACGTGGAGTCGCTGCGGATCATCCCGGGGGTGACCGTCCTGCGGCCCGCCGACGACGTCGAGACCGTCGCCGCCTGGCGACAGGCGCTGCGCACCACCGACGGCCCGACCGTCATCGTCCTCACCCGGCAGAACGTCCCGTCGATCGCGGCCGACGGAGCGCCCGCGGACTTCCTCGAGACCACCGGCGGCCGCGTCGTCCGGGCCGCCGAGGCGGCCGACGTCGACCTCCTCGCCAGCGGCTCCGAGGTGTCCCTCGCGCTCGAGGCGGCCGACCTCCTCGCCGCCGGCGGGGTGTCCGCGCGCGTCGTCTCCGTGCCCTGGCGCGAGAGGTATGCCGCGGTGCCCGACCCGGACCGGGCACCGGTCACGGTCACGGTCGAGGCCGGCGTGACCTCCGGCTGGGCCGCTCTGGCCGCCGGCGGGCCCCGGGTCGGCGTGGACCGGTTCGGCGCCTCCGGCCCGGCGGCCGACGTCCTGGCCCATGTCGGCCTCACCCCGCGGGACGTGGCGACCCGGGCGGCCGCCGCGGTCCGGGCGACGGAAGGACGCTGACATGCTCAGGAACCGCACCACGCTGAGCCAGTTCCTCCTCGAGGAGGCGCGCCGGCACGAGTCGAGCACGGGCGAGTTCAACGCCCTCATCCTCGACGTCGCGCTGGCCTGCAAGGCGATCATGCGGCAGGTGTCCTACGGCGCGCTCGCGGGTCTGCACGGTGCCGCCGGCCAGACCAACGTCCAGGGCGAGCAGCAGCAGAAGCTGGACGTCGTCGCCAACGAGCTGTTCCTCCACGCCACGGAGTGGGGCGGTCACGTCGCCGGGATGGTGTCCGAGGAGCTCGACGAGCCCTACCGGATCCCGGCCGCGTACCCGAAGGGCACCTACCTCCTCCTCTTCGACCCGCTCGACGGGTCCTCGAACATCGACGTCAACGTCTCGGTGGGGAGCGTCTTCTCGATCCTGCGGGCGCCCACCCCGGGGCAGGACGCCCGGCTCGAGGACTTCCTCCAGCCGGGGACCGAGCAGGTCGCGGCGGGGTACGCCATATACGGCCCCACGACCATGCTCGTCCTCACCGTGGGCCGGGGTGTCCACGGGTTCACCCTCGACCAGACCGTGGGGGAGTTCTTCCTCACCCATCCCGACATGACCGTCCCACCGGCGGCCACCGAGTTCGCCATCAACCACTCCAACCGGCGGTTCTGGGAGCCGGCGGTGCGGCGCTACGTCGACGAGTGCCTCGAGGGGCGGACCGGCCCGCGCGGCAAGGACTTCAACATGCGCTGGGTGGCCGCGCTCGTCGCCGAGGCACACCGCATCCTGACCCGTGGTGGCGTCTTCCTCTACCCCAGGGACTCCAAGGACCCGAGCAAGCCGGGGCGGCTGCGGCTGCTCTACGAGGCCAACCCGGTCGCCTTCATCATCGAGCAGGCCGGGGGCCGGGCGAGCACCGGCCGGGGCCGGGTCCTCGAGGTCACCCCCACCGACATCCACCAGCGGGTGCCCTTCGTCTTCGGGGCTCGCGACGAGGTCGAGCGCATCGAGGCGTACCACGCCGAGCGCTACGACGACGACAACCTCGACCTTCCCCTCTACGCCACCCGCGGCCTGTTCCGCGACGCGAACTGACCCGCACCGAACGGAGCAGACCATGTCCGAGAGACACCCCATCGTCGCGATCACCGGGTCCTCCGGGGCCGGGACCACGTCGGTCCGGCGCACCTTCGAGGCGATCTTCCGCCGCGAGAACATCAACGCCGCCTACGTCGAGGGCGACAGCTTCCACCGGTGGGACCGGGCCGAGATGAAGCAGGCCCTGAGCGGCGCCCTCGACAAGGGCGACCACACGCTCAGCCACTTCGGGGCCGAGGCCAACCTCTTCGAGGAGCTGGAGGAGACCTTCCGGGACTACGCCGACACCGGCAGCGGCCGGATCCGCAGCTACCTGCACGACGAGGAGGAGGCCGCCCCCTTCGGCCAGGAGCCGGGGACCTTCACCCCGTGGCGGGAGATCCCCGAGGGGACCGACCTGCTCTTCTACGAGGGTCTGCACGGCGCGGTCGTCACCGACAAGGTCGACATCGCCCGGCACGTCGACCTCGCGATCGGGGTCGTGCCGGTCATCAACCTCGAGTGGATCCAGAAGCTGAGCCGGGACAAGGCGCAGCGCGGGTACTCGACCGAGGCCGTGACCGAGACGATCCTGCGCCGGATGCCGGACTACGTGAACTACATCACCCCGCAGTTCTCGCGGACCGACGTGAACTTCCAGCGGGTCCCCGTCGTCGACACCTCGAACCCCTTCATCGCCCGCAGCATCCCGACGGCCGACGAGTCGATGCTCGTCATCCGGTTCCAGAACCCGCGCGGCATCGACTTCCCCTATCTGCTGTCGATGCTGCACGACTCGTTCATGTCGCGGCCCAACACGATCGTCACCCCGGGCGGCAAGATGGACCTCGCGATGCAGCTCATCTTCACCCCGATGCTGTGGCGGCTCATGGACCGCAAGACCAAGGCGATGCGCGACTGACGAGGGGCGTATGCCGCGGCGCCGGGTCCCAGGGGTTGCCCCGGGACGGGCGGACCGAGAGCATGGCGTGACGGTGGGCCCGTGCTGGACGGGCCGGCCGCTGTCGTCCTGCCGCATCGGAGGTTCCCCGTGCGTCGAGCCGCCCTGGTCCTCGCCGCCCTCGCCGTCCCCGTCGCCGTGGCCGTCCCGGCCTTCTCGGCCGGCGGCCCCCCGGGCCGGCCCACGCCCGCGAAGCCGCTCGTGGCGACCCCGGTGGTCCCGTGCCGGGTCGAGGCGGTCGCCGCCGGGGACTTCGACGGGACGCCGGCCCAGATCGCCGCGACGGGACGGGTGGCGGTGGCCGAGGACCCGGACGTCGCGATGCTGCTGGGCGACATGTCCTACCCCGACGGCACCGACGCCCAGCTGCGGGCCGGCATCGGCTCGAGCCCGTGGACGACCCTGTTCTCCAGGGCGGCCGTCGTCCCGGGCAACCACGACTACCACACGGCCGGCGCGGCCGACTACTTCGCCTACTTCGACCCGCCGGGCTACCCGGCCGGGCCGGGTGCCGGCCACTACTACAGCTTCGCCCTCGGCTGCGGCTGGCGCGGGTACGCCCTCGACAGCGAGATCACCGGGGACCCGGCATACAAGACCCTCTGGGACCAGCAGCTGGCCTGGCTCACGAGCGACCTCGCGGCGCACCCGAGCGACAAGGTCGTCCTCATCTGGCACACGCCGCGCTACTCCTCGGGCAAGCACGGCGACAACGCCGTCGTCGGTCCGCTGTGGAACGCCCTGGCCGGGCGCACCGCCGTCGTCCTCAACGGGCACGACCACGACTACGAGCGGTTCGCGGTCAAGAACGGCGTCCAGGAGTTCGTCGTCGGCACCGGCGGGTCGGCAGAGCGCACGATCGGCAACGTCTCCAGCGGCAGCCAGTACCGGTTGTTCCAGGTGCCCGGGGTCCTCGTCCTCACCCTCGCCGACACGATGTACTGGTGGCAGTACCGGACGGTCGACGGTCGCACCCTCGACCCCGGCGGCCGGGCCACCGCGTCACCGTTCTTCTGACCGGGCCGCGACCGGCGCGAGCCACTGGCGACCGGCGCGAGGCCGCCCGCGACCGGCGCGACGCGGGCTGCGGCGAGACGCGGGCCGCCCGTGACCCCTGCTGTCGTCGACCCGTCAGGAAGACCTCATCCTCGACGGCCTATGGTGGGCCGACCGGTCGCCGTGCGGCGGCCGGCCCGTCGTCCCCGCCGGCACCGTCGAGAACCCCGTGAGCGCACCCGTGAGCACCCCATGACCGACCCCGTGCAGCAGCACCGGCCACCCGTGGCCGCGCCCGCCGCCGTACCGCCGCACGAGCTGTCGCGCCGCCGGCGGCTGCTCATCCTCGCGATCTGCTCGATGAGCCTGTTCGTCGTCGGCATCGACAACACCGCGGTCAACCTCGCCCTGCCGTCGATCCGGGCGGGGCTGGGGTCCTCGCTCTCCCAGCTGCAGTGGGTCGTCGACGCCTACACCCTCGTCCTCGCGAGCCTGCTCATGCTGTCGGGCTCGGTGGCCGACCGGATCGGCCGGCGGCGGGTGTTCCAGACCGGGCTCCTGCTCTTCGGCCTGGGCTCGCTGCTCTGCTCGCTGTCGGTCTCGACGGGGATGCTCATCGGCGCCCGGATGCTCCAGGCGATCGGCGGCTCGATGCTCAACCCGGTCGCGATGTCGATCATCACCAACACCTTCCACGACCCGCGCGAACGGGCCGAGGCGATCGGCATCTGGGGCGGGGTCATCGGCTTCTCGATGGCCCTCGGGCCGCTCATCGGCGGGACGCTCGTCGACGCCGTGAGCTGGCAGGCCGTCTTCTGGATCAACCTGCCCGTCGTCGTCCTCGCGGCCCTGCTCGCCGCGCTCTTCGTCCCCGAGTCCAAGGCGCCGCACCCCCGCCCGACCGACGTCGTGGGGCAGCTCCTCGTCATGGTCCTGCTCGCCTCGCTCACCTACGGCGTCATCGAGGGCCGCAACCTCGGGTGGACCTCGGCCACGGTCCTGCTCCTCTTCCTCGTCGCCGTCCTGGCCCTCGCGGTCCTCGTCCGCTACGAGTCCCGGCGCGAGCAGCCGCTCATCGACCCCCGCTTCTTCCGCAGCATCCCCTTCTCCGGCGCGGTCGGTGCGGCCGTCCTGGGCTTCTCCGCGCTCGGCGGCTTCCTCCTGCTCAACACCCTCTACCTGCAGGACGTCAGGGGCTACTCACCCCTGCACGCCGGCCTGCTCACCCTGCCCATGGCCGGTGTGACGGTGCTCGGTGCACCCGTCTCGGGGCGGGTGACCGGACGCGTCGGCCCCCGGCTGCCGCTCCTCGTCGGCGGGCTGGGGATCACCGCCTCCGGCCTGCTCCTCACCCGGCTCGAGGCGTCGTCCTCGCTGTGGCTCGTGCTCCTGGCCTACGTCGCCTTCGGGGTGGGGTTCGCCAGCCTCAACGCCCCGATCACCACCGCCGCCGTCTCCGGTATGCCGCGGGCGCAGGCGGGTGTCGCGGCCGCGGTGGCCTCGACGAGCCGCCAGGTCGGGACGACGCTCGGGGTCGCCGTCTTCGGGGCGATCGTCTTCGCCAAGGTGGGCGCCGACTTCGCGGCGACCTTCGCCCCCGCGACGCACGCGGCGTGGGCGGTCATGACCGGCTCGGGCGTCCTGCTCGTCGTCCTCGCCCTCGTCACGACGACCGCCGCGGCCAGGGCGTCGAGCCACCGGGTGGCCGAGCTCGCCGGGCCCTGAGGTCCGACCGAACGGTCGCCCCCGGTGGCGGCGTCGACGGGACGGCCGCCGAGACGACCAAGCCCAGCCTTACCCCGCGGCGGCATACTGGGACGAGGGCCTCCCGTCGGGAGGCCGACCAGCACGCCGGGAGATGAAGGACCGATGCCCTCACTGCGCTCGCGAACGTCCACCCATGGTCGCAACATGGCAGGGGCCCGTGCCCTGTGGCGGGCGACCGGGATGGTCGACAGCGACTTCGGCAAGCCGATCGTCGCCATCGCCAACAGCTTCACCCAGTTCGTCCCGGGCCACGTGCACCTGCGGGACATGGGCCGGCTCGTCGCCGAGGCGGTCGCGGAGGCCGGCGGCGTCGGGCGCGAGTTCAACACGATCGCCGTCGACGACGGCATCGCGATGGGCCACGGGGGCATGCTCTACAGCCTGCCGAGCCGCGAGCTGATCGCCGACTCGGTCGAGTACATGGTCAACGCCCACCAGGCGGACGCCCTCGTGTGCATCAGCAACTGCGACAAGATCACCCCGGGCATGCTGCTCGCCGCACTGCGCCTCGACATCCCGACGGTCTTCGTCAGCGGCGGCCCGATGGAGGCCGGCAAGGCCGTCGTCACCGACGGGGTCGCCCAGACCGGGCTCGACCTCATCACCGCGATGACGATGTCGGCCGACCCGTCGGTCTCCGACGACGAGCTCGCGGCCGTCGAGCGCTCGGCGTGCCCGACGTGCGGCTCGTGCTCGGGCATGTTCACGGCGAACTCGATGAACTGCCTCACCGAGGCCCTCGGGCTCTCGCTGCCCGGCAACGGCTCGACGCTGGCCACCTCGGCCGCCCGGCGCGACCTCTTCCTCGACGCCGGCCGGATCGTCGTCGACCTCGCCCGCCGCTACTACGACGGTGACGACGCCAGCGTCCTGCCCCGCAACATCGCGACGAAGGAGGCGTTCACCAACGCGATGCGCCTCGACATCGCGATGGGTGGCTCGACCAACACGGTGCTGCACCTGCTCGCAGCGGCGCACGAGGCGGAGGTCGACTTCGACCTCGCCGACATCGACGCGCTGAGCCGCAGCACCCCCTGCATCTGCAAGGTCTCCCCGAGCTCGGACTACCACATGGAGGACGTCCACCGGGCGGGCGGCATACCGGCCATCCTCGGCGAGCTGCACCGCGCCGGGCTGCTCGACACGTCGGTGCACTCGGTGCACAGCACCGACCTCGACGGCTGGCTCGCCGAGTGGGACATCCGCTCCGGAACCGCCTCGGAGCGGGCCACCGCCCTGTATGCCGCGGCGCCGGGCGGCGTGCGGACGACCGAGGCGTTCTCCTCGACGGCGACCTGGGCCAGCCCCGACCTCGACGCCGAGCACGGCTGCATCCGGTCGGTCGCGGCGCCCTACACCGAGGACGGCGGCCTCGCCGTGCTGCGCGGCAACCTCGCGCCCGACGGCGCGATCGTCAAGACCGCCGGGGTGCCCGAGGAGATCTACGTGTTCGAGGGGCCCGCCCGGGTCTGCGAGAGCCAGGAGGAGGCGGTCGACGCCATCCTCGGCGGCCGGATCGCCGCGGGCGACGTCGTCGTGGTCCGCTACGAGGGCCCGAAGGGTGGCCCGGGCATGCAGGAGATGCTCTACCCGACGAGCTTCCTCAAGGGCCGCGGGCTGGGCCAGGCCTGCGCGCTCATCACCGACGGCCGGTTCTCCGGCGGCACCTCGGGTCTGTCGATCGGGCACGTCTCACCCGAGGCGGCCTCCGGCGGGGTCATCGGCCTCGTCGAGGACGGCGACCTCATCTCGATCGACATCCCGAACCGGTCGATCGAGCTCACCGTCGACGACGAGACCCTCGCCCTGCGCCGCAAGATCCGCGACGAGGAGGGGTGGGCCCCGGCCCACCGGGAGCGTCCCGTCTCGGCGGCGCTGCGGGCCTACGCCTCGATGGCGACGTCGGCCGACCGGGGTGCGGTCCGGCACGTCGACTGACGTCGAGCGACCTCGACCCGTCCGACCCCGACCCTGTCCGACCTCGACCCCGACCGACCTCGGCGGGCCGCCGGGGGGCTGCGGCGGGGCGCGGCCCCACCCGGGGCGGCGTCCAGCCGGGGCACAGCCCCCCTTCAGGTCCTGCGGGGGCCGGCCCGGCAGACTGGGACCACCATGGACCGCTTCCTGCTCAGCGTGCTCGACCAGCCGGCGTGGGTGATCTACGTCGTCACGGCCCTTCTCGTCTTCGCCGAGGACGCCTTCTTCGTGGGGTTCGTCCTGCCCGGTGAGACCGCCGCGATCCTCGGCGGGGTGGCCGCCAGCCTCGGCCACACCTCCGTCGTGTGGATGGGCGTCATCGTCGTCGCCGCGGCGGTCATCGGGGACAGCGTCGGCTACGAGGTCGGCCGGGTCTTCGGCGACCGGGCGCTGCGGTCCCGCTACCTGGCGACCCGTCGGCGTCGGATCGACGCCGCGCGCGACTACCTGCGCACGCGGGGCGGCTCGGCCATCTTCCTCGGCCGCTGGGTGGCCTTCCTCCGCGCCGTCATGCCGGCGCTCGCGGGGATGTCGCGGATGCGCTACCGGACCTTCCTGCCGTGGAACGCCGCGGGGGGCCTCGTGTGGGGCGTGACGATGGTGGTCGCGGGCTACCTCGCCGGGATGTCCTACAAGCAGGTCGCGACCTGGATCGGTGGCGGCTCGGCCGCCGTCGTCGCCCTGGTGGTCGTCGTGGCGCTCGGGGTCTGGGCGGTCCGCCGTCGCCGGGCCGAGCGGGCCGAGAACGTCGCCGACGCCGAGCCCGCCGACGCCGACCGCGCCTCCGGGCAGCCCCTCGACCTCGGTTGAGGCCGGAGCCGCTGCGCTCAGCGGCGGCCGCGGGTGAGCGAGCTACCCGAGCGGCGGCGACGGCACACGGCGTCGGAGGGGTACCGGGCTCAGCGCCAGAACGGCGCGAGGACAGCCACCTCCGCCCAGGCGACGACCGCGGCCTCGAGGAGGGGGCCGGTGTCCGGTTCCGGGGCGACGGCGCCGACCTCGGCGAGGAGGGTCCGGGCGGTCGCCACGTCGTTGAGCTCGCCGAGCGCGTCCTGCAGCGTGGCGACCACCTCGGCGAGGACGAGCGGGTCGGTCCCCGGGGAGCCGGCATACAGGGAGGCGAAGAACTGCGACCCGTAGCGCAGCTTCTTGGCCTCGATCCGGACCGAATGCCGCCTGGCGGCAGGCAGGTCCCGCAGCCCCGCTCCGCGTCGGATCACCCGCGCCCAGCGGCGCTCGAGGGCTGCACCGGCGAGGGTCCGGGCCGGCGGGTCGGGCGAGTAGCGCCACCGACCGGCCGCCGCGAGGTCGTCGATGCGCTCGGCCAGGCTCGTCCACGCGGCGCCGGTCAGCAACCCGGCGACCTCGTCGTAGGCGCTCTCGCGCAGGGCACCGAGCGCGGCGATCTGGGCCTCGGCGAGGCCCCCGACCGCCGGGCCGGCCAGGAGGACGTCGAGGTCACGGGCGCGGCCGAGCGGCAGGGCCCGCGCACGCAGCTCCGCCGCGGCTGCGACGACCTCGGGCTCGCGCCGCAGCAGCGCGTGATAGAGGCTGAACGCCGACCGGAGGCGGCGGATGCCGACCCGGGTCTGGTGCAGCGACTCGACGTCGCGGCCCTCGACGACGCCGGCGACGTTGGCGCGCCACTGTGCCGTGCACTCCGCGACGATGACGGCGAAGGCCTCCGAGGCGGTCGCGTCGACGGGGACGAGGACCGGCTCGGCCCGCCGCACGGCGTCGGTCACGGCGAGGGGCTCGCGCTCGCCGTGACCGTGCACCGCGGCGTCGGCGAGGCCGACGGCACCGGGGTCAAGGTGGTGAAGGTCGTGCCGATCACGAGGTCGACGACGTCATCGGCACGCTTGTCCTTGACCATCACCACCTTGCCGGCGACCTCCTTCCGGACCAGCTCGGCCTGGACCGAACCCCTTGCGCCATAACGGATCTGCGCGGCCGCGGTGACCTTCTTGTTGAGCGGGTCGTTGGAGATCTCGCCGATGACGAAGCCCCGCTGACCGAGCTCGCGGGCCGTCGAGGCGGCGAGGCCGTTGCGCTTCGTCGCGTTGTAGACGTTGACGTGCGTCGTACTCGCCTGGACCGCGCCCTCGGTGACCGTCACGCAGGGGACGGGCTGCGACCCCGGCCTGGCCTGGGAGGCGCGGTAGTACGACAGGGCGTACCAGAAGGCGAAGAAGAGGATGAGGACCAGGCTCATCAGCGTGATGAGGGCCCGGCGGCGACGACCGTCGCGCCGGGCGCTGTAGACCAGGTCCGGTTCGGTGCCGGCCATCCCCGTCTCCCCTAGGTCAGGACCAGCACCCGCGCATGCAGGGTCGGGCGCTGGTGAAGTGCGGCGCGCAGCGCGCGGTGCAGCCCGTCCTCAAGATAGAGGGTTCCCTGGTACTCCACGACATGGGCGAACAGGTCGCCGTAGAACGTGGAGTCCTCGGACAGGAGCATGCGCAGGTCGAGCGTCCGCTTCGTCGTGACGAGATCGTCGAGACGGACCAGCCGCGGGGGCACCTCGGACCACTGCCGTTCGGTGTACCCGTGGTCGGGGTAGGGGCGCGAGTCACCCACCGCCTTGAAGATCACGTTCGTCACTGTATGCCGTCGCCCTCCCCGGCGCGCGTTCCGGCGGCGCCGTTGTCGCATCGTGACATCGGCCCGATTCGAGGCTCGCCCGGCCGCGCCCGGATGGCCCGGGGTCGGTACCTTTGCCCTGTGACCGACAACTCCACCAGCCAGCTCGACGAGATCCGCGCCGGCTACGCCTTCGCGGGCGCGGCCCTCCAGCTCGGCGCCACCGTCATCGACGGGACCGCCCACGCCGATGCGCCGGTCCAGATCCCGCTCGCCGTCCTCAACCGGCACGGCCTCGTCGCCGGCGCGACGGGGACCGGCAAGACCAAGACGCTCCAGCTCATGGCGGAGCAGCTGGCCGCCCAGGGGGTGCCGGTCTTCCTCGCCTACATGAAGGGCGACCTGTCCGGGATGGCCACCGCCGGGGTCGCCAACGACAAGATCACCGGGCGCGCGGGCGAGGTCGGGCAGACCTGGACGGCCACGGCATACCCCTGCGAGTTCTATGCCCTCGGCGGCCAGGGAACGGGCATCCCCGTGCGGGCCAGCATCTCCTCGTTCGGCCCCACCTTGCTGTCGAAGGTGTTGGGGCTCAACGCCACCCAGGAGTCCAGCCTCGGTCTCGTCTTCCACTACGCCGACGCCAAGCAGCTGTGGCTCGACGACCTCAAGGACCTGCGGGCCGTCGTCCAGTACCTCACGTCGGACGAGGGCAAGGAGGACCTCAAGGACCTCGGCGGTCTGTCCGCGGCGACCGCGGGCGTCATCCTCCGCGAGCTCATCACCTTTGCCGACCAGGGTGCGGACGTCTTCTTCGGCCGCCCGGAGTTCGACACCGCCGACCTGCTCCGGACCGCCGCCGACGGCCGTGGCATGGTCTCGGTGCTCGAGCTGCCGGCGGTCCAGGACCGGCCGCAGCTCTTCTCGACGTTCCTCATGTGGCTGCTGGCCGACCTCTTCCACGACCTGCCCGAGGTCGGCGACCCCGACAAGCCCAAGCTCGTCTTCTTCTTCGACGAGGCCCACCTGCTCTTCGACAGTGCCTCCAAGGACTTCCTCGACGCGATCCAGCAGACCGTGCGGCTCATCCGGTCCAAGGGCATCGGTGTGTTCTTCGTGACCCAGTCGCCCAAGGACGTCCCGCCCGATGTCCTCGGCCAGCTGGGAAACCGGGTCCAGCACGCGCTGCGGGCCTTCACCCCCGACGACGCGAAGGCCCTGCGGGCGGCGGTCTCGACCTATCCCAAGAGCGGCTACGACCTCGAGGAGCTCCTCACCTCGCTGGGGACCGGCGAGGCCGTCGTCACGGTTCTGTCCGAGAAGGGTGCACCCACCCCGGTCGCCTGGACCCGGATGCGGGCTCCGGAGTCGCTCATGGGGCCTTCCTCGCCCGACCTGCTCGCCCAGAGCGTCACCGCCTCGCCCCTGGCCGGGAGGTATGCCGTGGCGGAGGACCGCGAGTCGGCGTACGAGAAGCTGACCGCGGCCGCGCAGGCCCAGGCGCCGGCCACCCCGGCCGCCCCCGCGCCGGCCCCGGCTCCCGCGCCCCCGGCCGCGCCGGCCCGGCGCGAGCGCCCGGCCAAGGAGGAGCCGTCGATGGTCGAGCAGGTCGTCCAGAGCACCGCCTTCAAGTCGATGCTCCGCTCGGCCGGGACCGTCCTCGGTCGCGAGATCACCCGCTCGATCTTCGGCACGTCGCGCCGCTGACCCGCACGGGTCGCGGGCTTCGGGGCGACCGGGGGCCGGCGCCCCGGCGCGCGGCTCAGTCGGGAACCGGGGTGCGCGGCATCGCCAGGGCGACGAGCAGCATGAGGGCCGCGGCGACGGCCACCCCGGTGAAGGCGGCGGTGGCGGCGGTGTGGAAGCGGGCCGGGTCGGCCGTCGCGTCGCGCCCGGCCATGAGGCCGTTGACGAGCGCGCCGAGGGCCGCGACACCCAGCGCGCTGCCCATCGACCGGGCGAACATGTTGGCGCCGGTGACGACCCCGCGCTGGCCCCAGTCGACGCTCGACTGTGCGGCGATGAGGGCCGGGGTGGCGACGAGGCCGAGGCCCAGGCCCATGACGAAGCAGGTGAGCGCAACCGTGAGCACCGCCGGATGCCGTGACGCGAGCGCCAGCAGGGCGGCCGCGACGACGACGACGGACGCCCCGGTGACGACGGTCGCGCGGAACCCCAGTCGGAGATAGAGCCGGCCGGCCTGGGACGCCGCGAGCGGCCAGCCCATCGTCAAGGTCGCGAGGGTGAGGCCGGACACGAGCGGCGAGGCGTGGACGAGGGTCTCGAGGAAGGTCGGGACGTAGGTCGTCAGGCCGAGCAGGATGACGCCGACGCCCACGGAGATGAGGGCCGCGGTGCCCAGCAGCCGCCGCCCGAGCACCCAGAGCGGCAGAACCGGCTCGGCGGCCCGCCGCTCGACCACGACGAAGGCCGCCAGGAGCACCGCCCCGACGCCGAAGGACCCGAGGGTCGGCGCGGAGACCCACGCCCAGGCCTGCCCGCCCTGGAGCAGGGCGAGCACGACGAGGGTGAGGCCGACCGTGAGCAGGGCCGCGCCCGTCCAGTCGATGCGGTGCCTGCGGTGCTCGACCGACTCCGTGAGATGGCGGCGGAGCAGGTATGCCGCGGCGAGACAGACAGGGACGTTGACGAAGAAGATCCAGCGCCACGACGTGAACTGGCTGAACACCCCGCCCAGGGTGGGTCCGACGACGGCCGAGATGCCCCACACGCTCGCGAGGTAGCCCTGCACCCGGGCGCGCTCGGCGACGGTGTAGATGTCCCCGGCGATCGTCATGGCCATCGGCTGGACGGCTCCCGCGCCGAGGCCCTGGATCGCCCGGAAGGCGATGAGGGTCGGCATCGACCACGCGGCACCGCTGAGGACCGAGCCGAGGAAGAACAGCCCGACCCCGACGAGCACGACGGGTCGGCGGCCCATCGTGTCCGCGAGCTTGGAGTAGATCGGCACGGTCACCGCCTGGGTGAGGAGGTAGACCGTGAAGAGCCAGGGGAAGATCGTGAAGCCGCCGAGCTCGGCGACGATCGTCGGCACCGCGGTCGCGAGGATCGTCGAGTCGATCGCGACGAGGGCCGTCGTCATCATGATGGCCAGCAGGATCGGCCCGCGCTCGGAGCGCAGGCCGACGGCGGTGCGGGTTGCAGGAGCGCTGGTCAGGGGAGTGCCTTCCGATGGGAGGAACCGGCTCGGTCAGCCGAGGTCGAGGAGCGCGCGGGCGTAGGCGCACTCGAGGTCGGGGTCGATGATCTCGCGTCGCTCGCCGTCGTGGTCGAGGCGCACCGCCCAGCCCTCGTCGAGCCGTCGGACGTCGACGAGCCGGTCGCCGACCAGCTCACGGAGCTGGTCCTCCCGAGGCAGCCACAGCGCCTGGTCGAGGCGCACGGAGTCCAGCGCCCACTCGGTCGTCCCGTTGAAGCCGAGCACGGACTGCCCCGCATAGTGGTGGACCTCGACGGTGAGGTCGCTGACCCAGAAGACCTCGCCGGTGAGCAGCTCGGCGTCGATGACGAACCGGTCGCCCGCGACGGGCTCCCAGAGCACCCCGGCGGCGAGGAGCGCCCGGGCGAGGTCGACGGAGATCACCGACCCATCGTCCCTCATCGGGGCCCGGTCCCGGCCGTGACGTCGAGGGCCGGCCGCCCCGCGCGTCAGAGGTTGATGGTCCCGGCCATCGTGATCGTCGTGGCGTAGAAGTTCGACGCGCTCGTCGAGGCGTTGAACGACCCGGGGCTGTTGTTGGACAGGGGGATCTTGACGGCGAGGTCGGAGGTCGAGCCGTAGACGGCCAGGCTGCCGCTCCACGTGAAGGTGTAGACCCAGGTCGAGCCGACGTGGGAGACGCCGGTGTAGGACCAGCTCGTGCCCGTGACGCTCGTCGGCGCCACCCCGGCGAAGCGGGTGTCCGGCACCGTCATGACAACCGTGAGGGAGGTCAGTGTTCTGGGGACCGAACCGCCGGTGTTCTGCACCGACAGCCCGGCGGTGACCGCCGTCGGGCGGCCGTTGACGTCGTAGTCGGCGAGGTTGCCGTTGACGTAGTTGAAGACCATCGTGCTCGTCGGGTTGATGGTGACGGCGGTGGTGTTGCAGGCGCTCGTGCTCGTGAGGTTGTAGGTGTCGGTCGGTGTGTAGGTGGCCCGCCAGTAGTACGTCCCGACGCCCGGGGTGAGCGAGCCCGTGGCCGTGCCACCGCTCAGCGTCGTCGCCCCGGAGACGTAGGCGGCCGTCCCGGTGCAGGTCGAGCTCGTGAAGAGCGAGAAGGCGACCGTCCCCGCCGGGGTCCCGTAGCCCGAGGTGCCGGCGACGGTCGCCTTGACCGTGACGGCGGTGCCGGCGTTGGCCGTGGTCGGGGTGAGGTTGCTCAGCGTCGTCGTCGTCGCCTGCTTCGTCGTCGTCGCCGAGGCGGTCGCCGTGACCGACCAGTTCTGGTAGAAGGCGGTCAGCGTCCACGTGTAGGTCGTGTTCGGGATGAGCGAGGTCGCCGTGCAGCCGGCGGTCGTCGGCGTGGGCGCTGCCGAACAGCCGCTCAGGGTGCCGGGGCTCTGAGCCAGGGTGTAGCCGGTTGCGGCGAAGGGCTTGGTCCACGACAGCGCCACCGAGGTCGCCGTCACCGAGCCCGCGGTCAGCGTGGGCGCGGTGAGCGTCGAGGCCTGGGCGCGGGCCGACATGCCGCTCGAGCTCGCCGTCCAGTAGGCGAAGGCCGGGGCGGCGGCCGCGACGAGGAGGGTCAGCGCGGCCGCGAGCACCCGGCCAAGGCGGCGGTGCCGCCGGTCGGGCCGGGTACGGTGCCGTCCGTCGGCGAGGGCGCGGTGCCGTCCGTCGCTCATCGGGTCACCGTCACCGTGACCGGGACCTGGAAGACCGCGCCCTGGCACCCCGAGGCGGAGGTGGTCGCCATCGCGGCCGCCGAGGCGAGGTGGAAGGTCGTCGTCACCCCGGCCGCCGCGGGCTGGGACAGCCCGGTCGTCGTCGTCACCGAGACCCCGGCGTTCGCGCTCGTGCAGCCGGTGCCGCCGGAGACGGTCAGCGCCCCGTTCTGGGCGACGCTCGTCACCGTCACCGCGACGGAGTTGGGGTTGTAGACGGTGACGACGAGGTCGGCCGTCCCGCCGGGCAGCAGCGTCGAGGCGACGGATGCGTTCGCGGCCTGGACGACGACGCCGGTGAGGGCACCCGTCGCACCGGCGGCCGAGCCCGAGCCGCCATGGGCGGTGAAGTAGGCGAAGGAGCGGCCGGCACCGAGGCCGAGGACGAGGACCGCGCCGAGCACCGCGACCGAGCGGCGCACGGCGCGCACGGCGGCATACCGGCGCCGCCGCGACCGGATGCCGGCCGGGGTCATGCGCCGCTCAGGGACGACCGCGTGCCGGGCGACGTGCGCGTCCACGGGTCGAGCCGCATGCCGGGCGGTGCTCACGACGCCTCCCGGTCCGCCCCGCGACGGCGACCCGCCACGAGGACGAGGACGAGCCCGAGCAGGACGAGCCCGCCCCCGACGAGCAGGGTGGCCAGGGTGTCGGCGCCGGTGAAGGCGAGCGGGCCGTCCGGGGTCGGGCCGGAGGTCGCTGCCCGTACCGCGCTCCCGGTGAACGCGAGGTGGATGACCGAGTCCTTGCAGCCGTCCTGGTTCGCGGCCGTGCTGCGGAGCAGGATCGGCATCGCCGGTCCCGTCGCGGTGCCTGCGGCCGGGACGTCGAAGGGCGTCGAGAGCGAGGGCAGGGCGAGGTCGGCGGCCGAGCAGCCGGCCACCGCGGGGTAGGCCGGGTCGAGCGAGGTCGCGAGGTTCTCGACGACGATCGGGAGGTCGAGGTGGTTCGTCACCTGGACCTCGAGACAGCGGGTGACGCCCGGGTCGAGGGTGCCGAGGGCCGACCCGCAGGCGAGGGCCGGGAAGCCGTGCGCCGGCACGACCCGGACCGTCGCCGTGATCGTGAAGGTGTGGGTCCCGGGGGTGAGGGCCATCGCCGGGTCGCTCGAGCGCAGGGCGGCCGCACCGAGCAACGCGAGGCCGACGGCGGTGCCGGCCACGGCACGCCGCCACCGCGCTCCTGCTCCGCGACCCGTCACGACGACGCCTCGACTTCCTTCGATGAACCTGACCGTTCAGCGGTGCCCGGACCGCCGGGGTCCGGGCACCAGGGGAGGAGGGATCAGCTGACCGTGTAGGCGAGGTTGACCGTGGCGCCCTGGCAGCCGTCCTGGTTGGAGGCCTTGTTGTTGAAGGCGATGGTCGCGCCCGACCACGAGCCGACGTTCGTCCCGGCCGGGACCTGGGCGTTGACGGTCATCGCGGCGTTGGACAGCGTGTAGTCGGTGGCGTCGCAGGTGCCGCTGGGGGCGCCGCCGGCCTTGGTGACCGAGGCGATGCTGGCGGTCACGGTGCCGACGAAGACGGGACCGGTGTTGGGGTTGGTGAAGGTGCCGCTCAGGGTCTGGGCGGTCCCGCCCGGGGCCAGGCCGGTGACGGTGCTGGACTGGACGACGGTGACGCTCGACGTCGTGCCGGTCGCGGCCGTGCCGGTGCCGCTGCCGCCGGCGGTCCAGTAGCCGTAGGCGATGCCGCCGCCGACGAGCAGCAGGGCGAGCGTGGCGACCGCGGTCTTCCTACTCTTCGAACGAGTGGACATGTGGTGCTCCTCGGGGGGACAAGTACGTGGGGAGCCGCTCAGGAACGGGAGCGGCCTGGTAAAGGCTGGGTCATAGATCAGCCCAGATACGGTAAGGATCGACCGGGCGTACCCGGATCGCTGGCGAGAGAACCGAGCCGGGGCCGGACGGCGGACGCGGAATGGCCGTACGGCGGACCCGGAAAGGCCGGACGGCCGAGTGCCCCCTGCCTCGTTCGGAGGAGGCAGGGGGCACTCGGCTGGGCGGCACGCTGTGGCGCGGCTCGGCGCGGCTCGGCTCAGCGCAGCGCCGCGGGACGCACGCTTCGGGCGGGCTCAGCCCATCTGGTGGCCGCGGAGCACCGGGCCGAGAGCGTCGAGCACGGTGGCGTCCTCGATGGTCCCGGGCACGGCCGGGACCTTGCCGTCGGCGATCTCACGCATCGTCTTGCGCAGGATCTTGCCGGACCGGGTCTTGGGCAGCGCCGAGACGATGTCGACCTGCTTGAGGCTGGCGACCGCGCCGACCTCGTCCCGGACCCGCTGGACGAGCTCGCGGGCGATCCGGTCACCCTCGGCGGCGCCATCGACGCCGCCCTTGAGCACGACGAGACCACGGGGGATCTGGCCCTTGAAGTCGTCGTGGACGCCGATGACGGCGCACTCGGCGACGTCGGGGTGGCCGGCCAGGGCGGCCTCGATCGAGACGGTGGACAGCCGGTGCCCGGCGACGTTGAGCACGTCGTCGGTGCGGCCCATGACATAGATGTAGCCGTCGGCGTCGATGAGCCCACCGTCGCCGGTCAGGTAGTAGCCCTCGTAGACCGAGAGGTAGCCCGAGACGTAGCGGTCGTCGTCCTGCCACAGCGTGGGGAGGGTCCCCGGCGGCAGCGGCAGCTTGATCGCGATCGCGCCCTCGTTGCCCCGGTCGCACTGGCGGCCGACCTCGTCGAGGACCTGGACGTCGTAGCCGGGCACCGCCACCGACGGCGAGCCGGCCTTGATGGGCATCGCCTCCAGGCCGCGCAGGTTCGCGGCGATCGGCCAGCCCGTCTCGGTCTGCCACCAGTTGTCGACGACGGGCACGCCGAGCAGGTCGCTCGCCCACTCGTAGGTGTCGGGGTCGAGACGCTCGCCGGCGAGGAAGACGGTCTCGAGCGAGGAGAGGTCGTGGCCCGCCATGAGCCGCCCGGTCGGGTCCTCCCGCTTGATGGCCCGGTATGCCGTGGGGGCGGTGAACATCGCCTTGGCGCCGTAGTCGCTGATGATCCGCCAGAAGGCGCTCGCGTCAGGGGTCCCGACCGGCTTGCCCTCGTAGAGGACGGTCGTCGCGCCGGTGAGGAGAGGGGCGTAGACGATGTAGGAGTGGCCGACGACCCAGCCGACGTCACTCGCCGTGAACCAGGTGTCGCCGGGGTTGATGCCGTAGACGCTCGTCATCGACCAGCGCAGGGCGACGGCGTGACCGCCGTTGTCGCGGACGATCCCCTTGGGCCGTCCGGTCGTCCCCGAGGTGTAGAGGATGTAGAGCGGGTCGGTCGCCTCGACGTCGACGCAGTCGGCGGGCTCGGCGTCGGCGACGACGTCGTCCCACTCCATCTCCTCCCAGTCGGTGTCGCGCACCCCGACCTCGGCGCGGGCCTGCTCGCGCTGCAGGACGATGACGCTCTCGGGCTTGTGGCTGCTCCGGTCGAGGGCCGCGTCGAGCATCGGCTTGTAGGGGATGACCCGGGAGGGCTCGATGCCGCAGCTGGCCGAGACGACGACGGTGGGCTTGGCGTCCTCGATTCGGGCCGACAGCTCGGCCGGGGCGAAGCCGCCGAAGACGACCGAGTGGATGGCACCGAGCCGGGCTGAGGCGAGCATCGCGATGACCGCCTCGGGGACCATCGGCATGTAGATGAGGACCCGGTCGCCCTTCTCGACGCCGAGCCCGGCCAGCGCCCCGGCGAACCGGCTCACCTTGTCGAGCAGCTCGGCATACGTGAAGCGCTCGACGGTCCCGGTGACCGGGGAGTCGTAGATGAGGGCCGTCTGCTCGCCCCGGCCGTCACGGACGTGCCGGTCCAGGGCGTTGAAGCACGTGTTGAGCCGGCCGCCGCGGAACCAGCGGTAGAACGGCGGGTTGCTCGCGTCGAGGACCTCGGTGGGGGGCGTCGTCCACTCGATGGCCTGCGCGGCCTGCGCCCAGAAGGCGTCCGGATCGCTGATGCTCTGCTGGTATGCCGCTGCGTAGGCGCCGTTGCTCATGGCCCCATCGTGGCGAACGGGTCGCGGCACCGCCAGTGCGGTCCTCGTGATCCTCCCCTAACGGTCGGATGCCGCGCCGAGCGGGCGCTCGGCGCGGCATCCACGAGGGCGGCTCGGATCAGCCGTTGCCGGGGACCGGGGCGGCCCGCAGCGGGGCCTTGGCGGGTCGGCCCGCGGCCGCCGTGCTCGGCTGGACGTCGTAGTACTCGAGCGTGCCGACCACGTCGACGAGGACGTTGGTCGAGCCGGCGCTGCCGTTGTAGACGTTGAAGCCGGCCGTGTCGGTGAGCCCGGTGACCATCATGTTGGCGACGATGGCGTGCGCCGCCGCGTTGAGGTTGCTCACCACGGGCATGGGCTGCAACGGGACCGGCGGCCACACGGTGAGGAAGTTCGCCGCCGTCGGCTGCACGTCGGTGAGGTTGGCGATGATCCCGCCGGTGTAGGGGGTGAGGAACGAGCCGGGAACGGTCACCGTGCCGGTCGCCTTGGGGCCGAGGGTCGGCATGCCGAGGGCCTTGCGGCTGTCGACGATCCGGGTCGGGGTCACCGCGCGGTAGCGGAAGGCGTCATGGCTGGAGCGGTCGATCTGGTTGTCGTCGTAGATGCCGACGAGGTCGACGATGATGTGGGTGGCGCCGGCGCTGCCGTTGGCGACGGCGATCGTCGGCAGGCCGGTGCACACGCCTGACGTGGTCAGCGAGGTCGGGACGACGGCCATGTTGGCGACCGTCTGGCCCTTGACGAAGTTGAGCGTCGAGGTGCTCGGGTAGTCGGTCTCGAGGCCGTCCCACGCCGCGAGGTAACCGCTCGCCGCCGGGGCGGTCGCCGTGACGTTGACGACGAGGGCCTTGGTGTGGGCCTCGACGTCGGGGTCGTTGAAGGTGACGCAGACGGGCTGGTAGCTGTAGGGGGCGAGCGGCAGTCCGCTGGGGTTGAAGCTCTTCTCCCGGGAGTCGTAGAGCCGCGTTGGGGTGTCCGCCGGCAGGTATGACCCGTACGCGCCGGTCGTCGACGGCGCCGCGGTGGCGCTGCGGTAGTAGCCCATGACGTCGCCGACGACGTTGGTGGAGCCGCCGCTGTTGTAGATGGTGATCTTGCCGTTGCTGCCGACGGGGACCGTGACGAGGTTGGCGCCGACCCAGCGCGCGGCGGTCCAGTTGATGCTGGAGACGACGGGGCGCGACGTCCCGCTGGGGTAGATCGTCAGGAAGCCGGACTTCGCGGTGGGGTTGACGACGGTGATGTTGATGACGACGGCCGACACGTTGGCCGCGGACACCCCGCCCCGGCCGTCGATCTGGAGGTCGATCGAGCGGCCGGCGCCGATCGGGCCCGAGATCGGACCGATGGCGTACCTCGTGTCGAGGATCCGCGCCGGGGTGACCGGGGTGTAGCCCCCGTCGGCCGTCTCGGAGGTGACGATGTCGGCGGACGCGGGGCCGGAGGCCGCGAGCGAGAGTCCACCGGCGAGCACGAGGCTCGCGGCGACGAAGAGGCTTGGCAGGCGCGGGCGCCGGGTCATCAGGGGTCCCCTTGGCAGAAGAGAAGGTGCAGCGTCGCCGTCGAGAGTAGCCCGTGCCGCGGCCCGGACGCGCCGGTTGGGCCAAATGCAGGGCATCTCACGCCCGGGGGAGCCAGGCGCCTGGGGGCGCGGCCCGCGGCGCGGCCCGCGGCGCGGGCCGCTCAGCCCTGCGGGGGCTGGGTCCGCTGCTGGGCGCGCTCGTAGAACTCGGTGAAGGCCGCGAACGCCCGCGGGCCGTAGACGGTCGCCGGGCCACCGCTCATGAGGATCGACACGCCGATCGCCTCGGCGGCCTCCTCGAGGGTGGCGCCCTTCATCGCGGCGCCGCGTGCGTGTGAGGCGATGCACCCGTCGCACTGCTGGCTCACCGAGATGCCCAGGGCGATGAGCTCCTTGGTCTTGGCGTCGAGGCTGCCGTCGCCGAGGGCGGACTTGTAGGTCTGGCTGAAGCCGGCATACACGTCGGGAATGAGCGCGCGCAGCGCTGCTGCGGGCTCGCGGAGCTCGTCGAGCACCTGCTTGCCGTGGGTCATGGGAGCCTCCTGGGTGGGTCGAGGGGGGGCGACGGAGCGGGTGCGCCCTCAGAGGTGGGTGCGCAGCCCCACGACGGGCTCCGAGGGCGTCCGGCGGAGCAGGTCCAGGGTAGGACCGGCGCCGAGCGTCGGGGGCGGCGGGGTGGAGGGGTAGAGGTCGAGCGACCCCGCGACGTCGACGACGACGTTCGTCGTCCCGCCGGCGTTGAAGAGGTTGAAGCGGTTGCCCGCTCCGAGCCCGGTCATCGTCATGTTGGCCACGATCTGCCCGACACCCGCGTTGAGGTTGCTCACGCCCGGGCGGGCGCCCAGGTCGGCGGCCCAGAGGGTGAGATAGGTCGTCGCGGTCGGGCTGATGGCGGCGGTGTTGGTCACGAGCGCGTAGGTGGGGTCCCCGGCGACGGACCCGGGAGCCGTGACCGTCCTCGTCACGCCGGCGCCGAGGGCCGTGGTGCCGAGGTGGGCGCGGGTGTCGACGATCCGGGTCGGGGTCATGGCGTGGAAGCGCAGCCCGACGCCCAGGTTGTTGTCGTCGAAGAAGCCGACGATGTCGACGAGCACGTGCACCGGACCGCCGACGTTGAGCACGCCGATCTGGGGGTAGTCCAGCCCGTCGCCGGGGTCGTGGAAGGTGGACACGGGCACGACCGCCATGTTGGCGACCGTCTGGCCCCGGGTGTAGTTGACCGACGAGGTGGCCGGGACGCCGTTCGGCTGGCCGTTGAAGGCGGTGAGGTAGCCGCTCGACTTGGCGCCCACGGCGGTGAGGTTGACGGCGAGCGCCCTGATGTGGCTGTTGGCGTCGGCGCCGTAGTCGATGACGGGCGTGATGACCTCCCCGCTCGCCAGCGGCAGCTTGCCCCACTCGGCGGTCCGGGTGTCGACGGCCCGCCACGGGTCGCTCTGCTGGTAGCTGCCGTAGCTGCCGTCGGTCGCCGGGGTCGAGGCGGCGCTGCGGTAGTAGCCGGAGACGTCGGCGACGATGTGGGTCGAGCCCGCCCCGTTGTAGATCGTCACGGCCCCACCGCTGCCGACGGAGACGGTGACGAGGTTGGCGAGGACCTGCCTCGCGGCGACGTTGATCGAGGAGGCCACCGGTCGCGCGGCCCCCGTCGGGTATGCCGTGAGGTAGCCGCCCGAGGTCGGCGAGACCACGGTGAGGTTGAGGACGACGGCCATGACGCCGCCGCTGGGGACTCCGCCCTTGCCGGTCACCTGCAGGGTCACCGTCCGGCCGTGCGCGATGGGCGTCTTCGTCGTGATGCCCGTCGCATGACGTGTGTCGAGGATGCGGGCCGGCGTGAGGCTGGTGTAGCCGCCCTGGGCGGTCTCGACCCCCGTCGTCGTCAGGGAGACCCGGCCGAGGGCGCTCGCGCCGGGGCCGATGAACGCCAGGTAGGCGTACGTGCCCTCCCGGGCGGAGGGGTGGGCCACGACGCCGACCGCGCAGGACTGGCCCGTGTCGAGCACGGCGCCGGTGCACGTGTCGCTCGTGACCTCGAAGGCCGAGGTGTCGCCGAGCAGGTTGGTCGACGCGACCGTGGTCGGCGCCGGGGCCGTGTAGGTCACCGTGTGCACGGCGCTGGTCTGGTCGAGCCGGACACCGTGGAAGGCCTCGAACGGGACCGAGGAGTTCCAGCGGAGCTCGCCGACGTTGGCCGGGCCGCCGTCGCAGCTCTGCGTGAACGTGGCGGCGAAGGCAGTGAGCTGTCCGGTTCCGGCGTCGGTCGTCAGCTCGTGGATCTCGAGCGTGCCCGTGGTCGCGTTGCAGCCGCGTCCGTCGCCGCTGACGTCGAGACCGGCGTCGGCGGCGTCGCCGAAGCGGCTCACCGAGTAGCGCTGGACGGCGAGATGCTGCCCGGTCGGCGCCGCGATGACGGCCGTGAAGGCGTGCGCGCCCGACGTGGCGACGGTGAGGGCGTCGACGGTGCCGGTGGCGGTCACGTCGGGGTCCGTCATCGAGATCGGCGCCCCCGAGTCGAGCACCCAGGACCCGGCGGCCGGCTCGAGCAGGAAGGCCGTGACCGGCGCCGCGGGCGCGGGCGCGGCCACGGCGGACGCCATCGGCGCGCCCGCGAGAAGGGCGACGGCGGCGCCGAGCACGACGACGGGGCGGAGGCGGAGCGGGAGCGATGTCACGGGCGTGCCCTTCGCGTCGAGGGGAGGCATCCGACGGCGGGGAGCGTATCGGCTGGCCGGGCCCCCGGCACCCCGAACCCGCCGTTGCCGTCCTCACATCCGTCCCCACGGCTCGTCCGGCTCGTCGGTTCCGCGACGCTGCCTGGAACGCACAGAGCCCCGCCGATGCGGGGCTCTGTCGCTCTGGCGGAGGATGCGGGATTTGAACCCGCGAGGGGTTTCATCCCCAACACGATTTCCAATCGTGCGCACTAGGCCACTATGCGAATCCTCCAACGCAGGAGGGTACCGGAGGCGCCCCCGCCGTCCGAAATCCCGGATCGGCGATGACGACCGTCACACGTGGCGCACGGTGGTCGACGGCCGTGCCACGACGGCATACCCTTCCCGGTATCCGCGAAAGGACGGGCCCGCATGGTCGACGAGGCACCCGGCGCCGTCACGGCGCCGGGCGAGGACGTGCCCGACCACGACTGGCCTCCGGCCGAGGGTCATGTCGTCGTCATCGGCGACCTCGAGGTCGCCCGGCTGACCTGCGCGCTGCTCACCGGCCAGGGCCTCACCGTGACCCATCTGCTGGCCCCGTCGGAGATCGAGCTCGCGGCCGCGATCACCCCTGACGTGACGGGCGTCGCCGTGCTCGTGCGACGAGACGTCAACGCGCTGCGCTACGTACTGCTCACCGAGCACCTGAGCCCGGGCATCGCGATCACGGCGACGGTCTTCGACCGCACCGTCGCCCGCCAGCTCGCCCGGGCCGTCCCGAACTGCGAGGTGACCTCGCCCGCCGACACCGCCGCCCCGGCGATCGCCGCGCGGTGCCTCAGCTCCTCGCTCGTCTCGGTGCGGACCTCCGACAAGGGCGGGGGACCGGTCGTCTTCCGCACGACCGGCACCGGTGAGCCGGCGAAGGAGCCGTGGCACGTGCCCTCCCGGCTGCGCCGCTTCCTGCAGCGCCCGCGGGTCGGGTTCGGCGACTCCACGGCGCGGATGATGCTGCTCGGCGCCGGGGGCCTCGCCGCGATCCTCGTCGTCGACTGGGTCATCGGGGTGCTCTTCCTCCACGAGCGGCCCGTCGAGACCTTCTTCAACGCCGCGCGGGTCCTCGCGACGGTGGGCCCGGCCGAGCTCGCCGCGCACACGCCGCGGTGGTACCTCGTCGTCTCGGCCCTGCTCATGCTCCTCGCCGTCGTCTTCACCGCGCTGTTCACCGCCGGGCTGATCGACTGGTTCGCCTCGGCCCGCACCGTCGGGCTCGTCGGCCGGCGTACCCTGCCCCGGCGGGACCACGTCGTCGTCGTCGGGCTGGGCCAGGTGGGCCTACGCGTCGCCCTGACCCTGCGCAAGCTGGGGGTGCCCGTCGTGGGCATCGAACGCGACGCCGAGGCGCCCAACGTCCGGCTGGCCCGCGATGCCGACATCCCGGTCCTCATCGGCCATGCCGAGGACGAAGGGGTCCATCGCAGGGTGTCCCTCGCCAAGGCCCGGGCACTCGCCGCGATGGGATCGGACGACCTCGACAACATCGAGGTCGTCATCGCCGCGCTGGCCAGCGCCCCCGGCGCCCGGATGGTGCTCCGGGCAGGCGAGGACGACGTCATCGCCGAGACCCGCTCGCTCTTCGCCATCGGCGACGTCGTCGACGTCTCGCTCTTCAGCGCCATCGTCAGCTCGCTGCGCCTCCAGGGGCGCCGCTGCACCCTCATCCACCCGAAGGGGACCCTCGTCTGCGCCCATCTCGAGGACGGCGGCAAGGTGCAGTCCGGCCGGCCGCCGCGGTGCACCTGCTGACCGGTCGTTTCACGGTGGCCATGACGTGCCCGTAGACTCCTGACCGGCACCCCGCGTGGTGGTACCCCGCTGAACCCCCCCAGGGCAGGAATGCAGCAAGGGCAGGTGGGCTCTTCCAGGTACGCGGGGTGTCCTCGCGTCCGGGGACCGCTACTCGCGGTGCGCGAGCTCGAGCGCCTCGACCCGGGAGAGCCCCCACAGCACCGTCAGGACCGATACGACGGCGGCGGGGACGAGCGGGCCCAGCCGCGTCCCGTCCGCGGCGCCGAGGAACGCCCCGGCGCCGACGAGGGCGACGAGGAGCGGGCGGGCGTACCAGAGCGCGAGCAGGAACGGGCCGGTCTCGGGGACGAAGGCGAGCCGAGGTGGCTGGCCCCGGAACGCCGCGAGGAGCTGGGCGCCGGCCACGGTGCCGTTCACGACGACGAGCCAGGCCACCGCCGCGAGCACGACGGTCGGTGGGGCCGACCGGGCGAGCGTCGTGGCCAGCACACCCGCGCCGCCGACGACGGCGACCAGCAGGCATGGGGTGAGCAGGTGGGCCAGCGCCTCGCGACGCCCCCAGACCCCGAGGAGCGGCGTCGTCCCGCCGTTGTCGCCCTGGAGCCGCAGCCCCTCGGCCCAGGTCCCGAACCCGAGGTATGCCGCGGCAGCGGCGAGCCAGCCCAGGGCCGCCGGCGCCGCCGGGTCCTCGACCGACCAGGCCAGGCCCGCAGCGCCGAGGAGGGTGAGAGCGGCGCCCGCGAGCACCGTGCCTGGGGCGCGTCGCAGCCCGAGGGCATCGCGCCGCGCGACGGTCAGCCAGGGCCCCCCGGGTCGCAGCCGGAGCCTGCGCCCCCGCGAGACGGGCGGAGCCACCTCGAGCCGGACCGCGCGCAGGTCCCCGGCGAGGATGCCGCCCCCGAGCCTCGTCGAGCGGGCCGCCTGGCGGCGCAGCTCCTCGATGCCGACCAGCCGCAGTGCTCCGTCGACCCGGACGAGGTGCGCGGCCCGGGGACGGGCCGTGCCGGGCAGGTCGGCTGCCCCGGCACTGACCTGACCGGAGAGCCAGGCGAGGACGAGCGACCAGCCGACGACGGGTCCGGCGAGGACTCCGACGACGAGCCAGAGCGGCCCGCCGACCGTGGCGGCCCAGGCCCCCGCGCCGAGGGCGGCGCCGAGGATCGTGCCGGCGGCGAGCCCGCCGACCGCGGCATACCGCCACCACGGGCGCACCGCCCGGGCCCGGTCGACGTCGGTGGTCACGACGTGGTCGATCCAGGGCAGCGGCGGTACCACCGGACCGCGGGTCCGACCCGACGTGCGGGCCACGCCGACGAGCAGGGCGAGGACGACGACGGCGAGGACGGCCGTGACCGGCGAGGTCAGCTCGCGGTGCAGTGCCCGGGGCTCGGCGGTGAGGAAGATCCCCCGCGCCAGGGTGAACCCGTAGGTCGCGACGAGGAGGGTGGTGACATAGACCCCGTAGAGCATGCGGCCGCGGGCGCCGTCGCCGCGCTCGCCGTGCACGACATGGCCGGCGTCGGCGAGGCGGGCGGCCTCGGCCCCCGACCGGGCGCCCGTCATGACCGGGCCGGTCCGTCGAGGTCGATGACCTCGTCGGCGACGCGCTCGCTCAGCCGCGGGTCATGGGAGGCGAGGACGACGGTCGAGCCCGCGTCGCGTCGCCCGGCGAGGAGCCCGGCGACGAGGTCGCGCATGTCGGTGTCGAGGCGCTGCTCCGGCTCGTCGAGGACGAGGGCGGTCCCCGGGCGGAACAGGACGAGGGCCAGCCGGAAGAGCTGGCTCTGGCCCGAGGACAGCTCGTGGGGGAACCGGTCGGCGAGATGGCCGACGGCCAGGGCGTCGAGCCCGGCGGCGACCCGCTCGGCGCAGCTGGTGGCGTCGCCGCCCCAGGTGGCGTCGACGAGGGTCAGGTGGTCGGCGAGGGTGAGGTCGCGGTATGCCGTGGGCGCCCCGATGAGCGCGGCGACGGCGCGCCGGACGGCCGGGTCCCGTTCGTCGGCGGTCCGCCCGTCGATCGTCGCCGAGCCGGTCGTGGGCGCGAGGGTCCCGGCGAGGATGCGCAGCAGCGTCGTCTTGCCGATGCCGTTGTGGCCGCGGACGACCAGGCACCTCCCCGCCTCGGCGACGACGTCGACCGGTGCGAGCAGCGTGCTGGGGCCGATCGTCTTCGAGACCCCGACCGCCTCGAAACGGGGCCCGGCGGCGACGGTGGCGGTCATCCGGGACCTCCTCTCGGGTGGGCGCCAGTCACCCTAGCCGCCCCCGGTGGGGGCGGGCGCCCACGGTGTGCACACGGCATACCGGGCGTCCCGGGGCACGACTAGGGTGCGGGGGGTGAGCACCGCCCTCTACCGCCGATACCGGCCGGAGACGTTCGCCGACGTCATCGGCCAGGACCACGTGACGGGGCCGCTCATGCAGGCGCTGCGCACCGGCCGGGTGGGGCACGCCTACCTCTTCTCGGGGCCCCGCGGCTGCGGCAAGACGACGAGCGCCCGGATCCTTGCCCGGTGTCTGAACTGCGAGCAGGGTCCGACCCCCGAGCCGTGCGGGGTGTGTGACTCGTGCGTGGCGCTCGCCCGCGGCGGCGCCGGGACGGTCGACGTCATCGAGATCGACGCGGCGAGCCACGGGGGCGTCGACGACGCCCGCGACCTGCGTGAGCGAGCGAGCTACGGGCCGGCCCAGAGTCGCTTCAAGATCTACATCATCGACGAGGCGCACATGGTGACGCCGCAGGGGTTCAACGCCCTGCTCAAGATCGTCGAGGAGCCGCCCGAGCACGTGAAGTTCGTCTTCGCGACGACCGAGCCCGACAAGGTCATCGGGACGATCCGCAGCCGGACCCACCACTACCCGTTCCGGCTCGTCCCGCCGCAGCTGCTCCAGGACTACCTCGCGCAGATCTGCGAGCAGGAGCGGGTCACCGTCGCGCCGGGGGTCCTCTCCTTCGTCGTCCGGGCCGGGGGCGGCTCGGTGCGCGACTCGCTGTCGGTGCTCGACCAGCTCATCGCGGGGTCCGGTCCCGAGGGCCTCACCTACGAGTCCGCCGCGGCGCTGCTCGGCTTCACCGACGGCGAGCTGCTCGACGCCGCGATCGGCGCCTTCGCCGCGGGTGACGGCGGCGGGGCCTTCCGGGCCATCGAGCGGGTCATCGAGTCGGGCCTGGACCCGCGGCGGTTCGTCGAGGACCTGCTCGAGCGGCTCCGTGACCTCATCGTCGTCGCGGCCGTCCCCGACGGCGCCTCGGCCGTCCTTCGGGCCCTGCCGGCGGACCAGGTCGACCGGATGCGGCACCAGGCGGCGTCCTTCGGCCCCGGCGCCCTGTCCCGGGCCGCCGACATCGTCAACGCCGGCCTGACCGAGATGACCGGTGCGACCGCACCCCGCCTCCAGCTCGAGCTGATCGCGGCCCGGATCCTGCTGCCCGCGGCGGCGGGCGAGGCCGGGTATGCCGCGCGCCTGGACCGCCTCGAGCGTCGCCTCGACGTCGGCGGCGTCCCGACCGGTGCGGTCCCCGCGCCGCGGGTCCCGGCGCCGGCGGCGCGAGCGGCCGCACCGCTATCGCCGCCGGTCGCGGCCGAGCCGGTGGCGGGTCCCCGGCCGCTCCGCGAGCCCGAACCCGCCGCGGCGACCGGACCGGACCCGGTCCCGGCCGCGGAGCCCGTCGGGCCGGCCGAGCCGATCGCCTCACCGGAGGCGGTCCCGTCGGCGGAGCCGGTCGCCTCACCGGAGCGGGTCCGGTCGGCGGAGCCGCAGCGGGCACCGGAGCCGCAGCGGGCACCGGAGCCGCAGCGCGACACCGTGCCGGTCGCCCCGGTCGCCCCGGGTCCCGGCGGTCCCGTCGCCGGCGGCATCGACACCGCCGCCATCCGTCGCTCCTGGCCCGACGTCCTCGCCTCGATCTTCGGGCTCAAGCGGGCGACCTGGACCTTCCTGTCCGAGCACGCCCAGGTCGTCGACTACGACGGTGAGCGCCTCCTGCTGGGGATCTCGACGGTCGGGCTGGCCAACACCTTCCGGCGCGGGCAGCACGCCGAGTACGTCCGTCAGGCCCTCATCGACACCCTCGGGCTCGACGTCAGGGTCGAGGGCGTGCCGACCGAAGAGGCCCAGGCCGCCGCCGTCCCGGCCGCCGCACCGGCACCGGAACCGGCTCCCCCGGCATACCCGTCGGTCGCCGACCGGCCGCGGTCCACCCCGCCCGGTGACTCGGCCGCCGCCGCTCCGGTGGTGCGCCCCCAGGCGGCCGCGCCGGGCTGGGTCGACGAGCCGCCACCCGACGAGCCGCCTGAGGAGGAGCGGCCCCTCGACGACTCGGCCGCGAGCATCGACGACGAGGACATGGCCGAGCTCGGTGAGGTGGGCCTGCCGGTGGTCCAGCGCATCCTCGGGGCGACGATCATCGGCGACGAGGCGCCGTGAGCCGACTCGCCTGGGTGAGCGGTCGGGCCACGGTCGCTCCGCTGGCCCGGGCTCTGTGGCGGCCGACGATCACCGGCGTCGCCCACGTCCCGCGCACCGGCGGCGTCATCCTCGCGAGCAACCACCTGTCGTTCATCGACTCCTTCGCCATCCCCATCGCGGCCCCACGGCCGGTGTCCTTCCTCGCCAAGTCCGACTACTTCACCGGCACCGGGCTCGGGGGCGCGATCCGCCGCGGCTTCTTCGAGGGGATCGACGCGATCCCCGTCGACCGGCACTCCTCGCGCGCCGCGCAGGAGTCCCTCGAGGCGGCCCTCGCGGTGCTGCGGGCCGGGAAGGCCTTCGGGATCTATCCGGAGGGGACCCGCTCGCGCGACGGCCGGCTCTATCGGGGGCGCACCGGCGTGGCCTGGCTGGCCCTGACCGCCGGGGTGCCGGTCGTCCCGGTCGGACTGCGCGGGACCGACGAGGTCCAGCCCGTCGGCCGCAGCATCCCGCGGCTGGCCGCGGTCACGGTCTCGTTCGGTCGGCCCATCGACCCTGCCGCGTATGCCGGCCTGCCCGGCGCGAAGGGTCGTCGGCTGCTCACCGACGCGATCATGGACGCCATCGCGGAGCTGTCGGGACAGGAGCGCGCGGCCGGGTACAACGAGCTGCCGCCGTCGTCGTCGGGCGTCGCGGTCGGCATCTAGGCCGCGGCCCGGAGGGTCCGGTCACCGGACCGGCAACGTTGGCCTGCAACGGTTTTCGTTCCGTCGGCTGTCGGTGGTGACGGCTAGCGTAGGGACATGACGGCACAGGAGGCGAGGAGTCCCGAGCCGGTCGAGCTGACCGGTCTGGCGCTGCTGCGGGCGGCCGTCACCGCCCTCGAGAGGTCGGCGGCGGAGCCCACCTGGCGGCTGTCGGATGCCGAGGTCGCCGAGGCGCTCGCGCTCGTGGGGCGGCTGCGGGCCGGGTCCGACCGGGCCGAGGTCGAGGTCGTCGCCGAGGCGCTCGACCGCGGCCTCCCCGGTCGCGACGGGTGGGGGACGGTCGACTGGCTCCTGCGGGTGGAGTCCGCGGCGGCGCCGCGTCCGGGGGTGGCGCACGCCGCCCGCGTCGCCCGGCTGGCCCGGGCCGGCGCCCGACGGCGGCCCGGATCCGGCGAGCCGGCCTGCGAGCCCGACGCCGTGTCGACGGCCTTCGCGACCGGTGCCCTCTCGCTGACCCAGGCCGACCAGCTGCTCCGCTTCGTCGCGGACGTGTCACGGATGGCCGATGCCGACGCGGTCGCGGCCGACCTCGCGGTTCTCATCGAGGGGGCCCCGGGTCTGGCCGAGCGTGAGCTCGCGACCGCCATCGGGTATGCCGCGCGCCTGCTCACCCCCTCGGCCCGGCTCGAGCGCGAGGAGGCGGCGCTGCGGAGCGCGCGGTCGCTGACCCGGCGACCCGGTCCGGCGGGGCTCGCCGAGTACCGCCTCGTGCTCGACCCCGAGACCGCCATGGTCGTCGACACGGCCGTGGCCGCGCTGTCGGCCCCGAGCCCCGGGCCGGACGGCGAGCCGGACCGCCGGCCCGCGTCGCTGCGCCGGGCCGATGCGCTCGTCGCCCTCGTCGAGCGGGCGGTGACGGCGCCCGAGGGGGCCCTCCCCACCTCGGACCGGGCCCAGGTGGTCGTCACCATCGGTCTCGACCGGCTGAGCGCCGAGCTGTCCGCCCGCGGCGGCGGGGTGAGCAGCACCGGCGAGGTCCTCTCGCCCGAGGCGGTCCGCCGACTTGCCTGCGATGCCGCAGTCATCCCCGCGGTGCTCGGCGGCCGTGGCGAGGTCCTCGACCTGGGTCGTGCGGTGCGGCTCTTCACGGCGGGGCAGCGCCGGCTCCTGTGGCATCGGGACGGTGGGTGCTCCTATCCCTCGTGCACCGTCCCGGCGGCCTGGACGCAGGCGCATCACCTGCGGCACTGGGCGCACGGGGGCACGACCGACATCGGGAACGCCGCGCTCCTGTGCGGCCGGCACCACACCGAGGTGCACCGACGAGGCCTGACGGCGACGGTCTCCGACACCGGGGTGACCTGGCACCTGTAGCGTCCCCGCCCCGCTCCCCGGCGCGCCGTCGGGGTGTCGACCGTGCCCGGACGGGTGGTCGGGTGGGCAGAGCGAGACCCGTCACATCGGCGGTGCCCGCGTCGTCGCGGCATACCCACGGGGGGTATGGTGGAGGCCACGGCACCCGGCCGAACGAGAGGACCCCGATGAGCACCCAGACCTTCCAGGCGACCGGCCTCACCTGCCACCACTGCGTCCACGCGGTGACCCAGGAGATGAGCGCCCTCGACGGCGTCAGCGACGTGCAGGTCGACCTCGTCAACGGCGGCGCGTCGACGGTCCGCTTCGCGGCGGAGCGCGAGGTGAGCGCGGCCGAGATCACCGAGGCGCTCGAGGAGGCCGGCGGCTACGAGCTCGTCGGCTGAGGCCCGCCCCGCCGCCGAGGCCGATGGTGCGCTCGGAGTCGGTGCGAGGCCGTAGGCTCGAGGCGTGTACGAGGGCGCGGTCCAGGACCTGATCGACGAGCTCGGGCGGTTGCCCGGGATCGGTCCCAAGAGCGCCCAGCGGATCGCCTTCCACCTCCTCGCCGCCGACGCGGCCGATGTCAGGGCCCTGTCCGACGCCCTGGCGGCCGTCAAGGAGCGGGTCCGCTTCTGCGAGGTGTGCTTCAACGTGGCCGAGGGCGAGCGGTGCAAGGTCTGCGCCGACCCGCGCCGTGACGAGCACGCGATCTGCGTCGTCGAGGAGCCGAAGGACGTCGTCGCCATCGAGCGCACGAGGGAGTTCCGCGGCCGCTACCACGTCCTCGGCGGGGCGATCAGCCCCATCGACGGCGTCGGCCCCGACGACCTGCACATCCGCGAGCTGATGACCCGCCTCGCCGACGGCGTGGTCACCGAGGTCATCATCGCCACCGATCCCAACCTCGAGGGTGAGGCGACGGCGAGCTATCTCGCCCGCTACCTCAAGGGGATGGGCCTGACCGTGACCCGGCTCGCCTCCGGACTGCCCGTGGGCGGCGACCTCGAGTATGCCGACGAGGTCACCTTGGGCCGGGCGTTCGAAGGACGGAGACTGCTCGATGCCTGACCTCCCGACCACCGACCCGGGCGAGGCCGGCTCGCCCTCGACCGTGACCGCCGCCGACCTGGCCGTCCTGTCCGAGGACAGCGCCCGCGACGCCGCCGTCTTCGTGGCCACCGTGACCGAGGTGGCCTCCGGGGCCGCTCCCGACGCCGCCCTGCCGATGACCCTCCTCGCCCTCTCGCAGGTGATCGTCATGGGCGCCCGGCTCGGCGCCATCGAGGATGTCGTCCCCCTCGAGCGGTTCGAGGCCGACCCGGGCCCCGACCCCGAGCTCGACCCCCTGCGCGAGAGCCTGGCCAACCTCTTCGAGGGCATCGACACGTATGCCGACGTCGTCGACCCCGTGACCACCCCCGAGCTGTCGACCGGGACCCTCTCGAACGACCTCGTCGAGATCGTCGCGGCCCTCGCCCACGGCCTGACCCACCACGCGGCCGGCCGGAGCACCGAGGCGCTGTGGTGGTGGCAGTTCAGCTACCTCTCCGACTGGGGGGAGCGGGCCGCGATGGCCCTGCGGGTCGTCCAGACCCTGCTGTCCCACGTCCGGCTCGATGCCGACGACGAGATCGTCGCCGAGGCCGAGTTCGACGCGCTCCACCCCTAGCCGACCGGCATACGGACGTCCTGCCCGGCATGCGGGCACCGGGTGGCCCCCCGACGGGCCTGGCTAGACTGACGGCGCCGGCCTGAGCTGGCGGCTGCCGTCCGTCCCGGGGAGTTCCATCGTGCCGATCGTCGTCCAGAAGTACGGCGGTTCCTCACTCGCCGACGCCGAGAGCATCAAGCGGGTGGCCCGTCGCATCGCCGAGACGAAGAAGGGCGGCAACGACGTCGTCGTCGCGGTCTCCGCGATGGGTGACTCGACCGACGAGCTGCTCGACCTCGCCAAGGAGGTCAGCCCCCTCCCGCCGCCCCGCGAGCTCGACATGCTCATGACCGCGGGCGAGCGCATCTCGATGGCCCTGGTCGCCATGGCGATCTCCGACACCGGCTACACCGCCCGCTCGTTCACGGGCTCCCAGGCCGGGGTCATCACCGACTCGGTCCACGGCAAGGCCAAGATCATCGACGTCACGCCGGGGCGGATCACCAAGGCGCTCGGCGAGGGTCACATCGTCATCGTCGCCGGGTTCCAGGGCGTCAGCCAGGACACCAAGGAGATCACCACCCTCGGGCGGGGTGGCACGGACACGACGGCCGTCGCGCTCGCCGCAGCCCTCGGTGCCGACGTCTGCGAGATCTACACCGACGTCGACGGGGTCTTCACCGCCGACCCCCGGATCGTCCCGACCGCCCGCAAGCTGGCGCGGATCAGCAACGAGGAGATGCTCGAGCTCGCCGCCTGCGGCTCGAAGGTCCTCCACCTGCGCAGCGTCGAGTACGCCCGCCGCTTCAGCATCCCCATCCACGTGCGCTCCTCCTTCACCTCGAAGGAGGGGACCATCGTCACCGACCACCCCGTCCCCGAAGGAGCCATCGTGGAAGAGCCGATCATCGCCGGGGTCGCCCACGACCGCAGCGAGGCCAAGATCACCGTGGTCGGGGTCCCCGACATCACCGGCAAGGCCGCCGAGATCTTCTCGGCCGTCGCCGAGGCCCAGATCAACATCGACATGATCGTCCAGAACGTCTCGGCCACCGAGACCGGGCTGACCGACATCTCCTTCACCCTGCCCAAGGCCGACGGCCAGACCGCGCTGCAGTCGCTGACCCGGATCAAGGACAGCGTCGGCTTCGCCGCGCTGCTCTACGACGACCAGATCGGCAAGCTCTCGCTCGTCGGGGCCGGGATGCGGTCCAACCCGGGCGTGTCGGCGACGTTCTTCCGCGCGCTCGCCCAGGCCGGCGTCAACATCGAGATGATCTCGACCTCCGAGATCCGCATCTCGGTCATCACCCGCGAGGAGCTCCTCGACGAGGCCGTCCGGGCCGTGCACACGGCATTCGGGCTGGACTCCAGCGAGGGTGAGGCGGTCGTCTACGCGGGTACCGGCCGCTGAGCCGCCGGTGACCTCCCCGGGCCCGACCGACCCGACCGACCAGCGGCCCACGCTGGCCGTCGTCGGTGCGACGGGTGCCGTCGGCCAGGTCGTCTGCGAGGTGCTCGCGCTGCGCGAGCCGCTCTGGGGGTCGGTCCGGCTCGCCGCCGGCGACGACGAGGCGGGGACCGTATGCCGCGTCGCCGGCCAGGAGAGCGTCGTCGAGCCGCTGCGCCCGGAGTTCTTCGACGGCGTCGACGTCGCGATCGTCGACATCCCGCCGCGGATCGCTGCCGAGTGGGTGCCGCTCGCCGCGGAGCGGGGCGTCGTCGTCATCGACAACAGCCCGGTCTTCCGGCTCGACCCCGAGGTGCCGCTCGTCGTGCCCGAGGTGAACCCGCGCCGCGTCGCGGACCGCCCGCGGGGGATCATCGCGAATCCCGGTGCCACCGTCATGACGATGATCGACGTCCTCGGGGTCCTGCACTCCGGCTGGGAGCTCACCGAGCTCGTCGTGACGACCTTCCAGTCGGCCTCCGGTCTCGGCCGCTCGGGGATCAACCGGCTCTACGACGAGATAGAGCTCGTCGCGGGCGACCGCCGGCTGGGAACCCGCCCGGGCGACGTGCGCCGGCTCATCGAGCACGAGCTCGGGGAATCGCCCTTCCCCGGGCCCCTCGCGCTCAACATCCTCCCCTTCGTCGGCAGCCACGCCGCCGACGGCTGGACCTCCGAGGAGGTCAAGGTCCGCGACGAGGTGCGCAAGATCCTCGACATCCCGCAGCTGCGGGTCGCCGTCACGTGTGTCAGGGTGCCCGTCGTCTCGACCCACTCGGTGTCGGTCCATGCGACGTTCGCCCGGGAGGTCGACCTCGACCAGGCGCGCGACGCCCTCATCCAGGCGCCGGCGGTCGTCCTGCTCGACGACCCCGACGGGGTGGAGTTCCCGACCCCGTCGGACATCGTCGGGGCGGACCCGCGGTTCGCCGGGCGGCTGCGCCAGACGCCTGACTTCCCCCGCTCCATCGAGGTCTTCATCTGCGGGGACAACCTGCGCAAGGGCGCCGCGCTCAACATGCTCCAGACCGCCGAGCTCGTCGCCCGGGAGCTGACGCCTGCGCGGTGAGCGCACGGGCGCACCACTGGCCCTCCTCGGCCAGGTGGGGCACAGTGGACGCTCTGATGTCCCTCTCTCGCCGCGCCCTGCCCCTGCTCCTCGTGCTCCCGGCGGTCCTCGTCGCTAGCTGTGCGGGGGGGTCGACGACGGGCCCGGGCGGCCTCGCAGCCGCCGGCACGGCATACCCCGCCTCGCCCTCGCCGACCACCTCGTCCACCTCGTCCTCGTCGGGCGTGCCGACGACGGCCACCACGAGCCCGGGCCCGGTCTCGGCGGCCCCGAGCCCGTCGGCCACCCCCTCGGCGGTGCTCCTGCCCGTCGTCCCCCGGGCCGGCGCCGAGCCGGCCGTGCGCTTCCCCGTCAACGCGCCCGCCGTGGGCGCTGGGGCGAACGCGACGGTGTCGGCGGTCCCCGATGCCGAATGGGCCGCGATGGTCGGCTTCTCGTGGACCCCCGGGTGCCCGGTGGGCCGGGCGTCGCTGCGGATGGTCCGGGTCAACTTCTGGGGGTTCGACGGCAAGCGCTCGCGGGGTGCGGTGGTCGTCAACGCCGCGATCGCCACCCAGACCGCCGCGGCCTTCACCCGGCTCTACGACCTGGGCTTCCGGATCCGGCAGATGCGGCCGATGGACGCCTCCTGGGGCAAGAACCCCAAGGGCCCCGGGGCCGATGACTACGCCGCGATGCGGGCCGACAACACCTCGGCCTTCAACTGCCGCTACGTGGGGGGCGCGGAGGCCACGAAGGTCTACAGCCGGCACGCCTACGGCTACGCCATCGACGTCAACGACTTCGAGAACCCCTACGTCGCCGACACCGGGACCGTCTATCCCGACACCTACTGGCTGCACCGCCGGAGTCCGGGCGCCGGCGTCTTCAGCTCGAGCTCGAGCAGCGCCGTGCGGGCCTTCACGGCGCAGGGCTTCCGGTGGGGCGGGCTGTGGTCGGCTCCCGACTACCAGCACTTCGAGCGATGAGCGCGACGCGAACCGGTCGGGCGTATGCCGCGGCGCTCGCCGCGGCCGTCCTCCTCGCCGGCTGCGGGGGCGGGTCGACGCCGCCCCGGGCCGGCGGCTCCTCGACGAGCGCCCCACCGACGGCGACCGCGTCCACGGCCTCCAGCCCCGCCACGACGACCTCACCGAGCACCTCACCGAGCGTCACGCCGACCCCGACCCGCACACCCCGCCCGCTGCCCTCGACCCACCGCCCGACCCCGACGCCGACCCGGATCCTGGCCCCGGCGCCGGCCCGCTGCGCCGTGCCTCCCGGTGTCGCCGCGGCCCAGGTGGTCCTCGTCGACTCCTCCGGGGACCGCGCGAGCATCCGGGCCTGCCGTCGGGTGGGCGGACACTACGTCCTCGACCACGGGCCGTACGCCGGGCACGTCGGCCTCAACGGGGTGAGCGCCGCCAAGCGCGAGGGCGACCTGCGCACCCCGGCGGGGACCTTCCCCCTGCGCGGCGGGTTCGGGGTCTATGGGAACCCGGGGCTGGCGATGGGCTGGTTCGTCGTGGGCAGCGCCGACGTCTGGGTCGACGACCCCGCGTCCGCCCTCTACAACACCCATCAGCGCAAGCCCGCGAACGGCCGCTGGTCCTCGGCCGAGAACCTGCTCAACCGGCCGGCCTACAACTACGCGCAGGTCATCGGCTACAACGAGGCCCGCACCCCCGGGCGAGGGTCGGCGATCTTCCTGCACGTCGACCTCGGCGGCGGCACGGCCGGGTGCGTCTCGCTGCCCACCGGACCGCTGCTCACCGTGCTGCGCTGGGAGAGGGCCGGCGCCGTCATCACCATCCGCTGAGCCTCACAGCGGGACGGGGCAGTGGCGTGACGACGTCGAGCGTCACCATCAGGTGAGCCTGCTTTGGCACGCTCCCGCCTCACGCGGCAGAGTTGGCCCCATGACCGTTCGGACCGTCGCCATGCTCACTGCCGGGGGCCTGGCCCCCTGCCTCTCCTCCGCCGTCGGCGGACTGATCCAGCGCTACAGCGAGGTGGCGCCCGACGTGCGGATCATCGCCTATCTCGACGGGTATGCCGGCCTGCTGACGGGCCGCTCCGTCGAGGTCACCCCCGAGGTGCGTGAGGGCGCCCACCTGCTGCACCGTTACGGCGGGTCACCCATCGGCAACAGCCGGGTCAAGCTGACCAACGTCAAGGACTGCGTCAAGCGCGGGCTCGTCCAGCAGGGCCAGGACCCGCTGCACGTCGCGGCCGAGCAGCTGACCCGTGACGGTGTCGACGTCCTGCACACGATCGGCGGCGACGACACGAACACGACGGCGGCCGACCTCGCGGCATACCTGCACGAGAACGGCTACGAGCTGACCGTCGTGGGGCTGCCCAAGACCGTCGACAACGACGTCGTGCCGATCCGCCAGAGCCTCGGCGCGTGGACCGCGGCCGAGCAGGGCGCCACCTTCGCCAAGAACATCGTCGCCGAGCACTCCTCCAACCCGCGGATGCTCATCGTCCACGAGGTCATGGGTCGGCACTGCGGCTGGCTCACCGCCGAGACGGCTCGGCGCTACCACGCCTGGGTCGGGGAGCAGGACTTCGTCCCGGGCATCGGCAACGACCCCCGGCGCTGGGACGTCCACGCGGTGTTCGTCCCCGAGCAGCACATCGACATCGACGCCGAGGCGGCGCGCCTCAAGGCCGTCATGGACGAGATCGGCTGCGTCACGATCTTCCTGTCCGAGGGGGCCGGGGTCGCCGAGATCGTCGAGCAGCTCGAGGCCTCGGGCCACGAGGTGCCCAAGGACCCCTTCGGGCACGTCCAGCTCGACAAGGTCAACCCGGGTGCGTGGTTCGCCAAGCAGTTCGCCGAGCGACTGGGCGCCGAGAAGACGATGGTCCAGAAGAGCGGCTACTTCTCCCGGTCCGCCGCCGCCAACGACGAGGACCTCGCCCTCATCAAGCAGTGCACCGACCTCGCGGTGGAGTGTGCGATGCGCGGCGAGCCGGGCGTCATCGGCCAGGACGAGGAGAACGGCGACGTCCTGTCGGCCATCGCGTTCCCGCGGATCAAGGGTGGCAAGAAGTTCGACGTCTCGGTGTCCTGGTTCACCGACCTGCTCGACGAGCTCGGCCAGGGCGTCCACCCCGCCTGACGCTCGCCATCCCGGACCCGCCACCAGAGGATCCACACCCCCGTTCCCCTACCGCGAAGTCTCGTCGGGCGGCCGTGACGACGGCCTCCCGACGAGACTTCGGCAGGACGGTGTGGAGGTCGCGGCCCGGCTCAGCCGGCGACGGATGCCGCGGCAGCGAGGACGGCGGCCCGCGCGTCCCCCGAGGTCGTGACCACGGCGACGCCGAGCTTCTCCATCGTCGTGCGCATCCCCGCGCCGGCGCCGCCGGCGATGAAGACCCGCACGTCGTGCTCGCGCGCGAAGCGCACGATCCGCGCGTGGTGCGCGCCCTCGCCCTCGGCGTCGTGGGCGGCGTCCCAGCCCACCTCGTGGGCGGTCCAGCCGGTGATCTCGCCGTTCTCGACCGTGGCGATGGCCACGGTGTCGGCGCGGCCGATGCCCCGCCCGACCTGGTCCCCGACGAGGGTCACTGCGACGTTCACGATGTCGTTCCTTTCTCTGGGCGCTCCCTGCCCACGGTCATCGTGTCATCCGCGGCCGCCCGCCGAGCGCTCAGGCTGACCTTGGCGACCGCCGACGCCGGACCGACGCGGTGGCGGCCGGCCCCGGTATGCGGCCCTTCCGCGCGACCTGGCCCGCGACCGGGCCTACTCCGAGACGGTGACACCCCGCCAGAAGGCGACCCGGCCGGTCACCATCGCGGCCTCGGGCTTGGGCTGGGGGTAGAACCAGGCGGCGTCGGGGTTGGTCCGACCGTCGACCTCGAGGGAGTAGTACGACGCCTCCCCCTTCCACGGACAGGTCGTGTGCGTCTGTGAGGGCCGCAGCACCTCGGCCCGGACGGCGTCGGCCGGGAAGTAGTGGTTGCCCTCGACGACGACCGTGTCGTCGCTCTCGGCGATGACGGCTCCGTTCCACGTGGCTCGCACGGCTGGCTCCCTTCGTCCTCGCGCCGACGGTCGGCTCTCCAGGCAACCCCGTCGGGCGCTTCGCTCTTCCCGCTGTCCGCGACCGGATCACCGGCGCGGAGCCGGCCGATCCCCAGGGCGCACGGCATACGCTCTCCAGCATGACGTCCCCGGCCCGGACCGCCGACGCGGGTCGACGCCCCGGCGCCCTCGTCGAGGTGCTCGCCTGGGTGGCCGTCGCCGCCTGGACGACCTGGTGGGCGGTGCGGCAGGCGGACCCGTCGGGGATCTCGTGGCACTACTTCCACGACGGAGCCGCGCGCCTCTTCGGCGGCTCCGGGCTGCACCTGTATGCCGACGACCCGACGCTGCAGATCGGCCCGCTGGCCTTCGTCGTGGCGGGCGGGCTGACGGTGGTGGCCGGGGGTCACTCCCTGGGCGCCGCCCAGGTCGTCATGACGGCTCTGCTGGCCGTCGTGGTCGGCGCCGTGACCCGGCCGCTCACCGGTCGGGAGCGCACGCTGGGCGTGCTCACCGTGGGCCTGGTCCTCGCCCCGGCGTGGACGACGCTCACGGTGCGCTGGGCCCACCTCGACGACGCCCTCGCGCTCTGCCTCATCGCCCTCGTCGTCTGGGCCGTCCGGGCCGACCCGTCCGGCCCGGGCCGCCCCGTCCTCGCCGCGGGCGCGGCCGGGCTCGCCGCCGCCGCGAAGCCCTGGGCCGTCCTCGTCCTGCCGCTCCTGCTGCTCCTGCCGCCTCGGGTGCGCTGGCGGGCGCTCGGGTATGCCGTGCTCGTCACGGCGCTGGCCTGGCTGCCCTTCGTCATCGCCGACCCCGGCACCCTGGGCGCGTTCCATCCGCGGGTGGGGACGAGCGACTCCTCGATCCTGTGGTGGCTCGGCTACCACGGAGCGACCCTGCCGGTGTGGGACCGGACGGCTCAGCTTGTCGCCGCGCCGTTGGTCTCGCTCCTCGCCGTGGCCCGCGGCCGCTGGGCGGGTGCGCTGCTCGCCGGGGTGGCGGTCCGGCTCGCCCTCGATCCTCAGAACATCGCCTACTACGCGGCCGGCGCGGTCCTCGGGGCGCTCGTCCTCGACCTGCACGGCCGGCGATGGCGGCTCCCGTGGGCGGGGCTCGTGACGCTCCTGCTCTTCTGGCAGCCGTTCGTCGCCGACTTCGCCCGGCGCTTCGAGCTCGCGACGGGCCCGGCGCTGTGGTGGTACCGGCATCCCGGCGTCGTCGCCGGCGCGCACGCCGGGTGGGTGCTCGCCGCACTCGTCGCCGCGTTCTGGCCGGTGTCCGCCCCTCGCTCAGGGCCCCGCACTGCTCGTGCGGACCGTGCGGACCGTGCGGACCCGTCCGCACCCCGGTCGGCGGACCCGGGCGGGCCGTGGGCCGCAGGACCTAGTCGAGCTCCTCGACCCGGACCGGGATGACCCGCACCCGGTCGGGCTCGAACCCGTGCTGCACCCCCCAGAGGACGGCCTGGCTGCGTCGGGTGACGCCGATCTTGCGGTAGGCGCTGCGGATGTAGGACTTCACCGAGTTGATGCTCAGGTGCGAGCGAAGGGCGATCTCCTGGTTGGACAGGCCCTGGGTGATGAGCGCGACGACCTCGGCCTCGCGCACCGACAGACCCTCGGCCCGGCCCGGCCAGTCGCCACCGACGATGGGAGCATCCTTGCCCGGGTCGGGACTGACGACCGTCTCGCCCCGGTGGATCCGCTCGATCGCGGCGACGAGCTCCTCGCCGGTGAGGCTCTTGGACAGGTATCCCCGGGCACCGTGGGCGATGGCCGCCTCGACGAGCGCGGGGTCGAGGTTCCACGAGTAGACGACGGCTCGGTCGACGGCCGGGTTGGTGACGAGGTCGACGACCCGCTGGTCGTCGCCCTGCGGCTGGGCGAAGGTGTCATAGAGGGCCACGTCGACGCGGCGTCGGACGGGGGCGTCGGCGTCGAGCTCGACGATGCGGACCCGGTCGGCATACGAGTCGAACATCCGCGCGAAGCCGAGGACGACGATCTCGTAGTCGTTGACGAGGGCGATCCGGATCGGGTTCCGGTCTCCCGACCCGGCCACCTCCAGATGAGCGAGCATGAGGCCCAAGGTAACCCACCCCGTCCGGCGCGTCGGGTCCGTCGCGCAGGGTTCACCCGTTGGGGTGTGGCGGCGTCGAGCAAGGCAAGCCTAACCTGTGGTTGGCCGCCTCACGGCGGGCCGCCGGGCGGGCGTCCGCCGCGCCCGGCCGGCCCGGCGGGCGGCCACCAGGCGGGAACGTCGATCCGGGTGCAGGGGACCGCGTGTCGACGTTCCCGCCCCGTGCCAGACTTCGAGCATGAGCGCCCGCGCCACCGGCCGCCCCGCGCCCCGGGCCCCGACCCTCGAGGAGGTCGCCGCCCTGGCCGGCGTCTCGCGGGCCACGGCGAGCCGGGTGCTGCGCGACTCGGCCAACGTCAGCGACCAGGCCCGCGAGCGGGTGCACGCCGCCGCCCGCCGGCTCAGCTACGCGCCCAACCTCGCCGCCAGGGCGCTCGTCACGGGCCGCAGCGACTCGGTCGCGTTCGTCATCGACGAGACCGAGGAACGCACCTTCGCCGACCCGTTCCTGCTCGCCGTGCTCCGCTCGGCCCATGACGTCCTCGCCGACGCCGGGTTGCAGCTCGTCGTCACCGTCGCGTCGCGGCCCGAGGACCGGGACCGGTTCGTCGGGTATGCCGCGGGGGGCCACGTCGACGGTGCCCTCATCGTCTCCCTGCACGGTCACGACGACCTGCCCCGCCGCCTCGAGGAGGCCGGGGTCCCCGTCGTCCTGAGTGGACGGCCACCCGGCGCGGGGGAGGGCCTGTCCTTCGTCGACGTCGACAACCTCGGCGGCGCCCGGCTCGCCACCGCCCACCTGCTGGGCTCCGGGCGCCGCGTCGTCGCGACGATCGCCGGGCCGCAGGACATGAGCGTGGGACAGGACCGGCTGGCCGGCTACCGGGCCGCCCTGGCCGAGGCGGGTGTCGCCGCCGACCTCGACCTCGTCGCCGAGGCCGCCTTCACCGTCGCCGACGGCTTCGACGCCATGACGGCCCTGCTGGCGGCCCGGCCCGACCTCGACGCCGTCTTCGCCGCCTCGGACCTGCAGGCGATGGGTGCCCTGCGCGCCCTGCGCTCGGCCGGGCGCGAGGTCCCCGACGACGTCGCCGTCGTGGGGTTCGACGACGTGCCGCTCGCCGCCGAGCAGCATCCGCCCCTGACGACGGTGCGTCAGCCGATCGCCGACCTCTCCTCGACGATGACCCGTCTGCTGCTCGACCGGATCGCGGGCCGGCAGCCGCAGCCGCCCGCGATCCTGCCCGTCGACCTCGTCGTGCGGGGCTCGGCGTGAGGGCGTCGGAGGAGCGGGTCCGCATGCTTGACAGGGTGGCTTCCGCTGGGTCACCCTCGAACTGAGAGCGCTCTCACGACCGAACCAGACCAGGAGCCGACGCCACGATGACCGACGACGCGAGGACCCGCCGCAGCTTCCCCGAGGGTTTCGCCTGGGGGGTCGCCACCGCGGCATACCAGATCGAGGGCGCCGCGGCCGAGGGCGGACGCGGGCCGAGCATCTGGGACACCTTCTCCCATCGGCCCGGGACGACCTTCGAGGGCGACACCGGCGACATCGCGTGCGACCACTACCACCGGTGGGAGAGCGACCTCGACCTCATCGCCGAGCTCGGTCTCACGCACTACCGCTTCTCGATGTCGTGGGCCCGCGTCATGCCGGACGGGCGCACCGTCAACCCCGAGGGGCTGGACTTCTACCGCCGGCTCGTCGAGGGGATGCGCCAGCGGGGGATCACCCCTCTGCTCACGCTCTACCACTGGGACCTCCCCGAGGCGCTCGACGCCGGCGGGACCGCCGGGTGGCTCGCGCGCGACACCGCCGAGCGGTTCGGCGAGTATGCCGCGGTCGTCGGCGGCGCCCTCGGTGACGTCGTCCCGGCCTTCACGACCTTCAACGAGCCCTGGTGCTCGGCCTACCTCGGCTACGCCAGCGGCGAGCACGCACCCGGGCTGACCGACAACGCCCTGGCGCTGCGGGCCGCGCACCACCTCAACCTGGCCCACGGTCGGGCCGTCGCCGCCCTGCGGGCCACGCTCCCGGCGCAGGCGCAGGTGTCGCTCACCCTCAACATCCATCAGTTCGAGCCCGCCAGCGATGACCCCGCCGACGTCGCCGCCACCCGGATCGCCGACGCCGTCGCCAACCGGGTCTTCCTCGACCCGGTCTTCCGGGGCACCTACCCCGAGGACCTGCTCGAGGCGACCCGGCACGTCACCGACTGGTCGTTCGTCGCCGAGGGCGACCTCGCGGCGGTCCACGCCCCCCTCGACTGGCTGGGCGTCAACTACTACAACCCCGCCCGGATCGCCGCCGCGGTGCCGGGTGGGCCGACCTGGCCGGGCACCGACCTGGCCCGGACCGTCGAGATCCCCGGCCCGAGCACCGTCATGGGCTGGCCGATCGTCCCGAGCGGGCTGACCGACCTGCTCCAGCGGGTCCACGCCGACTACGGCGTGCCGATGGTCATCACCGAGAACGGCATCTCCGGCCACGACGTCGTCGACGCCGACGGCCATGTCCACGACCCCCACCGCACGGCCTACCTGCGCGACCATCTCGCCGCGCTCGCCGACGCGATCGACGCCGGCGTGGACGTCCGTGGCTACTACCTGTGGAGCCTCATGGACAACTTCGAGTGGGCCTGGGGCTACAGCGAGCGCTTCGGCATCGTCCACGTCGACTACGAGACCCTGGCGCGGACCGTCAAGGACTCCGGGTGGTGGTACCGCGACGTCGTCTCGCGTGGCGCCCTGGTCTAGCTGCACCTCGCACCCGTCGGCCCAGCTTGACGACGGGGACCAGGGGGCGGGCGCGGTATGCCGGTCCGCTCTCCGCACGGCATACCGCGCCCGCCGAACGGGGGGCCGAGGCAGTAGCGTGCGCGGTGACCCCTGACCGCGGGCTGCCGACGCTCCGCGAGGGACACGACGGGAGGACGGATGAGCCAGAGCCTGGACTTCGGGGCGATCCTCGAGGGGCTGTACCCGTATCGGCGGACGACGCAGTCGCACCGGGCGCTGCCGGGTGAGCCGCTGGACCGGGCGGCGATCCTCGCCGAGGTGACGGGGATGGCCAGCGCCGAGGACGAGATGGGCGACCGGGGCCTGGTGTCCGGCAGCCTCTACAGCGGCGACCACGACCACTACGGGTTCCTCGGCGAGGTGTTCTCCCTCTTCAGCCACGCCAACGTCCTCCAGCGCGACATGTACCCGAGCGCGACGAAGTTCGAGGGCGAGATCATCGCGATGACCTCCGACCTGCTCCACGGCACCGGGGTCGGCGTCATCACGAGCGGGGGCTCCGAGAGCCTCATCACGGCCCTGTACGCGTACCGCGAGAAGGCGCGCGAGACCCGTGGCGTCACGGCCCCCAACGTCGTCCTGCCCCGGACCGCGCACGTGGCGCTCGAGAAGGGCGCGCACTGGATGAACATCGAGGTGCGCCACGCGCCGCTGACCGACGCCTACGTCGCCGACGTCGCGGCGATGGCCGACCTCGTCGACGACAACACGATCGCCCTCGTCGGGAGCGCGGCGAACTACGCCCACGGCCTCATCGACCCGATCGAGGAGATCGCCGCCCTGGCCCAGGAGCGCGGCATCGGGATGCACGTCGACGGCTGCCTCGGCGGCTGGCTGCTGCCGTGGGTCGAGCGGCTCGGGTATGCCGTGCCGCTGTGGGACTTCCGCGTCCCCGGCGTCACCTCGATCTCCGCCGACACACACAAGTACGGGTACGCGCTCAAGGGCTCCAGCGTGCTGCTCTACCGCGACAAGGACCTGCGCCGCCACCAGTACTTCACGTCCTCGGACTGGCCCGGCGGCCTCTACATCTCGCCGGGGCTCGCCGGCTCGCGCAGCGGCGGTCTCATCGCCTCGACGTGGGCCGCCTTGTTGGCCACCGGGGAGTCCGGCTACCTCGCGGCCGCCGACGACATCATGCGCACCGCCGTGGCGATCCGCGACGGCATCCGCGAGCGCATCCCGCAGCTCGAGGTCATCGGCGACCCGACCTTCCTCATCGCCGTCAAGGCGGCCGGTGACCCGCAGGACCCGCAGGACCCCAACGGCCTGGACATGTACCTCGTCAACGACGCCCTCATCGAGCAGGGCTGGCGGATGAACGCCCTCCAGCTGCCGCCGGCCCTGCACTTCTGTGTGACCCGGCCGAACACGGCCGACGGGGTCGCCGAGTCCTTCGTGGGTGCGCTCGAGAAGGCCGTCGCGTATGCCGTGGCCCACCGGGGCGAGCCCGCGTCGTCGGGGGCGCTCTACGGGTTCGGCGGGCAGCCGCAGGGGCAGCAGACGCTGCAGGTCCTCATGAGCGGCTACCTCGACGCGATGCACGAGGTCGCGCCTGACCTGCCGGCGGTCTGAGGTGGCGAGCGGCACCGAGGGACCCGGTCGCTGGGTCCTCGCCGTCGACCTGGGTACGGGCGGCCCCAAGGTGGCGGTTGTCGACCTCGGCGGTGCGATCCTCGCCACCGCGGTCCGCGCCGTCCACCTCACCGTCTCGCTCGACGGCGAGGCGAGCCAGGACGCCGACGAGTGGTGGACCTCCTTGCTCGAGGGGGCCCGGGAGGCGATCGCCGCCGCCGAGGTCGACCCGGGGTCGCTCCACGCCGTCGCGATCACCGGTCAGTACGGCTCGACCGTCCCGGTCGGGGCCGACGGCTCCGTTGTCGGCCCCGCCCTGCTCTGGGCCGACAGCAGGGCGCGCGACCTGGTGCGGCCGGTCATCGGCGGCCCGGTCAACGTCGGCGGCTACGCCCCCCACAAGGTGCTGCCCTTCATCCGGGTCACCGGCGGGGCACCGAGCCCCAACGGCGCCGACCCCACCGGCCACGCCCTGCTCCTGCGGGAGTGGATGACCGACGTCTACGACCGGGCCGTGACCCTGCTCGAGCCGGTGGACTTCATCGGCTTCCGGTTCAGCGGGCGGGTCGCCGCGACACCGGCCTCGATGCTCGCGTCGTGGCTCACCGACAACCGGATCGGCGCCCCGCTCGGCTACTCGCCCGACATGGTGGCCCGGGCCCGGCGCGACATCGCCAAGCTGCCCGAGCTCGTGCCGACCGGGACGGTTCTCGGCCCGCTCCTGGGCGAGGTGGCCGGCCAGCTCGGCGTCGCGCCCGGGGCCCCCGTCGTGGCCGGCGTGCCCGACCTGCACGCCGCGGTGGTGGGCTCGGGTGCGGTCGCGCCCTACGAGACGCACATGTCCATCTCGACGACCGCCTGGATCGGGGCGCGGGTGCCCTTCAAGAAGACGGACATCCTCCACTCGATCGCCACCGTGCCCGGGCTGGACGCGGCATACCCGCTCATCGTCAACAACCACGAGACCGGCGGGGCGGCCCTGCAGTGGTTGCGCGAGCAGGTCATCGCCCCGCACGACGGGCTCCTCGGTGGGGGCAGCGGGATCGGCGAGAAGGGCCTGGCGCCGGAGAACCTCGCGCCCTCGTTCGACGACCTGACCGCCCTGGCGGCGACCGCCCCGGCCGGCAGCGAGGGCCTGATCTTCACGCCGTGGCTGAGCGGGGAGCGCAGCCCGGTCGACGACAAGGACCTGCGCGGTGCCTGGCTCAACGTCTCGCTCCGGACCGACCGAGCCGCCCTCGTCCGCTCCGTGCTCGAGGGGGTCGCCTACAACGCGCGGTGGCTCTTCGACCCCTATCGGAAGTTCCTCGGCCGGCCGGTGAGCAGTGTGCGGATCCTCGGCGGTGGTGCGCAGAGCGACCTGTGGTGCCAGGTGCACGCCGACATCCTCGGGGTGCCCGTCGAGCAGGTCGAGGACCCGCGCGACGCCCAGCTGCGCGGGGTCGCCCTGTGGGCGCGGGTCTGCCTCGGTGAGCTCCGGCTCGAGGAGGCCGGGGCGATGGTGAGCGTGCGACGCCGGTTCGAGCCGACGCCCGCGCACGCCGCGGCCTACGAGCGCGGGTATGCCGAGTTCCGGCGGCTCTACGGCAGCCTCAAGGGGCACTACCGCCGGCTCAACGGCCGCACCTGAGGTTCGCTGGGTGGTGGGCCGGTCGTAGCCTGGGCCCATGGCACGTCAGCAGCGATGGCAGGACTTCACCTCGGGGCAGCGGGCGGCGATGGTCGTCGGGGGCGCGGTGGAGCTCGTGCTCACCCTGGCCGCGGGCGTCGACCTCGCCCGGCGCCCGGCCGAGCGGGTGCGCGGACCCAAGGCGCTGTGGGCCGTGCTCCTGCCCGTCCAGCCGGTCGGCCCGATCGCCTATCTCGTCTGCGGGCGGCGCCGCGGCTGAGCCGGAGGGCGTGCCGGTCGCGGAGTGTCGGTCGCGGAGTGTCGGTCGCGGGCTCCGGGGGTACGACACCTCATGGTCGCGGACCATCCCGGTCCGCGGAGAGTGAGGAGGGGTGAGCATGGGGTTGTCCGACAAGATGGCCAACGCGGTCGAGGGCGCCACCGGCAAGGCCAAGGAGGCCGCGGGCAAGGCCAGCGGCGACGAGTCGCTCGAGGCCGAGGGCCGCGTCGACCAGGGCAAGGCCGACGTCAAGCAGGCAGGCGAGAAGGTCAAGGACGCGGTCAAGCGCTGACCCTCCGCCCCTGACCCTTGCCGCCGACATCTCGTCGGGAGGCCGTCGTCACAGCCTCTCGACGAGATGTCCGGCGAGGGAGGGGTGCCAGGGTCGGCCCGAGCTCAGGTCGCCAGGGCCGTGAAGGCGTCATAGACCATGAAGGCCGGCCAGAACAGGCCCTGGACGATGGCCCCGAGGTGTTCCCAGAAGCCCACGGCGACCTGCCAGAGTTAGACCCAGGCGCCGAAGATGCCCAGCCCGTAGATCGCGCCGCACCCGGCGGCTGTGCCCTTGCCGTTCCTGCTCATCGCCGTCCTCCTCCGGTCCGACGGGTGGCCCGCTGCGGCCCCGACCACGCTAACGCCGCCCACCTCCGCCGGGCCGGCGCGTGGGACCTGCGGCACATCGTCGCCGCGTCCCCGGCCCTTTCCCGCCATGAGGTGGGGCCGGGGCCGAGCGGAGCCGACCCGATCGCACCGGCGTCGAGCGGGTCAGCGCCCCGGCGGCATACCGAGGTAGGGCAGCACGAGGGCCAGCCACGGGACGACGGTCTCCGGCCGGGCCTCGATGCGGGCGGCGACCTCGGCGGGGGAGCACCACCGCACCTCGGCGACCTCCTCGGGGACCGGCTCCACCGACCCGTCGACGGGGCCGACGAGCACGTGGTCGAGCTCGTGCTCCATCAGGCCCGAGACGGGGTCGACCGCCTGGTAGACGAAGGCCCCGACCGGCGTGAGCGGACCGGCACTCGTCCGCAGCTCGGCGGCGAGCCGCCGACGAGCCGCCGACTCGACCGACTCCCCGGGCATCGGGTGGCCGCATGCGGTGTTGGCCCACAGCCCGGCGAAGTGGTACTTCGCCGGGCTGCGCCGCTGCAGCAGGATGCGCCCGAGGTCGTCGTGGAGGAGGACCGACACGGCGCGGTGCAGCAGGGCCGGAGGCTGGTGAGCGGCGAGCTTGTCGGACACCCCGACCTCGTGGTTCGTCTCGTCGACGAGGACGACGAGGGGATCCTGGTTGGGTGGGGTCGGCACCGGCTCACCGTACCTGTGCCGGCGTTCCGGACGGGCATGGGCCATGGCGGTCTCCGTTCGCGCGGGGTCGTGAGGGTCGCTCATGAGTCGGCGTGGGCCCCCCCGTAGGACGGCACGGCCACGCCGTGGACGAGGTCGCCCAGGGCGACGACGACCCCGATGACCGCGACGCACAGCCGGCGTTGACGATGCTGATGTCGAGAAGGGTCATGAATGCCGTGACGAGGCAGACCGGGGCGCCTTCCACCGGTTCGCGTTCTCCCGCGGTGTCACACGCCGGAGTGCGGTCGACGGGTCATGCCGGGTTCTTGCCCCGTACGGCCGTTCACAAACCGGGTCCCGTCACAGCCAAGATGCCGAGACGCCGGCTCGGCCGGTGGTCTCCTCGGTGCTGCCGCGGCAGCCGGCACCGGCATCGCCCTACCTCGATGCGACCGGCCGGACCGCCCGGCTGCCCGACGACACCCGCCGGGTCCGCGGCACGGACGGCGGTCGCGCCGGGTGGCGGTCCTGACGCGCTGCCGGGAGATCAGTGGCTGTCGGTGAGCCGCCCCAGCTCGAGGCGGAGCGTCTCGGCCATGTGCGACAGGCCCGCCGCGTCGTCGGTGCCGGTGGCCCCCGCGGCCGCGCTGACGCCCTGGATCTGGGTGCTCATGTCGGCGATGACGTCCGAGATGCGGCGGATCGAGGTGACGACCTCGGCCGTGGCGCTCTGGGTCGCCTCGACCTGCCGGATGATGTCCTCGGAGGCCTCGGCCGTCTCGCGCGCGAGCTGCTTGACCTCGCTCGCGACGACGGCGAACCCCTTCCCGGCCTCACCCGCCCGGCTCGCCTCGATCGTCGCGTTGAGGGCGAGGAGGTTGGTCTGTCCGGCGACGTTGGTGATGAGGGTGACGGCGTGCTGGATCTCGGCCGAGGTCTTCTCGAGCCGGTGGACGATCTCGAGGGCCCGGTCGACCTCGGTGACCGCGCTCATCGCCGAGCCGCCCAGCGACCCGGCCGACGCGCTCAGCTCGGTCGAGGCGGAGGCGACCTGGGTCGACACCTCATAGACCGTCTCGGCGACGAGGGCCCGTCGCGCCCGCTCAGCCTCGATGACGGCCGCGGCGTCGGCCATGCCCTGTCGGGCCGAGTTGATCGTCCCGGCGCCGACGGCGAACGAGCCGGGCATGCCGCGGACGAGGAACTGCCGGTGGTAGCGGCCCTGCCCCGCGGCGGTCAGGGTGGCCCCCGCCTCCCGGACGAAGGCGTCGGTCACGTCGACGAGGTGGTTGAGCGCCTCGCGGGCCTCGACCGCCTCGTCGGGGCCGTCGAGCAGGGGAACCCGCGCCTCGAGGTCGCCCGCGGCCACCCGGCGGAGCACGTCGGTGAGGGCGTGGAAGGCCGCACGGTAGGTCTGCAGCTCGTCGCGATCGCTCGTCGTGGCGGCCAGCGGTGCGTCGGAGTCATGGCGGCGCAGCATCCTCATCGGGTCGCTCCTACCGGCGCGGCGGCCGGGTCGTTGAGGCTCCAGACGAACTCGTCGTAGCTCTGGCCGCGCTGGGCGAGCAGGTCCATGAGCAGGGCGCTCCCCGCGGCGATCGCCGAGGACTTGTCCCGGTGCTTGGCCTCCTCGGCGAGCACGGCGGCATACGCCGCGGTCGCCCGGTCGACGCCGAGCCGGTCCGGCAGCCGGCGGTTGGAGTGGTGGCCGATGATCCGGCCGTGCGGGCCGAACGTCGGCGTGACGTGCGCGAAGACCCAGTAGTGGGCGCCGTCGCCGGCGAGGTTCAGCACGTAGGCGAACATCTCCTCGCCCGCCTCGACGGTGTCCCACATGAGCTGGAAGATGCTGCGCGGCATGTCGGGGTGGCGGATGACGTTGTGCGGCTGACCGAGGATCTGCTCCTCGGTGTAGGCCGAGACCCGCAGGAACGTCCCGTTGGTGTAGGTGATGATCCCCTTGGGATCGGTCTTGCTGACGATGATCTCGTCCTCGCCGAAGAGTCGCTCGACGCCGGTGGGGGTGGGTTTCGCTAGTCGCACGGTTCGTATATCGGTACCGAAGATGCGCGCTGAAGGGTTGCGAACCTGTGAGTTCGGGTTCTGACCTGCGAGTATGCCGGGCGTTGCCGGTGAGAACACCGCCCCGCGTTGCGGTGGCGCCGGGCGGCTGGTGAAGTGGGTCGATGGAGCCCACCACGATGGTCCAGCTGTCCGGAAGCGAGCGCCCGGCGCTCGGCACGGTGCTCGGGGAGGTACCCGCCGACGAGACGGCCTCGGTGACGCTCGTGCTGCGCCGCCGCAGCGAGCTGCCGACGGTGACGGGGGGCGCCCTGCTCACGGCGGCCGAGCTGGGCGAGCGCCACGGCGCCCATCCCGACGACCTCGCCGCCGTGCGCGAGGCGGTCGAGGCGGCCGGGCTGCGGGTCGACGAGGCGCACGGCCCCTCGCGCCGGGTCCGGGTGAGTGGGCCGGTGCCGGCCCTCGCCGCGGCATTCGGCGTGCGGCTGCAGCGGGCCGAGGTCGACGGTCGGACGATCCGGATGCGCTCGGGCCCGCTCTCGGTGCCCGCCGCGCTCGACGAGGTGGTCCTCGCGGTCCTGGGCCTCGACGACCGGCCCCAGGCGACGCCCCGGATGGTCCGCGCCGAGGCGAGCGCGACCTCGCGCAGCTATACCCCGGTCGAGCTGGCCGAGGTCTATGCGATGCCCGCGGCCGACGGGTCGGGCCAGGTCATCGCGGTCATCGAGCTCGGCGGGGGCTACGCCGACGCCGACCTGCACTCCTACTTCGGCGGCCTCGGGCTGGGCACCCCCTCGGTCACGGCGGTCGGCGTCGACGGGGCCGTGAACGTCCCCGGCCAGGACCCCCAGGGCGCCGACGGCGAGGTGCTTCTCGACATCGAGGTGGCCGGTGCCGTCGCGCCCGCGGCGTCGATCGTCGTCTACTTCGCCCCCAACACCGACGCCGGCTTCCTCGACGCGGTGGCGACGGCCGCCCACGCGACGCCGACCCCGACCGCGATGAGCATCAGCTGGGGCCAGAGCGAGGACCAGTGGACCGCCCAGGCCCGCACCGCGATGGACCAGGCCTTCGCCGACGCCGCCGCGCTCGGGGTCACGGTGACCGCGGCCGCCGGCGACAACGGCAGCGGCGACAGCGACACCTCGCCTCCCGGTGCCCACGCCGACTTCCCTGCCTCGAGCCCGCACGTCCTCGGGTGCGGCGGCACCTCGCTCGACGCCTCGGGGGCCACGGTCGTCTCCGAGACGGTCTGGGACGACGGCGGAGCCGGTGGCGCGACCGGTGGTGGGGTCTCCGACGCCTTCGCCCTGCCGTCCTGGCAGAGCGCCGCCGGGGTCCCGGCCCGGTCCGGGGGCGGGGCATCGGGTCGGGGGGTGCCCGACGTCGCCGGTGACGCCGACCCCGCGACGGGCTATGCCGTGCTCGTCGACGGGTCGCGGATGGTCATCGGCGGAACGAGCGCCGTCGCCCCGCTGTGGGCCGGCCTCGTCGCCCGGATCGCCCAGCTGACCGGTGCGCGCCTCGGGCTGCTCCAGCCCCGTCTGTATGCCGGCGTCGCCCCCGGGCGCGCCGCGCCGGGCCTGCGCGACATCACGTCGGGCTCCAACGGGGCGTATGCCGCGGGTCCCGGCTGGGACCCGTGCACCGGGCTCGGCGTGCCCTCGTCGGGGACGGGTTCGCTCTTCGGGCTGTGACGCCCCGGAGGGCTACCGGGCCAGCGTCGCCGCGTCGCCCATGACGACGACAGGGTGGTCCGAGGTCGTGAGCCGGGTGATGAGGGTGCGCACCGCCGCCTTGGGGATGGACACGCAGCCGTGGGTGGGCCCGCCGTGGTCGACGTGGATCCAGATGCCACCACCGCGGGCCGCCCCGAGCGGGCGGGTCATGTCGAGGGGCGAGCTGCCGGGGACCCGGTTGTAGTCGATGGCGAGGACGTAGTCGAAGACGTCCGAGCTCGTGTCGCCGAAGCCCGGACCGCTCGCGGGCGCGACGTAGGCCGAGGAGCGGAAGTAGGGAAGCCCCGAGCCCGGGTCGGCGCTGCGGCCGCCCGCGGCGGTGAGCGTGAACGTCCCGACGGGAGACCTCAGGTCGCCCTGGACGTGATGTGTGGTCCACCCCTCCTTGCCGATGTGGCCCGACCACGACGCGGTCCGGCGCCAACCGGTGCCGGTGCGCTGGTAGAGCGCGACCCTCGCCGTGTCGGAGGTGGTGGTGCGTCCCTCCACGACGACGACCTGGGAGGTGTGCCGGGGGATCGTCGCGAGGGTGGCCGGTCCGAGGGGGAGGGCCGCGGCGGCGGTCGTGACGCTGGGGGTCGGGCTCGGCGTCGGCGTGCCGGTCGCGGCGCCCGTCCTCAGGGGCGTGGTCGGGTCCGCGGTCGGGGTGTGCTGCGCCGAGGCGTCGGCGTGCACCGTGTCGGTGTGCAGCGGACCGATGCCGAGGAGCGCGAAGATGCCCATTGCCGCCAGGGTCCCGGTCACCCCGGCGCCGACCGCCCCGGCGGCTCGGCGGGCCCATCGCGCGGTGGGTGGGCGGCGCCGGTGGGCGGCCACGGGGGCCCGGTGCGACGACGCCGGGGTCGCCGGCGCGGCCCGGTGCGCCCCGGCCGAGCGCCGGTGCGCACCCGCCGGAGCCCGGGGCACGGCATGCCGCGGTCCGGTCCGGCGGTGACGGGGCATGGGTTCGATGCTAGGCGCCCTCGGTTGCCGGGCCGGCTCCGCCCGGGCAGGACCGCCGACGGGACGGTCCCGGACGGGCCTGCTCCGGGTGTTCGGGTCGACGGAACGTGCTGTTCATCCGCCATGGCCATGGCGTTCTCGGGGCGGCGATAGACCTGGGTCCGTGAGCATTCGAGGGCGCGTCGTGCGCGCCACCACAGTCGCCGTTGCCGGCCTCGCCACCGCCGGCCTCACCGCCCCTGCGTGGGCCACCGCTGGAGCCACGGCCGTGTCCGCGACCGGTCAGGTCACCATCACCACGACCGGCCTCAAGCCCGGTCAGATCAAGCACGTGTGGCTGATCATCCTGGAGAACAAGTCCTACGACGCGACGTTCACGGGGCTCAACCAGAACAGCTACCTGTGGAAGACCCTTCCGTCCCAGGGCGTGCTCCTCAAGGACTACTACGGCACGGGGCACTACAGCCAGGACAACTACACCTCGTTGGTGTCGGGCCAGTCCGCGTCCCAGGACCTGCAGTCCGACTGCGACGTCGCCAACACCGACTTCGGCACGAACGCCGCGATCCTCGCGACACACACCGGCGCCCGGTTCGGCCGGACCGACAACTATGGCCAGGTCATGTCGCCCGCCGGGGCGAATGCCGCCGACGGGGCCAACGGCTGCACCTACCCCAAGGACGTGCCCACGCTGTTCAACCAGTTCGACGCGGCTGGCGTGACGTGGAAGGGCTACGCGCAGGACCTGCACAACCAGCCCGGTCGCGAGGACGGCCTCGGCGGGGCGCCCGGGACGGCGGCGAACAACCCGACCACGAACCCCAAGGTGATGAAGCCCTCGGCGCAGGACCTGGCCAACGGGATCACCTCCTTCACCGGAGCCCAGCCCAACGACCAGTACGTCGCCAAGCACTTCCCGTTCCCGTGGTTCCACTCGATCGTCGGCGACGACAACACCGGCACCGACGCCCTGACGACCCCCGTCGGGGGCGGCACCGACACGGACCCGGCCCACATCGCCGGTCTCGACGACCCGGCATACGGCCTCCTCGCCGACCTGCAGAAGCCTGCGGCAGAGGTCCCGGCCTTCAGCTGGATCACGCCGAACAACTGCTCCGACGCCCATGACGCCACGTGCAAGGGCAACAACCTGTCCGGCCTCTTCGACGCCGCCGGCAACCCCGACTACTCGCTCCCGCTGAGCACCGCACCGAAGAACTACACCGGCGGGCTCTATGCCTCCGACCTCTTCCTGCGCTACTACATCCCGCTCATCGAGCGGTCCGCGGCCTTCAAGGACGGCGGCCTCATCGACATCACCTTCGACGAGGCGAACCCGCCCTTCACGAACATGTCGTTCAACAACGCCACCGACGCGACCTCGGTCGCCAAGGCCGCGAAGCAGAACGAGCTCTACCACTACTCGACCGTCTCGATGGCGAGTCTCGCCCAGGGGTACGAGAACTACCCGGCGAACCGGTTCCCGGCTCCCGGGGCCGAGGCGAAGGACTACCTGAAGGCCGACCTCGCGGGCCAGAACATCGACGGCAGGAACGTCGCCTGGGAGCCCACCGGGCCGAACTCGACGCTCGGGACGGACCAGTACGGCAACCAGCTCTACCCCGGTCCTGGGGACAACGGCTACATCACCCGGCCACCCTCGTGCGAGCAGGACCCGGCGCTCGTCAACGCCGACGCCAGCAACTGCGTCGCCGGCGCCAAGAACACCGGTGCCGCCTACGGCTACTCGGGTCCGAAGGCGATCACGGCCGCCGCGACCTCCGGGAGCAACACCGTCGTCGGTCCGGTCACGGCGGCCGACATCGGGCGCGCCGTGAGCGGGACCGGCATACCCGCCGGGGCCTTCGTCGGCTCGGTCGTCAACTCCGGTCCGGTCATGGTCTCGAGCTCGAGCCAGGCCGTCACGGTCTCTTCGTTCCGCCTCCTGGACAAGGACGGCCGGCGGCTGCGGACGACCGGGCCGGTGAGCGGCGTGACCCTCTCCGCGACCGGCGTCCCCGGCCATCTGGCCGCCGGCCAGAGTCCGCTGGCGACGTTCGACGCGCAGGACCCGACGCCCGGCGGCGGCATCACCGGCTCGGTCCTCATCTCGCCGCTCATCAAGCCTGGAACGGTGTCGACGACGAGCTACAACCACTACTCGTGGCTGCGGACGATGGAGGACATCTTCCAGGTCTCGACCGGCTCCGACCGCAGCCCGCTGCCCGCGGGCAGCGTCAGCGGCGGTCTCGACGGGCTCGGGCACCTGGGCTTCGCGGCCCAGGCCGGGCTGCGGCCCTTCGGGACCGACGTCTTCACCAACGCCGGAACCCACTGACGCGTGGACATCGCGCGTCAACAGCGTCCCCGCCGGCCGGCTGCACCACGCAGCCGGCCGGCGCGGGACGTCGCGTCACGCGGCGTCCTGTCGCGCCGTGCACGCGCCGTCGTCGGCCCCCTCGGCGTCCTCGGCGTCCTCCTGTCCGCCGCTGTCGGGTCGGGGCTGCTCGCCGGCTGCTCCGCCGACCCCCCGCCCAGCCGCACGGAGGCGGCCGCCGGGATCGGCGCCTGGCCGACGTTCCTGCCGTCCCCGACCCCCGCCGCGCAGGCTCGGGGGAGCGTGGCGGACCCCGCCCTGTCGTATGCCGGCAGCCCCGTCCTCGTCAGCCTCGCCACCGGGACGGTGACCGTCGACGTCGAGGGGCCCAGCTACCCCTCGACGACGAAGGTCGGGGCCGACCGGGTGCCCTGCACCTTCGACGTGGTGCTCAGCGGGGCCACGGCCCCGGTTCCGCTGCGGTCGGCGCGCTTCGACGTGCTCGACCACACCGGCGTCGTCCACGTCCTGCAGGCCCGCGCCGGCGCAGCGGTCCCGGACCGCGTCGAGCCGGGACAGACGCTCACCCTGCACCTCGTCGCGACCGTACCGAGCGGTGAGGGCCTGCTGCGCTACGCCCCTGACGGCTCCGGTACCGCCGCCGCGTGGGACTACGTCGCCGAGACCGACTGACCGGTGTCGCGAAGACCGGCTCCTTTGCCGCCTCGGCGTGTCGTGTGGCTGCGGTGCGGGCGGGAACCAGGCGGGGATCCGGCCGAGCGGCCCACGCTCAGCCCAGGGCGCCGCTCAGGAGCCGCAGCGTCGCCTCACGGGCCGGAGCCCGGTCCGCCGGTGTGCCTCGCAGCGCGCCGGCCACCGGGTGCACCATCACCTCGTCGACGCCGTATGCCGCGGCCAGGTCGCGGATCGCCGTGGCTGCCGACTCGGGGGTGCCGACGACCCAGCGAGCGAGCATCTGCCGGGCCAGGTCGCTGCGGGTGAGGTCGAGGTCGCCCTCCTCGACCTCCTCGACGAGGGGCTGGGGGAGCAGCGGCATACCGGTGCGCAGCGCGACCATCGAACGCAGGTTCGGCAGGGCCAACCGGTCGGCCTCCTCCTGCGTGGGGGCGACCACGGCGTTGACCGTCAGGAAGGTCCGAGGCTCCGGGTGCTCGGGTGAGGGGCGGTAGCCGTCCCGGTAGAGCGCGAGGGCCTCGGCGGTGCCCCGGCCCGAGAAGTGGTGCGCGAAGACATAGGGCAGGCCCTTCTCCGCGGCGAGCCGGGCGGAGTAGTCCGAGGACCCGAGCAGCCAGACGCCCGGCACCGACGTCGCGCGCGGGGTGGCGCGCAGGACGTGGGTCCCGCCCCCCAGCCGGAGCCCCACGCCGGCGGGTGACAGCATCGCCAGGACCGTGTCGACGTACTCGGGGAACCGGGCGACCGCATCGTCCTCGACGCCTCGGGCGCCGTGCCGCAGGGCCCACGCGGTGACCTGGTCGGTGCCCGGCGCCCGCCCGATCCCGAGGTCGATCCGCCCCGGGTGGGCCGCTTCGAGGAGAGCGAACTGCTCGGCGACGACGAGCGGCGCGTGGTTGGGCAGCATCACGCCACCGGAGCCGACCCGGATGCGCCCGGTCGCGGCCGCCACCATCGCGATGAGCATCGCGGGGTTGGTCGCCGCGACCGCCGGCATGTTGTGGTGCTCGGCGAGCCAGTAGCGTCGCAGGCCGAGGTCGTCGGCGACGCGAGCCAGCTGCCGCGTCGCGGCGAGGGCGTCCGCGGTGCTCTGGTCGCTGCGGACGGGGACGAGGTCGAGGACGGACAGGGCCGGGGAGGGGTCGCTCACCCTCGCTGCAGCGATGGCGCGGGCGACCCTATTCCGCCCGGGTGTCCCCCCGAGGACCTAGTCTCGGGATGCATGGCGCGCTACGTGATCGACGCACCGACGTTGGTGTACCTCGTCGACGAGGACCTGACGATCGACCCCGGGCATCAGCTGGTCGCACCGAGCGCGATCCGGACGCAGGCGCTCGAGCTCCTCCTGCGTGATGTCCGGGACGGCAGACGCAGTGAGCGCGAAGCCCTGGCCCGGCACGACACCATGACCGGGCTCAGGATGCGCCTGCTCGGCGACAGGGTCTCGCGGCGCACGGCCTGGAAGCTCGCGCGCGAGCGGGGCTGGGACTCCCTTCGCGACGCCGAGTACCTCGCGGTCACCGTGCTGCAGGCCGATGCGTTCGTCACCATCGACCCCGCCATGGTCGCCGCGGCGGACGGTGTCGTCCGCGTCGCCTCCGTCGACGAGCTCGGGTCGCCGGTCTAGCCACGTCACAGCCCGATGCTCGACCGCCGCGGTGTGCCGCTGGTCCGGCCTCGGTATGCCGCCGGTCGTGGCGGCCGGTGCCGCCGCGGCATACGTCCCTCCGGTTTCAGGATAGGACGAGGGCGGGGGCTTGCGGCAAGGCCCCGTCGGGGCGGCAGACTGGCGCGTCCCCTGACGACGACAGCAGGAGCTCACGTGGCGCAACCGCTCGATGACGGCCCCTTCTTCCACGGCACGATCGCGGACCTCGGTGTGGGCGAGCTGCTCACGGCCGGACACCGGTCGAACTACCGGCCCGAGATCGTGATGAACCACGTGTACTTCACCTCTCGGCTCGACGGGGCCGGGCTGGCTGCCGAGATCGCCGCAGAGCTCGCCGGCGATGCGCGCCGGCCGAGGGTCTACGCGGTGGAGCCGACCGGGGTGTTCGAGAACGACCCCAACGTGACGGACAAGAAGTTCCCCGGCAACCCGACCCGGTCGTACCGCAGCACCGCCCCGCTGCGGATCCTCGACGAGGTGACCGAGTGGCCGCGGCTGACACCGGAGGAGCTCCAGACGTGGCGAACCCGGCTGTCGGTGCTCCTCTCGGGGGAAGGCGGCGAGATCCTCAACTGAGCGGTTCACGCCGCGGCGAGGTCGTGGGACCGTGCGGCTGTCGGCGCCGATGCGGGAGGCGGGCTCGCGGCCGAAGCGGCTCCCTCGACGACCTCCTCGGACGGACCTAGCGTGGGCTGATGATGTTCAGCCGAGAGCTTCGTGACCGGGTGGCCGGCGGGGAGATCACCGTCTCGATCCGCCTCTGGAACAGGCCGCAGGTCAGGGCGGGTGGCCGCTACCGCACCGCCGGAGTCGTCATCGAGGTCGACTCCCTCGAGGTGTTGCCGTTCTCGGCCGTGACCGAGGACGACGTGGCCGCGTCGGGCGAGGCTGATCGCGAGGCCCTTCGGCGCCGGGCGGCACACGCCGGGCCGATCCAGGACGACACCCTCGTCCATCGGGTCGAGTTCCACGTCGTGTAGTGCGTGCGCCGTACGGGCGCGGTATCAGGCGAGTCGTCGGGCGGCTCCTGGTGTGTACGTCCCACTCACCAAGGAGTCATCATGGACCTCACTGTCTCAGACACTCTTCTTCGGTTCCTGGCCCTTCGGAACTCCTACATCTGGGAGGTCGTCGGCGGGGGGCCGCTCGGCCGGTTCGAGCAGGTTGCGCTCAACCCGCAGCCGTTGCCTCCCAAGGAGATCGGCGCGGTCCTCGTGTCGGTTCTGGCCGAGCGGGCCGCGGTCGGCGGCAGCTTCTCGAGGTTCGCCGAGGACATCGACGACTGGTGTGGCACGGGCTGGCCGCACCACATCCCCCGGCCCAAGGGTGAGGGGCCCGACCCGTTGCCGTGGCAGGTCTTCCTCGGCGCCGCTGTCGCGGCGACCGAGCTGGCCTACGGGCTGGACGGCAAGGATGCGGAGCTGGTCGGGGCCGCTGCGCGGAAGCTGTTCGACCAGGCGCAGCAGTTCGGCGGCTGACCTCCGCACCCTCTCCCGCGACCGCTGGCTCGCGGACGCCAGCGGTCGCGGCACCGGTGGCGGCCGGAGGGACGCAGGTTGCCGGAGTCGGCGATGCAGGGCTGACCAGGTGGCTCTCCGCCCGGCCGGCTAGCTGCCCGACCGGTTAGCCGCCCGCGAGGTTTCGGCTCCGCTGGTCGATGCCCAGCTCGCCGTACGGGTAGTCGTTGGCCCCGAGGTCGCTCGCCTCGTCGAGGGCGGCATACTCCTCGGGCGACAGCTCGAGTCCCGCGGCCGTCAGGTTCGTCCGCAGCTGCTCGGTTGTGCGGGCGCCGAGGATGGTGGACGTCACTGCCGGGCGGTTGTTGACCCAGGCGAGCGCGACCGCCGGCATGGAGATCCCGCGGCTCTCGGCGACCTCGGCCACGGCGTCGATGATCCGCCACGTGCGGTCGCTGCCCCGTCGGTCGTAGGCCTCCATCCCCCGTCCCGGGTCGTCCCCGAGCCGGGTGTCCCCGGTGGGTCGCTCGTCGCGCCGATACTTGCCCGAGAGCCAGCCCCCGCCGAGAGGGCTCCAGGGAAGGAGCCCCACACCGGCGTCGAGCGCCGCCGGCACGATCTCCCACTCGATCTCGCGGACGATGAGGCTGTACTGCGGCTGCAGGGTCACCGGCTCGCGCAGACCGAGTGCCCTGGCCGTCAGGACCGCCTTGGTCAGCTGCCACCCCGTGAAGTTCGACAGGCCGTAGTACCGGATCTTCCCGGCCTGCACGAACCCGTCGAGGGTGCGCAGTGTCTCCTCCAACGGCGTGTGCGCGTCGTACGCGTGGGCCTGGTAGAGGTCGACGACGTCAACCCCGAGCCGGCGAAGCGATGCGTCGAGGGCGCGGGTCAGGTGCCGGGCCGACAGACCGTTGCCGTTGGGACCCCGGTCGGTGGCGAACCGACCCTTGGTGGCGAGGACCACGCGCTCGGTCACGTCCCGCGGGCGCGCTGCCATCCATCGGCCGATGATCTCCTCGGACACCCCCGAGGAGTACACGTCCGCGGTGTCCACGAGGGTGCCGCCTGCCTCGAGGAAGACGTCGAGCTGCTCGTGGGAACCGGCCTCGTCGGTCTCGGCCCCGAAGGTCATGGTGCCCAGGCAGAGCTCGGAGACGGCGCATCCGCTGCGGCCGAGAAGTCGATAGCGCATGACATCGACCCTAACGCGGGACCGCGTGGCTGCCGCGCGCACGCGGACCAGGCCGCCTCGAGGGGTCACTCCACCGCGGCGGTATGCCGCACCGCCCGGCCCGAGCGCTGTGACGCACCTACGGTCTGCTGAGCAGGACGGTGGTCGCGCGCAGGCGGGAGGACCTCGCTCGGCTCGCTCGGGAGGTTCAGGGCTTCGTGCACGGAGCGATCAGCGCGCCTTCGTGGCGCGGGAGGACGGTGTCCCGCGACAGCACCACCACCGGCCGCCGGCGGACCTCGGCCATCTCGGACCACCACGGGCCGGCTGCCGATCTCGGTCATCTCGCAGTACCACACAGGCGCGCTCCCTGCGCCACTTCCGTGGGGTCGCCCGCCCTGTCGGCTGCTGGCTGGCCCGATGGTGTCCAAGGCCCTCGATGTGTGAGGGGCCGGGGGCGGGGTACTCCCCCGGTGCGGCGCTCCTACGGAACGCCGGCTTCGAGGAAGGGCAGACGATGACGACCACGCAGTTCCAGGACTTCCCGCTGGCCGACCGGGACCGGGAGTGGGACGGCGCTGCCGCGGAGGCACGGGTTCGGCAATGGGCCGACGCCACCGACGGGCCCACGGCTCGCTACCGCGACGCGCACGTCTGGTACGACGGCGACAGCCCCGACAACTTCACCGCCTACAAGCTGCTCATCACCGACATCCTCGACGGACGCCCGCACGCGGTGCCTCGCGCCGTCATCGCGGCCGCTGGCGTCCTGCAGGGTGCGCGGGGTGGAGTCGACCTGCCCGACGATGAGGTCGGCCGGGTCCGCGGTCACCTCGCCCGCTACTACGAGAAGATGGGCGACGCACCGCCGTGGCAGGACCAGTGACCTCACCGGTCCCGGCACGGCCTCGGACGTGACCATCATCGACTGAGGTCTGCCGGGTCGGGCGATCGCGCCGAGTGCGCCGTTAGGCTCGACGGCGTGAGGGTCGAGCTGAGCTACGACAGAGCCGGAAGCCGTCTCCATCAGATCGGCGACGTCGAGATCTCTTACGACAAGGGGGGCAACCGGCCGAGCAGGGTCGGGCGCCTCGATCTCGACTACGACATGCTCGGGAACCGCCTGCGCCGTGTTGGGGCGGAGCAGATCGAGTACGACATGCTCGGCAGCCGACCAGTGCGGTTCGGGAACCTCGACATCGCGTACGACCATCTCGGGAGCCGGCTGGTCCGCATCGGGGACATGAACGTCGAGTACGACAGGGCTGGCAACCGAGTGCGCCGGATCGGCGGCCTCACCGTCGACTACGACAAGCTGGGCTCGCGTCCCCGGTACCTCTCCGCTGACGGGGAGGAACATCTGCCCGAGCAGATGTGTGCGGTCGTCTTCCTGGTGTTGGTCGCTTTCGACAACAACTGAGGAATGTCCCGCGACCAACGCCTCGTGGCGTTGGCGGCGGACAGCAACGGCCGCTGGCGCGCTACGCGGCGACAGAACGCACGACCGAACCACCGCCCGGGCGTGTCGATGAGGAAGCTGGCCCCGACCGGCCGACAACCCCGGGATGTGTCACCTGCGGGGCCCCAGGCGCGCCCGGACTCACAGGCGCAGTCTGACGGCGAACAACACGTAGGACAGGACCGGGAGCTCAACGAGCGACAGCACCGCGACCACCGTGCGTACCCGGTCCCGGTCTCGCATGATCACCCCGAGCAGGAGGAACAACTGGACACCGATGAACCCTCCGAGGCAGTTCAGGATGACGTCGTCGATGTCCGACGCCCCCAACGCGAAGACGCCCTGGAGGATCTCGACCGTCATGCTCGTGAGAGCGACGGTGAGCATGGCCCTGGGCACCGTCGACCTCGCCCGCATGGACACGTACGCCCCGAGCGGGATGAACAGCAGGACGTTGCCGGCGAGGTTTGCGAACGCGAACCTCCTCACGCCGGTTGAACCGCCGAACACGTAGTGAGAGATGGTCGCGAATGGGATGAGGTTGAACGAGCGTTCCGAACCCGCCGGTCGCGAGAAGAGCAGGAGTTTCAGTGCGAACACCACGTAGAGGGCGAACACGGCACCGATGACGACGGTCTCGAGCCTCTCGCGCATCGTCGTCATTCGTCGGCTCGAGGGGTCCACGACCACCTCGGGTTCTGACTGCTCAGGCACTCCCTCACGGTACGTTCTGCGCCTGTCTACACACTGCGCCCTTCACCGACGCGGCTGCCCGGCCCGCGGCGGAGTGCACCACGTCGCCGGGTCGTGTCTTCGGCCGGCTCCAGGTGTCTGCCGGGTGCTCGCTGGGCATGTTCCTCGACAGGCACGAACTGGCCCCGCCTCCCCCTCTTCGCGCCGCTGAGGGGTGTCATCGCTTGAGGGGGGCCCCGATGAGCCAGTGGTGCCCGAAGGGGTCAACGATGCGCCCTTGACGCAGCCCGTAAGGCTGGTCGGCCACGGGGAACATCACGCGCGCCCCGGCCGCAACGGCTTGTGCCGCGACCCGGTCTGGGTCATCCACGTCCAGCGAGATTCGGACCGTGGTGGCACCGATGGTCTCTGGACTTGGCGTGGCGAGGTCGGGGGCCTCGGTGGCCAGTCCGACACGGTGGCCGGCGATCGTGAGCAGTGCAACCTGCGGTCCGTCGGGGGCCCGCATGCGCTCACCCGATTCGGTGGCCCCGAACGCCTGCGTGTAGAAGGCGACGGCGGCGTCGACATCCCTCACTGCCAGGAACGGGTAGATGTCTCCCATCGAGCAATACTAGGTCGGCCCGAACTGCCCGGCCCGGCCCGCGCAGTGACCCACCCAGGTGGTGGCGGTGTGGGCATGTTCGCTGACGGGCCTCCGGCTCGTGACCCCGACGTCAGGATGAATCCTCGAGCCGGTTGCCGCGCTGGCGGCGGTGTGGGGCACCTTGCTCGTCGTTGTGGGGTGGGAAATCGATGGTTCCCCGGGGTACGGGGTGCGTAGGTTCGGGATGTGCCCGACCCGTTGTTCGCCGACCCACGTCTGGCTCGCCTGTATGACGCCTTCGAGGGGGACCGCCTGGACCTGATCGCCTACCTTCGGTTCGCCCGCGACCTTGGAGCCCGCACGATGCTGGACGTGGGGTGCGGAACCGGATCCCTCGCCGTGATGGCCTCGGCGATGGGTCTGGACGTGGTCGGTGTCGACCCCGCGAAGGCGTCGATCGAGGTCGCCCGCGCCAAGCCGGGCGCCAGTAAGGTCACCTGGCACGGCGGCACCGTCACGACCTCTCCGAGTGTGATGGTCGACCTGGCGGTGATGACGGGCAACGTCGCGCAGGTGTTCCTCACCAACGAGAACTGGCTGGCCACCCTGCGTGCCATCCGAACTCGACTGGCCCCCTGCGGACACCTGGTGTACGAGACTCGCCGCGTCGAGGACCGGGCCTGGCAGCGGTGGAGCGACACGCCGTTCGAAGCGTCGGCCACGATCGAGGGCGTCGGTCTCGTCCACCTGCGCCGGCACGTGCTCGACATCGACCTGCCTAGGGTGACGTTTCGGCAGGTCTACACCTTCCCCGACGGCGAGCAGGTCGCCTCCGACTCGACCCTGCGGTTCCGCGATCACGAGGAGAACTGTGACCTGCTCAGCGAGGCCGGCTACGCGCTGATTGAGGTGCGCGAGGCACCCGACCGACCCGGCCGGGAACGCGTCTACCTTGCATCGCCGACCCGGAGCGGGCACCCTCTGCGGGGCCGGACCTCGGGACGGTAGGTCGGCGGGCGGCGGAGGTGTGCCCCTCCTTGACGGCCACGCCCATGGGCATGGAGCGATACGCGATAGACGCGCCGACGTCGGTGCACGTTGTCGACGAGGACCTGTTCATCCACCCCCGCTACCAACTGATCGCATTCCTGCGGCCCTCGATCGCCAGGGGCCCCCAGGGGGCGTGCCAACTACGCCCCAGCTATGCCCGCAGCAGCTGATGAGGACGACGGACTGACTGCTCTTCCGAAGATCAGAGCCAATATGACATGTGGTCGGGGTGACAGTGGTCGGGGTGACAGGATTTGAACCTGCGGCCTCTTCGTCCCGAACGAAGCGCGCTACCAAGCTGCGCCACACCCCGTGGCATCGCCACCCCACCGGGCAGCGCCTCCCGAGGATAGCCGAACCGGCCCTGCGCCCAGAAATCGGATCCCCCCGCAAGACGGCGTACCCGAGGAGCGGCCTCAGAGGCGGGGCCCGGCGCCCGGTGCGTCGAGGCTCCGTCGCCGCCGACGGGCAACGTGACTCGTCCGCCGCCGACGGGCAACGTGACTCGTCCGCCGCCGACGGGCAACGTGGCTCGTCCGCCGCCGACGGGCAACGTGACTCGTCCGTCGCGTGACGGGCAACGTGGCTCGTCCCGTCACGTGGCGGGCTTCAGGCGCGCGGCATCAGGGTGAGCAGGGTCGCCTCCGGCCGGCAGGCGAACCGGACCGGCGCATAGGGCGAGGTCCCCAGCCCGGCGGAGACGTGGAGGTATGCCGCGTCCTGCGGCGCGGTGCTCGACGGCGCCCCGTCGGCTCCGGGCCACCAGCGGGACAGTCCCTTCGCGCGCCGGCGGTCGAGGTCGCAGTTGGTGACCAGCGCTCCGAAGAGGGGGACCGCGAGCTGGCCGCCGTGGGTGTGCCCGGCGATGACGAGGCCGGCGCCGTCGGCGGTCATCGCGTCGAGGACCCGCTGGTAGGGCGCGTGGACCAGGCCGATGGTGAGCGCGACGTCGCTGGCCGCGGGGGCGGCGACGTCGGCATACCGGTCGAGGTCGATGTGCGGGTCGTTGACGCCGACGAGCTCGACCGGCTGGTCGCGCATCGTCACGACGGTGCGGGCGTTGTTGAGGTCGGACCAGCCGCCGTCGGCAAGCCCCGCCACGAGCTCACCGACGGGCAGCTCGGGCCGGATGTCCGGTGGCCGGGCGTACTCGGGGGTGAGGTAGAGGGCCGGGTTGCGGAAGACCGGCCCGAAGTAGTCGTTCGAGCCGAGCACGAACGCCCCCGGGTACTCCAGGAGCGGCTCCATGGCCCTGAGCAGGGCCGGGACCGCATCGACGGCCGCGAGGTTGTCCCCCGAGTTGACGACGAAGTCCGGGCGCAGGTCCGCGAGCGAGCGGACCCACTCGATCTTCCGGCGCTGGCGGGGGAGCAGGTGCAGGTCGCTGACCTGGAGGATGCGCACCGGGCGCGACCCCGGCGGGAGCACCGGTGCGGCCGCCCGCCGCAGGGTGAAGAGGTTGCGCTCGACGAGGCCGGCATACGCGATCCCGGCGACCCCCGTCGCCGCGAGGGCACCGAACGCCCGCACCGCGGACCCCACCGTCGAGCTCATCGGCACATCCTTGCAAAGGCATAGCGCGATCCGAAATCGCCGGGGCCGCGGCAAAACCCGGTTGCCGGCGATGGGAGACTGGGCGCCATGAGCGAGACCGGCCTCAAGGCGAGCATCCAGGGCGACCTCCACGGCGCGATGAAGGCCCACGACAAGCTGCGGGCCGGCACCCTGCGGATGGCGCTGACGGCGATCACCACCGCCGAGGTCGCCGGCGACCAGGCCCGCCGGCTCAGCGACGACGAGGTCCTCAAGGTGCTGGCCAAGGAGGCCAAGAAGCGCAAGGAGGCGGCCGAGGCGTATGCCGGTGCCGGCCGTCAGGAGCTCGCCGACACCGAGCTCGCCGAGCTGGCGATCCTCGAGGGCTATCTGCCCGCCCAGCTCGACGACGCCGAGCTCGAGGCCATCGTCGCCCGGGCGGTCGAGGCGACGGGGGCGACGGGGATGCCGCAGCTGGGCCAGGTCATGAAGGTGGCCCAGGCGGAGGTCGCCGGCCGGGCCGACGGCGGCCGGGTCGCGGCCGTCGTCAAGCGGCACCTGGCCGGCTGACCCGTCGGGCCCTGCGGGCCCCACGAGGAGGCTGACAGGTGCGAGGTCCTCCGGGTCTTCCGGGCAGGGCTCAGTGGGTCGGCGGGAAGCGCCGCGGCGGCCCTGACGCCGTCGGGCTCGGTGTGGGGTTCGGGCCCGGGGTGTGCGTCGGCTTCGGCGCGTGCCCGTTGCTGAGCAGCAGGACGATCGTCGACCCGCTCAGCGCCTGGCCGCTCGGCTGCGTCCCGGCGACCACGCCGGCCGGCAGGGCGCTGTCGATGCTCGACCCGACATAGCTCGAGAAGCCCGCGGCCCGCAGGGTGGCCTGGGCCGAGGAGACGGAGGCGCCGATGACCGAGGGGACCGAGACGTAGTTCCCGGTGAGGACGCTGCCACCCGGGGTCGGGAACTGCTTGACCGGCATACCGGCGCTGGCGTCGCGCATGATCTTGGCCCACACGGGGGCCGAGACGGTGCCACCGAAGACCGAGCCGATGCAGCCGTAGATGCCGAAGCACTTGCCGTTGAGGGTATAGAGCGAGTGTCCGTCCGACGGCTTGAGGTTGCCGATCCACACCGCGGTCGACAGCTGCGGGGTGTAGCCGACGAACCAGGCCTGGTTGTGGTTGTTGGTCGTCCCCGTCTTGCCGGCGGCCGGGCGGGCGGACATGTTCCAGACCCCGGCGGCGGTGCCGTTGACGAGCGGGCCCTTGAGGAGCTGGGTGACGCCGGCGGCGACGTTCTTGTCGACGACCTGGCTGCAGGCGGTGTTCTTGAAGGCCAGCGGCTTGCCGTCGGCCGTCGTGATCGAGGTGACCGGGAACGGGGCGCAGTACTTGCCGCCGGCCGCGAGCGTCGCGTAGGCCGAGGCCATCGACATCGTCGTCGTCGTGCCACTGCCGAGGGCGATGTCAGCGGGGGAGTTGGCCGGGGTGGAGATCGGCCGGCCGTCGGCCTGGTGCAGCCCCAGCTTGGTCATCGTGTCGCGGACCGAGCAGGCGCCGAGGTTGAGGGTGAGGTTGGCGAAGGCCGTGTTGATCGACTGAGCCGTGACGTAGGCCAGTGGCATCGTCGTCGCCCCGTTGGAGAAGTCGTTACGGACGGCGAAGTTCGATGAGCTGCAGGAGTCGTGGTACGCGCTGGCCGGGAAGACGTAGGGCTTGCTCGGTCCCGCCGGCGGGACGAAGACGCTGGCCGTGATCGGCATACCCCGCTGCACCGCCGTCACGAGCGCGAACATCTTGGCCGTCGACCCGAACTGCCAGCCGTAGGTCGCCCCGCCGTACTGGGTGTCGACGTCCCAGTTGACCTGCACCTTGTTGAAGCTCGAGGACTGCACCATCGCGAGCACTCGCCCGGTCCCCGGCTGGATGATCGTCACCCCGCCGGCGAGGTTGTTCTTGCCGTTCATCGGCACGGCCTCGAGGAGGCGCTTCTGGGCGGCCTTCTGCATCTTGGGGATGAGGGTCGTCTTGATCGTCAGACCGCCCTGGTAGATCTTGTCGTGCCGGTCCTGGGGGGTCTTGCCCAGGACGGCCATCTGCGGGGACTTCTCGAGCCACTCCAGGACGTACTGGCAGAAGTACGGCTGGGTCGAGGCCAGGCAGGCACCCTTCTTCGGGGTGTTGACGAGCATCTTCGGGACGGGCGTCTTCTTGGCGTCGGCGGCCTGCTTGCTCGTGACGATGCCGAGCGAGGCCATGCGGTCCAGGACGACGTCGCGTCGGGCCTGCGCGGCCGCGGGGTGCAGCCGCGGGTTGAAGGCGTTCGGCTGCTGGACGATGCCGGCGAGCAGCGCCGCCTGGGGGAGGGTCAGCTGGGTGGCATGGACGCCGAAGTAGTTCAGCGCAGCCGCCTCGACGCCGTAGGACTGGTCGCCGTAGTTCACGAGGTTGAGGTAGCCGGCGAGGATCTGGTCCTTGGTCAGCGTCTGCTCGACGTACTGGGCGTACTTGAGCTCCTGGAGCTTCCGGCTGTACGTCCGGTCGTAGAGGATCGCCTCGGCCTCCTTCTGGTCGCCCTGGCTGAGGGCGTCCTCCTGCATCGTGATCTTGACGTACTGCTGGGTCAGCGTCGACGCGCCCTGGTCGGTGCCCCCGCTGCGCAGGTTGGTGACGAGAGCGCGGGTGAAGCCGCGCGGGTCGATCGGCCCGTGCTCGAAGAACCTGTCGTCCTCGATGGCGATCTGCGCCTGCTGCATGATCGGCGCGATCTTGCTCAGCGGCACGACGATGCGGTTCTCGTCGTAGGGGGTCGCGATGACCTTGCCGTTGCCGTCGAGGATGCGCGAGGCCTGGGCCAGCGGCGGGATGTTGAACTCGCTCGGGAGGGAGTCGTATGCCGCGACGCTGCCGTTCGCGGCCTGGCCCACGGCGCCCACGACGGGGACGACGAGGCCGGCCAGCAGCAGACCCATGGCCGCGGCGAGCACCACGAGTCCTGTGAGTCGGCGAAGGACGCGCGGGAGTGCCAGCAGAGCTCCGGGCATGGAGGCAGGGTACCGGCAGATCCTGAGGTCGTCGCGGTCCGGACTCAGGGGGTGACTAGTCCGAACGGCTACCCGAAACCACCAGTTCGGGTCATACCCCAGCGAAATGGTGGGCCTTAGTGTCGAACGACAGAAGGGCCGCTCCGCTGGGGAGCCGCCCTGGGACGAGCCGGACGCGCGAAGGGACGGTGATGGCGGTGACCGTGACGACGACGACGCACGCTGCCACCGAGTGGGTCGCCGACTGGCGTGGCCAGGGGCTGTGCGCGGGTGCCGACCCCGATGCCCTCTTCGTCCAGGGCAAGGCCCAGCGGGCTGCCAAGGCCATGTGCAAGGGCTGCCCGGTCATGGCCGAGTGCCTCGCCGACGCCCTCGACAACCGCACCGAGTTCGGGGTGTGGGGCGGGATGACCGAGCGCGAGCGCCGGGCCCTGCTCCGTCGGCGCCCCGAGGTGATCTCGTGGACGACCGTCCTCTCGGCCGCCAAGGCCCGCTCCGGGCAGGCCGTCGCCAGCTGAGCGTCGCCGGGGCCGCGGCCGTGTCCCCCACGGCGCTGCCTGGGTCCCCCGTGCGCCGTGGCCGCGGCATACCCGCAGGTCGGTGAGGTCCTAGCCGCCCAGCGCCGCCCCGACATCGCGCAGGCCCTCGAGGTCGTGGATGTCCGTCGCCGCCGCCATCACCTCGACGACCGGCACCCGGGGGTGGGCGGCGAGGAAGCGCCCGGTGTGGGCCCGCTGCCGGGCTGCGGTGGTGGCCACCTCGGCGTGCAGCCGGAGCAGGGCGATGGTGAGGTCGGCCTCCGCGTCGTCCTGGGCGTCCTCGAGCTGCTCCGCGGCGGCCGCCGCGCGGGAGGCCGTGAGGGTCCCTGCGGGCACCGGCTGGATCCGGTTGACGACGAGGCCGGCGAGGGGCATCCGCTCCTGCGCCAGCCGGTCGACGAAGTAGGCCGCCTCCCGCAGCGCGTCGCGCTCGGGGGCGGCGACGACGACGAAGGCCGTCGTCGGCTCCTTGAGCAGGGCGTAGGTGACGTCGGCGCGCTCGCGGAACCCCCCGAACATCGTGTCGAGGGCCGCGACGAAGGTCTGCACGTCGGTGAGCATCTGGCCGCCGAGGATCTTGGCGAGGGTGTTCGCCGCGAGGGTGACCCCCACGGAGAAGACCTTGAGGTAGGCCCGCGACCCCGCCTTGGCCGGTCCGGCGAGGAGCCGGATGAAGCGTCCGTCGAGGAAGCTGCCCAGCCGCTTGGGCGCGTCGAGGAAGTCCAGGGCGGACCGGGACGGCGGGGTGTCGACGACGATGAGGTCCCAGGAACCGTCGCGGTCGGCCTGGGCGCGGAGCTGGCCGAGCTTCTCCATCGCCATGTACTCCTGGGTCCCGGCGAAGGAGCTCGAGACGGCCTGGTAGAAGGGGTTGGCGAGGATCTGGCGCGCCTTGGCGGGCGTGGCGTGGGCCTCGACGACCTCGTCGAAGGTCCGCTTCATGTCGAGCATCATCGCGTCGAGCGAGCCGCCCGCGGCCGCGTCGATGCCCTCGACGGGACGCGGGGTGTTGTCGAGATGCGTCAGGCCGAGGCTCTGCGCCAGCCGCCGGGCCGGGTCGATCGTCAGGACGACGGCCCGCCGCCCGCGCTCGGCGGCCCGCACCCCGAGGGCCGCCGCCGTCGTCGTCTTGCCGACGCCGCCGGAGCCGGTGCAGACGATGATCCCGACGTCGGGGTCGTCGAGCAGGGCGTCGACGTCGAGACGCGGTGCCTCGGCGCGGGCCGTGCGGGCGGCACGTGCGCTGCCGGCGCTGGCGGCCATCAGCGGACCCCCTGCGCGACGAGCTCGTCGGCGAGCACCGAGATGCCCCCGTCCTCGATCCCGTCCGCCAGCGAGGGCAGGTGCAGGACCGGCAGCCCCTGGGCGAGGATCTCGGCCTCCATCTCGCCCTCGAGAGCGACCCGGTCGAGATGGTCCCTGGCCTCCTGGAGCAGGCCGGCGAGCATCGGCCCGGTGACCCGGACCCCCGCCGCTGTGAGGGCCGCGCGGACCTCGGCAGCCGGGTCGTCGAGGGCGCCCGGCCGCCCGGACACACCGGCGACCCGTGCGGCTTCGGCGGCCGCCAGGAGGGGCTCGCGCACCTGGTTGACGACAACGGCGCCGAGGGAGAAGCGGGCCGCCGAGAGCTCGGCGAGCGCGTCGACGCTCTCCTGGACGGGCATCTCCTCGAGGAGGGTGACGACGTGGACCCGGGTCCGGGAGTCGCGCAGCAGCCGCGTGATCGAGTCGGCCTGGCTGCGGATCGGGCCGACCTTGGCGATGTCGGCCACCTCGGCGTTGACGCCGAGGAAGCGGGTGATCCGGCCGGTCGGTGGGGCGTCGAGCACGACGGCGTCGTAGACGAGGGGTCCCTGGCCGCGCTTGGGCCCGACCGTGCGCCGCGCGGCCTCATAGACCTTGCCGATGAGCAGCACGTCGCGGACCCCGGGCGCGATCGTCGTCGCGAAGTCGATGGCCCCGACCTTCTCCAGGGCCGTGCCCGCCCGGCCGAGGCGGTAGAACGTCTCGAGGTACTCCAACAGCGCGGGCTTGGCCTCGACGGAGAGCCCCCACAGCTGTCCCCCCGAGGGGTCCGCGACGAGACGGACCTCCTCGCTGCCCAGCGGGGGCACGTCGAACGTCTGCGAGATGCCCTGACGGCCCTCGACCTCGGCGAGCAGCACCCGCTTGCCGCGCTCGGCCATGGCGAGCGACAGAGCCGCGGCGACGGTCGTCTTGCCGACCCCGCCCTTGCCGGTGACGACATGCAGCCGGGTGTCCGCGAAGAGGCGGTCGACGGCGGGGGTGGGCACGGGTCCCAGCCTACGTGCGGGACCACCGGCTCCCGCGCCGGCCGCCGGGGCGGCATACCCCCATCGGGCCGGTGTGCGGCGGGCCTGACGGGCCGGTGGGCGGCGGGGACCGCGGGCTACAGTGGCCGCCATGCAGACATGGGAGTACGCGACGGTCCCGCTCATCGTCCACGCGACGAAGCAGATCCTCGACCAGTGGGGCGAGGACGGCTGGGAGCTCGTCCAGATCGTCCAGAACGCCGACGGCACCAACCTCGTCGCCTACCTCAAGCGGCCGAAGGGAGCCTGACCGATGAGCGCAGTGGAGGATCGTCTCGCCGAGCTGGGACTGAGCGTCCCCGAGGTGGCCGCCCCGGTCGCCGCCTACGTCCCCGCCGTCGTCGACGGCTCGCGGGTCTATACCTCGGGGCAGCTGCCGATGGTCTCCGGTCAGCTCGTCCAGACCGGCAAGGTCGGCGACGGGCACGGGCTCATCCCGCCGGAGGACGCCAAGGCGCTGGCGCAGATCTGCGCCCTCAACGCGATCGCCGCCGTGAAGTCCGTCGTCGGTGACCTCGACAAGGTCGAGCGCGTCGTCAAGGTCGTCGGCTTCGTCGCGAGCGACCCGGCCTTCACCGGGCAGCCCGGTGTCGTCAACGGCGCGAGCGAGCTCCTCAAGACGGCCTTCGGCGACAAGGGGGTCCACGCCCGGTCGGCGGTCGGCGTCGCGGTGCTGCCGCTCGACGCGCCGGTCGAGGTCGAGATCGTCGTCCACGTCGCCGAGTAGCGGCCGGCATGCTGCGTGACTTCCCGCCGCCGCGCTCGGCGTCGTGGGAGGGCTCGGCTCGCGCGTGGCTCAGCGCGCCCGGCGACGGACCGGTGCCGCGGCTCGCGGCCACGGTCCTCCTCGTCCGGGACGGCGTCGACGGGCCCGAGGTGTTCGTCCAGCGCCGGGTGCCGACGATGGAGTTCGCGCCGTCGATGCACGTCTTCCCGGGGGGCGGGGTCGACCCGGCCGACGCGCAGGCCGAGCTGCCGGACGGCGTCGTGGCCGAGCTCGGCGCCGCGATGGGTGTGGATGCCGCGGTCGTCGTCCCCGTCCTCGCCGCCGCGCTGCGTGAGGTCGAGGAGGAGTGCGGCGTGCGGCTCGACCTGTCCGGGCTCAGGCTGCGCGGACACTGGGTGACCCCGCACTTCGAGCGGCGCCGCTATGACACGTGGATCTTCGCGGCGCGGCTCCCCGACGGCCAGGAGGCCGTGGGCGTGACGAGCGAGGCCGACGAGTTCCGCTGGGTGCGCCCGGCCGACCTGCTCGCCGAGCACGACGAGGGCCGGGCGCTGCTGCTGCCGCCCACGCTGGTCTGCCTCGAGCAGCTGACGGCATTCGGCACGGTCGAGTCGTTCCTGGCCGACGCCCCCGTCGTCACCGAGGTGTTGCCCGTCCTCGTCGAGACCGAGGACGGTGTGGTCATCCGAGCGGACCTGCCATGAGCGCGCCGGGTCCCGCGCAGCCGCCGGCCTCGACCCTCGCCCCCTGGTCGGGCGGGCAGGCCACCGTCCGGGCCCGGTGCGTCCTCGCCCCCAACCCCGGCCCGATGACGCTCGACGGCACGAACACGTGGGTGCTGCACGAACCCGGTTCCGACGAAGCGGTCGTCATCGATCCGGGGCCCCTCGACGAGGTTCACCTCGACCGCGTATGCCGCGCCGTCGCCGACGTCGGTGCGCGCGTCGTCGAGACGGTGCTCACCCATCGGCATCTCGACCACTCCGAGGGGGCCGCGCGGTTCGCCGAGCTGACCGGGAGTCGGGTCCGGGCGGTCGGCACCGGCCACGACGACCTCCACGACGGTGACGTCGTGCGGGCCCGGGGGCTCGAGCTGCGGGTCGTGACGACCCTGGGGCATACGAGCGACTCGATCTCGTTCGCCCTGGAGGCCGACCATGCCCTGCTCACCGGAGACACAGTCCTCGGCCGGGGCACGACGGTCGTCGCGCATCCCGACGGGGAGCTCGCGGCATACCTGGACTCGCTCGCACGCATCGAGGCGCTCGTCGGCGGCGGCTCGGTGGCGACGATCCTGCCCGGTCACGGACCGGTCGTGCCCGACGCCCGGGCCATGGTGGGTTTCTACCTCGTCCACCGACGCGAGCGGCTCGACCAGGTGCGCCAGGCGCTGGCCGACGGGGCAGCGAGCGAGGGCGGAGCCGCGGGTGCGGGCGGTGCCACGGGCGCGTTCGTGCCGGACGGTGTCGTCGAAGGGGTGCTGCGCCGGGTCTATCTGGGGGTTCCCGCAGAGGTCTGGCCGGCCGCGCGGCTGTCGATCCGGGCTCAGCTGGACTACCTCGCGGCGCGCGGCGAGCTGAGGCTGCGCGGCTGAGAGTCCCTGGCCGCACACCGGTGCTGGCCGACGGGGGGCGGCGGGCTGCCGCCGGCGTGGCCGGCTCCCCGGGGGAACGTCGTCGCCACGACTCTGGGATGAGTCGGATGCTGACTCATCGAAGAGGGCTCGGGGGCATGCACCTGGGGCCCCGTGTCGGTGGCCCCGGAGCCCGGTGGCCCCGCGCGGCAGCTCTCAGCGGGCGCGGCGGCGGAGCCGGTCGACGTCCTGGAGCAGGACCGCCCGCGCCTCGAGCTTGAGCCAGCCGCGGGTGGCGAAGTCGGCGAGCGCCTTGTTGACCGTCTCGCGGGACGCCCCGACGAGCTGGGCGAGCTCTTCCTGGGTCAGGTCGTGGGCGACGAGGATGCCGTCCTCGACCGGTCGTCCGAAGCGCCGCGACAGGTCGAGCAGCGCCTTGGCCACCCGGCCCGGCACATCGGTGAAGACGAGGTCGGCGAGCGACTCGTTCGTGCGGCGCAGCCGCCGCGCCAGGGCGGCGAGCAGGTTCGCCGCCACCCCCGGGCGAGCCTCGAGGAACGTCGTGAACTGTTCGTTGTCCAGCGCGAGGATCTGCGTCTCGGCCACAGCCGTGGCGGTCGCCGTCCGCGGGCCCGGGTCGAAGAGCGCCAGCTCGCCGAACATCTCGCCCGGTCCGAGGATCGCGAGCAGGTTCTCACGCCCGTCGGGGCTGCGCCGGCCCAGCTTGATCTTGCCCTCGGCGATGACGTAGAGCCGGTCGCCCTGGTCCCCCTCGTGGAAGAGGATGTCTCCTCGCTCCATGAGAGAGCGGGTCATCGAGGCGATGAGATGCTCGGCGTCCTCGTCGTCGAGGGCCGCGAACAGGGGCGCTTTGCGCACGACATCGTGATCCACGCCGACAGTCTGCCATGGACCCTGTGAGAACCGTCACCGCCGCCACGTAGTCTGGCCCGGTGAGTCCACGCCGTGCGCCGGTGGCCCCCGACCGGTATGCCGCCGAGTCGCCTGTGGCGCGTACCCGCCGGGCTCGCCGGATGTACCGCGCCCTCCACGAGCGCTACCCGTACGCCCACTGCGAGCTCGACTTCGTCGACCCCTTCCAGCTCCTCGTCGCGACGATCCTGTCGGCCCAGACGACCGACGTCACCGTCAACAAGGTGACGCCGACTCTCTTCGCCCGCTTCCCCGACGCCGCGGCCCTGGCCGGCGCCGACCGCGACGAGCTCGAGTCGCTGCTCAAGCCGACCGGCTTCTTCCGGGCCAAGACCGACGCGGTGCTCAAGCTGGGGGCGGCTCTCGTCGAGCGGTTCGACGGCCAGGTCCCCGGTCGGCTCGCGGACCTCGTCACGTTGCCCGGCGTCGGCCGCAAGACGGCCAACGTCGTCCTGGGAAACGCCTTCGGGATCCCTGGGATCACGGTCGACACCCACGTCGGGAGGCTGGCCCGCCGCTTCGCCTGGACCCTCGAGGAGGACCCGGTCAAGGTCGAGCACGAGCTCGGCGCGCTCTTCGCCCGCAGGGACTGGACGATGCTCAGCCACGTCCTGATCTTCCACGGCCGCCGGACCTGTCATGCCCGGCGCCCGGCGTGCGGGGCCTGTCCGGTCGCGCAGTGGTGCCCGGCATACGGCGAAGGCGAGACCGACCCCGTCCGCGCGGCCGCTCTCCTCAAGTACGAGCTGGCCCCCGGCCAGCCCGCCCCCGGCCGGCCCACCCCCGTGCCGCCTCCCCTCGACCTCACCCCCGGTGGGTCGCCCGGATGAGCGGGCCACATCCGGGCTGGATGGACACCGTCGCGGCGACGCTGGCCTCCGGCCTGCCCGACTACTTCACGATGTTCCCGCCGCCGCCCCGCCCGATGCGCCGCTCCGCCGTGCTCATGCTGTTCGGCCCGCGCGCCGACGGCGAGCCCGGCGACGACGTCGTCCTCACCGAGCGCTCACGCGAGCTGCGGGCCCACCCGGGTCAGGTGTCCTTCCCCGGTGGCGCGCTCGACGCCGGGGACCGGGGCCCGGTCGCGGCGGCCCTGCGCGAGGCGCACGAGGAGGTCGGGGTCGACCCGGCCTCCGTCGAGGTGGTCCGGTCGCTGCCCGAGCTCTATCTCTCGCCGAGCCGTAACGCCGTGACCCCCGTCCTCGGCTGGTGGCTCGACCCGGCCCCGCTCACCCCGCTCGAGGCCGAGGTGGCCCGGGTCGTCCGGGTGCCCGTCGAGGCGCTGGTCGACCCCGCCCACCGGTTCAGCGTCGTCCACCCCTCGGGCGTCCTCGGACCCGGTTTCGACGTGGCGGGGCTCTTCGTCTGGGGGTTCACCGCGATGCTCCTGTCCGCCCTGCTCGACGTCGCCGGGCTGTCCCGGGACTGGGACCCCGGACGCACCCGGCCGATCCCTGACCACGTCATCACGTCGTGGACGCGCGAGGGCCGCCCGTGACCCTGCTCGACCTCGTGCTCCTGCTCGTCCTCGCGGCCTATGCGGTCTCCGGGCTGCGGCAGGGCTTCGTCACCTCGGTGCTCTCGCTGGCCGGCTTCCTCGGTGGGGGAGCCCTGGCCATGTGGACGCTGCCGGCCGTCGCCGACCACTGGGCGTTCCTGTCCACGAGCCCCGCCCTGCGGGCGGCGGTTCTCGTGGCGGCGGTCGTCATCGTCGCCTCGCTCGGGCAGTGGCTCGGTCTCGTCCTGGCCCACCGAGCCCGGTCGTTCATCAAGATCCCCCTCGCCCGGGCCGTCGACGGCCTGCTCGGCATGGTCGTCGTCACCGTCGCGACGGCGGTCCTCATGTGGTTCGTGGCCGGGGCGCTGCGGGTGGGCGGCCCGGAGCCGGTGTCCCGCGCCATCGCCCGGTCGAGCGTGCTCAGGGTCATCGACGAGGGGATGCCGTCGGGGACCTCCGGGCTGTTCGCCTCCTTCCGCCAGCTCCTCGACCGGGAGGGGTTCCCCCAGGTCTTCGAGGGCATCCAGGCCGAGCCGATCGCCCCGGTGGCGCCGCCGTCGGCCGCGGTGACCCAGGACCCGGACGTCGTGCGGGCCGCCGCGTCGATCGTCAAGGTCACCGGGATCGCCGAGCAGTGCCGACAGGTCCAGGAGGGCAGCGGCTTCGTATCGGCGCCGGGCCAGGTCATGACCAACGCCCACGTCGTCGCCGGTCTGCGGACCGTCTCGGTCCAGGTCGGCGGGCGCGGGCGCACGTATGCCGGTCGCGTCGTCGTCTTCGACCCGAAGCGGGACCTCGCGGTGGTCCAGGTGCCGGGTCTCGCCGCCCCGGTGCTCCACCTCGGCACCGAGCTCTCGCGCGGCGACCAGGCCGTCGTCGCCGGGTTCCCCGGTGGTGGCGGCTACTCGGTCGGGGCCGCCCGGGTGCGCAGCGAGATGGCCGCCACGGGCTCGGACATCTACGGCCAGTCGGGGACCGTCCGGCGGATCTACTCGCTCTATGCGACCGTGCGTCCGGGCAACTCCGGAGGGCCGCTGCTCAGTACCACGGGGACGGTCGACGGCGTCGTCTTCGCCCGCTCGCTCGACGACCCGCTCACCGGCTACGCGCTCACCCTCGACGAGGTGCGTCCGATCCTCGACGAGGCGAGCACGGCGTCCCGGCCGGTCCCGACCGGGGCCTGCGTCGTCGACGGCTGAGCCGCGGTCAGCGCTTGAGCGCCGCGACCGTCTGCTGGGCCTGCGCGATCGCCTTCTCGGGGACCGGCTTGTTCTTGGTCAGCGAGTTCTTGCCGAGGAGGGCGAGGACCCCGGCGACGACGAGGAGCAGCGCGGTCACGATGAGATAGGCGGCCCACACCGGGAGCCAGATCGCGAGGACGGCCACGAGCGTGTGGAAGAGGAAGATCAGGCCGAGGAGCCCGACGAACGCGGCACCGCCGAGCAGCCCGATGCCGATGCCCATGCTCTTGGCCCCGGTGGCCACCTCGGCCTTGGCCAGGGCGATCTCGCCGCGGACGATCCCCTGCATCTCGTGGCTCGCGTCGGCGACGAGCTGGCCGATGGTGCGTTCGGGGGTGCCGGTGTCAGGAGCCATGGTGTGCGCCTCCGCGGTGCGTCGGTGATCGGGGCCTGCCCGGGCCTCGTGCCTTGACTCTAGCGAGTCCGCTCGTGGCCGGTGGGCTCGCCGGTGGCCTACCCGGCCGACCTCACCGGCAACCGGTCACGGGTCGAAGACGTCGGGCCGTCCGTCGTGGTCCTCATCGCGGGTCTCCTGCGCCCGGAGCGCTTCGTAGACCCGGTTCCGGGCGCGCAGGACGACCGCCGCGAGGAGAGCGGCGACGACCGACCCGGCCAGGACCGCGAGGCGGACATGGTCGTAGCGCGCCGACTCCGCCCCGAACGCGAGCTCACCGACGAGGAGCGACACGGTGTAGCCGATCCCGGTCAGGAGCGCGAGCCCGCCGACGTCACTCCAGGCCAGGCCCTCGGCGAGCTCGGCCCGGGTCAGCCGGGCGACGGCATACGTGCTGGCGAACACCCCCACCGCCTTGCCGACCACGAGGCCGACGGCGACGGCGAGGGCGGCCTCGTCGTGCAGGGCCGCCGCGGCGCCGCCGCCGAGCAGGGTCACCCCGGAGGCGAAGAACGCGAAGACCGGGACCGCCAGCCCCGCCGACAGGGGACGGAGCCGGTGCTCGAAGGTGTGCGCGACGTCGGTCCGCCCCGGGACGGTGCTCAGCGGCGACACCCGCCGGGTGGGGCGCACCGGCACCACGAGTGCCAGCAGGACGCCGCCGACGGTCGCATGGATGCCGGAGGCGTGGACGAGCGCCCACGTCGCCGCCGCGAGGGGGAGGAGGAGCCACCAGTGGGTCACCCGCCGCTGGACCAGCCAGCCGAATGCCGCGAGCGGCGCGAGGGCAACGAGCAGGGGGACGGGGTGCAGGCTGCTCGTATAGAACACCGCGATGATCGTGATCGCCACGAGGTCGTCGACGACCGCGAGGGTGAGCAGGAAGGAGCGCAGCGCCGACGGCAGGTGCGAGCCGAGGACGGCGAGGACCGCGAGGGCGAAGGCGATGTCCGTGGCCGCGGGCACGGCCCATCCGCGGTAGCTCTCGGCGTCCCCACCGAGCAGGGCGACGGTGCCGAGGTAGGCGGCGATGGGGACGACCACCCCACCGAGCGCCGCGACGACCGGGACGGCCGCCCGCGCCGGGGAGCGGAGCTCGCCGACGAGGACCTCCCGCTTGAGCTCCAGACCGGCGACGAAGAAGAAGAGCGCCAGCAGACCGTCGGCCGCCCACTGGCCGAGGCTGAGGTCGAGGTGGAGGGCGTGAGGTCCGACGACCACGTCCCGCAGCGACGAGTAGCCCTCTCTCCAGGGTGAGTTCGCCCACGCGAGGGCGACGACCGCCGCGCCGAGGAGAAGGGCGCCGCCGATCGTCTCGGTGCGCAGCGCGTCGGCGACGAACTGCGCCTCGGTCCAGCTCGGGCGGCGCAGCAGGCGCTCACGGGTGGGGCTCGGTGGTGCTGCGGGCATCGTCCGCTCCTTCACAGGGTGGTCCTCGGGATCGAGGAGCGACCCGCCGTGCGGGTCGGCCGACCAGACTTCCCGGCACGCCGAACGCGGGCAGTCTAGCCACGCCACGAGGAGTTGGCCGTGGTGTCGGCCCCCGGTCACGCGCGCGTCACCGGGCCGTCGCGTGGCGCTCGCACCCTGGGGCCATGGGCACGCGGCCGACCCCAGTCCCGCTCGCCATCGCCCACCGCGGCGGTGCCGGTCTGGCGCCGGAGAACACGATGGCCGCCTTCGGTCTGGCCGTCGGTCTCGGGCTGCGCCATCTCGAGACCGACGTGCGCGCGACCCGGGACGGCCGGCTGGCCCTGCTCCACGACGCGCGGCTGCACCGGGTGGCCGACCTCGAGATCGCCGTCCGCGACTGCACCTGGGCGGACCTCGGGCGGATGCCCGTCTTCGGCGAGCACCGGATCCCCCAGCTGCCCGAGCTGCTCTCCTCGTTCCCCGACGTCGAGGTGACCGTCGACCTGAAGGACCGGCGGGCCGTGGCGCCCCTTGCCCGGCTGCTGCAGGTGCGCAGCATCCGCGACCGGGTCTGGGTGGCGGGGGCCCACGACGGGTTGCTCGCCGCGGTACGCGACAGCGCCCCCGGGGTGCGCACGGCGCTGGGCTGGCGGTCCCTGGCCCGGCTCGTCGTCGCGGCCCGGCTCGGTTCGGTGGACCGGCTGCGGCTGCCGCCCGCGGAGTACGCCCATGTCCCGGCGCGGCTGCTCCGCGACGGAGCCGCCGCCGGCCGGCTCGTCGAGGTCGCGGCGGCCCACGGGCTCGGGGTCATCGCGTGGACCCTGCAGGACCCGCCCGCGATCGCCGGGGCGCTCGATGCCGGCGCGGCCGGCGTGATCAGCGACCGGCCGGACGTCCTGCGCGAGGTCCTCATCGGCCGCGGCCAGTGGACCCCGATGGGACGTCGGCGGCGGGCGGCCGGCACCTGAGAGGACGAGAACGGGGGGTATGCCGCGGACGGGGCCCGCGGCATACCCCCCGTGTCCTGGCAGGGCGGAGGGTCAGTCGCCGTCACCCGCCGGCGAGGACAGACCCTCGGCGATGAGGTTCATGACCGAGGAGTCGGCCAGCGTGGTCACGTCGCCCACCTCGCGGTGCTCGGCGACGTCGCGCAGGAGGCGGCGCATGATCTTGCCCGAGCGGGTCTTGGGCAGCTCGGGGACGATCATGATCTGGCGCGGCTTGGCGATCGGGCCGATCTCCTTGGACACGTGGTTGCGCAGCTCCTGGACGAGGTCCTCGCCGACCTGGGCCTCGTGGTGGTCCTCCTGGCGCAGGATGACGAACGCGACCACGGCCTGGCCGGTGAGGTCGTCGGACGCCCCGACGACGGCCGCCTCGGCGACCTTGGGGTGCGACACCAGGGCGGACTCGATCTCGGCGGTGGAGAGCCGGTGGCCCGAGACGTTCATGACGTCGTCGACCCGACCGAGCAGCCAGATGTTGCCGTCGGCGTCGTACTTCGCGCCGTCGCCGGCGAAGTAGTACTCGGGTCCGAACCGGCTCCAGTAGGTCTCCTGGTAGCGCTCGGGGTCACCCCACAGGCCGCGCAGCATGCCGGGCCAGGGCTGGGTGAGGACGAGGTAGCCGACCTTCTCCGGCTCGGTGAGCGGCTCGCCCATGTCGTCGAGGATCTCGGCGCTGATGCCGGGGATGGGTCGCTGTGCGGACCCCGGCTCGAGGTTCGTCACCCCGGGGAGCGGGCTGATCATGATGCCGCCGGTCTCGGTCTGCCACCACGTGTCGACGATGGGGCAGCGGCCGCCGCCGATGTTCTTGTGGTACCAGAGCCAGGCCTCGGGGTTGATCGGCTCACCGACCGAGCCGAGCAGCTTCAGGCTCGACAGGTCGTACTTCGCCGGGATGTCCGCGCCCCACTTCATGAAGGTGCGGATCGTCGTGGGCGCGGTGTAGAGGATGGTGACGCCGTACTTCTGGATGATCTCCCACCAGCGTCCCTGGTGCGGGGTGTCGGGGGTGCCCTCGTACATGATCTCGGTCGCGCCGTTGGCGAGCGGTCCGTAGATGATGTACGAGTGGCCGGTCACCCAGCCCACGTCGGCCGCACACCAGTAGACGTCCTGGCCGGGGTGGACGTCGTGGATGACCGAGTTGGTGAAGGCCGCCTGGGTCAGGTAGCCGCCGGTCGTGTGGAAGATGCCCTTGGGCTTCCCGGTGGTCCCCGACGTGTAGAGGATGAAGAGCGGGTGCTCGCTGTCCATCGGCTGGGCCTCGTGGGTCTCCGGCTGGCCGTCGACGACGTCGTGCCACCAGATGTCGCGGCCCTCGGTCCACGCGACCTCCTGGCCGGTCCGCCGGACGACGAGGACCTTCTCGATCGGGCTGCCCTCGATCGAGACCGCGGCGTCGACGGCCTCCTTCATCGCGACGGCCTTGCCACGACGGAACTGCCCGTCGGAGGTGATGACGATCCGCGCCTCGGCGTCGTCGATCCGGGTGTGCAGGGCCTCGGCCGAGAAGCCGCCGAAGACGACGGAGTGCGGAGCGCCGATCCGGGCGCAGGCGAGCATCGTGAAGGCCGTCTCGGGGATCATCGGCATGTAGATCATGACCCGGTCGCCCTTGTGGACGCCGAGCGACTCCAGGGCGTTGGCCACCTTGCACGTCTCGCGGAGCATGTCGGCGTACGTGAGGACGCGGGTGTCGCCGCCCTCGCCCTCGAAGTAGATGGCCACGCGGTCGCCGTTGCCGGCCTCGACGTGGCGGTCGAGGCAGTTGTAGGCCGCGTTGAGCTCGCCCCCGACGAACCACTTGGCGAACGGCGCGTTGCTCCAGTCGAGGGTCTCGGTGAAGTCGGTCGACCAGGTGATCCGCTGCCGGGCCTGCCTGGCCCAGAACTCGGGTCCCTCGGCGGCGGCCTCGTCGTACAGCGCCGCCGACCCGTTCGCCTGGGCCGCGAAGTCGGGGGGAGGCGGGAAGTCATGCGGGCTGGACACGGTCTCGGTCACGGAGTCCTCCTCGTTGAGCGAACCGACGGGGCGCACCGGGGCTCCGGCGCGGGCCTGACCTCACCCAACAACCTCCTCCTGTGATCGGCAACACACCGCTGCGGCCGTCTCGACAGACGGGCCCTCCGTGCGACGAGCGGCGCGAGGGCGGTGGTCGGTGCGCAGAGTGACCAGCCGATGCACGGGAGGGGTCGCGATCGGTGGCCGGATTGCGTATGCCGCTGCACAACGTTTCCCCTCCCGCGCCGATCCGTGGTTGCCTGGCGTGATCCGGGTCACATCCGACCGAGAGGCTCAGGGAGGCGTCGAGCATGTTCACCGAGGGGCAGCTCTACTCACCGGTCACCCAGGGCGAGGACGGCACCGTCGAGGTCCACCTCGCGGACAACCACCCGGGGGTGGCGGACGCGGCATACCGGGCCCGGCGCGGCCAGATCGCGGCCGCCGCCCTGGCCTGGCGACCGGGCACCCCCCTGCCCCGCATCGACTACACCGAGGCCGAGCACGACATCTGGCGGCTCGCCTCCCGTGAGCTCGCCCCCAAGCACGAGCGGCGTGCCCACGGCGAGTACCTGGCCGCCAAGGCGGCGCTCGGGCTGCCGGAGGACCACATCCCGACGCTCGACGAGGTGAGCGAGCGGCTCGCCCCGCTCACCGGCTGGGCCTATGTCGCCGCTCCCGGGCTGGTCCCGCTGCGGGAGTTCTACGGCGCCCTGGGCGAACGGGTCTTCCACTCCACGCAGTACCTGCGCCACCCCAGCCAGCCGCTCTACACCCCAGAGCCGGACATCATCCACGAGGTCATCGGCCACGCGAACCAGCTGGCCAGCCCCCGGTTCGCCGCCATCACCCGCGCCGCCGGCGAGGCCTCGCGGCGGGTCGAGACCGACCGCGCGATGAAGTTCGTCGCCGACGTCTTCTGGTTCTCGATGGAGTTCGGCGTGATGTCCGAGAAGGGTGAGCCGAAGGCCTACGGTGCGGGGATCCTGTCCAGCTACGGCGAGATCGACGAGTACGTCGAGGTCGAGCACCGCCCGCTCGACCTGCTCCAGATGGGGACCCTCGACTACGACATCACGGCCTACCAGCCGGTCCTCTTCTGTGCTGACGGCCTCGACCAGCTCGAGGACGTCGTCGGCGGGTTCTTCGACACCGTCACGGACGACACCGTCGCGGCGATGCTCCCCAGCCGGGTCTGACTCATACCCCCAGGGGTATCATCGTCCTCGTGCGCCGGTCGGCGCCCGGCAGAGAGGACGACGATGGCTCCCTTCACGACCTGGCCGCGGCGACGGTGGACCGTCGCCGCAGTGACCGCTCCGCTGCTCGGCGTCGTTTTCGCCCTCGTCGCGGGTCCGCCCCCGGCGACGGACGTGCTCTGGTGGCTCGGCCTGCTCGCTGCTGCGGGCGTCGGCTCGCTCGTCCTCGCGAGCTACGTCCCGGCCACCGGGTGGCGCCCCGACCTCGGGTGCACGCCGTGCGCCGCCATGTCCGGAGTGACCCTCTTCGCGGCCGTCTATGCCTTCGGGACCTTCGGCGCAGAGGTGTCCGCGCCGCTCGTCGGGCTCGTCGCGACCGGCTTCGGCCTCGTCCAGCGGCTGACCCAGCCCGAGACGTGCGAGACGCGCACCGCTCCGCTCGACCTGAGCTGGCCCGCCGCCGACGAGACCGACCGGGCGCGACTCGACGAGCGGACGCCGCGCGGCTGAGGCCGGGACCGGCATACCGGAGACGACGGCGGCGGGACCCCGGCACCCCGGGACGACGAACGGCGGCCGCGGAGCCTCAGGGCATCCGCGGCCGCCGTGGTCGTGGGACGTTGGGCGAGCTCGTCAGCGCGGGAAGACCGGCAGCACGACCCGCTTGTAGGTCGAGTTGATGATCCCGGCCGCCGAGCCGTACCAGGCGAGCAGCGCCGTGATGATGCCGGTCCAGCCGCCGAGCTTGCCGACGTTGGCCGAGCCGCCGAGCTTGGCGATCGTCAGCAGCGCGAAGGTGACGAGGAGGATCGTGAAGACGGCGATGAGCATCCCGTTGAGCCGGAACGTCCCGATCCACATGTAGAACGTGAAGATCGTCCAGGCCAGCAGGAACCACCCCACCCCCTTGTCGACGTCCGTCCCCATGGCCTTGGCGGCTCCCGAGGAGAGCAGGTACCAGAACGAGAGCCAGAACGCGCCGTAGGACGAGAAGGCGATGGCGCCGAAGGTGTTGCCCTTGGCGAACTCCCACATGCCGGCGAGGAGCTGGACGATGCCGCCGTAGAAGAGGGCCAGGCCGAGGACGCCGGACTCGGTGGTCGCGGGGATGATCCCGGCGTTGACGCTCGACAGGAAGAACGTCGTCATCGCGAAGCCGGCCAGGCCCAGCGGCCCCGGGTCCGCGAGCGACACGCCGAACGTGGGGGCCGTTGCCTCTGTGCTCTGAGCTGCCACGGTTGAGTCCTCTCGATCTCGCCGCCGTCGACGGTGACGGCGGTCGAGGCCGAATGTGACAGTGGTCACGGCCCCCAACAACGGGGCGCGGCCGGGCAAGCGGCGACCGACTCGAAGATGGTGACGGGCGGTGCCGCCCGGCGCGACGAACGGTCGGTTCCTGCGCTCAGTGGCCACGGCCGGCCGGGTGTCGGAGCCGCAGGTGGCGGGGACATGATGGCTCCATGCGCGCTCTCGTGAAGACCCAGGCCGGACCCGGCCTCGAACTCCTCGACATCCCCGAGCCCGTCTGCGGCGACAAGGACGTGAAGATCCGCGTCCAGCGTGCCGGGCTGTGCGGGACCGACCTGCACCTCCTCCAGTGGGACGACTGGGCGGCGGCCACCGTCCGGCCGCCGATGACGATCGGCCACGAGTTCTTCGGCGAGGTCGTCGAGGTGGGTGCCGACGTCACCCACATCACGGTCGGGGACAAGGTCTCCGGCGAGGGCCACATCGTCTGCGGCACCTGCCGCAACTGCCGGGCCGGCCGTCGACACCTCTGCATCCACACGGTCGGCCTCGGGGTCAACCGCGACGGCGCGTTCGCCGACTACGTCGTCATCCCCGCGACGAACGCGTGGGTGCAGCCGGCCGACCTCGACCCCGACCTCGGTGCCGTCTTCGACCCCCTCGGCAACGCCACGCACACCGCGTTGCAGTGGCCGGTCGTCGGCGAGGACGTCGTCATCACCGGCGCGGGCCCGATCGGCATCATGGCGACCGCGATCGTGCGGCACTCCGGCGCCCGCCGGATCGTCGTCACCGACATCAGCGACGACCGGCTCGCCCTGGCCAAGGCGGCCGGCGCCGACCTCACCGTCAACGTCGGGGCCGGTGGCTCCCTCGCCGACGCCCAGCACGAGCTCGGCATGGTCGAGGGGTTCGACATCGGCCTGGAGATGTCGGGGGCGCCCGCGGCCCTGACCGAGATGCTCGACAACCTCAACCACGGCGCCCGCGTCGCCCTGCTCGGGCTGCCCAAGGACCCGTATGCCGTGGACTGGGGCCGGGTCATCACGCACATGGTCACCCTCAAGGGCATCTACGGCCGCGAGATGTTCGAGACGTGGTACCTCATGAGCTCGATGCTCGCCACCTCGGAGGAGCTCCGGGCCGCGGTGCGCTCCGTCATCACCTACCGCTACCCCGCCCAGGAGTGGGAGAAGGCCTTCGCCGCGACCGCCTCGGGGCAGGGGGGCAAGGCGGTCCTCGACTGGAGCTGAGCGGCATACCCGGGGGGCGAGGGTGCGCGGGCGCGGCATACGCTGACCGGGCGAGACGACCCCAGGCGAGCAGAGCCGCGCGCCGGACCCCGGCGCCCGGCGTGAACCCACCACGAGCGGGAGGCCACATGTACGGCGCGGTCAAGGAGCAGCTGACCCGGACCCTGACGGAGATCGAAGAGGCCGGCCTCACCAAACGGGAGCGGCTGCTGACCACCCCGCAGTCCTCGCACATCGGCACGACGGTGGGGGAGTCGCTCAACTTCTGCGCCAACAACTACCTCGGGCTCGCCGACCACCCCGACGTCGTCGCCGCGGCCCGGGGCGCCCTGGACACCTGGGGCTTCGGGATGGCCTCGGTCCGCTTCATCTGCGGGACCCAGGTCCAGCACGACGAGCTCGAGCGGCGCCTGTCGCAGTTCCTCGGGACCGAGGCGACGATCCTCTTCTCGTCGTGCTTCGACGCCAATGGCGGCGTCTTCGAGGTGCTCTTCGGCGAGGACGACGCGATCATCTCCGACGAGCTCAACCACGCCTCGCTCATCGACGGGATCCGGCTCGCGAAGGCCTCGCGCTACCGCTACCGGAACGCCGACATGGCCGACCTGCGCGCCCAGCTCGAGGCGGCGGTCGCCGCGGGGTCACGGCGCCGGGTGATCGTCACCGACGGTGTGTTCTCGATGGACGGCTCCTTCGCGCCCCTCGACCGGATCTGCGACCTCGCCGACGAGTTCGAGGCGATGGTCCTCGTCGACGACTCCCACGCCGTGGGCTTCGTCGGGGAGCACGGCCGGGGGACCCCGGAGCTGTTCGGGGTGAGCGACCGCGTCGACATCCTCACCGGGACCCTCGGCAAGGCCCTCGGCGGCGCCTCCGGGGGGTACGTCGCCTCGCACCGGGAGGTCGTCGACCTGCTCCGGCAGCGGGCCCGCCCCTACCTCTTCTCCAACTCGGTCGCCCCGTCGGTCGTCGCAGGGTCGCTCGCCGCGCTCGACCTCGTCGCCTCCTCGGACGAGGCGCGCGAGCGGCTGGCCCGCAACACCGCCCTGTTCCGGCGGCTCATGTCCGAGGCGGGGTTCGATCTCCTGCCGGGCAGCCACCCGATCACGCCGGTGATGTTCCCCGGCGACGAGGGCGCCCGACGTGCCACCGAGATCGCCGACCACATGCTCGGTGACGGGGTGTACGTCATCGCGTTCAGCTACCCGGTGGTGCCGCAGGGGCGGGCCCGGATCCGGGTCCAGCTGTCGGCGGCCCACTCCGAGGATGACGTCCGGGCCTGCGTGACGGCCTTCGCTGCGGCGCGCGACGCCATCGCCTGACCCCCGCGCCTCGCCGGGGGCCGAGCACACGGGTCAGTCGGCGACCCGGGAGCGGCGCAGGGCCACCCGCTCGGGGGTGTGCAGGCGCACCATGATCTGGCGCGTCGCCCCGGGAACCCTCGCCGGGGTGGCGAGGGAGACGACGACGGCGGTGATCATCGCCAGGGGGGTCGCCCACGCCGCCGGGTTGGCGAGCAGGGCGCCCGGCCACCCCGGCAGGTCGCCCGCCACGACGGTCACGGTCACCGCCACGGCCGCGGCGAGGCCACCGGCGATGAGGCCCGCCGCGGCGCCGACCGTGCTCAGCCGGTGCCACCACACCCCGAGCAGCAGCAGCGGGGCGAAGGTCGCGGCCGCCACCTCGAACGCCAGGCCCACCGTCGTCGCCAGCCCGATCGGCTGGGTCAGCCGGCTCAGCGCATAGGGCACGACGACCGCGACGAGAGCCGCCGCCCGGAACCCGGCCACGCTCGTCGCGTCGCCGCCGGTGAACCGGGCCAGGGCCGGCCGGAGCAGGTCCTGGTGGAGCACACCGGTCACGGACATCGCCAGCCCCGACGCCGTCGAGAGGAAGGCCGCGAACGCCCCGCCCGCGAGCATCGCCGTGAGCAGGTCGCCCGGCAGGCCGTGGATGACCAGGCCGGGCAGCCGCAGCACGATGGAGTCCGAGCGCACCCCCGGCGGCAGCGTCGGCAGGTGCAGGCGACCGAGCACTCCATAGACCGGTGGCAGGAGGTAGAAGACCCCGAGCAGGGCCAGCACCGAGACAGTGGTCCGACGGGCGGCGACCCCGTCGGGGTTGGTGTAGTAGCGGACGACCACGTGGGGCAGGCCCATCGTGCCGAGGACGAGCGCCAGCACCGTCGAGTACGTCCGGTAGAGCGGGTGGTCCCCGGCACCCTGCGGGGTCAGCGGGACGGTCCATCCCGGGTTGGCCACGTGGGGGTGCGGCGCACCGGAGCGGGCCCACAGGGCGATGAGGACGAATGCCGGCACGGCGAGCGCGGTGAGCTTGATCCAGTACTGGACGGCCTGGACGACGGTGATCGACTTCATCCCGCCCGCACCGACGGCCAGCCCGACGACGACGGTGACGACGAGCGCACCGACCCATCCGGGGGACCGGGTGACGATCGACAGGGCGAGGCTGGCTCCCTGGAGCTGCGGGACGAGGTAGAGCCAGCCGATGCCGACGACGAGGACCGACGACATCAGCCGCAGCACCCGGGACTGCAGCCGGGCCTCGGCGAAGTCGGGCAGCGTGTAGGCCCCCGACCGGCGCATCGGCGCGGCGACCATGACGAGCAGGACGAGGTAGCCGACGGTGTAGCCCACCGGCAGCCACAGCATGTCGACGCCCCGGTCGTAGACGAGCCCGGCGACCCCGAGGAAGCTCGCGGCCGAGAGGTACTCGCCCCCGATGGCCGAGGCGTTGAGCCGGGGGGAGACGGCCCGGCCGGCCACGTAGAAGTCGCTCGTGGCCCGGGACAGCCGTAGCCCGAACCCGCCGAGGACGAGGGTCGTCAGGCAGACGAGGAGGACCGCGATGATGCTGAGCGACTCCGCCATGCCGGTGCTGCCGCGCGCTCAGGAGGGGTCGACGACGTCGGCGAAGTCGGCCTCGATCCGTTCGGCCTGGCGGACGTACCACCGGCCGAGGACGAAGACGACGGGGTAGACGAGCACGCCGAGCACGAGCCACGGGAAGGGGAACCCGGCGAGCGACAGCCGCGCCGTCGCCGGGACGAGGCGCAGCAGCACAGGAAGGCCGCCGATGGCGACGAAGGCGATCCCCAGGGTGAGCAGCGAGAGTCGCAGCTGGGCCCACATGAGGCCGCCGAGGTAGACGCCGCCGAGCGGGGTCTGCTCGTCGAGCTCGCGGGAGACGGGCCGGCGGTGCGCGGTCGTGGGTTCCCGCCGGGTGCTCGTGACCCGCACCCTCGGGGGCGGAGGGGCGGGCGTGGTCACGGCGTCGCCGACGCCCCGCGCCGGTCGGCGAGCGGGCGGCGCAGGAGGGTGTCGCGCAGGTCCTTGGTATGCCGTCTGCTCACCGCGAGCTCGCTCTCGCCGACCACGAGGGAGCACCGGCCGTGGTCCATGTGGACCTCGCTCACATGGGCGAGGGAGACGAGCGTGCTGCGGTGGATGCGGACGAAGCCGTGCTGCGCCCACCTCTCCTCGAGGACGCTCAGCGGCACCCGCACCAGGTGCGACCCGGTGTCGGTGTGCAGCCGGGCGTAGTCGCCGTGCGCCTGGGCGTAGCGGATCTGGCTGCGGCTGATGAACCGGGTGACCCCACCGAGCTCGACCGGGATCGTCTCGTCGTCGGTCAGCAGGGTGGTGCTCGGCCCCGGACCGGCCTCGAGCTTCTGCCGGGCCGTGACCACCCGCCGCACCGCCTCGGCGAGCCGCTCGGGACGGACCGGCTTCATGACGTAGTCGGTGGCGGCGAGGGCGAAGGCGTCGACGGCGTGCTTGTCGTGGGCCGTGACGAAGACGACCTGCGGCCGCTCGGTGAACCGCGCGATGACCCGGGCCAGGGCCATGCCGTCCAGGCCGGGCATCGAGATGTCGCTGAAGACGACGTCGACCTCGCGGGAGTCGAGGACCTTGAGTGCCTCGGTGCCGCTCTGCGCGGTGATGACCTCGCCGATCCGCTCGTCGCGGCCGAGGAGGTACCCCAGCTCCGAGAGCGCCGGCGCCTCGTCGTCGACGACGAGGGCCGTCAGATGGCCGTCGTTGGTCATAGGGGGCAGCGTACGACGAGAGAGCACCGTCGGTCAGCAGCCTCAGCCGCGAGGATGCACGCCCGGGGCGAACTTCGGTACCCGGAACGTGACCCGGGTGCCGGCGCCGGGTGCCGTCTCGACGACGAGGCCGAAGGGGTCGCCGTAGACCTGGCGGAGCCGGGCGTCGACGTTGCCCAGGCCGATCGAGTCGCCCTCGCCCTGGCCGTCGAGGATGCGCCGGATCTGCTCGGGGTCCGAACCGACGCCGTCGTCCTCGATGGCGATCTCGGCCTCGGCACCGCGGTCGCGGGCGGTGATGCCGAGGTGCCCGGTGCCCTCCTTGCCGGCCAGCCCGTGCCGGACGGCATTCTCGACGAGCGGCTGGACGATGAGGTAGGGCACGGTCACCGGGAGCACCTCGGGCGCGATGAGCAGCGAGATCTCGAGGCGGTCGCCGAACCGGGCCTGCTCGAGGACGAGGTAGCGCTCGACGTTGCGCAGCTCCTCCTGCAGGGTCGTGAACGCACCGCCTCGCCGCAGGGCGTAGCGGGTGAAGTCGGCGAAGTCGATGAGCAGCTCGCGGGCCCGGTCGGGGTCGGTGCGGACGAACGACGCGATCGCGGCGAGGCTGTTGTAGATGAAGTGGGGGCTGATCTGGGCCCGCAGCGCCCGCAGCTCGGCCTCCATGGCGTGGGTCCTCGTCCGCCCGAGCTCGGCGAGCTCGAGCTGCGCCGACACCCAGCCCGCCACCTCCTCGGTCGCGCGGACCAGACCGGGGGAGGCCTGGTGGGTGTATGCCGTGAGCGTCCCCACGACGATGTCCTCGGTGACGAGCGGGGCGGTGACCGCGCTGCGTACGGGGCACTCCTGGTCGCGGCACGCGACGTCGTGGGGGCCGTGGACGGAGGTGCGTCCGGTGGTGCGGCTCTCGTCGGCCAGGGCGAAGGCGCCCGCCCGGTGGTGCTCGGCCGACCCCGACCAGCTGAGCAGTCCGCCCCCGTCGCAGATCGCCAGGGCCGTCGCGCCGAGCATCGACAGCAGGTGCTTGGCCGCCTTGTCGGCCCCCTCGGCGGTGAGCCCGCCGGCGAGCGGCCGTGCCGCGAGCGAGGCGGTGTGCAGGGTCGCGTACGTCGCCCGGTCGACCTCGGAGATGAAGCCACGGCGACGGGAGCGCAGCACGAGGTAGACGGCGAGCCCGACGAGGAGCAGCGTGGCGCCGACGACGATCGCCGTCGGGCCGTGGAAGCTCCGGTCCATGGCGCGAAGCCTAGGCGCAGGGGTCCCTCGACCATCTGGTAGACCTGCCTGCCATGAGCGAGTTCGACGACGCCGTGGCGCTGGGTGGCCGTCCCGGCGGCGACCGGACGGCATCCCTCACCGAGGGCTGGGTCATCGGGGCCGCGGTCAACGGCGGCATCCTCACCGCGCTCGCGGTCACCGCGATGCGCCAGGCGGTCGAGGCCGCCGGCGGCCACGGCGACGCTCTCGTCTTCAGTGCCTACTTCCTCTCCGCGGCGCAGCCGGGGCCCGCACTGCTGCGGCCTGAGGTGCTGCGCACCGGCCGGTCGATGTCGAGCGCGTCGGTCGCCGTCGTCCAGGCCGACGACCGCGGCCCGACCGAGGTCGAGCGGCTGCGCGCGATGGCCACGTTCGGCGACCTCGACGCCCAGGCGGGGCCGGTGTGGCGCTCGGCCCCCCCGCCGGACCTGCCCGACCCCGACGCCTGCCTGCGCGCGGACCGGTCGGCCGCGGACTTCGCCCGGGCGATCAGGCTCCTCGACCGCCTCGACCTGCGCCTCGACCCGCGGACCGCCGGCTGGGCCGTGGGTCGCCCGTCGCGGGAGGGCCGGATCCGGGCCTGGGTGCGCCTCGCCGACGGTCGGGAGCCGGATGCCGCGAGCCTGCCTTTCTTCCTCGACGCGCTCATGCCGGTGACCTTCGACCTGGGTGCTCTGGGCTGGGCGCCGACGATCGAGCTGACCGGGCACGTGCGCGCCCGCCCCGCTCCGGGCTGGCTGCGGGTCGAGATCAGCACCCAGAACGTCATCGGCGGCCTGCTGGAGGAGGACGCCGTCATCTGGGACAGCACGGGTGCGGTCGTCGCGCAGTCGCGCCAGCTCGCCGGTGTGCGGATGCCCGTGGCCGAGGGCGGCGGGGCGTGAGCGGGATCGTCGACGCCGTCGACGCCCTCTCGAGGCTGCCCGGCATACCGGAACAGGTGGAGGCCGCCCGCGAGGCGTGCACCCGGCTGCGCTGGCACGAGGGTCTTCGGCGGCGCACGCCCGAGGCCGCCGCCGAGTCGCGGGTACGCGGCGCCTGGGCGAGCGGTGATCTGGAGGGGGCGCGGACCTCGGTCGGGATCGTCCGGGACGTCATGCGCGGTGCGGCGACGTGGAGCGAGGCGCCCGACCCCGCCGAGCGCGTCCTGCGCGGCGTCGTGGCCGCGACCGCCGAGTCCGAGCGGGTCGAGCCGCTGCTGGGCAGGGCGCCGCTGCAGGTCTTCGCGCGCCTGCACACGGCGGCTGCGGCCGGTCTCGTCGAGGACGGCCAGCTCGGCCGTCCTCGCGCCGCGGGGGAGGTATGCCGCGAGCTCGTCGACCTCGGGACCCCGCCCGCGTCGGCCGAGGCCCGCGAGCGACTGGCGGCGGTCGGCGACCTGCTGCTCGCCGCGCCCGAGCTGCCGGCCCTCGTCGTCGTGGCGGTCGTCCACGCCGAGATCGCCACCGCCCGGCCGTTCGTCCGTGGCAACGGCGTCGTCGCGCGGGCCGTGGAGCGGGCCGCCGTGCACGCTCTCGGGCTGGACCCGACCGGAGTGGCGGTTCCCGAGGCCGGGCATCGGGCGGTCGGCGCGACGGCCTACCTCGGTGCGCTCGCGGCATACGGCACGGGGACGCCTGAGGGGGTGGCGCTGTGGATCACCCACTGCGCGAAGGCGATTCGTGCCGCGGCGGTCGAGGGCGAGGCCGTGGCCGCGGCCGTGAGGGCGGGGCGGCTCGGCTGACCCTCGAGCCTCCGGCGAGGGACCGATCGTGCCGAAGTGGTGGCGCGGCACAGGGGCGAGGAGTAGAAACAGAGGTGCCGACGAGGCCGGCCCCGCGGGCCGACCGACCGGTGACGAGCGTGAGCGGAAGAGGTACCCACGCGCGGGCAGTCCACTGATGGACCGATCGCGGCGGGCTTGCCCCACCGCGACGACGGCGTTGGGAGCACGCCTGGTCGCCTCGGAAGCTCACGACTCGAGGGCGCCCCTGCCGGTCCTTCCGGGAGGGGCGCCGTCGAGTTGTCCGGACTCCGCCGAGGCCACGGCCGGGCGTGGTTACCGCGGTGGGCGGGCGTGGTTACCGCGGTGGGCGGGCGTGGTTACCGCGGTGGGCGGGCGTGGTTACCGCGGTGGGCGGGCGTGGTTACCGCGATGAGCAGGCATGGTTACCCCGATTAGCTTGTGATGAGGGTCAATCCGAGATGTCTGGGAGGTCATTGGGAATTTGCTGTGATCGCCCGTGCCCGACTTGCGTGTGCGGGTTTCGTGCGTGACGATGGACGTGTTCGCTCCCCTTCGGGGTTGAGCGAGGGCGGACCGGCTTCTCCCCCCCGGAGCTCGGCTCGCCGACGGCCCCGGTTGTCCCCCCGACCGGGGCCGTCCCATATCCGCTTTCCGTCAGCGTCAAGCGCCCGGCGGGGGGCGCCCCCACCCCCGACCGGGGCCGTCCCATATCCGCTTTCCGTCAGCGTCAAGGGCGTCCGGGCAGGGTGCGCCTGAGGAGGGTGCCCGGCGGGGAATGCCCCCACCCCCGACCGGGGCCGTCCCGACAACCTGGCGCCGGCCACCCTGGTCCGGACAGGGCGCCGGCGACGACCCGAGTTGTCCACAGGGGTGCACCGTCCGCGGGCGCCGTCCACAGATCGCCGGGACGCCGTCCCCCGAGAGGGACGACCGCGCCGAGGGTAGGGCCCATGTCCTCCCTCGTCATCGGCGTGATCGGCGCATCAGGTGGCCTCGGGGCCTCGACCCTCGCCGCCGCTCTCGCCCATCGGCTGGCGCGCGGGGTCGGTGCGGCACTGCTCGTCGACGGGCAGGTCGACGGTGGAGGCCTCGACGTCACGGCGGGCATCGAGCACCGTCCCGGACTGCGCTGGGAGGACCTCGGCGACCTCGCCGGCCCGGTCGACCCGGGGCCTCTCACGGCCTCCCTGCCCGAGCAGGACGGGGTGCGGGTCCTCTCCGCCGGGCGGGGGATCGGGCCGTTGGGCCGGCCACCGACGCCCGAGACCGTCCTCGAGGTCGTGCGGGCCTTGCGGGCGGGTCAACCCACGGTCCTGGACCTGCCGCGCAGCACCTGCCTTCGGCAGCCGATGGTCGAGCTCGCCGACGCCCTCGTCGTCCTCGTGGGCACCCACTCCCGCGGGTTGGCCGACGCGGTGGCCCTCGTGGGCGGGGCGCGCCTTCCCCTCGCGGACCCACCGCCCCTCTGTCTGGTCATCCGGAGTCGGCGCTCGGACGGCGATCTCGTCGACCTGGTCGGCCGGCACCTCGAGGCCGACGGTGTCGTGCATCTGGCCGACGACGACCGCATCCTGCGGGCCGGCGAGCGCGGCGAGTGGCCCGGCGGCCGGGCGACGGCCCTCGACCCGGCTCTCGCCCAGGTGCTCGACGTGCTCGACCTCGGTGAGGGGCTGTTCCGGTGAGCACGGGCCTGCCGGCGCGCTGGTCCGGAGCGGTCGAGCGGGCCATCGGCGACGGCCGCGGGCCGACCGCTCGGGCTCTCGTCCAGCTCGCCGAGGGGGACCGGGTCCGCCTGGGCAGCGTCGGCGCGGCCCGTGCGGCCCAGCGCCTCACCGGCGAGCTGCTCGGCCTGGGCCCACTCGCCGACCTCGTTGCCGAGCCGGCCGTGACCGATGTCCTCGTCAACGGTGACGGTGTGGTCTGGGTCGACCGCGGTGAGGGGCTCGAGGCCGGGGCGGTGACCGTCGCCGACCCACGGGCCCTCGCGACCCGGCTCGCGGGACAGGCCCGCAGGCGCCTCGACGACGCCCAGCCCTGGGTCGACGGACTGCTGCCCTCGGGTGTGCGGCTCCACGCGGTGCTACCCCCGATCGTCGAAACCGGCGCCCACATCAGCCTCCGGGTGCCGCGGCACCATCCGCGCGGTGTGCGCGGGCTGGTGCGCCTCGGCGCCGTTTGCGCACCGGTCGCCGAGGTCCTCGCCGACCTGCTCGCCGCGCGACTGGCCTTCGTTGTGAGCGGGGGCACGGGGGTGGGCAAGACCACCCTCCTCGGAGCGATGCTCGGCGACTGCTCGCCGACCGAGCGCCTGGTCGTCGTCGAGGACGTCAGGGAGCTCTCCCCCGGCCACCCGCACGTCGTGCACCTCCAGGGGCGAGCCCCGAACGTCGAGGGGGCCGGGGCGGTGACGATGTCCGACCTCGTGCGGCAGGCCCTGCGGATGCGCCCCGACCGGCTCGTCGTCGGGGAGGTCCGAGGGCCGGAGGTCACAGAGCTCCTCGCCGCCCTCAACACGGGCCACGAGGGAGGCTGCGGCACGCTGCACGCCAACGGCGTCGAGGAGGTCCCGGCGCGGATCGAGGCGCTGGCGGCCCTGGCCGGTATGCCGCGGGCCGCCGTCCATGCGCAGCTGCGGGGGGCCGTCCAGGTCGCGGTGCATGTGCGGCGGACCGGCGGGCGGCGCCACGTCGCGGAACTCGGTGTGCTCCGGGCGGGTCCCGACGGCTGGGTCGACGTGCGCGTCGCCTTGCGGGCGTGGCCCCAGGGCGACCGCGGCTGGCGGGTGGAGCGTGACCTCGGCTGGGACGAGCTGGAGTCGCTGCTGCGGAGGACGACATGACGGCGCTGAACCTCGGCCTCCTCGGTGCCGTCCTCGCCGCGCTCGGCAGCGTGCTGGCCTGGCCCTGGGGCGAGCACCTGGGAGGCCGCCGCGACGGCGCGGACGTCGCCGTCGCCGCCCCGTCAGCCGGGACACCCCCGGCACCTTCGGGCCGGTCGTGGTGGTCCGAACTCCGCGCCGCTGGGGTGGGTCGCCACGGCCCGAGGCCGTCGACCCGCGGGCGAATGGGCGGACCCAGCGGGTGGGTCGCGGAGTTCGCCGACCTCACCGCCCTGGCGCTCGAGGCCGGGCTGCCGCCCCCGGCGGCCCTGGAGCTGGCCGGCACGGCACTGCCCAACGGCCAGCTCAGCCGGTCCGAGGTGTCGCGGGGGTCCCCCGGGGACCGCGGCGGCCCGCTCCCCTCGGTTCTGGACTCGTTCCCGTCACCGGCACCGGGTGGGGCCTCGGCGTCGCCGCTCGCCTTCCTCGCGACGGCCTGGTCCCTGGCCGAGGACCTCGGGGCGCCGGCCGCCCGGGCGGCCCGACTCAGCGCGGAGGTACTGCGCGAGCGCGACGCCGCCGAGGCCAGGGCCCGGACCGCAGCCGCCGGACCGCGGGCCTCGATGTGGCTCCTGACCGCCCTTCCGCTCGCCGGGCCCGTGGTCGGCCTCGTGCTGGGGGTGCCTCTCCCGATGCTCTACGCCCGGCCGGCAGCGCTGGTCTCCGCGGCATTCGGTCTGGCCTGCACCGCGACCGGGTGGGCGTGGGCCCGCGCCATCCTCGGGCGCGCCGCCCGCCCTCGACGGCTCTGACGCCGGCATGGACGTCGTCGGGTCGGTGGGCGCGGCCCTGCTGGCGGCCTTCGCCGTGCTGACCTGGCCGGGGCGAAACCCACACCGGTGGCCGGGTGGCCTGCGTGAGGTGCTCCCCGAGCGTCCCGCGGACCCCGACCCCAGTGTGTATGCCGCCGCGGATGCCCTCGACCTCCTCGCCCTGGCCCTGCGTGCCGGGCTGGCACCGGTCGAGGCCCTCGAGGAGGTGGCCGCCCGGGTGGGTGGGGTGGCCGGTGGCGAGCTGGCCGTCGTCGCCGCGGCGCATCGGTGGGGCGAGGAGCCCGAGGTGGCGTGGCAGCGGGTGTCCGAGGCCTGGCGGCCGGCCGCCCTGGCCTGGCGGGCCGCCGTGTCGGCCGGGGTGGCTCCGGCCGGCCTCCTCGAGTCCGCCGCGGCGCAGCTGCGCCGGGCCGAGGACGACCGCCTGGCCGCGTCGATGCAGCGCGCGGGGGTCCTCCTTGTCCTCCCGCTCGGACTGTGCTTCCTGCCAGGGTTCGTCGGAACGAGCGTGGTGCCCGTCGTGCTGCACCTCGCCGACGCCCTGCTGCGCGTGTGAGCGTCGTCCACAGCCCGCTGGCCGGGTCCTGGTCATCCACAGATCGCCGATGCTCCCTCGCGGCGCACCTGCGGCTGGGTCAGGCTCGAGCGACGCGGCCGTCCGGGCCGCCCGAACGAGGAGGTCTCTCATGACGACGCTGATCAGCCGGTGGTGGCGGCGGGCCGCGCGGGTGGGTGAGGCGGGGATGACGACGGCGGAGTATGCCGTGGGCACGGTCGCGGCCGTCGCCTTCGCAGCGCTGCTCCTCGCCATCGTGAAGTCGGGGCCGGTCCGGTCGGCGCTGACGAGCATCATCGTCGGCGCGCTGCGCACCGGCTCGTGACCGCGCGGTGTGGGCGCCGGGGGAGCCTCGGCCCGGAGGCCGGCATGGTCACGGCCGAGGCGGCCGTGGCCATGCCGGCGCTCCTCGTCGTCGTGGTGCTGCTCCTGGCCGCGTTGGGGCTCGGTGTCGACCAGGTGCGCTGCGTCGACGCGGCGGGCGCCGCGGCCCGCCTTGCCGCTCGCGGCGACAGCGACCCCGTGGTTCTCGCCGAGGCGCGACGACTGGCCCCACCGGGCGCCTCGGTGTCCCTGACGGCGTCCGGAGATCGGCTCACCGTGAGGGTCTCCTCGGCCGTGTCCTCTGGGCTCTCGCGGATCGGCGTGCATGCGGCGCCTGCGGCAACCGTCACCGCACGACGGGAGGACGCGGTGGTTGGGGGTTACCCGTGAGCGTGTCCGAGCGCGGGTCCGCGACCGTGCTGGCCTCGGCCGGGGTCGCCGTCCTGGTGCTCGTCGCCGCCGTTGGCCTCTGGCTGGCGGGCGCGGTCCAGGCGGCACATCTGGTCCGTCGGGTCGCCGACGTCACGGCGCTGGCAGGGGCCCAGACGGCCCGGGGCGGCACGGCTTCACCGTGCGCGACGGCGGCCGGTCTCGCCGCGGCGAACCACGCCCGGCTGCTCTCCTGCGTGGCCGACCCTCGGGGCGACGTCACCGTGACGGTGCAGGTGCGACTCGGCCTGGTCGTGCCGGGCCTACCGTCGACGGCGGCGGGCCGGGCGCGGGCCGGGCCGGCGCCCTGAGGGGCGGTTAGCGAGGGCGCAGCCGGCCGGAAGGCGCCTCGGTCGGCCGGGAGGCGGCTCGGTCGGCCGGGAGGCGGCTCGGTCGGCCGGAAGGCGCCTCGGTCGGTCAGGAGGCGCTGGGGTCGGTCTGGGCTTCCTGGTCGCGCAGCTGCCGCTCGGCGACCTCCGCTCGGGCACGGGCGGTCTCGGTCGCGAGGTGCTGCTCCTGCACCCGGGCATCCGCCTCGGCGCGCAGCCGCTCGGCCTCGGCCTGAGCCCGGTCGCGCTCGTCGGCGAGGGCCTGTTGGCGGGCCGCGATCTCCTCCTGGGTGCGCCGCTCGGCCTCGAGCCGCTCGGCCTCCGCCTGGCGCTGTGCCTCCTTGGCCTCCCGGCGGCGCCGGGCCGCGCGGCGCATGCCGACCCGGAGCACGGACCACCCGAGCCACAGCACGAGGATGACGACGGCGCTGCCGAGGACCAGGCCCAACGGGTTCGTCGAGATGGTCGCGCCGAGGACGTGGAAGGTGTAGGTGTCGGTCAGGTCGGCGGCACCGAGATAGATGACGGCGCCACCCGCGATGGCGAGCAGGATGATCAACAGACCGAGGACGACCATTGGCTGACCCTATCCGGTTGGGAGCGGCTCCGCCCGCTGCAGCGACGGGGGGGTGACGACCGGTCTCCGGCCGGTGGGCCGGGCGCTACGCCGTCGCGCCGACTCCTACCCCTGCGGGAGGGAAGGATGCGCCGGCCCGCCCAGCGGGGTCGGCTTCGCGGCCCCGACCGGTGGGGGCCGCCATGCCACACCATCCCGCGGGGAAGGGGCCGGCGCGCCACCCGGCGGGGTCCGCGCTGCGGCGCCGGCCTCCGCGCCGGCGCCCAGGACGAGGTCGAGCAGGGCGACGGCGCCGACCTTGTCGAGGGGCTCGTTGCCGTTACCGCACTTGGGTGACTGCACACAGGACGGGCAGCCCGCGACGCAGTCGCACCCGGCCACCGCCGCTCGGGTGGCCTCCAGCCAGGGGCCGAAGGCGGCATACGCCCGCTCGGCGAACCCGGCGCCGCCGGGGTACCCGTCGTAGACCATGATCGTCGGCAGCCCGGTGTCGGGGTGCAGGGCGGTCGAGACCCCCCCGATGTCCCAGCGGTCCGAGGTCGCGACGAGCGGCAGCATCCCGATCGCGGCGTGCTCGGCCGCGTGGGCCGACCCGGGGATCGCGGTCTCGCCCACTCCGACGGCCTCGAGCGCTTCGGGCAACATCGTCCACCACACCGCCTTGGTGGTCAGCGACCGCCGGGGCAGCTCGAGCGGGTGGGTGCCGATCACCTCGCCCGAGGGCAGCCGCCGCAGGAACGAGGTCACCTGGTTGCTCACGCGCACCGACCCGTAGCTCACCTCGACCGGTCCCCAGCGCCGCGACCGGTCGGTGCCGAGGACGGTGAACTCGCTGACCGACTGGGACTGGGTGCTCCACCCCGGGTCGCCGCGGACGACGCCGGCCGTCCCGGTCTCGAGGTCGAGGTCGGTGACGACCCAGGTCTCGCCCTGGTGGACGTGCACGGCCCCGGTGTGGACCTGGGCGTGTGCGGACGCCTCGTCGATCGTCCCGATGACCCGACCGGTGCGGACCTCGACGATGGCGACGACGGCGTCGGCGCCGCGCAGCGAGAGGTGGTCCCCGGGCCGGTCCTCGCGGGCCCAGTACCAGCCGGTGGGCCGCCGCCGGAGGATGCCCCGGGCGACGAGGGCGTCGAGCAGGCCTCGGGCACCGGGACCGAAGAGCGCGAGGTCGGCCTCGGTGACGGGTAGCTCGGCCGCCGCGGCGGCGAGATGGGGGCCGAGGACGTGCGGGTTGTCCGGGTCCATGACGGTGGCCTCGACGGGGGCCTCGAAGATCGCGCCGGGGTGGTGGACGAGATAGGTGTCGAGCGGGTCGTCGGCGGCGACGAGCACGGCGAGGGACTCGGCGCCGGAGCGCCCGGCCCGGCCGGCCTGTTGCCACAGGCTGGCGCGTCGACCGGGCCAGCCCGCCATGACGACGGCGTCGAGGCCGCTGATGTCGACCCCGAGCTCGAGGGCGTTCGTCGCGGCCAGGCCGCGGATGGACCCCTCGCGCACGGCCCGCTCCAGGGCCCGGCGCTCCTCGGGGAGATAGCCGCCGCGGTATGCCGCGACCACCCGGTCCGCCGGCCCGGAGTCGCCGAGCCGGCGTCGGGCGCCCTCGGCGAGGGCCTCGACCCCGGCACGGCTGCGCGCGAACGCCACGGTCTGCACCCCGGCGTCGACGAGCTCGGCGAGCAGCTCGGCGGCCTCGGTCGTCGCCGACCGCCGGGTGGCCTGCGCGGTCAGCTCGGGCTCCCACAGCGCGAAGGTCATCGCCTCGCGGGGCGAGCCGTCGTGCTCGACCGCGGTCACCGGCATACCGACGAGCCGCTCGGCGTGCTCGGCCGGCGAGGTGACGGTCGCCGAGGCGAGGACGAAGACCGGCTCGGCGCCGTAGCGTGCGGCGACCCGGCGCAGCCGCCGCAGGACCGCGGCGACGTGCGAGCCGAAGACCCCCCGGTAGATGTGGCACTCGTCGACGACGACATAGCGCAGGGCCCGCAGGAACGGCGCCCAGACCCGATGCCCGGGCAGCAGCGAGTGGTGGACGAGGTCGGGGTTGGTCAGGACGAGCTGGGCGTGCTCGCGGATCCAGCGCCGCTCGTCCGGCGGAGTGTCACCGTCGTAGGTCGCGGCCCGCACCCCCGGGACGGCGAGTGCCGAGATCCGCGCGAGCTGGTCGGCTGCGAGGGCCTTGGTGGGGGAGAGGTAGATCGCCGTCGCCCCCCGGCCGGTCGGCGCCGTCGAGCCGTCGACGAGGTCGGACAGGACCGGCACGAGGTAGCCGAGGGACTTGCCCGACGCCGTGCCGGTCGCCATGACGAGGGAGCGCCCGTCGTGGGCGAGGTCCATGGCGGTCCGCTGGTGCGACCACAGGTGCTCCAACCCGGCCCCGAGGAATGCCGCCCGCACCGGCGGGGAGACCCAGTCGGGCCAGTCCGCGGGCTCGGCGCGGCGGGCCGGGACCCGCTCCACGTGACGCAGCCGGCCCTCGCGGCCCGAGCCGCTGAGGCGGGCCACCAGGGCCGCCGGGTCGGCCCCCCGGGGACCGGCCGATGACGGCGCCGACGGTGACGCGCCGCCCATGTGCTCGGCCGAACTGGACACGTTCGTTACGGTAGTGCGCGGTGGGGACGACGCCGTCGTCCCGATCTGCGCGTGGGCGGACGCCTCTCCTTCGGGTGGACCGGTCATGGGCATGGACCTCGAGGAGCCCCATGGTGGAACTCAACGTCGTCTCCAACGAGCGGGACGGCTCCGTGGTCGTCCTCGTCGGGGGCGAGGTCGACGTCTACACCGCGCCGCAGCTGCGCGCGGCCCTCGACGCCCAGATCGCCGCCGGCCACTCCCGCCTCATCGTCGACCTCGACCAGGTCGACTTCCTCGACTCGACCGGCCTGGGGGTCCTCGTCGGCCGGCTCAAGCTCGTTCGCAACCAGTCCGGCTGGCTCCGGATCGTGTGCAGCAACGAGCGGATCCTGCGGGTCTTCCGGATCACCGGACTGGACAAGGTCTTCGCCATCCACGCCTCCGTCGACAGCGCTCTGGCGGGGTGAGCGGGCCCCTCGCGGCGGCCTCGACCGAGGCCTGCGCGAGGGATGAAAACGCTTGTGCCGCTGGCCCGCCGCGCGCCTCGGCGCCCGCCCGGCTCCCTGTCCGGACCGCTCGTCGTGAAAGTCGTCACAACCGGCCGCTGACAGGTACATTCGGGCGGTCCCGTCGTGGTCGGGGCACGGCATACCCGGTAACGTCCGGAGCGCGTTCATTGCGCACTCACCGATCCCCGGGCCCCATCGGCCCGACTAGGAGGATGGAATGGCTCCCGTGCTCGCGCCAGCAGCGACGAGCTCAGCCCTCGACCTGACCGGCACCAACCTCACCCTGGTTGTCGTCGTTCTCGTCATCGCTGTCATCGCCCTCGTCATGGGCTTGTTCTTCCGCCGCCAGGTCCTCTCGGCGGACACCGGCACCGAGAACATGCGAACGATCGGTGCTGCTGTCGAGGAAGGCGCCCAGGCCTACCTCGCGCGGCAGTTCAAGACCCTGAGCGTCTTCGTCGTCCTCGTCTTCGTCCTCCTCCTCTTCCTCCCCGCCGACACCGCGGGTGTCCGGTGGGGCCGCTCGGGCTTCTTCGTCCTCGGCGCCCTCTTCTCCGCGTCGATCGGCTACCTCGGCATGAGCCTGGCCGTGCGCGCCAACGTCCGCGTCGCCGCGGCCGCCCGCAGCGGAGTCCGGGACGAGGGCATGCGGATCGCCTTCCGCACCGGTGGCGTCGTCGGCATGGCGACCGTCGGCCTCGGCCTGCTCGGCGCCTCGATCGTCGTCCTCATCTACAAGGGCGACGCCCCCAAGGTCCTCGAGGGCTTCGGCTTCGGCGCGGCGCTGCTCGCCATGTTCATGCGGGTCGGCGGCGGCATCTTCACCAAGGCGGCCGACGTCGGCGCCGACCTCGTCGGCAAGGTCGAGGCCGGCATCCCCGAGGACGACCCCCGCAACGCGGCCACGATCGCCGACAACGTCGGCGACAACGTCGGCGACTGCGCGGGCATGGCGGCCGACCTCTTCGAGTCGTATGCCGTGACCCTCGTCGCGGCCCTCATCCTCGGCTCCGCGGCGTTCGGCGCCTACGGGCTGGTCTTCCCACTCATCATCCCGGCGATCGGCGCGCTCACCGCGATGCTGGGCGTCTTCATCACCAAGGCACGTCCGGGCGAGAACGGCCTCAAGGCCATCAACCGCGGGTTCTACATCGCAGCGGCCATCTCGGCGGTCCTGTCCGCGGTCGCGGCCTACGTCTACCTGCCCTCGCGTTTCGCCGACCTCGGGACGAGCGACACCGAGGTCACCGCCCTGAGCGGCAACCCGCGGCTCGTCGCCCTCCTCGCCGTTCTCATCGGCATCGTCCTGGCCGGCATCATCCTCTGGCTGACCGGGCACTTCACGGGGACCGAGAACCGGCCGACCCGGGACGTCGCCCGGACCTCGCTCACCGGGGCGGCGACCGTCGTCCTGGCCGGCATCGGCGTGGGCTTCGAGTCGGCCGTCTACACCGCCGTCATCATCGGCGGCGCGGTCTACCTCGCCTTCCTCCTCGGTGGCGGCTCGGTGGGCCTGGCCCTCTTCCTCGTCGCCCTGGCCGGGTGCGGCCTGCTCACGACGGTCGGCGTCATCGTCGCCATGGACACGTTCGGCCCGGTGTCGGACAACGCCCAGGGCATCGCGGAGATGTCCGGCGACGTCAGCGGCGAGGGCGCCCAGGTCCTCACCGAGCTCGACGCGGTCGGCAACACGACCAAGGCGATCACCAAGGGCATCGCCATCGCGACCGCGGTCCTTGCGGCCACGGCCCTCTTCGGCTCCTTCAACGACGCCTGGAAGAGCGCGGTCACGTCTCTCGACGCCTCGGTCCTCACCCAGGACCAGATCAAGAGCGCCCAGGACTACATCGCCAACGCGGCCGGCGTCATCTCCACCCCGTCGACCCTCGTCGGCCTGATGATCGGCGCCGCCGTCGTCTTCCTCTTCTCCGGCCTGGCGATCAACGCCGTGACCCGGGCGGCCGGCGCCATCGTCTTCGAGGTGCGTCGGCAGTTCCGTGAGATCCCGGGGATCATGGAGGGCACGGCCAAGCCCGAGTACGGCCGGGTCGTCGACATCTGCACCAAGGACTCGCTGCGTGAGCTGGCCACGCCGGGTCTCCTTGCGGCGCTGATGCCGGTCGCCGTCGGCTTCGGGCTCGGCATCGGCGCCCTCGCCGGCTTCCTCGCCGGCGCGATCGGCGCCGGGGCCCTCATGGCGATCTTCCTCGCCAACTCCGGAGGCGCCTGGGACAACGCCAAGAAGATCGTCGAGGACGGCCAGTACGGAGGCAAGGGCACCGACGCCCACGCCGCGACCGTCATCGGCGACACCGTCGGCGACCCGTTCAAGGACACCGCCGGCCCGGCTATCAACCCGCTGATCAAGGTGATGAACCTCGTCTCGGTCCTCGTGGCCCCGGCGATCATCAAGTTCAGCATCGGCGCCGACGCCAACCCCGTCGTGCGCTACGGGATCGCCCTCGTCGCGTTCCTCATCGTCGTCGCGGCGGTCGCCGTCTCCCGCAGCCGCGACCTCGCGATCGGCGGCGACGACGCCGAGCAGCCGGCCGAGACGGTCACCGCCTGAGGCACCGCACGGTATGCCGGGTGGCCGGGTCCGCACGGACCCGGCCACCCGTCCGTTTGGCATGATGGCGCCACCTGACCGAACGGAGCAGCCGTGCCCGACATCGCCCAGTCCCGCATCGCCGTCCTCATCGACGCCGACAACACCTCGGCTGCCCACGCACGCGACCTGCTCGAGGAGATCGCCAAATACGGTGTGGCGACGGTGAAGCGGGCCTACGGCGACTGGACGACCAACCAGCTGATCGGGTGGAAGGACCAGCTCAACCGCAACGCCATCACCCCGATCCAGCAGTTCGCGTATACCCGGGGGAAGAACGCCACCGACTCGGCGCTCATCATCGACGCGATGGACCTGCTCTACTCCGACAAGCTCGACTCCTTCGCGATCGTCTCGAGCGACAGCGACTTCACCCGGCTGGCCACCCGGCTGCGTGAGTCGGGCAAGACGGTTCTCGGGCTGGGCCAGCGCAAGACCCCGGTGTCCTTCGTCAGCGCCTGCGACCGGTTCATCTTCCTCGAGGTGCTCGGCGCTGCGGACGGGCCGACGACCGAGGGCCGCTCGGCATCCGAGGACGGACCGGCGCCCGCCGAGGCGCCGGACGAGTCCGAGGCCTCGGTCCCCGAGTTGCGGCGGCTGCTCATCAAGGCGGTCGAGAGCACGTCCTCGGACGACGGCTGGGCGACCATGTCGGCGCTGGGCCAGTACCTGTCCAACACGACGGCCTCGTTCGACCCCCGCAACTACGGCTACGGCAAGCTGAGCACCCTCGTCCGCAGCCAGGACTACGTCGAGCTCAAGGACCCCCAGGGCGGCGGGGGCGACATCGCGGTGCGGATCAAGCCCCGGCGCGGCGGGTCGGGCGCTCGCGCCACGGCGGCCCCGCGCTCCACCCGCAAGGCCGCCGCCACGGCCGGCCGCCCACCGGCGACGTCCACCGCCGGCCGCACCCGGTCGGCGTCGGCCCGGACCGGGGGCTGAGCGCCCACGGTCCGGCGCCACGCAGCCGGCCCGGACGGCATACGCTCGCCCTGATGAACGCCAACCCGCCCCGCATCGACCCCGAGCTCATCGGGCGGCTCCGGACCGACCTGGGCACCTCCCGGTACACCGTCGAGCACGTCACCGAGCTGCTCGGGCCCCTGGCCGCCGCGGCCCTCGACCGCGAGCAGGTGCTGCCGGCCCAGCGGGTCACCGCCGAGTCGACCGACCCCGCCGCGACCCTGGTCCGGCTGTTCACCCTCGGCGACCCGGTCGACGCGGCCGAGGCACAGACGGCGCTGCCGACGCTCGGCGTCGACGGGGCTATCGCTCTCGGCCTGGTCGCGCAGGAGGGCGACGGGGTGAGCGCGCTCGTCGACCTCCGCCCGTATGCCGCCGACGACAGTGCCTGGTGGATCGCCTCTGACCTCGCCGAGCTCGCGACCCGTGCCCCGCTGGCGCCCGACCATGTCCTGGGCATCGGCGGAGCCTCGACGACGCTGGCCTGCTGGACCCCGAGGCCGCCCGTGTCGAGCGCCCTCGACGTCGGCACCGGCTGCGGGGTCCAGGCCCTCCACCTCGGCGCGCACGCCGAGGCGGTCGCGGTGACCGACCTGTCCCAGCGGGCCCTCGGCTTCGCTCGCTTCAACGCGGCGCTCAACGAGGTGTCCTGGGAGGTGCTCGAGGGCTCGATGCTCGGGCCCGTGAGCGGGCGGCAGTTCGACCTCATCGTGAGCAACCCGCCCTTCGTCATCACCCCCCGCTCCGGAGCGGTGCCGCTGTTCGAGTACCGCGACGGTGGGGCGGCGGGTGACGCGGTCGTCGCCGACCTCGTCCGAGGCATCGGCGCACACCTGACCCCGGGCGGCATCGCCCAGTTCCTCGGCAACTGGGAGGTCCCGCGCGGCTCGACGTGGACCGACCGGGTCGGGGCCTGGCTCGAGGGGACCGGCCTCGACGCCTGGGTCGTCCAGCGTGAGACCCAGGACCCGGCGGAGTACGCCGAGACCTGGTCGCGCGACGGTGGTCACCACGCCGGGACCGCCGAGTTCGACGCCATGTATGCCGCCTGGCTCGACGACTTCGCCGCGCGCGACGTCGAGTCGATCGGCTTCGGTGTCATCACCCTGCAGCGGCCGGCGACCGACCGCGAACCCTTCGTCGAGCTCGACGAGGTGCCCTGGCCGGTCCAGAACCCGATGGGCGAGGCGGTCCTCGCGGGGTTGCGGGCGCGGACCTGGCTCGCCGAGCACGACGACGACGCGGTCCTCGACGCCGCCTGGCGCTGCGGCCCGGACGTCCACGAGGAGCGGCACACGATGCCCGGCGCGGCCGACCCGACGGTGATCCTGCTGCGCCAGGGCGGGGGCCTGCGGCGGCACCTGACGATGACCACGGTCACCGCGGCATACGTCTCGGTGGCCGACGGTGAGCTGACCGCCCGGCAGGCGGCGGCGGCCATCGCGGGCATCCTCGACCTCGACGGCGCGGAGGTGGCCGGCGAGATCGCCGCCTTCGTCCGGCAGGCCGGCAAGGACGGCCTGCTCGTTCCCTGACCACCTCAAATCGAGTTGTGAGTGAGTGCTCACTCATTTATAGTGGCCCGGTGACCCCGCGAGCCCCGAGCATGGCGCCCGACGACCGGCGCGACGCCATCGTCACGGCGACGCTCCCGCTGCTCGTGCAGTCCGGGGGCGGGGTGACGACGAAGGAGATCGCCGCCGCCGCAGGCATCGCCGAGGGCACCGTCTTCCGGGTCTTCGAGACCAAGGACGAGCTCATCCGGGCCTGCTTCGGCAAGGCGACCGACACGAGCGAGGTCCGCCGGCGGCTGCGGGCGGTCGACCGGGGTCTGCCGCTGGACGAGCGTCTCGTCGTGGCCGTCGAGATCATGCACGACCACGTCGGCACGGTCATCTCGCTCATGACGGCCCTGCACAGCAGCGGCGTCCATCTGCCGCGCCCCCGGGCCGCGAGCAGTGGCCCGCGCCGGCGGCCCGGCGACCCGGAGGTCGACGCCGAGCTCGTCGACCTCATCGGCCCCGACGCGACCCGGTTGCGGGTGCCCGTCGAGCGGGCCGTCACCTATCTGTCGATGCTCACCATGGCGAGCGTCCACCCGTTCCTTCCGGACACCGAGACCACCGCCGCCGAGGTCGTCGGCGTGCTCCTCACCGGAGTGCTGTCCCCCGACCCCACGGACGACCACCACACCGAAAGCGAGACCCGCTGATGCTGCCCACCTTGCTGCGTCGCTTCCTCGGCCCGTACCGCGGCCCGATCACGGTGCTGCTCATCCTCCAGCTCGCCGGCACGATCGCCTCCCTGACCCTCCCCAGCCTCAACGGGGACATCATCGACAACGGCGTCGCCAAGGGCGACACCGGCTACATCGTCCGAACCGGTGGGTGGATGCTCGCCGTCTCGCTGGTCCAGATCGTCGCGACCATCGCCGCCGCCTACCTCGCGTCGCGGACCGCGGCGGGGACGGCCCGCGACGTGCGCCGGACCCTGTTCCACCGGGTCGGGGCGTTCAGCGCACAGGAGGTGGCCCGCTTCGGTGCGCCGACGCTCATCTCGCGGACCACCAACGACGTCACCCAGATCCAGACGGTCCTCTACATGGCGCTGGCCTTCATGGTCACCGCCCCGATCATGATGGTCGGCGGGATCATCATGGCGCTGCGCGAGGACGTCGGGCTGTCCTGGCTCGTGGCCGTCGCGGTCCCGGTCCTCGGCGCCTCCGTGGGACTCATCATCGTCCGGATGATCCCGGGCTTCCGCCGGATGCAGGCGGCGGTCGACGGGGTCAACCGCGTTCTGCGCGAGCAGATCACCGGTGTCCGGGTCGTGCGCGCCTTCGTCCGGGAGGACCAGGAGCGGGAGCGGTTCGAGGAGGTCAACACCGAGTACACGGGGTCGGCCCTCTTCGTCGGTCGGCTCTTCTCGCTCGCCTTCCCCATCGTCATGGTCGTCCTCAACGCCTCGACGGTGGCAGTGCTGTGGTTCGGCGGGATGCGGGTCGACTCCGGGGAGATGCTGCCGGGGGCCCTCATCGCCTTCATGTCCTACCTCATGCAGATCCTCATGTCGGTGATGATGGCGACCTTCATGACGATGATGATCCCCCGGGCGACGGTGTCGGCCGGGCGCATCACCGAGGTCCTCGACACCGAGGCGACCGTCGTGGAGTCGGCCCACCCCGTCGCCATCGCCGGGGAGGGCGCGGTCGTGGAGTTCGACCGCGTCGAGTTCACCTACCCGGGAGCGGACGCCCCGGTGCTCCACGACATCACCTTCACGGCGCGCCCCGGAGAGACGACGGCGATCATCGGGTCGACCGGCTCGGGCAAGACCACGCTCGTCAACCTCCTCCCGCGCCTCTACGACGTCACCGGTGGCACCATCCGGCTCGAGGGGACCGACATCCGCGACCTCTCCCTCGAGGACCTGTGGCGGCACATCGGGCTCGTGCCCCAGCAGCCCTACCTCTTCAGCGGCACGGTCGCGTCGAACCTGCGCTACGGGGACGAGAGCGCGACGGAGCAGGACCTCTGGCACGCCCTGCAGATCGCCCAGGGCGCCGACTTCGTCGCGGAGATGGCCGGCGGCCTGGACGCCTCGATCGCCCAGGGCGGGACCAACGTCTCGGGGGGCCAGCGGCAGCGGCTCGCCATCGCCCGGGCGCTCACCCGGCGGCCGAGGGTCTTCCTCTTCGACGACTCGTTCTCGGCCCTCGACCTGTCGACCGACGCCCGGCTGCGTCGCGCGCTGCGACCCGAGACCCGTGACGCCACGGTCATCGTCGTCGCCCAGCGGGTGTCGACCATCATCGACGCCGACCAGATCATCGTCCTCGACGACGGCGGGATCGTCGGCATCGGCAGACACGACGAGCTGCTCGAGTCGTGTCCCACCTACAAGGAGATCGTCGAGTCCCAGAGTGCGGAGGAGGCGGCATGAGCGAGGGCGTGAAGACCGCCGAGGAGAAGGCGGCAGAGGCCCGGCGCGGGCCGGCCTCGTCCATGCGCGGCGGCCCGCCGCACATGCGGATGGGTATGCCGGGTGAGAAGTCCCAGGACTTCGTCCCCTCGGCCAAGCGGCTGCTCGGCACCCTGCGCCCCGAGCGCACCGGTCTGGTGAGCGTCGTCGTGCTCGCGGTGGCGAGCGTCGCCCTCAACGCGATCGGCCCGAAGATCCTGGCCCGTGCGACGAACCTCATCTTCGAGGGCTACGTCAGCAAGAAGATCCCCAGCGGGGTCACCCAGTCCCAGGTCGTCGCGCAGCTCCGCGCCTCGGGTCAGAACAACATGGCCGACATGATCGCGGCGATGCAGAACTTCCTGCCCGGGCACGGCATCGACTTCACCGGGGTCGGGCACATCCTGCTCGCCGTCCTCGGCATCTACGTCGTCGCCGCCCTGCTCGGCTGGCTCCAGAACTACCTGCTCGTCGGGGTGGTCAACCGCTCGATCTTCCGGCTGCGCCGGGACGTCGAGGACAAGCTGCACCGGCTGCCGCTGCCCTGGTTCGACGGACAGCCCCGGGGCGAGGTCCTCAGCCGGGTGACCAACGACATCGACAACATCGCCCAGAGCCTGCAGCAGACCCTCGGCCAGCTCGTCACGTCGCTGCTCACCGTCGTCGCGATGGTCGTCATGATGTTCGTCATCTCACCGGTCCTCGCGGTCATCGCCCTCGTGACGATCCCGCTCTCCATCGGGGTGACGACGGTCATCGGCAAGCGCTCGCAGAAGAAGTTCGTCCAGCAGTGGAAGAGCACCGGCGAGCTCAACGGCGTCATCGAGGAGACCTTCACCGGCCACGCTCTCGTGAAGGTCTTCGGCCGGCAGGAGGCGGTGGAGCGGGAGTTCAAGGCCAAGAACGACGACCTGTACGCCGCCGGCTTCGGGGCCCAGTTCATCAGCGGCATCATCATGCCGACGATGATGTTCATCGGGAACCTCAACTACGTCGCGATCGCCGTCGTCGGCGGGCTTCGCATCGCCTCCGGGTCGCTCAGTCTGGGCGACTTCCAGGCGTTCATCCAGTACTCCCGCCAGTTCACCCAGCCGCTGACGCAGGTGGCCTCGATGGCCAACCTCATGCAGTCCGGGGTGGCCTCGGCCGAGCGGGTGTTCGAGGTCCTCGACGCTCCTGAGCAGGTGGCCGAGAACGCCACGCCGGTGGCCCTCGACGAGGCCCACGGGCGGGTCGCCTTCGAGGACGTCTCGTTCTCCTACAGCCCCGACAAGCCGCTCATCGAGCACCTCGACCTGGCGGTCGAGCCGGGACAGATGGTCGCCATCGTCGGCCCGACCGGCGCCGGCAAGACGACGCTCGTCAACCTCATCATGCGGTTCTACGAGCTCAACGGTGGTCGGATCACCCTCGACGGCATCGACATCACCGAGATGACGCGGCGCGACCTGCGCTCGCAGATCGGGATGGTCCTCCAGGACACGTGGCTCTTCGGCGGGACGATCTACGACAACATCGCCTACGGCAAGCCGGGCGCGAGCCGGGCCGAGGTGCACGCGGCGGCCGAGGCGACCTACGTCGACCGGTTCGTCCACTCGCTGCCCCTGGGCTACGACACCGTCCTCGACGCCGACGCGGGCAACATCAGCGCCGGCGAGAAGCAGCTGCTGACCATCGCCCGCGCCTTCCTGTCCGACCCCGCGCTGCTCATCCTCGACGAGGCGACCAGCTCGGTCGACACCCGCACCGAGCGTCTCGTCCAGAAGGCGATGGCGGCCCTGCGCAGCGACCGGACGAGCTTCGTCATCGCGCACCGGCTCTCGACGATCCGCGACGCCGACGTCATCCTCGTCATGGAGCAGGGGCGGATCGTCGAGCAGGGCACCCACGAGGAGCTGCTCGCCGCGCAGGGCGCGTACGCGCGTCTCTACGCGGCCCAGTTCGAGGGTGCCGCGGTCGACCTCGAGGAGCTCGCGGGAGCCGGGTCGGCAGGCAGCAGGGCCCAGCTGGCCGGCTCCGGTGGCGGTATGCCGGGTGGTCCTGGTGCGCGGCGTGGTCCGGGCGGCCCCGGGGCGGGCGGCTCCGGGCCGGGTGGGGCCGGGCCGGGCATGGGCCCCCGGTAGGAGCGGACGTCAGGGCCGCGCGGCATACGGCAGCAGGGCCGGCCGCGCGGCCCGTCGTCGTGCCCACAGGGGCACGGGAAAGGTCGGTGGCGGGCGGGGGTTGGCTGCAGACCCCGACGGGTAACGGTTCTCGTGCGCCGGTGGGCCGGCGCCTTGGCAGCTGAACCAAGGAGGCCGCATGCTGACCACGAGCGCACCCGGCATCGCCGCGGGACAGGCGACCCTCATCGACGCGAGGTGGGTCGACTACCTCATCATCGCGATGTACTTCGTCGTCGTCCTCGGGATCGGCCTGGCCGCCCGCCGGTCGGTCTCGGGCTCGATCGACTTCTTCCTCTCCGGGAGGTCCCTGCCGGCCTGGGTCACCGGCCTCGCCTTCATCTCGGCCAACCTCGGTGCCGTCGAGATCATGGGGATGTCGGCCAACGGTGCCGAGATCGGCTTGCCGACGGTGCACTACTTCTGGGTCGGCGCGATCCCGGCGATGCTCTTCCTCGGTGTCGTCATGATGCCCTTCTACTACGGCTCGAAGGTCCGGTCGGTGCCCGAGTTCATGCATCGTCGGTTCGGGACCGGTGCGCACCTCGTCAACTCGCTGTCCTTCGCCGTGGCCCAGCTCCTCATCGCCGGCGTCAACCTCTTCCTCCTCGGCTCGATCGTCCACGCGATGCTCGGCTGGCCGCTCTGGGTCGCGCTCCTGGTCGCGGCCGCGATCGTCCTGTCCTACATCACCCTCGGTGGGCTGTCGGCGGCCATCTACAACGAGGTCCTGCAGTTCTTCGTCATCGTCGCCTCGCTCCTCCCGCTCACCCTCATCGGTCTGCACCGGGTCGGCGGCTGGAGCGGTCTCGAGGCCAAGATCACGGCGGCCGCTGCGGCGGACGCCGGCTCCGGCGTCGCGCCCGCTGCACAGCAGCTCAGCTCGTGGCCGGGACAGGCCCTGTCGGGCTTCTCCTCGCCCTTCTGGTCGGTGGTCGGGATCGTCTTCGGGCTCGGCTTCGTGCTCTCCTTCGGTTACTGGACGACGAACTTCGTCGAGGTCCAGCGGGCCTTGGCGTCGGACTCGATCGCCGCGGCCCGCAAGACACCGGTCATCGGGGCCTTCCCCAAGATGTTCGTCCCCTTCCTCACCATCGTGCCGGGGATGCTCGCGGCCGTCCTCGTCAGCCAGATCGCCGACCTCAAGGGCGGGGGTCACCCCGCGGGGGGTGCCTCCGGCAGCGGCGTCACCTACAACGACGCGTTGCTCTACCTCATGAGGGACCTGCTCCCCAACGGTCTGCTCGGGCTGGCCATCACCGGGCTGCTCGCGGCCTTCATGGCCGGGATGGCGGCGAACATCTCGGCCTTCAACACGGTCTTCAGCTACGACCTGTGGGAGCGCTATGTCCGCACGGACCGCAGCGACGACTACTACCTGCGGATCGGCCGGGTCGCCACGGTCGGGGCGACGATCGTCGCGATCTTCACGGCCCTGATCGCCCAGAACTTCTCGAACATCATGGACTACCTCCAGACGCTGTTCGGGTTCTTCAACGCGCCGCTCTTCGCGACCTTCATCCTCGGGATGTTCTGGAAGCGGATGACCCCGACGGCCGGTTGGGTCGGGCTGGTCTTCGGCACCCTGTCCGCCGTCACCGTCTGGGGCCTGAACCAGGGTGGGGCGATCACCCTGCCCGGACAGGGCGCGGCCTTCCTCGCCGCCTCGACGGCCTTCGTCGTCGACGTCGCCCTCAGCGTGCTCGTCTCGCTCGTCACGGCCCCCAAGCCGGCCGAGGACCTCGTCGGCCTCGTCTACTCCGAGACCCCTGCCGAGCACCGCACCGACCCGCGCGAGCACTCCTACCCGTGGTACCAGCGGACGGTTCCGCTCACCGGCCTGGCCATCGTCATGGTCGTCGTCCTCAACGCCCTCTTCTGACAGGAGCTGCCATGCCCGACCCCAGGCCCGACACCAGGCCCGACACCGCCTCCGAGAACGAGACCGCCGTCGCGGAGCGGCACACCGCGGGCGCCTTCGACATCCGCAACGTCATCGGCGGGCTGCTGGCCGCCTACGGCGTCGTCCTCGTCCTCATGGGGCTCCTCGGGAGCACCGCCGAGACCAAGACGGGTGGCATCAACGCCAACCTGTGGGCCGGGGTGGTGCTCCTCGTGGTGGGAGGCGCCTTCATCCTCTGGGCCACGACCCGTCCTATCGTCGTCCCCGACGACGTACCCGAGGTCGTGGACGACCCCACGCGCCCCGCGCCGCGGAAGCGGCGTCGGTCCGCTCGGTGAGCGCCCGCCAATCCCCGGGCGGCATCCCGCCGTCGAGCTCGGCGGCGGGATGCGGCTTAGTCGACGACGCGGATCCGCAGCCGTCGGAAGCCGCGGCCCTTGCTCTCCATCTTGGCGACCTCGATCCGGCCGATCTGCCGGGTCGACGCGACGTGCGTCCCGCCGTCGGCCTGGGTGTCGAGGCCGACGATGTCGACGATGCGGACGACCTCCAGCCCGGGCGGCAGGAGGTTGGTCGCGGTCCGGATGATGTCGGGGATCGCGAACGCCTCGTCGCGGGGCAGGACGCGCACCTCGATGGCCCGGTCGGCGGCGATCTCGGCGTTGCAGGCCGCCTCGACCCTCTCCTTGAAGCCCTCGGGCACCTCGGGGAGGTCGAGGTCCATCCGGGCGGTCCCCGGCTCCATGTTCCCGCCGGTGACGAGCGAGCCGTACTCGCGGAACACCACGCCCGAGAGCAGGTGCAGCCCGGAGTGGGTCCGCATGAGGAGCGACCTGCGGGCGTCGTCGAGCGCGCCGCGCACGCTCGTCCCGGCCGGTGGCACCGGGTCGCCCTCGGCGAGGACGAGGCGCTGCTCGCCGTCCTCCTTGCGGGTCCCGACGACGCGTGACTGCACCCCACCCCACAGCAGGACGCCCTCGTCCGGCGGCTGTCCGCCACCGCCGGGGTAGAACGCCGACCGGTCGAGGACGACGCCCCGCTCCGCGTCGGCATCGACGACGGTGGCCGTCCACTCGCGCAGGGTGGGATCGGACAGGTCGAGGCGCTCGGTACTCACCGCTCCACCGTATGCCGTCCCGCCCGGCACGGTTTGGTGGACGAGGCCCGCGGGCACGGTGGGACACATGGCGAGCACGGGCACCGTCCGGACGGGCGAGCACGACCTGCGGCAGCAGCGCCGCGCGGAGGAGCAGGACGCCCAGCTGCGGCGTGACCTCGGCCCCTGGTCACTGACGGCCGCGGGTGTCGGCAGCGTCATCGGCTCAGGATGGCTCTTCGCCGCGATGTACGGCGCCCGGTTCGCCGGCCCTGCGGCCCTCGTCTCGTTCCTCGTCGGTGGGGGGCTCATGCTGATGATCGCCCTCGTCTTCGCCGAGCTCGGCATGGTGCGACCCGAGTCCGGGGGCCTCGTGCGCTACCCGCTGTACTCCAACGGCCGGCTCGCGGCGAGCATCGTCGGCTGGGCCATGTGGCTCTCCTATGTCGGGAACCCGCCGGTCGAGGCGTCGGCCACCGTGCAGTACGCCTCGATCTGGCTGCCGGGGGTCTTCAGTGACGACCGGCTCACCGGCTGGGGCATCGTCCTGACCGTGGCGATCATGGCGGTCTATGTGGTCGTCAACTGCTTCGGGGTGGCCCTCTTCGCGCGGACCAACAACATCGTCACGGCGGTCAAGGTCCTCATCCCGACCCTCACGATCGTGCTGCTCCTGGCGAGCGGCTTCGGCCACGGCGGTGGGCGCAACTTCACGGCATACGGCGGCTTCGCCCCGTACGGTCTCTCGGCGAGCCTGGGCGCGATCGCCAGCGCGGGCCTCGTCTTCGCCTACACCGGTTTCCGCAACGTCATCGAGCTGTCCGGGGAGGCGCGCAACCCGCGTCGCGACGTCCCGCGGGCCATGGTCGGCACCATCCTGCTGGCCATCGTGCTCTACCTCGGTCTGCAGGTCGCCTTCATCGTGGCCGTCCCCGCGGACAAGCTGGGCGGCGGCTGGCACGGCATCGACCTCACCTCGCCGTTCGCCGACCTCGCGGTCCTGCTCGGCCTCACCTGGCTCTCGTGGACCCTCGTCGCGGACTCGGTGCTCAGCCCCTCCGGGTCCGGGATCATCTTCACGGCGGCCAACGGCCGCAACGTCTTCGGTCTGGGCAAGAACGGCTTCTTCCCCCGCTGGCTCATGCAGGTCGGCGGCCGGTGGGGGGTGCCGACGCGGGCGCTGCTCTTCAACTTCCTCGTGGGGATCGCGTTCCTGCTGCCGCTGCCGAGCTGGCAGAAGATCGTGGCGGTCCTGTCGGTGATGGCCGCCTTCACCTTCTCGATCGGCTCGGTGTCGCTCTGGGTGTTCCGCAACGTCGGGCTCGGCGACGCGCGGGCCCGGCTCGCCGGGATGCGCGTCATCGCCCCGGGGGCCTTCATGGTCTCCTCGCTCGTCATCTTCTGGGAGCCCTCGGACGAGCTGCTCAAGACGGTGCCCATCGTCGTCGTCGGGATGGTCTGGTACCTCGGCAGCGCGCTCCGTGGCCACGGACACGGCGCCGAGGTCGCCGCGGGGGCGTGGCTCGTCGTGTTCCTCGCCTTCATCTATGCGATGTCGGTGGTCGGGTCGTTCGGCGGGAGCGGGCTCGTCCCCGGGCCGTGGGACGGCATCGTCGTCGCCATCGTGTCGCTCGCCCTCTACCTGTGGGGGGTGCGGGCCGGCACCGCCTACCTCGGCGGCCGACCCGACCTGCTCGAGCTGCTCAGCCGGCGGCGCGAGGACGAGGTCGACGGTGGGGGCGCAGCGCGCGGTGCTGACGCCGCCGACCCTGACGGCGGGTCGTCTGAGATCTCGGCCCCGGCCTCCTGAGACGGCCCGGGCGCCTCACGACCAGGTGATCGGTGACTGCAGCCGCCAGGAGGGCAGCACCTCCGCGGGGTCCTCGACGGTGCCGCCGCGGTTCCACAGCGCGAGATAGAGGTCGACGGCCGAGCCGCTCAGGACGACATCGGCCTGGGCGGGCGCACTCGCCTCCACCCGGGTCGTGACGAGCGGGTCGGGGCCGATGCGGAGCAGCCAGGCGACGTCGGCGTCGGTGGGCAGGACGAGCGCGGCATACCCGGGGTCACCGTGCGGGCTGCTCTTCGTGCGCTGCCAGAAGCCGACGAGCAGCTCGTCGATCCCGTCGAGCGCGAGGGCCGCGCCGAACCACGCGTCGTCCGCGCGGGCGGTGCGGCCGTCGCGCGCCGCGAGAGCGTCGAGGGCGTGGATCGTCGTCTCGTGGCACTGGCGCCGGGCCCAGAACCGCTTGGCCGGGGGCGCGTCCTTGAGGAAGACGAGCGCGTCGAGGTCGTCGGGCGCCTCGTGGAGCACGGCGGCGAGGCGGGCGGCGCCGGCGCGGAACCACGCGGGAGGGTCGGGCGCGGTGCGGCCCTCCTCCTCGATGAGCTCGGCGTCACCCATCGTCTCGCGGTCACCGAGGACCGCTGCGGTGGCCCACCGGTGGACCATCCCGGTGTGGGCGACGAGGTCGAGCAGGCTCCACTGCGGGCACGTCGGGACGTCGGCCCCGAGCCAGGTGCTTCCCGCGGCCGAGGCCAGGCGGTCGGTGGCCGCGACGAGGGCGTCGAGGTGCTCGCCGAAGGACAGCAGCGGAGCCGGGATGCTCATGTCCCGACTGTGCCATCACCGGGGGCCCCGCGGCGGGCCGTCGTGATGCGCCTCGCTCCTGCCGGGGACACCCCCGGGCCGCTCGGCGTCTGCTTGACTCGAATAGTCGATGATGATTACTCTGCTTCGAGTAATCGAGATCGGAGAAGCCGAGATGACCCGCCGCCGCGTCCCCAACCCGCTCGCCCTGGCGGTCCTCGGGTGCCTGACCGAGCGGCCCATGCACCCCTACGAGATCTCCCAGACCCTGCGCTCCCGGGGCAAGGAGGGCAGCATCAAGCTCAACTACGGCTCCCTCTACTCGGTCGTGGAGTCCCTCACCAAGCACGGCCTCGTCGCCGCGACGAAGACGGTCCGTGAGGGCCGCCGCCCCGAGCGGACGATCTACGAGATCACCGCGGCCGGGATGGACGAGTACGAGGACTGGCTCGCCGAGCTGCTCTCGACGCCGACCCGTGAGTACACCTCCCTCGAGGCCGGGCTCTCGCTCATCGCCGGGCTGCCGCCCGACGAGGCCGCCAGGCTCCTGGAGCTTCGGGTCGGCCGGCTGCAGATGGAGATCCGCTCGGTCGACGGGACGAACGCCGCCGCCCGCGAGATGGGGGTTCCCGAGATCTTCATCGTCGAGTCCGTCTTCAGGGTGGCGATGCTCACGGCCGAGGCAGACTTCGCCAGGCGGCTCGCCGCGGACATCCGCTCCGGCGACCTCGCCGGCACGGCGACCTGGCGCCGGCTCTACGAGCTGCGGGCCGAAGGGGTCTCGATGGAGGAGATCTTCGCCGACCCCGTCACCTACCTCGGAGAGGAGGGCCGGGTTCTCCAGCAGGGCGCCCCGGGCGGTCCGCCCGAGGCCTGACGCACGACCCCGGTCGAGTGCTGCAACACCCGACCGGGGCCCATCCTCGAGTCGGTCCCGGCGGGACGCCAGGTGGCCTCAAGGCGCATGACCACCATAGGGCAGCCCGCCGGACCGGCTCCGTCACCACGACAGGAGTCACCATGTCCATCACCCGATCCGGGCCGACGCCGACCTCCTCGGCACCCGACACCGGCCGCGAGGGCCTCGCCATCGAGGCCGTCGGCCTGACCAAGACGTATGCCGTCCGCGGCGCCGACCCGGTGCGAGCCCTCGACGGGGTGAGCCTGAGCGTCGCTCGCGGTGAGGTCTTCGGGCTGCTCGGTCCCAACGGCGCGGGCAAGTCGACGACCGTGAAGATCCTCAGCACCCTCGCCCGGGCCGACGGGGGGACGGCGCGGGTCGCCGGGCTCGACGTCACCCGGAAGGCCGGTCAGGTGAGGCACCGCATCGGTCTGGTCTCCCAGAAGCCGGGCAGCGACCCGATGGCCACCGGCCAGGAGAACCTCTACCTGGCCGGTCGGATCCACGGGCTGTCGGCCGATGCGGCGCGCCGCCGCGCCGCTGACCTGCTCGAGCGGTTCGGGCTCGGCGCGGACGCCGGGCGGACGGCCAGGACCTACAGCGGCGGGATGGCCCGCAAGCTCGACGTCGCGCTCGGGCTCATGCACCGGCCCAGCGTCCTCTTCCTCGACGAGCCCACGACGGGCCTCGACCCCGAGGCGCGCAGCGAGATGTGGCGTGAGATCGCCGGGCTGGCCCGTGACGAGGGCACGACCGTCCTCCTCACGACGCACTACCTGGACGAGGCCGACCACCTCGCCGACCGGCTCGCGATCATCGACCACGGCAGGGTCGTCGCCGAAGGCACCCCCGAGGAGCTCAAGGGCGAGCTGCGCGGCGACGCCGTCGTCGTCGAGGTCGCGGACCCGGATCAGGGATCCGTTGTCGCCCAACATCTCTCGACACTGACGGGACTCTTCGACATCACGACCGAGGGTCGCTTCGTGAGGGCCCGCGCCGAGCACGGAGCCACCGCCGTCCCGGTCGTCCTGGCCACCCTCGAGCAGCGCGGCATACCCGTGCGCTCGGCGAGCGTCAGCCGGCCCTCCCTCGACGACGTCTACCTGCGGCACGCCGGCCGCGCCTTCGCGAAGGAGGAGTCATGACCACCCTCGCCGTCCACTCGACCCACCTGACGATCCGGTCGCTGCGTCAGCTGTGGCGCCAGCCCGCGTTCGTCGTCGTCACCCTCGTCCAGCCGGCCATCTGGATGTTCCTCTTCGGGCAGCTGTTCACCGACGTCGTCAAGATCCCCGGCTTCGGCGACCCGGGGACGAGCTACCTCGAGTTCCTCACGCCGGGCGTCGTGGCGATGACCGCGCTCTTCTCGGCGGCGTGGGCCGGCGACGTCTACATCCAGGACATGGGGCGCGGGGTCATGGACCGGCTGCTCGCCTCGCCCGTCCGTCGCGGCGCGATGATCAACGGGACGCTGGCCTACCAGTCGATCGTCACGGTGATCCAGTCCGTCGTCATCGTCGCGATGGCCCTGTTGGGTGGCGCCCGGTTCGCCGGCGGGGTGCGCGGCGTCGGGGTGACCCTGCTGGCGGCGGTCCTGCTGACCCTCGTGTTCGCTGCACTGTCCAACGCCGTGGCCCTGCTGGTCCGCCAGCACGAGGCGCTCATCGGGATCAGCCAGCTGCTCAGCCTTCCGCTGTCCTTCGTGTCCTCGGCGATCATGGACCTGCGGATCGCCCCGCACTGGATCCAGGACGTCGCGCGCTACAACCCGATGGACTGGTGCGTCGTCGTCTCGCGTTCGGCCCTCTCGGCGGCGCCGGACTGGTCGACGGTGTGGCCGCGCCTCGGGGCCCTGGCCGGGCTCGCCCTCGTCATGGGGTGGCTGGCCACCCGGGCGTTCGCCGCCTACCAGCGCTCGGTCTAGCAGCCCGCGGCGGCCCTGCGGGGCATGGGTCAGGCGAACTGCCAGGAGCGCTTCGACATGCCGTACCAGAAGCCGTCGTTGACGCTCCGACCCGCCGTTCCGCTCTCCTCGGCCGCCCCGAGCGTGACGAACAGCGGGGCCCAGTGCTCCGTCCGCGGGTGCGCCTCGTGGGCGGCGGGCGCCTTGACGGCGAAGTCGAGCAGGGCGTCGACGTCGCCGGACGCGACCGTCTCGGCCGCCCAGTGGTCGAACTCCCTCGACGCGCTGGGCGGCCGGGCCGCCGTGTCGTCCATCGCGCCGAGCCAGCGCAGGTTGTGGGTCGTGAAGCCCGAGCCCACGATGAGGGTGCCCGACTCACGCAACGGGGCCAGCCGGCGGCCGAGTGCATAGAGACGCCGGGGGTCGAGGGTGGGCATCGAGAGCTGCAGCACCGGGACGTCGGCCTCGGGGTACATCTCGACGAGCGGCACGTACGCGCCGTGGTCCAGCCCGCGACCCGGGTCCTGGAGCAGCGCCTCGCCCCGCTCCCCATCCGGCCCTCGGCCGGCGAGGAGGCGGGCGACGTCGGCCGCCAGCTCGGGCGCGCCGGGAGCGGCATACGTCACCTCGTAGTAGTGCCGCGGGAAGCCCCAGAAGTCATAGACGAGGCCGACGTCGCCCGAGGTCGCCGAGACGGCGGTCGGTGCCTGCTCCCAGTGAGCCGAGACGACGAGAACCGACCGAGGGCGCGGTATGCCGCGGGACCAGCTCGCCAGCTCCGCGCTCCAGAGCGCGTCGTCCGCCAGCGGCGGCGCCCCGTGGCTGAGATAGAGGACCGGCATGCGCGACGCGGGCTCGCGGACCGGGTGGGCCGGCGACGGTGCGGGGGCACCGTCGGGCCCGGTCGGCTGGACGGGGGCCGGTCCTCCGGCGGGGGGCAGGTCGCTCATCGTCGTCTCCAAGGGCGGGTAGTTGAACAGTGAACGACCGCGGGCGGCCCGGCCATTCCCACCGGCCAGGATCTCGTCGGGGACCCCTCACCCGACGGCCCGACGCGCCGATAGGGGGTATGCCGTCCGCGCAGGCCGCAGGGGGTCTGCGCGGGCGGCTCACCCCCCGGAACGTGCACCGTCAAGGGCGGGGCGCTACCGTTCGCTTCGGTCTTCCGCGTCGGAGCAGCGACGAATCCGCTGCACGCGGGAGAGGATCGGCAGGTGGGGCAGTGAGCGAGGGGCGCAAGCTCGTCATCGTCGAGTCGCCCGCGAAGGCGAAGACGATCGCGGGCTACCTGGGCAAGGACTGGGACGTCGAGGCATCCGTCGGCCACATCCGGGACATCCCGACGCCGTCGGAGATGCCGGCCGAGATGAAGAAGGGCCCGTTCGGCAAGTTCGGCGTCAACATCGAGGCCGACTTCGACCCCTACTACGTCGTCGACGCCGACAAGCGGAAGAAGGTCGCCGAGCTCAAGCGGGCCCTCAAGGGGGCCGACGAGCTCTACCTCGCCACCGACGAGGACCGCGAGGGCGAGGCCATCGCCTGGCACCTGCTCGAGACCCTCAAGCCGACCGTGCCGGTCAAGCGGATGGTCTTCCACGAGATCACCAAGGAGGCCATCCAGCGGGCCGCGAGCACCACGCGCGAGCTCGACACCCGCCTCGTCGACGCCCAGGAGACCCGCCGCATCCTCGACCGGCTCTATGGCTACGAGGTCTCCCCTGTCCTGTGGCGGAAGGTGCGCGCCGGCCTGTCCGCCGGGCGGGTCCAGTCCGTGGCCACCCGGCTCGTCGTCGAGCGGGAGCGCGAGCGGATGGCGTTCGTCGCGGCGTCCTACTGGGACGTCGAGGGCGAGTTCACGCCGCGCGGCACGCACGAGCCCTTCGCGGCACGGCTCACCGCCGTCGACGGCCACCGGGTCGCCACCGGGCGCGACTTCGCCGACGACGGCACCCTGACCAGCCACAAGGCCGTCCAGCTCGACGGGACGACCGCTCGGGGCATCGCCGACGCCCTCACGGGTCTCGGCGCCGACCCGGGGGTGCGGGTGGCCGAGGTGGCCGAGAAGCCCTACACGCGGCGTCCGTCGGCTCCCTTCACGACGTCGACGCTCCAGCAGGAGGCGTCGCGCAAGCTGCGCCTGTCGAGCGCGAACGCCATGCGCGTCGCCCAGCGCCTCTACGAGAACGGCTACATCACCTACATGCGGACCGACAGCACGACGCTGTCGGCCGCGGCGCTCACCGCCGCGCGTCAGCAGGCCCGCGACCTCTACGGCGGGGACTTCGTGCCCGACGCCCCCCGCGTCTACGAGAAGAAGGTCAAGAACGCCCAGGAGGCGCACGAGGCGATCCGCCCGGCGGGGGACCGGTTCCGCACGCCGGCCCAGGTCGCCGGCGAGCTCCGCGGTGACGAGTTCGCCCTCTACGAGCTGATCTGGAAGCGCACCATCGCCTCCCAGATGGCCGACGCCCGGGGCTCGACGGCCACCGTCAAGCTGGCCGCGGTCCTTCCCGACGGTGCTCCGGCCGGTGAGGTGGAGCTGACGGCGAGCGGGACGGTCATCACCTTCCGCGGCTTCCTCGCGGCCTACGAGGAAGGACGCGACGAGCAGCGCGCGGCGCGCAAGAAGGACATCGCGCACGAGGAGCGACGGCTGCCCCGGCTCGGCGAAGGCGCTGCGGTCGACGTCCTCGGCGCCGAGGCCGAGGGACACGAGACCGCCCCGCCGCCCCGCTACACCGAGGCCACCCTCGTCAAGGCCATGGAGGAGAAGGGCATCGGCCGCCCGTCGACCTACGCCTCGACGATCGGGACCATCCAGGACCGCGGCTACGTGAGCAGCCGCGGCAACGCCCTCGTCCCGAGCTGGCTCGCCTTCGCGGTGACCCGCCTCATGGAGGAGCACTTCGCCCGCCTGGTCGACTACGACTTCACGGCGTCGATGGAGGCCGACCTCGACAGGATCGCCGGCGGCGAGGAGCAGCGCGCGGCCTGGCTGCGGCGCTTCTACTTCGGCGACGAGGCGAGCAGCGCCGAGGGGCTGAGCCAGCTCGTCGAGGATCTCGGTGACATCGACGCCCGGGCCATCTCGACGATCGACATCGGCGACGGCATCGTCGTCCGGGTCGGCCGCTACGGGCCCTACGTCGAGGAGGTCGCACCCGTCGGCGTCGACCCCGCGACCGGAGAGGTCGGCGACGGGTATGCCGCGGACGCGGACGCGGGCGCCCCCCAGGGCGGCTCGCCGCGCCGCGCGACGATCCCCGACGGGATCGCCCCCGACGAGATGACGCCCGAGACGGCCCGCGAGCTCCTCGCCGCCGCGGCCGACGACGGCCGCGTCCTCGGTCAGGACCCGGGCACGGGACACGACATCGTCGCGCGGGCCGGCCGCTACGGGCCCTACGTCACCGAGGTCCTGCCCGACACCGAGGGTGACGCCGGCGCGGCCAAGGGACGGGGCAAGGGGGCGCGGGCGGCGAAGGCCAAGCCGCGCACCGCGAGCCTGTTCGCCGACATGGACCTGGCCACCATCGACCTCGAGACGGCCCTGCGGCTGCTCTCGCTGCCGCGCGTCGTCGGCGCCGACCCCGCGACCGGTGAGGAGATCACGGCGCAGAACGGCCGGTACGGGCCCTACCTCAAGAAGGGCACCGACTCGCGTTCCCTCGCGTCCGAGAGCCAGCTCTTCGCCATCACCCTCGACGAGGCGCTCGCCATCTATGCCCAGCCCAAGACCCGGGGGCGCGCCGCCGCGAAGCCCCCGCTCAAGGAGCTCGGCCCCGACCCGGTGTCCGGTAAGCCCGTCGTCGTCAAGGACGGCAGGTTCGGCCCCTACGTCACCGACGGCGAGACGAACGCTACGCTGCGCCGCGACGACGACCCCGAGACGGTCACCCCCGAGCGCGGCTTCGAGCTGCTCGCCGAGAAGCGGGCGAAGGGCCCGACGACCCGCAAGCGGGCGGCGGCGAAGAAGACCACCTCGCGGAGCGCGTCCCGGACGACGAAGAAGGCCGCGGCCAAGAAGTCGTGAACCCCCTCCGGGCCGTCGTCACCCTCACCCGTCGTGGGGTCCTCGGCCCGGGCCTGCCGCACCTCCAGCTCGGCCAGCTCGCCGCCCTCGCCGGCTGGGGGCTCGGCCTGGCCGGGGAGCTGCGCCAGGCGGCGATCCGCAGCGCCGACGCGGTGGCGGTCATCGACGAGGACGCCGGGCCGGTGACCTATGCCGCCCTCCTCGCCCGCGCGGAGGGGGTCGCCCGCGAGCTCCGGGCCCGCGGGCTGGCGCCGGGGGACCGGCTCGGCCTGGTGGCGCACAACCACGTCGGCGCGGTCGCGGTCATGGGGGGCGTCGCCCTCCTCGGCGCCGACCTCGTGCTCCTCAACACGGGGATGGCGGCGGAGCAGGTCGCCTCGGTGTGCGCCGAGCAGGACCTGAGCGCCCTCGTCCACGACGAGGAGCTCGCCGGCTCCCTCGCCTCGTCGCGACCTCGCGGCGGGGTGGCCCTCATCGCCGAGCCCGACCTCGCCGCGGCCGCCGCGCTCGCCGGGCCGCATACCCGGCTGTCGCCGCCACCGCGGGTGGGGCGCACCGTCGTCCTCACCTCCGGCACGACAGGCCGCCCCAAGGGCGCGGCCCGACGCAACCCGGCCGGCGTCGGACCGCTCGTGTCGGTCGTCGACCGGATCCCGGTCCGGGCCCGGGACACCATCCACATCGCCGCACCGCTGTTCCACACCTGGGGGTATGCCGCCTTCCAGCTCGCCCTCGCGATGCGGGCCACTGTCGTCCTGCGCCGCAGGTTCGACCCGCTGACCGCCCGGGCCGCGCTGGTCGACGAGAGCTGCGCGGCGCTGTTCGCGGTCCCGGTCATGCTCCGCCGGATGCTCGACCTCCCGCCCGACCCACGCGGACCGATCCACGAGCTGACACCGAACCTCAGGGTCGTCGCGACGAGCGGGTCGGCGTTGCCGGCCGGGCTTGCCACGAGGTTCATGGACGAGTACGGCGAGGTCCTCTACAACCTCTACGGCTCGACGGAGGCGTCGTGGGTGAGCATCGCGACGCCGGCCGACCTGCGTCGCGACCCCGACACCGCCGGCACGCCGCCGCGGGGAACGGTGGTGCGGATCGTCGACGACGACGGGCGCGACGTCGCCCCCGGTCGCGTCGGACAGATCCTGTGCGGCAACGACTTCACGTTCGAGGGCTACACGTCCGGGTCGGGTGGGGTCGAGGCCCGGCGTGCGGACGCCCTCGTCGACACGGGGGACCTGGGCCACCAGCGGGACGGCCTGGTCTTCGTCGACGGGCGGGCCGACGACATGGTCGTCAGCGGGGGCGAGAACGTCTATCCGGCCGAGGTCGAGAACCTGCTCCAGGACCATCCGGCGGTGCGCGAGGTGGCCGTCTGCGGCATACCCGACGACGAGTTCGGCCAGCGGCTCGCGGCGTTCGTCGTCCTCGAGCCGGGGCACACCCTCACGGCAGAGGAGGTGCGTGACCACGTCCGCGCCCACCGTGCCCGGCACGTCGTCCCGCGCGAGGTGGTCTTCGTCGATGCGCTGCCGCGCAACGCGACCGGCAAGGTGCTCGTCCGCGAGCTGTGCGCCCGGTATGTCGGCCGGGCTTGACCCTCCCGCGACGTGAGGCTCCATGGTGGTGACATGACCGCATCGAGCCAGCAGACTGCCCGGGTGGACCAGCCCGTGCCCGACACCGCCCTGACCGTCGGCCAGGTGGCCGACGCGCTGGGCGTGACGGTGCGTACGCTGCACCACTACGACGAGGTGGGCCTGCTCGTCCCGAGCGAACGCACGACGGCGGGCTACCGGCTCTACACCGCACCCGACCTCCAGCGGCTCGCGACGATCGTCACGTACCGCAGGCTCGGCCTCTCGCTCGACGAGGTGGGCGAGCTGCTGAGGGGCGAGGGCACCGTCACCGAGCACCTGCGTCGACAGCGCGACGCGGTCAGCGCCAGGATCGACGAGCTGCACGATCTCGTCGACGCCATCGACCGTGCACTGGAGAGAGAGATGACCGACCAGCCGGCGACGACCGAGGAGCTCAAGGAGCTGTTCGGAGACGGGTTCAGCGAGGAGTATGCCGCCGAGGCGGAGGAGCGCTGGGGCGACTCCGAGGCGTGGCGGCAGTCCCGGAGCCGGACGAAGCGCTACACGAAGGCCGACTGGGAGGCGGTCAAGGCCGAGCAGCAGGCCGTGACGACGGGGTTCGTCGAGGCGATGCGCGCCGGCCTCGCGCCGACCTCGCCGGAGGCCATGGATGTCGCCGAGTCCCACCGACGGCACATCCACGACCGGTTCTACGAGCTGGACCACCGGTTCCACCGGGGCCTGGCCGACATGTACATCGCCGACCCGCGCTTCACGCGGACCTACGACGACGTCGAGCCGGGGTTGGCGGCATACGTCCGCGCGGCCATCCACGCCAACGCCGACCGGCACGGCGCACCGCCGCTGGACTGAGGACGTCGGCGGGTGCTCGCGCCACGTCGGGGCACCCGACGGTTGCGCGAGCACCCGCCCCGCGCCGCGGTCGTAGGGTGGCGGCGTGCCTGGTCCCTCGTCCGCCCGCCACGAGGTCGCCGACGCGCTGCGTCGGGCCGGGCTGCTCGACGTCAGCGACTCGGCGCTCACCCGGAGCCTCTATGCGTCCGACGCCTCGCTCTACCGCGTCGAGCCGCTCGTCGTCGCCCGACCCCGCCACACCGACGAGCTCGTCGCGGCCCACGAGGTCTGTCGGACCCTCGGCGTCCCCCTGACGATGCGCGGCGCCGGCACCTCGATCGCGGGCAACGCGGTGGGTCCCGGAGTGGTCCTCGACACCTCGCGGCACCTGCGCCGCATCCTCGACGTCGACCCCGAGGCAGGGACGGCGGTCGTCGAGCCCGGCGTCGTGCTCGCCCGGCTTCAGCAGGCGGTCCGGCCACTGGGTTGGCGGTTCGGCCCGGACCCGTCGACCCAGGACCGGGCGACTTTGGGCGGGATGATCGGCAACAACGCTTGCGGGACAAGGGCGCTGGGCTACGGACGGACGAGCGACAACGTCGTGGGCCTCGACGTCGTCACCGGTTCGGGGGAGCGGCTCGTCCTCGGCGAAGGGCTGGCGGCCGCCGGGACATCAGCCGGACCGACCACCGCAGACCCCGAGTCGGGCCTCCTCGCCGCCCTCGACGACATCGTCCGCAGCGACCTGGCGACCGTGCGGACCGAGTTCGGCAGGTTCTCGCGCCAGGTGTCCGGCTACGCGCTCGAGCACCTCCTCCCCGAGCGCGGAGCCGATGCTGCCCGCTTCCTCGTCGGGTCCGAAGGGACCCTCGCCACGGTCCTGCGCGCCGCAGTGCGGCTCGTCCGTGAGCCGGCGGCGACGACGCTCGTCGCGCTGGGCTACCCGACGATGGCCGACGCCGCCGACGCGGTCCCGGCGGTCCTCGCCCACGCCCCCGTCGCGTGCGAGGGCCTGGACCGGCGGATCGTCGACGTCGTCCGCGAGCGCCAGGGCGCCGGCGCCGTCCCCGGTATGCCGCGGGGAGCCGGCTGGCTGCTCGTCGAGGTCGTCGGGGCGAGCCCGGCCGAGGCGACGGCGGTGGCCGGGGCGGTCATCCGGGATGCCGGCGCCCTCGACGCCCGGGTCGTCGACGACCCCGCCGAGGCGGCCGCGCTCTGGCGGATCCGGGCGGCCGGCGCCGGCCTGTCGTCCCGGACCCCCTCGGGCGCGCCGGCCCACTCGGGGTGGGAGGACGCGGCCGTCCCCCCGGAGCGGCTCGGGAGCTACCTACGCCGCTTCGACGAGCTGCTCGAGGAGCACCGGCTGAGCGGTCTGCCCTACGGCCACCTCGGTGACGGGTGCCTCCACATCAGGATCGACTTCCCCTTCGACGAGCCCGGCGGGACCGCCGCCTTCCGTCGGTTCCTCCTCGACGCGGCCGCGCTGACCGCCGCCCATGGCGGGTCGATGTCGGGGGAGCACGGTGACGGACGGGCCCGCAGCGAGCTGCTGCCGGTCATGTACTCCGCTGCGGCCCTCGCCCTCTTCGGCCGCGTCAAGGACGCCTTCGACCCCGACCGGATCCTCAACCCCGGCGTCCTCGTCGACCCGGACCCGGCGGACGCCGCGATCCGGGTCGCCGCGGCCGGTCGGCTGACCCGGGCCGAACGGCATACCCTCGTGCGCTCCTACCGCGACGACCGGGGCGACCTGTCGATGGCCGTGCACCGGTGCACGGGCGTGGGGTCCTGCCGGAGCGAGAGCGCCCCCGGGGTCATGTGCCCCAGCTACCGCGCGACCCACGAGGAGAAGGACTCCACGCGGGGACGGGCCCGGGTCCTCCAGGACGTCGTCGAGGGCCGCTTCGGTCCCGACGGCTGGCGGTCGCAGGCGCTGCACGACGTCCTCGACCTCTGCCTGGCCTGCAAGGGCTGCGCGACCGACTGTCCGACCGGCACCGACGTAGCCGCCTACCGGTCCGAGGCGCTGCACGAGCGCTACCGCGGCCGGGTGCGGCCGCGGTCGCACTACACCCTGGGCTGGCTGCCCCGCTGGACCCGCCTCGTCGCCCGTATGCCGTCGGCGACGCGGGCCGTCAACCTGCTGCTCGGCTCGCGGCGGCTCCACGGGGTGCTCGCCCGCGCGGCCGGGGTCGACCCGCGGCGGGGGTTCCCCCGGCTCGCCGACCCGACCTTCCGCAGCTGGTTCGCGGGGCGGACACCGGTGCAGGGCGCGCCCCGCGGCTCGGCGAGGGCCGGCGGGGAGACCGGCACCGCAGGGGAGGGCGCCGTCCCCCGGCCGGAGGTCGTCCTCTTCGTCGACACCTTCACCGGCGCGTTCTCACCTGGCGTGGGGCGGGCTGCCGTCGGGGTGCTCGAGGCCGCGGGGTTCCGGGTCGTCGTCACCGACCGCGACGTGTGCTGCGGGCTGACCTGGATCTCGACCGGCCAGCTCGACCGGGCGGCCCGGGAGGCCCGGGCGAGCGTCCGCGAGCTGCTCCCCCACGTCCGGGCCGGGCGGCTCGTCGTCGGCCTCGAACCGTCGTGCCTCGCCGTGCTCCGCGGGGAGGCCGCCGACCTGACCGGCGACGACAGGGCCGCCGCGGCCGAGGCCGACGAGGTGGCGGCCGCGACCCGGACCCTCGCCGAGCTGCTCGCCGCCACTCCCGGGTGGGAGCCGCCCGACCTCTCGGAGGTCACGGCAGTGGCCCAACCGCACTGTCACCACCGGTCGGTCCTGGGCTGGGACGCCGACGCCGCGCTCCTCGCCGCGGCCGGCGCCGACGTCGAGGCGGTCGGTGGCTGCTGCGGCCTGGCCGGGAACTTCGGGGTCGAGGCGGGCCACCACGACCTCTCGGTCGCGGTCGCCGGGCTCGAGCTGCTCCCGGCCGTCGCGCGTCTCGACGCCGCGCACCCCGAGGGCGTCGTCCTCGCCGACGGCTTCAGCTGCCGGACCCAGCTGACCGACCTCGCCGGGCGCGGCGGCGAGCATCTCGCGGAGCTGCTCGACCGGCATACGCGGCGCTGACCCGTCCACACGGCGGGCCCGGCGCAGCGGGCTGACGCCTCGCTGGCCTAGGCTGTGCGACCGTGACCGGGGCTGGGCTCTTCATCGCCTTCGAGGGCGGCGACGGGGCGGGCAAGTCGACGCAGGTGCGGCTGCTCGCCGAGACGCTGCGCGCCGCGGGGCACGACGTCCTGCTCACCCGCGAGCCGGGCGGGACCGAGCTCGGCGCCCGGATCCGCGACCTCGTCCTGCACGGCGACCACGTGTCGCCGCGGGCCGAGGCGCTCCTCTTCGCCGCCGACAAGGCCCATCACGTCGACCAGCTGATCCGGCCCGCCCTCGCCGCGGGCCGCACCGTCCTCACCGACCGCTACACCGACTCCGCCGTCGCCTACCAGGGGGCCGGGCGCGAGCTGGGGGCCGACGAGGTCGACGACCTGCAGATGTGGGCGGTCGACCACCTCGTGCCGCACCTCACCGTCATCGTCGACATCGATGCGGTCGAGGGCCGCCGGCGCCGCGGGGGCACCCACGACCGCCTCGAGTCCGAGGAGGACGCCTTCCACGAGGCGATCCGTGCCCACTTCGTGGCCATGGCCCACGCGAGCCCCGAGCGCTACCTCGTCGTCGACGGCACCCTGGAGCCCGAGCGGATCCACGACGTCGTCGTCGGGCGGCTGCGCGCGATGGGGATCCTCGGGGACGAGGTCCCCCGATGACGGTCTGGGACGACCTCGTCGGCCAGGACGAGGCGATCGCCACCCTGCGCCGGGCGGTGGCCGACCCGGCGACGATGACCCATGCCTGGCTGCTCACCGGCCCCCCGGGCTCGGGCCGGTCCAACGCCGCGCGCGCGTTCGCCGCGGCGCTGGAGTGTCCCGAGGGCGGCTGCGGCACCTGCCGGGAGTGTCGGACGGCCATGGAGGGGACGCACGCCGACGTCGAGCTCGTCGCCACCGAGGGGCTGTCGATCAAGGTGGAGCAGGCCCGCGACCTCGTCCAGCTCGCGGCGACCCGCCCGTCGGTGGGGCGCTTCCGCGTCATCGTCGTCGAGGACGCCGACCGGCTCACCGAGCGGGCGGCCGACGCCCTGCTCAAGGCGCTCGAGGAGCCGAGCCCCCGGACGGTGTGGGTGCTGTGCGCCCCGTCGACCGAGGACATCATCATCACGCTGCGCTCGCGGTCGCGGCACGTTCGGCTCCGGACGCCGCCGGTGGCCGCGGTGGCGGACCTGCTCGTGCGCCGCGACGGGGTCGACCGGCCGATGGCCCTGTATGCCGCCCGCGCGGCCCAGTCGCACGTCGGCCTGGCGCGCCGGCTGGCCCGCGACGAGAGCGCCCGCATCCGGCGGCACGACGTCATCGGTCTGGCGACGAAGATCGTCAGTGTGGGCAGCGCGATCGACGCCGCGGCCGACCTGTCGACGATCGCGACCGAGGAGTCGGCGGCCTCCTCGGCCGAGCGCGACGCCGCCGAGCGGGAGCACCTCCTGCTGACCCTGGGCGCCGACCCCACGGCGAGGACCCAGCCACCGCACATCCGCTCCCAGCTCGCCTCGCTCGAGAAGGAGCAGAAGGCCCGGGCCACCCGCTTCACCCGCGACGTCCTCGACCGTGCGCTCGTCGACCTGCTCTCGGTCTACCGCGATGCGCTCGTCGTGCACGAGGCCCCCGACACCGAGCTCGTCAACGAGGACAGCAGGGCGATCGTCGACAAGGTCGCCGCCGCCCTCGGCTCGGAGCAGATCCTGCGGGCCATGGACGCGATCGGCACGGCGCGGGAGCGGATCGGCGCCAACGTGGCCCCGCTCCTCGCGCTCGAGGCGATGGCCCTCGACCTGCGCCTCCCGGTCTGACGACGGGCGGTGGGGGTGGGATCGCCCTCGGCTCGCCGTGCCGTGCAGGTGCTCGGCGGTCAGGCGGGCTCGCGGCGGGCGCGGCGCCAGGCGACGACGGACGCGACGACCGCCACCGCAGCGGGGAGTGTCCAGCCGGGGATCCCGGTGAGGTGGAAGGTGATCCAGTCCTGGGCGGCGAGCTCGGCGCCGGTCGTGTCGCCCAGCCCGAAGGTCGTCAGCATGCCGGCGGTCCCGTCGTACTCGAGGAACAGCGCCCCGATCCCGATGAACAGCAGCCCCGCGACGAGCGAGGTCGTGTGGACGCGCACCGGTCCCACCGAGATCTCCCGGCCCCGCAGCCACGACCGCCCGCCGATGCCGAGCCGGTCCCAGAGGGCGGCGAGGACGAAGAGCGGAGCCGCCATCCCGAGACCGTATGCCGCGAGCAGCGCCGCGCCGGTGAGTGGGCGGCCCGAGGTGGCCGCGATCGTGAGGATGGCCCCGAGGATCGGGCCGGAGCAGAAGCCGGCCAACCCGTAGACGGCGCCGAGCGCGACCGTCGAGGTAGGGCCCCCTCCCCGGCCGGAGGCCCAGGTCTGCAGGCGTGACGCGAACGGCATACCCAGGCCACCGGTGAGGATCTGGACGACACCGAGGGCGATGATCGTCCAGCCGGCGATCCCGACGAGCAGGCCACGGTGACCGGTGAGGAGCCGCGACGCCGCGCTCGCACCGGTGCCGAGGGGGACGAGCGTGACGAGCAGGCCCAGGTAGAACAGCGCGGTCCGGCCGAGCAGCCGGACCCGGCTCGCGAACGCATAGGCGAAGAACGAGGGCAGCAGGAGCGCGCTGCACGGGGAGAGCAGCGCGAGGGTCCCGGCGGCGAAGGCCGTGAGCAGGCTGACCTCGGTCACGGACGCCTCACCGCGCGGCGGCGGCGGCCTGGTCGATGATCTGCTCGAAGGTCGCCAGGTCCTGGGCGCCGACGACGAGCCGGCCGTTGATGACGAAGGACGGCGTCCCGGTGACGCCGATCTTCTGCCCCTCGCCGAGGTCGGCCGAGACGGCGCTCGCGGTGGCCGTCGCCGTGAACGCCGTGGCGAACGCCGAGGAGCTGAGCCCGGCGCCGGAGGCGATCTTCGCGATGACGCTCGTGTCGAGCTTGTCGAACCCCTGGGCGTGCATCGTCCGGAACAGGGCGTCGTGCACCGGCCAGAACTTGCCCTGGTCGGCGGCGGCCCGGGCCACGATCGCCGCGACCCCGGACTGGTCGGTGAGGTAGGGGAAGTCGCGCCACTCGATGCGCAGGACGCCGGAGTCGACGTACTTCGCGATGAGCTTGGGCTCGGTGTTGACCGCGAAGGAGGCGCAGTAGGGACACGAGAAGTCGGAGTACTCGACCATGACGACGGGCGCGTCGACCGTGCCGAGGGCGAGCGGGTCCCCCGCGGCGCGTCGGGCCACGTCGACCCCCTGGGCCGGGCTGGTCGTGGCGCCGGCACTGCCGTCGAGGGTGGACTCGTCGGTGCCCACCGTCCGGGTGACGGTGACCGTGGCGGCCGGGGTCGCGGTGCCCGACCCCAGGCTCGAACCCAGCCCCATGACCAGGGCGATGGCGCCGGCCGTGACGGCCACGGTGAGCGGCACGACATAGGGCTTGCGTGGCGCGGGTGGCGCCGGCACCAGCACCGAGTCCATCGGCCGGTCCTCGGCCGGGGGCGCGTCAGCCTGGTGGTGGGGCCGGTGCTCGCTCATGGTTCCTTCGGGGGGACGGGTGCGACGATGATACCCAAGGGGGTATGCCGCGTGCGGCAGCCGGGTCGGCGCCCCTCAGGTGCCTCGCTTAGGGTCTCACCATGATCGCGCGCCGTCTTGCCGTCACCGCGACTGTGACGGCCGCCGCCCTCGTGCTCGGTGGGTGCGGCGTCGTCGGCAGCGTGCGGGACCGGCTCAACCCGCCGACCCCGGCATACACCCCGCAGAGCGCCCCGTCGGGACGGGCCGACCTCGCGCCCTACTACAGCCAGCGCCTGGCCTGGTCCTCGTGCTCCGGCGGGGACTGCGCGAGCCTGAAGGTGCCGCTCGACTACGCCGACCCCTCGGGGGCGACGATCTCGATCGCGGTCTTCAAGGCCCCGGCGACCCGGCCGTCCCAGCGGATCGGCTCGCTCGTCGTCAACCCCGGCGGTCCGGGAGGCTCGGGCGTCGACTACGCCCGCGCGGCCGACTACATCGTCGCCCCCGATGTCCGGGAGCGCTTCGACATCGTCGGCTTCGACCCCCGCGGCGTCGACCGCTCCGACCCTATCCAGTGCGTCAGCCCCTCCCAGCTCGACACCTTCCTCGGCACCGATCCCACTCCGGACACCCCAGCCGAGGAGCAGGGCTTCGCCGCCCAGTCCAAGCTCTTCGCCGACGCCTGTGCGGCGAATGCCGGCCCGCTGCTCGCGCACGTCTCGACCGAGGACGCCGCCCGCGACATGGTCGTCCTGCGGGCCGCGCTCGGCGAGGACCGGCTCAACTACCTCGGCAAGTCCTACGGCACCTTCCTCGGGGCGACGTATGCCGGCCTCTTCCCGACCAAGGTCGGCCGGTTCGTCCTCGACGGGGTGCTGCCCCCCGACCTCACCGCCGACCAGATCGACCTCGGCCAGGCCCAGGGCTTCGAGCTGGCGACCCGGACCTGGGCGGCATACTGCGTCAACAAGGGGAGCTGCCCGCTCGGGAGCACGGTCGACCAGGTCATGCAGGGCCTGCGGGACTTCCTCGCGCAGGTCGACGCCACGCCGATCGCCAAGACGGGCGACAGTGCGGTGACGAAGCTGACCGAGGGCTGGGCCTCGACCGGGATCGCGGCGGCGATGTACGACCAGGGCAGCTGGCCGACCCTCGTCACCGCGATGCGCCAGGCGCTCGCCGGCGACGGCACCGGCCTGATGAACCTGGCCAACCTCTATGCCGACCGCAAGCACAACGGCGGCTACGTCGACAACCTCATGCAGGTCATCTACGCGGTCAACTGTCTCGACCGGCCCGAGTCCGGCTCGCTCGCCCAACACGAGGCGCTGGCCGCCGAGGCGGAGAAGACGGCGCCCACGTGGGGGTCGTTCCTCATGTGGAGCGCGCTGCCGTGCGGCTACTGGCCGGTCCCGGCCACGGGGAAGCCGGAGACCATCTCGGCGCAGGGGAGTGGGCCGATCGTCGTCATCGGGACCACCCGTGACCCGGCGACGCCCTATGCCTGGGCGGTCCGGCTGCGCGACCAGCTCGCCAACGCCTCGCTCATCACGTTCAACGGCGACGGCCACACGGCCTACATGAGGTCCAACTCCTGCGTCGACGACGCCGTGGACGCCTACTACATCGCGGGGACCGTCCCCAAGGACGGCCTGCACTGCTGATCTGCCGCGACCCCGAGGCGGGGCGGACACGACAGGGCCCGCGGCATACCTGGATTCGGTATGCCGCGGGCCGACGTGGTCGTACGGGTGGGCGCGCGGTGTGGCCGAGCGCTGGGCGTTGGCGAGGGCCTCAGCCCTCGCGAGGGGCTCAGCCCTCCTTGATGACCCGGGTGCCGCCGGCGAACCTGTCGTGCCAGGCCTGCCGGTTGACGGTGTCGCCGTTGATCCCGACCGCGATCATGATGACCGCGACGAGCTCGGCGACGGCGCCGACGAAGGTACCGAGGATCGGGATGATCCCGGCGATGCCGAAACCCATCCAGATGTTGCGGCGGACGGCCTGCTCCAAGGTGGGGTTCCCACCTGCCGGGCCGAGGACCCGCAGCTTCATGATCTGCTTACCGAGGGTGCGCCCGTTCGTCGACTCCATGAACGCGAAGTACCCGAGGTAGATGATCGTGGAGATGATCGCGTCGAGGACGGCCGTGAGCAGGATCGAGTTGAGGGCGGCGCCGACGATCCGGGAGATGATCCCGTAGATGACACCGATGATGATGCCGTCGATCAGGCGAGCAAGGAACCGGTCGAGCAGCTGACCGGGTTGGGGACCCATGGTGGGCTGGCCCTGGTTGCCGTAACCGTACGCAGGGGGCGGTGGCGGGGCCGGAGGCATGTCTGACATGACACCGAGGTTAGGGCCAGCGGACCCTGATGTGGGGGACTTCACGCAGCCATCTGCGCGTGGCGGTTCGGCGTCACCGGTGGCCGGGCCGTCCGCCGGGCACCCGCCGGCGTCCGGTGCGGGTGGTGGTCGGGTCCCGGGTTTTCGTCGGATGCCGCCGCGTCCGTATACTCAGTCGGCGTGCCCGAGAGGGCATCCGCCGCCTTAGCTCAGTCGGCCAGAGCGATTCACTCGTAATGAATAGGTCGTGGGTTCGATTCCCACAGGCGGCTCCATCGTGACGGTGCAGGTCAGGCCCTCGGGATCTCGATCCCGGGGGCCTTGTGCATGCGTGTGGTTGGGCTGGCGCGCACTCGTTGTGCCCCCGGCCCTCGCGGCGGCATACGAGCGTGGCCCTCAGGGACGCGGTTGTTGCCCGAGGACGCCGCACCTTCCGCGCCCTCCGGCAACAACCGCGTCGTCGCCGCGAGTCGGCATCCCGGCCGGCACCGGCCAACCCGCCGAGAAGGTCGGTGTCCCGACGACTCCCGCCGGCAACCTCGCCACCCGCGCCGGCGGCCGAAGGACCGGTGCGTAGAGTCGGGCGATGGAGTCGGGAGGGGCCAGCAGGACCGCGGTCTTCGTGTGTCAGGGGCGTGCGGTGGCCGACGGACGTCTGGCGCCGGGGCGGTTCGCCGACCCGGTGGCGGCCTCGCTCCTCGACGAGAGCGAGCTGGCTCCGGTCCGGATGGCCCGCGAAGGGACACGCCCGCAGGACGGGCGGGACCGGTTCCTCGCCGAGGCGGTCCGCGCCTGCGCTGAGGTCGTGGCCCCGCGTACCGTGGCCATCGACGAGGCCGTGGCCGACGCCTGCGCGCGCCGCCCGGAGGCCCAGGTCGTCCTGCTCGGTGCCGGCCTCGACGCCCGTCCGTGGCGGCTCGAGGTGCTTCGTGGGCGGACCGTCCTGTCCGTGGACCATCCGGCCAGCCAGGCCGACCTTCGGCGGCGGGCCGCAGGTCTCGTGGCGCCGCTCGCCGACCTCCGCTACGTCGCCACGGACCTCGCCGTGCAGCCCTTGGCGCCCGCCCTGGCCGGCGCCGGGCACGACCCCGGCCGGACGACGGTGTGGGTCTGGGAGGGGGTGATCCCCTACCTGACCCCGTCCGAGGTGGCCGCCACGCTTGATGCGGTCAGCGCCCTGTCGGGCGAGGGGAGCACCCTGGTCGCGCAGTACCAGTCCCCCTCCGGGGGCGCCCGCCTCGGTCGGCGCGTCATGGGCATGTTCGCCCGTCTCGCCGGTGTGCCGCCGATCCTTGCGGACGAGCCGTGGAAGGCGGCATACACCGCTGAGCAGTTCGGCAGCCTTCTCGCGCAACGCGGCTGGCTGCTGCGCGACGACGCAAGCCTTCTCGACCACGCGCGCCGGCTCGAGACCCCGACGCAGGCTGCGCGCTCCTTGGCCACCGGCCGGGTCGCGGTGGCCCGACGCGGCTGACGCGACCGAGCGGCACGTGCGGCCCGGTCCCAGGTCGTTCCGGCTACCGCGCGAGCGACCCGACGACCGACCGTGATTCGACGAGAGCCTGGCGACAGAGCCGTGCGGCGACCTCGACGCGCTCCCGGAGCTCGCCGGTCCGCTCCGGGGAGGCGGCGAGCAGCGTCGCGCTCTCGAGCTGCAGCCCGAGCCCGACGAGCGTCCGCGTGAGCGCGTCGGCGGCCCCCCGCGCGGATGCCGCCGAGAGCCGCGTATGCCGCGCCTCCGCGCGCGATCGCTCGGCCGCCGTGCGCTGTGCCGACAGCTCGAGGGCACGGGTCCGGGCGTCGCGTCGGGCCACGACCAGGGCGCCCGCACACCCGAGCAGGGCCGCCACGCACACGGTGCTGAGGGCGGCCCCGATCGGGTCCCGGCCCTGACGAAGGCACGCTCGACGACGGCACGCTCGACGGAGGAACCGGATCACGGTGCAGAGTCCTCGCGGTCAGCCGTAGACGAGCTGGGCGGCCGGCTGGGAGAGCCGAGCCCGGCGCCACTGCATGATGGCGACCCTGGCGAGGACCTCGCCGAAGGCCATGAGGACGAGAGCCGTCGTCCACGCCTGACCGCTCGTGACGTGGTGCTCGACGGAGAAGCGCCCGATGGCTCGGTCGCCCGACGGGGTGTTCGCCCAGACGGCGAAGGCGAACCGGAAGCCCATCCCGGCGACCCAGGTGAGGACAGCCACGGTCCCTGCGCGCGCCAGGACCGGCCCACTCCCCTCTCGCCAGACCTTCGTCGCCAGGCCGCTCCACGAGCCGAGGGCCGCGCCGAGCACGGCGAACCCGACGATGAGAGGCAGGTCGTTGCCGCCGATGGTGAAGCCGCGCAGGTAGTGCTGGCCGGCCCAGGCGATGATGAGGATCGGCAGGACGGCGTGGCGGGCGGTGAGCTCGCGGATGCTGGTCTGACGGAAGATGATCAGGATCAGGGCGATGTCGACGATGTAGTCGGTGGTGCTCATGACGGTGGTCTCCTCGGGTGGGGTGAACGACTCCCTCGAGGGTGACGGCGGTCCTGCCGTCCTCGCGTCGGCGCCCGGGTTGATCCCGTCCCGCCACGGCTCAACCCGTGGGTGGAGCCGTCCTGTCCGGGTCGATCGCTTCACCCCGGAAGATGGAGGTTCACCCCGGAACAGTTCCGGGGTGAACCTCCAGGTTCACCGTTCCGGCGGGAAAGTTGGGGCGGGGGAGGGGGCGAGGCGGATGCCGGGCGGCAGGCCGTCGGCCGTCACCGTGCCGGCGGCGTCGACCCCGATCGTCACCGTTGCTCCACCGACCCGCAGGCCGGAGACGCGCAGGCCGCCGAACGGCCCCGGGACGGCCGGTCGGACCCGGAGGACACCCTCCGGGACGTCCGCTTCGAGCCCGAGGGCGACGGTCAGCAACGCCACCCCGACGGCCGTCGACCAGGCCTGCGGCCGGCAGGACGGGGGGTAGGGCGCGGGGTGGTCGAGGACCCCGTCGTCGGCGTGCAGCTCGGGGAACCGGTACCCGAATGCCTCGGCAGCGTCGAGCAGCCGGGCAGCGACGGTACCGGCCTCGGCGGAGTGCCCCTCGCGGTGCATCCCCAGCGCGCAGATCGCGCTGTCGTGCACCCACACCGAGCCGGTGTGGTACCCCAGCGGGTTGAAGCCGCCGTTGTCGGTCGCGAGCGTGGCGATCCCGAAGCGCCCCAGCATCCTCGGGGCGAGCAGCAGGTCCGTGACGGCCCGCGCCTCGGCCGGGGTGAGCGCGCCGGTGCCGAGCGCGTGGCCCATGTTCGAGGTCAGCCCGTCGACGGGTGTCCCCCGGCCGTCGAGGGCGATCGCGGGCCAGCGCACGTGCTCGTCGCCGACCCAGTAGTGCTCGCGGATCCGTTGCGCGACAACCGAACCGTATGCCGCTGCCTCGTCCGCCAGCGTCCGGTCCCCCGTGTCCCCGAGTGCCCGCAGGAGGGCAGCCGCGGCGTGGCCGGCCTCGACGGCATACGCCTGGGCCTCGAGCAGGGCGATGGGTGCGTCGGCGACCCGACCGTCCCTGAAGCGGACCGAGTCCGTCGAGTCCTTCCAGCCCTGGTTGGCCAGCCCGCGGCCGCTCTCGTCGACGTAGCGCAGCAGCCCGTCACCGGACCGGGCCGACGTCTCCCGCAGCCACGCCAGGGCGGCCCGCAGCGAGGGGAGCAGGGCCAGCACCTCGGGCTCGGGCAGTCCCCAGCGCCAGGCGTCGTGGAGCAGGCAGACCCACAGGGCGGTGGCGTCGACCGTGCCGAAGTAGACCGGCGGGAGGCCGTCGGCCGACGTCGGGGCGACCCGCCGGATCTCGTGGGGGATCTTCCCGGGCTCCTCGCCGCTCACCGGGTCGGTCCGCCGGCCCTGTCGCCGGGCCAGCGCGCGCAGCGTCCCACCCGCGACCTCGGTCCCCAGCGGCAGCGCCATCCGGGCGGTCCACAGCGAGTCGCGGCCGAAGAGGGTGAGGTACCACGGGGTGCCTGCCGCCGCCAGCACGTCGCGCGGGTCGAGGGGGTCGGCGATGAGCAGGTGCTGCAGGTCGGCGATGCTCCGCTCGACCGCCCGCCCCAGCCGCGGGTCGTCGGCCTCGACGCGGACCCGGTCGGTCCAGTCGACCGCCCCCGACCCGGGCTCGGCGTCGAAGAGCGTCGCGCTCGTCCGGGTGACGACCAGGGTGAGGGTGACGACGGCGGAGCCGCCCGGCTCGACCGACAGCGGCAGCCGCGCCAGCCCGGCTCGGCCCGGCTCCACGGACCAGGTCGCAGGCTCGGGCGAGACGGCGAGCTCGACCGTATGCCGCGGCGTCCGCCACGCGACTCGGCCGGCCTCCACGGCGACCGCGGCGATCCGGCGGCCGTGGGCCCGACCTGCCTTGATGTCGGAGAGCTCGGCACCGTCGCCGCCGACCTCGACCCACAGCTCGCTCTCGACGAGCTGGTCCGCCCGGGAGGTGATCGTCACGGTTTCGGTCAGCCGGCCCGGCGTGAGCTCGCGCCGGCGGTGGACCTCGACGGTGGGGTCGGGGCCGGGGTTGCCGAGATGGCGCGCCGACCCGAGGAACTCGCTCACCGCGCCGACGCTCGCCTGGGCCAGCGGGATGGTCTCCTCCTGGCCGACCCGGACCCGCAGCACCGACAGGACGCGGGCGTCGTCGACGAGCCAGCCCTCGGCCCCCGAGCCGGAGATCTGCCCCGACCGGGCACTGAGCGCCGTGGCGTTCCCGTCGACACAGATCTCCAGCTCGTGCAGCCACGGCTGGCGATGTGCCGGGGTGGTCATGGCCATCGGCGCTCCTTCGTCGGTCCGGCGCGATGGTGCCCCAGGGGTTGACAACGCGGGTGCAGCGGCAGGACGCTGGGGCCCTCACCGATATGAACGTTCAAATCATGACACATCGCGGATATGAACGTTCCACTAGCGAGGCAGGACGTCAAGGATGACCACGACAGAGCGCCGGCCCTCGGCCCGTCGGGCCACGATCGTCGATGTCGCGCGGGCTGCGGCCGTCTCACGGCAGACCGTCAGCAACGTCATCAACCAGCCCGAGAAGGTCGCTCCCGAGACCCTCGACCGGGTCACCCGCGAGATCCTCCGGCTCGGCTACCGGCCCAGCCGGGCCGCCCGGACCCTCAAGCAGGAGCGCGCCGGGGCGTGGGGCTTCGAGGTCAACACCCTCGGCGCCGGGCGGCTCGGCACGATCCTCGACGGCTTCGTCGTCGAGATGACCGTCCATGCCCGGCTCCACGACGCCTACGTCGTGCCCTTCGCCGCCGAGGACCACGGGTCACCGATCCCGGCCTACGAGGACATCGTCGCGAGCCGGATCGCCGACGGTTTCGTCCTCGCCGACACCCGGCACGAGGACCCCCGGCCGGCGTGGCTGAGCGAGCGCGGCATTCCCTTCGCGGCCTTCGGCCGGATCTGGGACGAGCCGACGTCGACGAACTGGGTCGACGTCGACGGAGCCACCGGTGTCGCCGAGGCGGTGCGGCACCTCGCGAGCGAGGGGTACGAGCGGATCGGCTACCTCGGCTGGCCCGAGGGCTCACCGGTGGGTGACGACCGGCGTTCCGGCTGGGCGGCGGCGACCGCCGCGCTCGGTCTGGCGGACGACTCCCTGCAGGCCCGCAGCGTCCAGGAGCTCGACCAGGCCGCCCTCGCGGCCGGCCCGCTCCTCGACGCCGTGGGCCGAGGTGGCGCCGTCGTCTGCGCCTCGGACGCCCTCGCCGTGGGCGTGTGGCGCGCGATGGTCGAGCGCGGGCTGCGGCCCGGCCTCGACATCGGTCTCGTCGGGTTCGACGACACCGACCTCGCGACCGCGATCGGCCTGTCGAGCGTGCGCCAGCCGCTTGCCGAGGTCGCCGAACACATCCTCGCGATGCTCGCCGACGGCGCCGACCGGGAGGCGGGCGTCCTGCTCGCGCCCTCGCTCGTCCGCCGGGCCAGCTCGTCTCGCAGGGGAGCCGAGCAGCACCCCTAGCACGACCACCCCGGCCCGTCCGCCGAGGTGTCACCGCGCGGGCTCGTCCCACTCGACCACGATGGAGAACACACGATGAAGACACGATCCGTGCGCGGCACGGTCGCGGTGTCCCTCGCCGCGGCCGGCGCGCTGGCGCTGAGCGCGTGTGGCGGAGGGTTCAGCTCCGGCAGCACCACCCAGCAGACGACGGGGTCGGCGAAGCTGACCGTCATGATCGGCAGCTCCGGCGACGCCGAGACGAATGCCGTCAAGGCCGCCACCGCCGCCTGGGCCAAGAAGACCGGCAACTCCGTCGAGGTCATCGCCGCCTCCGACCTCGGGCAGCAGCTCGGCCAGGCCTTCGCCGGGAGCAGCCCGCCCGACGTCTTCTACACCGACGCCTCGAAGGTCGGCACCTACGCCAAGGCCGGAGACCTCTACGCGTACGGCGACCAGGTCAAGAGCGCGAACTTCCTTCCCGCCCTCGTCAACGCCTTCACCTACCAGGGGAAGTTCTACTGCGCCCCCAAGGACTACTCGACTCTCGCCCTCGAGATCAACACCGACATGTGGAGCGCCGCGGGCCTCACCGACGCCGACATCCCGACGACGTGGGACCAGCTCGAGTCGGTCGCCAAGAAGCTGACCAAGGGCAAGGTCACCGGCCTGGTCATCGGCAACGACATCAACCGCAGCGGTGCCTTCATGAAGCAGGCCGGCGGCTGGATCGTGTCCCAGGACGGCACCACGATGACGGCGACGGACCCGGGCAACCTGCAGGGGCTGCAGGAGGTCCAGAAGCTCATGAAGGAGAACGTCCTGAAGTTCAACACCGACACGAGCCCGGCGACGGGCTGGGGCGGTGAGGCCTTCGGCAAGGGCCTGGCGGCGATGACGATCGAGGGCAACTGGATCGCCGGCGGGATGAAGGACTACCCCAACATCCACTACAAGGTCGTCGAGCTCCCGGCGGGCCCGGCCGGCAAGGGCACCCTGCTCTTCAGCAACTGCTGGGGCATCGCCGCGAAGTCGAGCCACCAGTCGCAGGCCGTCGACCTCGTGAAGTCCCTCATCTCGACGAGCCAGCAGATGACCTTCGCCGACGCCTTCGGCGTCATGCCGTCGACCCAGGAGGGGGCGGCGCAGTTCGCCCAGAAGTACCCGGACCAGGCGGCCTTCGCCAAGGGCGGCGACTACGCCCAGCCGCCGGTGAACCTGCCGGGCTTCGACGACGTGATGTCGCAGTTCAACTCCCAGCTCGCAACCCTGTCCAAGGGCGGCGACCCGGCGAAGATGCTGGCCGACCTGCAGAAGAACGGCACCGCCGCACTCCAGGGCAGCTGAGTCACCCCCCGAGACCCGCGCCCGGCCGGGACCGTCCACCCGGCCGGGCGCGACCTCGGGGAACGAGGCACGACAAGGAGGCTCCGATGACGACATCGAGCGAGATCGCTGTGCTCGAGGGCTCCGAGACCGCCCGGCCCGGCCGCGGCGGCCGGGGACGACGACGCTCCCACCTGCGCGGCCACGAGGCCGCGGCGGGGTGGCTCTTCACCGCGCCGATGATCGTCATCCTCGGCCTCTTCCTCGCCCTGCCCATCGTCATGGCCCTGTGGGTCAGCCTGACCAACTGGCAGGGCAACGGGAACCCGTTCCACCTGGGCGGAGACCTGCAGTTCGTCGGCCTGCGGAACTACACCGACCTCGTCGCCCGCGACGGGCTGACCCGGACGACGTTCATGACGTCGATCGGCAACACGTTCTACTACGTCCTGCTCGTGGTCCCCCTCCAGACCGTGCTGTCCCTCGGCCTGGCCCTGCTCGTCAACAACGCGCGGCTGCGGGGCAAGGGCTTCTTCCGGACGGCCTTCTACTTCCCGTCGGTGACGAGCTCGATCGCGATCGCGACCGTCTTCGTGTTCCTGTTCTCCAACAGCGGCTCCGTCAACGCCGCCCTCAAGCTCGTCGGCATCTCCGGCCCCGAGTGGTTCAACGACAGCCGCGGGCTGCTGCACCTGCTGCTCGGCGCGGTCGGCGTCGACAACCCGGCGTGGGCGCAGCACGCGGTCCTCGGGCGGTCGCTGTGGGACTGGCTGTCGGGGCCGAGCGTCGCGATGTGCGTCATCATCATCCTCGTCGTCTGGACGACCTCGGGGACCTTCATGCTCATGTTCCTCGCGGCCCTGCAGGACGTCCCGCCCGAGGTCGAGGAGGCGGCGGCCCTCGACGGCGCGACCTCGTGGACCAAGCTCCGCTACGTCACGATCCCGATGATCCGCCCGGTCCTCGTCCTCGTCGTCACCCTCGGCCTGATCGGGACCTGGCAGGTGTTCGACCAGATCTACGTCATGGGCAAGGGGGCTCCGGCCAACACGACGCTCACCCCGGCATTCCTCGCCTATCGGCAGGCCTTCGGCAACTACAAGTACGGCTCGGGTGCGGCCATGGCCTTCGTCGTGTTCCTCATCATCGTCGTCTTCACCTGGTTCCAGCGCCGGGTCCTGACCGAGCGCGACGAGCGACGTCGCCTGTTCCTCAGGAGGAGGGCCCAGCGATGAACCGGATCAGCCTGCCCAAGAAGGTCCTCCTGTATGCCGTGCTCGTCGTCTTCACGGTCCTGTTCCTCTACCCGTTCCTCATCCAGATCGCCACGTCGTTCAAGAGCGACGCCGAGGCCGTCGCCCATCCCCTCTCCCTTGTGCCCCACCCCGTCGACCTCGCCACCTGGAAGCGGATCTTCGGGCTGACACCGGACTCCGCGGTGCCGGTGATGCGCTGGCTGACCAACTCGGTCGTCATCACCCTCGTCGTCACCGCCGGGCGCGTCTTCCTCGACTCGCTCGCCGGCTATGCGCTGTCGCGGCTGCGGTTCCGCGGCCGGGGCTTCCTCTTCGGGTCGGTCCTCGCCGTGATGAGCGTGCCCGGGGTGGCGCTCCTCGTGCCGAAGTTCCTCATGGTCAACTACCTCGGGATCTACGACACCTACACGGCGATGATCCTCCCGCTCGTCGTCGACGCCGCGGGCGTGTTCATCATGAAGCAGTTCTTCGACTCGGTCCCCATCTCGGTCGAGGAGGCCGCGCGGCTCGACGGCGCGAGCATCTTCCGGACCTTCTGGTCGGTCGTCCTGCCGATGGCCCGCCCGGCCCTCATCACCTTGACGATCCTGTCCTTCCAAGGCTCGTGGAACGAGTTCTCGCACTTCCTCGTGGTCACCCAGGGCACGCCCCAGCACATGACCCTCGTGACCGGCGTGGCGTCGCTCGCCAGCGGCCAGCTCGGGGCCGGCACGCAGTACCCCCTCAAGCTCGGCGCCGCCCTGCTCACGACGATCCCGGTTGCGCTCGTCTTCTTCGCCCTGCAGCGCTACTTCATCCGTGGCGCCAACGAGGGCGGGGTCAAGGGCTAGGGCCGCCGGGCTAGAGCTCGCCGAGACCGAGGGCGCGAGCGGCGAAGCGCTGCAGGCGATCCCGGACGACCTCGACGGCCTCGCCGTGCTGGACCTGGATCGCCGCCGAGCTGACGATCCCGCCGACGAGCTCGGCGACCCCGGTGGCGTCCTCGACGCCGACCTCGGCCAGCGCGGTTACGAGCGGCTCGGCCAGGGCCTCGTGCAGGCCGTGGAGGCGCGCGGCCGTCTCTGCCGGGAGGGCTTCGGCGTGGTAGGTACCCTGGGGGAAGTGGCCCGCCACCGCCGCGGCCAGGGTCGCGTCGAGGTATGCCGTGACCCGTGCGGCGGGGGAGTGCGCGGTCGCCATCTCGGCCTCGATGTCGGCGATCGTCCGGCGGAAGACCTCCTCCACGGCGGCACCGACGAGGGCGCCGGTCGAGCCGTAGTACTGGTACACGCTGCTGCGCGCGAGCCCCGTCCGAGCGGCGACGGCGGCCGGGGTGACCGCTGTGCTGCCGTCCGCCCCGAGGAGGTCGGCGGCGGCGGCCACGATGTCGGCGCGTCGGCGGGCGTGGTGCTCGGCGACCGTCGGCGCGTCGATCTTCGGCATGCCTGCCATTCTGGCCCATGTTGCTGTGCCGACGTCGGTGTCGATAACATGCCGACATGTCTGTCGATAAAAGTTCGGGGCCCGGCCCCGGTCGGGATGCCGTCCCAGGTGCGCCGGCCGAGTCGTCGGCGCCCCTCCGGATGAGCACGATCGACCGGCGCGGCTGGGTCGCCCTCCTGGCGATCGGGTTCGGTGTCTCGGTCGTCATCATGGACGCCACGATCGTCAACGTCGCGCTCCCGGTCGTCCTCCACGACCTCCACCTCACGGCCTCCGACGCCCAGTGGATCAACGCCTCGTACTCGCTGGTCTTCGCCGCACTCCTGCTCACCGTCGGGCGGATCGGCGACCTGCGGGGCCGGCGCAAGGTCTTCGGCGCCGGCCTGGTCCTCTTCATGGCCGCCTCCGTCGTCGCCGGCCTGAGCCAGAACGCCGGCACCCTCGTCGGCGCCAGGTTCGTCCAGGGCCTCGGTGCCGCCATGGTCGTCCCCAGCACCCTGTCGACCCTCAACGCGATGTTCACCGGGCGGGCCCGGGGCATCGCCTTCGCCGTCTGGGGCTCGGCCATCGGGGGCATGGCGGCCATCGGTCCGGTCGTCGGGGGGTGGCTCGCCACCGACGCCTCGTGGCGGTGGGCCTTCTGGCTCAACATCCCCGTCGGGCTCGTCGTCCTCCTCGGTGTCGTCCGTGCCGTTCCCGAGACCCGCGACCTCTCGGCCGTCCCGGGCCGCGACCCCGTCGGGGTCGCCCTGTCGGCACTCGGGATGGGCGGCATCGTGTTCGCGCTCATCGAGGCCGAGTGGTTCGGCTGGGGGCGCCAGGGCTCCGGCGCCCTGTCGCCGGTGCCGTTCGCCCTCGTCGGGGGGGTCCTGCTCGTCGTCGCGTTCGTCGTCCTCGAGCTGCGTCGCGCGCGGGCCGGTCGCTACGTGCTCATCGACCTCGGGCTGTTCCGCCTCGTCACGTTCCGCGCCGGCGTCAGCGCCGCGCTCATCGTCGCCTTCGGGGAGTTCGGGCTGCTCTTCACCCTGCCGCTGCTCCTCCAGGGCACGCTCGGCTACAGCGCGCTGGGGACCGGCGGCATCATCGTCGCGCTGGCCCTCGGGACCTTCTTCGTGTCGGGCATGCTGCCCCAGCTGTCCACCCGGATGAGCCAGCGCAGCATCGTCCAGACGGGGCTGCTCCTCGAGGCGCTCGGCGTCGGCGGGATCGCGCTGGCCCTCTCGCTGACGATCCACACGTGGGTCATCGCCGCGCTGCTCTTCGTCTACGGCGCCGGCGTGGGTATGGCAACCGCCCAGCTGACCTCGCTGCTCCTGGTCGACGTGCCGCCGGACGAGAGCGGACAGGCCTCCGGGCTGCAGAGCTCGATCCGCCAGCTCGGCTCGGCGCTCGGCGTGGCCGCGCTCGGAGGTCTCCTCGTGTCGCAGCTCGCGAGCGCGACGCGGACCAACCTCGCCGCTCTGCACCTGCCCTCGGCCACCGTCGAGGGGATCGTCTCGGGTGTCAAGGACAGCGCGGGGATCGCCATCGCCGGCCTCCAGGCGCAGCCCGGCGGCCAGGCCGTCGCCCGGGCGGCGTCGGAGGCCATGATCCATGCCAGCCGGATGGCGACCGGGGCCGCATCCGTTGCCCTGCTCGTCGGCCTCGCGGCGACCTTCGCCCTGCCCAAGCGGCCGGCATCCGGCCCGGGCCACGAGGTCGAGGGGGCGGACGCGCCGGCCTCCACCGCCGCCCACTGAGGCGGCCCGTCGGCGCGGGCTCGCCGGTCCTGGACAGGGGTCAGCGGTCGGCGAGCACCGTGTCGACGAGGTGGGCGGCGATCGGCATGGCCGAGGTCGCGGCCGGAGAGGGTGCGTTGAGGACGTGCACGCTCGCCGCAGTCCTCGCCAACAGGAAGTCCTCGACGAGGGTCCCGTCGCGCCGGACCGCCTGGGCCCGGATGCCGGCCGGCTCCGGCAGCAGGTCCGCCGTCGTCAGCTCGGGGCAGTAGCGGCGCACCAGGGCCAGGTAGCCCCGGCGGTTCAGGGAGTTCCACTGCTCGGTGACGCCGGTGCGCAGCTGGGTGCGGGCCACCCGCCAGAAGCCGGGGAACCGGACGAGGTCGCCGACGTCGCGCAGGTCGACGGACCCCTTCCGGTACCCCTCGCGCGCCAGGCCGAGGACGGCATTCGGGCCGACGGTCACCGCGCCGGCCATCGTCCGGGTCAGATGCACCCCGAGGAAGGGCAGGTCGGGGTCGGGCACGGGGTAGATCAGGGCCGAGACGAGGCGCGAGTGCCGCGGCGCGAGGCGGTAGTACTCCCCCCGGAACGGCACGATGGCGACGTCCTCGGCGCCGGGAACGCCGGCGAGGCGGGCCAGCCGGTCGGCCTGGAGGCCGGCGCACGCGACCAGCCGCCGGGTGCGGAGCCGGTCGCCCGACGCCTCGCCGATGGCCGTGTCGAGCACGACCTGATCCGGCGACTCGGCCACCCCCACGACCTGGGTCCCCGTGAGCACCGTGCCACCACGGTCGGCGATCTCCTCGGCCATCGCCCTGCTGACGGCCCGGTAGTCGACGATGCCGGTCGCCGCCACGTGGACCGCGCCGAGGCCGACGATGTGCGGCTCCCGTCGGCGCAGCTCGGCCGCGTCGATGCGCTCGACGTCGAGGCCACCGCCGAGCGCCCGTTCGTAGAGGGCGGCCAGCCGGGTCATCTCGAGGGGCGTCGTGGCGACGATGAGCTTGCCCGTCGTCAGGTAGGGGACCGCGTGCTCCTCGCAGAAGCGCTTCGTCCAGCGGGACCCCTCGGCGCAGAGCCGGGCCTTGAGGCTGCCGGGTGCGTAGTAGACCCCGGCGTGGATGACCCCGCTGTTGTGGCCGCTCTGGTGGGCGGCCAGCTCCTGCTCCTTCTCGACGACGACGACGTCGGACCCCGGTCTCCGGCGCAGGACGGTGAGCGCCGTGGCGAGGCCGACGATGCCGCCACCGACGACGACGACGTCGTGGGCTGCGGGCATGCCTCCAGCCTGTCACCTTCGCCACCGGAGGGGGTCGGGGGGGTGAGGATGGGGTGTGGCCCGCCTCTTCGTCTTCGACCATCTCTGGCGGGTGCCCGCCGATCCGGAGGTGGCGTATGCCGCGCTCGCGGACGTCGAGGGCTACCCCCGCTGGTGGCCCGAGATCAAGGTGGTGCGGCGCATCGACGAGGACTGTGGCGAGGCCGAGGTGCGCAGCGTGCTGCCCTACACACTGTGCCTCGTCCTGACCCGGGCGCTCGAGGACCCCTCGCAGCGTCGGTTGCGGGTCGCCATCGAGGGCGACCTGGCCGGCTGGGCGGCCTTCGAGCTGGCCCCCGACGCGGCGGCGGGGACCCTGGCCCGCTACCGGCAGGAGGTCAGGGTGACGGCCCGCTACCTCAGCCACGCCTCTCCGCTGGCGGAACCGTTGCTGAGGTTCAACCACGGCTGGATGATGCGCTCCGGAGAACGCGGGCTCGCGGCATACCTGCGCCGTTCTGCCGGGCCCTGACCCGGCATTGTCACGCCGCCGCCGGAAATGACGCCGGCGGCCTTGCCCGAGTGGGCGGACGGGCCGACCGACGGCCCCGTCCCGGGCGGGGACGGGGCACCCGAACCGGCCGTTGTCGCAGGTCAGGCACCGAAAACGGCGATTTCGTTATCGAATCGTGACCTCGGCGCGGCCCGATCACGCAATCGCGGGACCACCTGCGAAAAAACATATGTGTCATTCGGTGAATCACACCGATGGAATTTCTCGATCACCCTGGTGAACCTGTGAACAAAGGGGCTGAAGTGAATTGTCGGGAAAAGTGAGTCCTACGCTTTTTGCCGTCACCACCCGACCCCCTGCGAGAGGTGCCCCTCGTGCCCGACGCCCTGCCTGCGCCCGTCCCCCCGACGCGGCGGCTCCGTGCCGCCCGATGGGGCCGGGTCCTCGCGGCGACCGGCCTCGCCGTGGCCACCGTCGCCGTGGGGACGACCTCCTCCGTCGCCAAGCAGCCCTACCCGACCAAGCAGCAGGTGACGGCGGCCAAGCAGGCCGCCGCCCAGGCCGCGAACACGGTCGCCGGTCTCCAGGCGCAGTACAACGCCGCCTCGGCGCGCCTGGCGTCGATCCAGGACGCGGTCGACACCGCCGCCGAGGTCTACAACGAGGCACAGCTGCGGCTCCAGGCCGCCACCCAGGCGGCGGCCGACGCCCAGGCGCAGGCCCAGGCCGCCCAGAAGCAGTCCGACGCCGCGTCCCTGACCGTCCGCCGGCTCGCCGCCCTCATGTACCAGAGCGACGGGTCGCTCACCGGCCTCGAGGCCTACCTCAGCAGCACCGGCCCCCAGGACCTCGCCGACCGGGCCATCGGCATGGCCGCCGTGAGCGATGCCCGGACCGCGGCGCTCGACGAGGCCGCCCAGGCCGCCAACCTGGCCAGCGCCGCGCGGGCGCAGGCCCAACGGGCGCAGGCCCAGCAGGCCGAGGCGGCCAAGGCCGCCGAGGCGGCGAAGGCCGCCATCCAGGCCAAGGCCGACCAGGCGGCCCAGGCGGCCCAGGCGGTGGCCGCGGAGCAGGCGACCATGGTCGCCAAGATGGCCAAGCTGCAGAAGATCTCGGTGAGCATGGAGCAGGCCCGGCAGGCCGGTCTACGTCAGGCGGCGGCCGAGCGGGCCGCGGCCGAGGCGAGGGCCCGCGCCGAGGCGGCCCGGCGGGCCGAGGAGGCCCGCAGGCAGCAGCAGGGGTCCGGGTCCGGCGGGTCCAGCCCCTCCCCCGGCGGTGGCTCCGGCGGCGGCTCGTCCGACCCCTCCCCGCACGGCGGTGTCGGCGCCGTCCTCGCCTACGCCCGCGACCAGCTCGGCAAGTGGTACCAGTGGGGCGGGGCGGGACCCAACACCTTCGACTGCTCCGGGCTGACGATGATGGCCTGGCGGCAGGCCGGGGTCTACTTCCCGCACGGCTCGCAGGCCCAGTGGGCGATGACCCGCCGCGTGGCGATCGCCGACCTCATCCCGGGAGACCTCGTCTTCTACGGAGCCTCCGGCCCCACCAACCATCACGTCGGCATCTACGTCGGCGGCGGCATGATGATCGAGGCGCCCCACACGGGTGCCCAGGTCCGCTACTCCTCGATCTACCGGTCCGACCTGCTGCCCTACGGCGGCCGCCCCTGACCCCCTCGACGCACCACCCTGCAGGACCGCACCACCTCTGTAGTACCCCCCCTCAGCAGTCGGGCCCGATGCCACACGGCACCGGGCCCGACTCGCGTGCGCGGTCGGCGCGAGAGGTCAGTCGCTCAGCGGGTTCTCCCTCGTCGCGAGCTCGGCGAGCGCGCGGGCGGTGGCCTCGAGGCGCTCCTCCTCGGTCGGGCTGACGGGGGCGTGGTCGCCGGGCTCGGAGGGCATCCGCCACCGAGCGGTGCTCATCCCGGCGTCCTTGGCGCGCTGGATCGCCTCGAGCACGACCCGCTCGGCCTCATCGCGGCTGCCCCAGTGGGCGCCCTCGACGGACTTGCCCGGCTCGAGGTCCTTATAGGTCTCGAAGAAGTGCTGGATCTCGAGCCGGTCGAACTCGCTCACGTGCTCGAGCTCGAGGATGTGGGCCTTGCGTGGGTCGCCCGCGGGGATGCACAGGATCTTGTCGTCACCGCCGGCCTCGTCGCGCATGTGGAAGAAGCCGATCGGCCGGGCCCGGACGAGGCAGCCCGGGAAGGTCGGCTCGTCGAGGAGCACCAGGGCGTCGAGCGGGTCGCCGTCCTCGCCCAGGGTGTCCTCGATGTAGCCGTAGTCCGAGGGGTAGGCCATCGAGGTGAAGAGCATCCGGTCGAGCCGGATCCGCCCCGACTCGTGGTCGACCTCGTACTTGTTGCGGTGGCCCTTCGGGATCTCGATGGTGACGTCGAACTCCACGGCGCTTCTCCTGACGTGCGGGCGGGTGACCTAGGCTCGGGGCCAGTCTTGCGCATCCGGCACCGGCGAGGAGGAGCCATCCCGTGCGACGCGCCCTCGTCGTCCTGGCGGCGCTCCTCGTGCTCGTCCTGGGCTATGCGACCGCCGACGTCTACGACCTCGTCCCCGGCATCCTCACCCGGGCCCCCGCCCCCACCCCGACGGCCGCGTCCAGCGCCTCGGGAACGGCCTCGACCGGCAGCACGCCGACCCCGACTCCGTCGGCGGACGCGCCCCTGGCGGCCCTCGACGCCGACGCCCCGGAGCCGACGACCGCGGGCCTGACCGCCGCTCTCGCCCCCCTCGTCTCGGCGCCGGCGCTGGGGCCGTCGGTCGGCGTCGTCGTGCGTGACGGGCTCACCGGTCGGCTGCTCTACTCGCGCAGCGCGACGACGCCGCGCACACCCGCCTCGACGGTCAAGCTGCTCAGCGCGGCCGCGGTGTGGACGCGGCTGTCGCCGACGGCGACCATGGCGACCCGGGTGGTCCAGGGGACCTCACCGACCTCGATCGTTCTCGTGGCCGGCGGTGACACCCTCCTCGCCCGGGGCACCGGAAGTCCCGACGCCGTGGCCGGGCGGGCCGGGCTCGGCGACCTCGCGAGCCAGGTGGCGGGACGGCTGCGCGCCGCCGGGACGACGTCGGTCTCGCTCAGTCTCGACCTCGGCTACGCGCCGGGGCCGCGCTACCCGCCGAGCTGGCGCGCCTCCGACGTGACCGCCGGCTACACGCAGGGCGTGTCGATGATCGGCCTGGCCGAGGACCGGCCCGAGCCCGGCAAGCCCTCGCCCCGGCGGCCCGAGGTCGAGGTCGCCACCGCCTTCCTGGCCGACCTCGCCGCCCAGGGGGTCACCGCGCGGCTGGCGACGACCTCCCCGTATGCCGCGCACGCGGGCGTGGGCGCGATGGAGCTCGGCTCGGTGTCGTCGGCGCCCTACGCCGACGTCCTGGCCCTCACCCTCGCCACGAGCGACAACGCCCTCATGGAGAACCTCGCCCGGCAGGCCGCCGCCGCGGCCGGCCGGCCGGCGACCGAGGCGGGCGTCACGGCGTTCGTCCGCGCGGCGCTGACCGGCCTGGGGGTGGACCTGCGGGGCGTCGTCCTCGCGGACGCCTGCGGCCTGGGCGTCGGCACGACCGTGACGGCCGCCGCGCTCGGCCAGGTCCTCGCCCTCGGCGCCTCCGGGACGGACCCGGCCCTGCGGGGCACCCTCGCCGCCCTCCCGGTCGCCGGGCTCAGCGGGACCCTGGAGGACCGCTTCGAGGGGACCCGGACCCGGGCCGTGGCCGGCATACCCCGGGCCAAGACGGGAACCCTCACCGGCACCTCCTCCCTGGCCGGGACGACGGTCGACGCGGACGGCAGGCTGCTCCTCTTCGTGGTCCTCGCCGACCGGGTCCCCGCGTCGGGAACGGACGCCGCCCGCGACGCGTTGGACCGACTCGTGGCCGGGCTGACCGGATGCGGATGCCGATGAGGAAGGCTGGGGACCACGAGCCGGGCACCTCGACGAGGGCGCCGGGACCGAGCCGAGGAGCCATCGTGAGCCAGTACGTCGACTGGGAGTTCGCCAAGACCACCGGGCGGACGCTCGTCGCGGCGGGCCCGACGATCTCGGCCCAGCAGGCCGCCGACGAGGTCGGCGCGATCCGCGCGGCCGCCGGCGCGGCCCGGGGACCGGTCGCCGAGACGGCACGGATGCAGACGCCGGGTGACGCGCCCGCTGCCGTCGTCATCGACCGCAGCAGGTGGATCGCCCTCAACGCTGACTCGATGAGCGCCCTGCTCGACCCGGTCTTCGCCGACGTCATGGCCGCCAAGGGGGTCACGGTGAACCCGGCGATGGCGGCGATCGGCGGCAAGGTGACCGGCGCCGAGGCGGGCGGGCTCCTGGCGTTCATGGCCTCCAAGGTCCTCGGCCAGTACGACCTCGCGCCCGGCGGGACGCCGAGCCTCATGCTCGTCGCGCCCAACATCGTCCAGGCGCAGCGCGAGCTCGACGTCGACGCGGCCGACTTCCGGGCGTGGGTGTGCATGCACGAGGAGACCCATCGGGTCCAGTTCACCGCCGTTCCCTGGCTGCGCGACCACCTCGTCGCCGAGGCCCGCTCCCTCGCCCTGTCGATGACCCCCGACACCGACAAGCTCGGCGACCTCGTGGCGCGGGTCCGCGAGAAGCTGCCGGAGGCGCTCTCGGCCGGCAGCGGCGGGATCACCGACCTCGTGACGACGCCGGAGCAGCGCGAGCGGCTCGCGGCGCTCACCGCGGTCATGTCCCTCCTCGAGGGCCACGCCGACGTCGTCATGGACGAGGTGGGCCCGTCCGTCATCCCGACCGTCGCGCACATCCGGGAGAGGTTCACCGAGCGCCGCAAGGGTGCCGGCGCGCTCGACCGGCTGCTGCGCCGGCTGCTCGGCCTCGAGGCGAAGATGCGGCAGTACCACGACGGGGCGGCCTTCGTCCGGGGCGTGATCGGCGCCGTGGGCGTGGACGGGTTCAACGCCGTGTGGACCTCGCCGCAGACCCTGCCGCTGGCCGCCGAGATCCCCGACCCGGCCGCCTGGGTGCGCCGCGTCCACGGCTGACCTCCCACCCGGCCGGGCGGCGCCGGCCACGGGGCGGGCGGACCGGACCCTGCGAGACTGGACCCGTGCCCGGCCCCGACCCCGCGACCGCCGCGATCAGACGTGCCGTCCGTGACGTGCTCGCCCCGCTGACACCGGGGTCGAGCGTCCTCGTCGCATGCAGCGGCGGCGCCGACTCCCTGGCGCTCGCGTCGGCCGTCGCGTTCGAGGCGCCGAAGCTGGCCCTGCGGGCCGGTGCCGTCGTCGTCGACCACGGTCTCCAGGCGGGCTCGGCCGACGTGGCCGCGGCGGTCGCGGCCGCGCTGGCTGCCCTCGGCCTGCAGCCGGTCGAGGTCGCCACCGTCGTCGTGACCGAGGCCGGAGAGGGGCTCGAGGCGGCCGCGCGCGAGGCACGGTATGCCGCCCTCGAGGCCGCCGCGGCGCGCCGGTCCGCGGCCCTGGTCCTCCTCGGTCACACCCTCGACGACCAGGCCGAGCAGGTCCTGCTCGGCCTGGCCCGGGGCTCGGGGGCGCGCTCGCTCTCTGGTATGCCGCCCACCCGTGGCCGGCTCGTCCGCCCCCTGCTCGGGGTGACCCGGTCACAGACGCGGGAGTCGGTGCGGGCGCAGGGGCTGTCGTGGTGGGAGGACCCCATGAACGCCGACCCGGTCCATCTGCGGGTGCGGGCCCGGCGCGCGCTCGCCGACCTCGAGGCCGACCTCGGCCCCGGGGTCGTCGCGGCCCTGGCCCGCACGGCCGCCCAGCTGCGCGACGACGCAGACCTCCTCGAGTCGCTCGCCGAGGAGGCGGTCCCGTCGGTGCTGTCCTCGGCGCCGGACGCGACGGCGGGGTGGGTGGCCGTGCGGCCCCTGCTGTCGCTGCCCCGGGCGCTCCGGACCCGGATCTGGCGCCGTCTCCTCGTCGAGGCGGGGGCGCCGGCGGGGCAGCTGAGCGCGCGGCATACCGAGGCGTGCGACGCCCTGGTCACCGCCTGGCACGGCCAGGGCCCGGTCCACGTCCCGGGTGGCCTGCGGGTCTCGCGGACCGGCTCCCACGTCACCATCGGCCCCGCACCTGCAGTTGAATGGGACCCCTCAGGAACCGAACGGGCGGCCACACCGAGCCGGCCCGTCGTGACGACCGGCACCGCCGAGAGCCAGGAGTGAGCCAGTGGATTCCGAGACGATGGGGGCCGACCTCACCACCGTGCTCATCTCCGAGGGGGAGATCCGCGCCCGGCTCGACGAGCTGGCCGCGCAGATCGCCGCCGAGTACGAGGGCAAGGACCTCCTCCTCGTCGGCGTCCTCAAGGGGGCGGTCATGGTCATGGCCGACCTGATGAGGGCGCTGCCGGTCAGCGTCCCGGTCGACTGGATGGCCGTCTCGTCCTACGGCTCGGGCACGAAGTCCAGCGGCGTCGTACGGATCCTCAAGGACCTCGACACCGACATCACCGGCCGGCACATCCTCATCGTCGAGGACATCGTGGACTCCGGCCTGACCCTCAGCTGGATCAAGGCCAACCTCGAGTCGCGCAGCCCGGCGTCGGTCGAGATCTGCACCCTGCTGCGCAAGCCGGATGCCGCCAAGGTGCACGTCGACGTCCGGTGGGTCGGCTTCGACATCCCCAACGAGTTCGTCGTCGGCTACGGACTGGACTACGACGAGCGGTACCGCGGCCTGCGCGACGTCGGCACCCTCGCTCCGCACGTCTACAGCTGAGAGCCGCCGGTCCCGGCCCTCGGGGCGGTCTGGGACGCCCGTGACGGGGTAGGTGGGGCCCGGAACACGCTCCTCGCCTCGGACGTTTGTCTCGACGTACCGGCCAGGCAGCGGTGTCTGCTTCGGTAGCGTGTACCCCTCGGAGGGCCCCAGGCCCCTCGTCCAGCCGCCAGCGACCAACAGGAGGATCGGGGCCGTCCAGCCCCGGACGTCATGGATCTCAAGCGCTTGTTCCGGACCCCCTGGTTCCTGGTCGTCCTCGCCATCGCGGTCATCGTCATCATGTTCTCGCTGGGCGGCAACGGCGGCTACGCCAAGATCACCACCTCGCAGGCCGAGACCCTCATCAGCGAGGGCAAGGTCGACACGGCCGTCCTCACGACCGACAACCTGGTCAACCTCGACCTCAAGAAGGGCGTCACCTTCTCCGACTCGGCCGAGGGCGTCAAGGACGCCTCGAAGGTCCAGGCCGAGTTCATCGACGCCCGGGCGGCCGAGCTCATCGGCCTGATCCAGAAGACCCCGCCGAGCGGAGGCTTCAACGACGAGGTCAAGGGGACCAGCATCTGGTGGACCTTCCTCATCAGCGTCTTCCCGGTCCTCCTGCTCGTCGGCCTCTTCTGGTTCATGATGAGCCAGGCCCAGGGCGGCGGCTCCCGGATCATGCAGTTCGGCAAGTCCCGGGCCAAGCTCGCCACGAAGGACACGCCGAAGGTGACCTTCGCCGACGTCGCCGGGGTCGACGAGGCCGTCGAGGAGCTCCAGGAGATCAAGGAGTTCCTCGCCGAGCCCGCCAAGTTCCTCGCCGTCGGTGCCAAGATCCCCAAGGGCGTGCTCCTCTACGGCCCACCCGGTACGGGCAAGACCCTCCTCGCCCGCGCGGTCGCCGGCGAGGCCGGGGTGCCGTTCTACTCGATCTCCGGCTCGGACTTCGTCGAGATGTTCGTCGGCGTCGGCGCCTCCCGGGTCCGCGACCTCTTCGAGCAGGCCAAGGCCAACGCCCCCGCCATCGTCTTCGTCGACGAGATCGACGCCGTCGGGCGACACCGCGGCGCCGGCCTCGGCGGTGGCCACGACGAGCGCGAGCAGACCCTCAACCAGCTGCTCGTCGAGATGGACGGCTTCGACGTCAAGACCAACGTCATCCTCATCGCCGCGACGAACCGGCCCGACATCCTCGACCCGGCGCTGCTGCGCCCCGGCCGGTTCGACCGCCAGGTCGCCGTCGAGGCACCCGACATGATCGGGCGGCACCGCATCCTCCAGGTCCACGGGATGGGCAAGCCGATGGCCGCCGGCGTCGACCTGCTCGCGGTGGCCCGGCGGACGCCGGGCTTCACCGGCGCCGACCTCGCAAACGTCCTCAACGAGGCCGCCCTGCTCACCGCCCGCAGCGACAAGCGGCTCATCGACAACAGCGTCCTCGACGAGGCGATCGACCGGGTCATCGCGGGTCCGCAGAAGCGCAGCCGGATCATGTCCGCCAAGGAGCGCAAGATCACGGCATACCACGAGGGCGGCCACGCGCTCGTCGCCGCCGCGCTCAACCACACCGACCCGGTGACCAAGGTGACGATCCTGTCCCGGGGCCGGGCGCTCGGCTACACGATGGTCATGCCCGTCGACGACAAGTACTCGACGACCCGCAACGAGATCCTCGACCAGCTGGCCTACGCCCTCGGCGGGCGGGTGGCCGAGGAGATCATCTTCCACGACCCGACGACCGGCGCGGCCAACGACATCGAGAAGGCCACCAGCATGGCCCGCAAGATGGTCACCGAGTACGGCATGAGCGAGCGCGTCGGGGCGATCAAGCTGGGCCAGAGCCAGGGCGAGGTCTTCCTCGGCCGCGACATGGGTCACCAGCGCGACTACTCCGAGAACGTCGCGGCCGTCGTCGACGAGGAGGTCCGCACGCTCATCGAGAACGCCCACGACGAGGCCTGGCACGTCATCAACGACAACCGCGGGGTCCTCGACGCGCTCGTCCTCGAGCTCCTCGAGAAGGAGTCGCTCAACCAGACCGAGCTCGCCGAGATCTTCAAGGACGTCGTCAAGCGGCCGGAGCGGCCGACCTGGCTCTCGAGCGAGCACCGCCTGCTCTCCGACCTGCCGCCGGTCCTCACGCCGGCGGAGCGGGCCGCGCTCAACGGAGGGTCCGGGGCCCCGCCCGGCGCCGCGATCCATCCCGGCGATCCCGAGACCGCTCACAAGATCGACCAGGCCGCCGAGGGTCTCGGGCACACCTCCGGTGGGTCCCAGAGCCCGACCCAGGTCATCGAGCGACCGGAGCCGCACCGTGGCGACGACGACCACTGAGCCGGCGGTCCCGGCAGCCGGAGCCCGTCCTCCGGTCGACCGGGCCCGGGCCGAGGCGGCCGTGCGTGAGCTGCTGCTCGCCATCGGCGAGGACCCCGACCGGGAGGGGTTGGTCGAGACCCCCGCCCGGGTGGCGCGCGCGCTGTCCGAGATGTATGCCGGCCTGTGGCAGGACCCCGCCGAGCTCCTCGCGACGACCTTCTCGATCGACCACAACGAGATGATCATCGTCCGCGACATCGAGCTCTACAGCATGTGCGAGCACCACCTGCTGCCCTTCCACGGCGTCGCCCACGTCGGCTACATCCCCGCCAACGACGGCCGGGTGACCGGGCTGTCCAAGATCGCCCGGCTCGTCGACGTCTATGCCAAGCGCCCGCAGGTCCAGGAGCGCATCACGACCCAGGTCGCCGACGCCCTCGTCGAGCACCTCGGAGCCACCGGCGTCATCGTCGTCGTCGAGGCCGAGCACCTGTGCATGTCGATGCGGGGGGTCCACAAGCCGGGCTCACGGACGATCACCTCGGCCGTGCGGGGGCTGCTGCGCAACCCCGCCACCCGGGCCGAGGCGATGTCGCTCCTGCGCGGCGGCACGCCGTGACACCAGGGTCGACGCGCTCCCACCCGCAGTCGGCCCGTCCCACCGAGTCGTCCCAGCACGGGCCGTCGCGGGCCCTGCTCGACCGCTTCCTGGGAGCCGGACCCCGGGTCCCCCGCGTGCTCGGGGCGCTCACCTATGTCATTGGGCTCCTCGACATCCTCACCGGGACGCTGCACACCTGGCGGGTCCGGCTGCACCAGGTCACCGAGGTCCTCCCGGGCGCCCTCACCGATGCCGCCGCGGCGGCGGCCGTCGTCTCCGGCATCCTCCTCATCCTCCTCGCGCACTCGCTGCGCCGGCGCAAGAAGCGCGCCTGGCGGGCGGCGGTCGCGCTGATGACCCTGTCCGTCGTCTTCCACGCCCTGCCCAGCCACACCCCCCGCCACGAGCCCCTGGCCTTCGTCCTCTCGATCGTCGTGCTCGTCCTGCTCCTGGTCTACCGGCGCGAGTTCTACGCGCTGGGCGACCCGAGCACCCGGCTGCGCGCCGTCTGGGTCTTCGTGCTGCTCCTGCTCACCTCGCTCGTCGTCGGCGTCGTGACCCTGTGGGCCAACAGCCGAGCGATCGTCGGTGGCTGGCCCGGGGTCGGAGCAGCGACCTGGTACGTCCTGCAGGGCATGGTCGGCGTCCAGGGCGACCTGCCGTTCTGGGGGGTCCGGGAGCGGATCTCCGACGTCCTCGGCGCGCTGACCTTCGGGCTGGGCCTGATGACCGCACTGACGACGGCCTACCTCGCGCTCCGCTCGCCCGGCCGCCGGGCGGTGCTCAGCGCGGACGACGACGAGCGGGTCCGGCGGCTGCTCGCGGCATACCCCGACTCCCTGGGCTACTTCACGACCCGGCGGGACAAGGCGGTCATCTGGTCCGAGTCCGGCAAGGCGGGGATCGGCTACCGCGTCGTCGCGGGCGTCATGCTCGCCAGCGGTGACCCGATCGGCGACCCGGAGGCCTGGCCCGGGGCGATCAAGGCCTTCCTCACCGAGGCCGACCTGCATGGCTGGACGCCCGCGGTGCTCGGCTGCTCCGAGGCCGCCGGCACCGCCTGGACGCGGGAGACGGGGTTCGCGGCCCTCGAGCTGGGGGACGAGGCGATCGTCGACGCCACCGCCTTCAGCCTTGCCGGGCGGCCGATGCGCAACGTCCGCCAGATGGTCAACCGGATCCGTCGGCAGGGCTACGAGACGGCGGTCTTCCGGGCCGGCGAGGCGCCGTCGGAGCAGCGTGCGCGGGCCGTCGCCGATGCCGCGGCCTGGCGGGGGAGCGCGACCGAGCGGGGCTTCTCGATGGCGTCGGGACGGGTCCTCGACGAGGCCGACCCCGAGGCGGTCATCGTCACGGCGAGCAAGGACGGCGTCGTGAGGGGGTTCCTCCAGTTCGTGCCGTGGGGCCCGGACGGGATGTCCCTCGACGTCATGCGACGCGACCGCGACGCAGACCCCGGTGTCAACGAGCTGCTCATCGTCGACGCCCTCACCCACGCCCCCGAGCTCGGGATCACCCGCGTCTCGCTCAACTTCGCGATGTTCCGGTCCGTCCTCGAGCGGGGCGAGCGGCTCGGTGCCGGCCCCGTCCTGCGGGCCTGGCGGGGGCTGCTCGTCTTCCTCTCCCGGTGGTTCCAGATCGAGAGCCTCTACCGCTTCAACGCCAAGTTCCAACCGGAGTGGTTCCCGCGCTACATCGTCTACCCCACGAGCCGCTCGCTGGTGCGGGTCGGCGTGGCGATGGGGGTCGCCGAGGCCTTCATCGTCTGGCCGCGGCTACGGTGGTTCGGACATCGGGCATGAGGGCCAGGACCACGGGAGGAGGCCGATGAGCCGGCCGCTGGTCATGGGGGTCGTCAACGTCACCCCTGACTCCTTCAGCGACGGGGGCGAGTGGTTCGCCCCGGACGCCGCCGTCGCGCACGGTCGTGAGCTCCTGGCCACGGGGGCGGACCTCCTCGACGTCGGCGGGGAGTCGACCCGCCCCGGCGCGGAGCGGCCCACCGAGGCCGAGGAGCTGCGCCGCGTGATCCCCGTCGTCACGGCGCTCGCCGCCGACGGCGCGACGGTGTCGATCGACACGATGCGGGCCTCGGTCGCCGAGCGCGCGCTCGACGCCGGAGCGAGCATGCTCAACGACGTGAGCGGCGGTCTCGCGGACCCCCGCATGGCCCCGCTCGCCGCCGAGGCGAGCGTGCCCTTCATCGCCATGCACTGGCGTGGCCACAGCACCGACATGCAGAGCCGCGCCGTCTATGACGACGTCGTCGCCGAGGTGTGCTCCGAGCTGCGTCATCGGATGGACTCGTTGCGGGACAGCGGCATTCGCGACGAGAACCTCATCATCGACCCCGGTTTCGGCTTTGCGAAGACCGCCGAGCACAACTGGTCGCTGCTGCAGCGCCTCGACGAGGTGGTCGCGCTGGGCCCCCGGGTGCTCATCGGCACCTCGCGCAAGGCGTTCCTCGGCCGGGTGGGGCGCGTCCCCGGTGCCGAGCGGGCGCCCAAGGACCGGGACGTCGCGACCGCCGCGACGAGCCTGTATGCCGCGCTGCACGGCGTGTGGGCGGTGCGGGTCCACGACGTGGCCTCGACCGTCGACGCGCTCGACGTCGCCATCGCCCTCGAGGAGGCCCGATGAGGCAGGGGCCGGCCACCGACAGGATCGTCATCACCGGCGTGAGCGCCCGGGGCTTCCACGGGGTCTTCCCGCAGGAGCGCCGAGAGGGTCAGGACTTCGTCGTCGACGTCGTCCTCGAGGTCGACCTGGCCCGGGCCGGCGGCACCGACGCGCTGGCCGACACGGTGAGCTACGCCGAGGTGGCCGCCGACATCGTCGGGCGCATCGCCGGGGAGCCGCGCGACCTCATCGAGCGGCTCGCCGAGGACATCGCCGCCGACGCCCTCGCCCGGCCCCTCGTCGAGTCGGTCTCGGTGACGGTGCACAAGCCGCAGGCGCCGGTGGGGGTGCCCTTCGGGGACGTCGCGGTGACGATCGTCCGGCACCGGCCCTGGGTACCGGTCGTCATCGCTCTCGGCGCCAACCTCGGCGACCGGGCCGCGACCCTCGCCGGTGCGGTCCGTCGCCTGCCCCGGGCCGGGCTGCGCGACGTCGTCGTCTCCGACCTCGTCGAGACCGATCCGGTCGGCGGCCCCGACCAGGGCCCGTACCTCAACGCGGTCGCGGTGGCGCGGACCCGGCATACCCCGGCACGGCTCCTCGACCGTCTGCACCGCATCGAGGACGGCTTCGGACGGACCCGCGAGGTCCGGTGGGGCCCACGGACCCTCGACCTCGACCTCATCCAGTACGGGACGCCCGGGGCCGTCGACGAGGTCGTGAGCGCGGACCCACGGCTCACCCTCCCGCATCCTCGCGCGCACGAGCGGGCCTTCGTCCTGCTGCCCTGGCTCTCGGCGGACCCGGCGGCACGGCTGCGGGTCGGCGGCGACGTCGTCGACGTCGCACGGCTCGCCGACGGTCTCGACGGCTCCGGCGTCCGCGCGGCCGGGACGCTCGAGGTGTCCCCCCGGCGGTGGGACCGATGAGGGACGGCGTCCGGCTGCGCCTGGCGGTGGCCGTCGGGGTCGTCGTCGCCGTGCTCTCCGGTGCGGGCTGGCGGTTCTACACGGTGTCGACGGGGTCCCTCGTGCCGAAGCCGCCGTGGTTCGGACTCGGGCTGCTCGTCGTCATGGCGGCCTTCGTCGTCGTCATGGCCTGGCCGGTCCGCCGCTACCTGCGCGGGAGGGCCAGCCGGCCGCTCGACGCGCTGCGAGCGGCCCGGGTCGTCGTCCTCAGCCAGGCGGCCGCACTGACCGGCGCGGCGGCGACGGGCTGGTATGCCGGCCAGCTCGCCGTCGTCCTCGCCGGGCTCGACCTGCTCGCCAACCGCGGCCGGGTCGTCCCGATCGGCCTCGCCGTGCTCGCGGCGCTCCTGCTCGCGGCTGCCGGGCTGGTCGGACAGCGCTGGTGCCGTCTTGAGCCGCCCGAGGACGACCTCCGCGACGACCGGGACCGCGAGGACTGGGCCGGCTGAGCGAGACCGCCGGGTGTGGGCCTACTTGTCGACGTCGCCGACGACGAAGAACATCGACCCCAGGATCGAGACCATGTCGGCGATGAGGGTGCCGGGCAGCACCTCGGTGAGGACCTGGACATTGCTGAACGACGCCGACCGGAGCTTCATCCGCCACGGGGTCTTCTCGCCGCGCGAGACGAGGTAGTAGCCGTTGAAGCCCAGGGGGTTCTCGGTGGCGAAGTAGTGCTCGCCCTCGGGAACCTTGAGCACCTTGGGCAGCCGCTGGTTGACCGGGCCCTGGGGCAGCGAGGCCAGCACGGAGAGGCACTGGTCGGCGATGTCGAGGCTGACGTGGACCTGCTCGATGAGGACCTCGAGCCGGGCGAGGCTGTCCCCCTCGGTCCGGGTCACGACGCGCCCGGCACCGCCCGGGGCGAAGACCTCGGCGTAGGCGGCATACGGCGCATCGCGGCGCAGGTCGACGTCGAGGCCCGAGGCGCGCCCGATCGGTCCGGTGACGCCGTAGGCCAGGGCGTGCTCGCGGGTGAGGACACCGACGCCTCGGGTGCGGGCGAGGAGGATCTCGTTGCCCACGAGCAGGGACTCCAGCTCGGGGAGGCGGCCGCGGACGACGGCGACGGCCCGCTCGACGCGGCCGAGCCACCCGGCCGGGACGTCCTCCTTGAGGCCGCCGACCCGGTTGAACATGTAGTGCAGCCGCCCGCCCGAGGCCTCCTCGAGGACGGCCTGGATCTCCTCGCGCTCGCGGAAGGAGAAGAACACCGGGGTGATGGCACCGAGCTCGAGGGGGTAGGAGCCGAGGAAGACCAGGGCGCTGAGCACCCGCTGCAGCTCGGCGAGGAGGGTACGCGTCCAGACAGCCCGGGTCGGAACCTCCATGCCGAGCATCTCCTCGACGACGGAGACGACGCCGAGCTCGTTGGAGAAGGCGGAGAGCCAGTCGTGGCGGTTGGCCAGGACGGCGATCTGGCGGACGTCGCGCACCTCGAAGAGCTTCTCGGCCCCCCGGTGCATGTAGCCGATCACCGGGTCGGCGCTGACGATCCGCTCACCGTCGAGGACGATCCGCAGGCGGAGCACACCATGCGTCGCGGGGTGCTGCGGGCCGATGTTGAGGACCATGTCGGCCGTTGCGAGGTCGCCGGCGCCGACACCGACCGTCAGCTCACGGGTCCCGGGCTGGTCGACCGGCGTCGGGGGCGCGGAGAACAGAGGCACGAGGACAAGTCTGCCGCACGTCCGACCGGGTGACGCGTGAGGCACACCTGACCTGCGGTGAGCGGCGGCGCCCGTCGTCGGGTGGACTGTCGTCGGGTGGACCGTCGTCGGGTGGACCGCGGCGGCGAGGTGGCCGGGCCCGCGAGCGGGTCAGCAGCCGGGGAGGTTCTGCGCCGAGACGAGCCAGCCGCGCTCGTCGAGGCCGACGAGGACGATCCGGTCGGCGGTGGCCGCCTTCTCGAGCTGGGTGAGGGTGACCGACTTGGCCTGGAGGGGCTCCTTGAGTCCGACGCAGTGCCGCAGGACGACGACGGGGTCCTCGGTCACCGGGATCCGGAAGGTCACCGTGGTGTTCTGGTTGATGTAGGGGCTCTTCGCGAGCCGGTACTTGGCGATCGGCACCCCGTCGCGGGCCAGGGCCGTGTCGGACAGTCCCTTGACCGTCCAGCGGTCGAGGACGACGACGCGCACCCCCGAGACCGTCTCGACCTTGGTGATCGCCCCGAGGTCGTAGTGCCGGCCCTTGTCGTCGCTCGTCGGGGGGCTGGGCGGCGGTGGCGGCTCGCTCGTCGAGGAGCCGGCGCCGGAGGGTTCCGGGGTCGAGGTGGCCGAGCAGGCGGCGAGCAGCGGCACGAGGGCCAGCGCGGCCGCGGCGGCCCACCGAGTGCGTCCCGGCATCGTGCGTCCCTTCGGTCGGTCCGGCCCAGTCTCACCGCAGGAGCGGTGCCCTGCCAAACCCGCTCAGCCGCGGACCCGCGCGAGGAACCACCAGAACGCGCCCAGGCCGGCCGGGTCCGTGAGGGCCGCGGCCCGGGACGCGCGGGCCAGCGCGGCCAGGTAGCCGGCCGGGTCGGCCAGGGCCAGGTCACGCCCGGGCAGGCCCCCGTCGACCCCGAGCCCGCCCAGGGCGTCGCGCTGGGTCAGCAGCTCGTCGTGGACGAGGGAGTCGACGGCGACGTGGGCCGTGACGTCGCAGGACCCGTCCGGCACCGGGGTCGTCGGCTCGCCGCGCCGGTATGCCGTGAGCGTGCCGGCGGCCGGACGGGTCGCGGCCGTGTGACCGTAGTCGACGCCGAGGACGACGCCGCTGCGCACCCGGGCGAGCAGGTCCGCCCAGGCCTGGTCCCTGGCCAGGCCCACCTCGACGCGGTCACCGGGCTCGGCGCCCTGGAGCGGCCACCAGCGCTCGACCCAGGCCGTCTCGTGCTGGGCGAGCGGACCGCCGAGGGACTCCGCCCCCGTCGCCGGGTCGACGAGCACCTCGGCCAGGGTGCCGTCGTCGGCCAGCTGAGCGACGGTGCAGGGGACGACGTCGAGCCACTCGTGGGCGACGACCAGCACGTCCTCGAGGTCGGTGAGCTCGTCGGGCAGGCCGGGGCCGCCGGGGGAGCGCAGCCAGCCGATGGCCGGTGCGAGCGTCTCCGGCCGCTCGACGACGTCGACGCCGGCCAGGTCGAGGTCGGGCCGGACCCGATGCAGGGCGCCGAGCAGCTCGCCGCGCCCGCACGCGAGGTCGAGCACCCGGCATACCCCCTCGCGGTCGGCGAGCGCACCGACCGCCTGCGCGAAGACGGTGCCGAGGTCGCCGTGGGTGGAGGTGAGGAAGTGCCCGGCCGGTCCCTCGGGGCGCCGGTAGAAGCCCTCGGCTCCGTAGAGCGCGTCGTGCCAGGCCTCGCGCCACGGACGGGACGGCTCCTGGGGGTCGGCGGGCGGGGGACGCATGGCCGACAGGGTATGCCGCGGCGGCGGGGGGAGCGGTCCTCGAGGGCGGACCGACGGGGCCGGCCGCGAGGCCGGACCAGGTCGTCCGCCGCGGGGCGGTACCGTGCCGTGCGTGACCTCAGCGACGGAGCACCCGGCACGGTTGGCCGTGGGTGTCGTCGGCGCCGGGAAGGTCGGGGCGGTCCTCGGCGCCGCCCTGGCGCGGGCCGGACATCAGGTCACCGGGGTCTCGGCGGTGAGCGAGGAGAGCCGGGCGCGGGCGGAGGCGCTCCTGAGCGGGGTGCCGGTCCGAGCCGTCCCGGACGTCGTCGCCGGCGCCGAGCTCGTCCTGCTCGCCGTTCCCGACGACGTGCTGGCCGGGTTGGTGAGCGGCCTCGCGCGGACCGGGGCCTGGCAGGCGGGCCAGATCGTCGTGCACACCTCGGGCCGGCACGGCATCGGCGTCCTCGGACCGGCCCTGGCCGGCCACGTCCTGCCGTTGGCGCTGCACCCGGCCATGACGTTCACCGGCACGGCGATGGACCTCGACCGGCTCGCCGACTGCTCCTTCGGGGTCACCGCGCCCGAGGAGCTCCGTCCGGTCGCCGAGGCTCTCGTCCTCGAGATCGGTGGCAGCCCGGTGTGGGTCGCCGAGGCGGACCGGCCGCTCTACCACGCGGGCCTGGCGCACGGCGCCAACCACCTGACGACCCTCATCGCGGAAGCCCTCGACGTGCTCCGTGCGGCGGGGATCGCCGAGCCCCGGGCCGTGCTCGGGCCGCTCGTCCAGGCCGCGCTCGACAACGCCCTGCGCCTCGGCGACGCGGCCCTGACCGGGCCCGTCGCGCGCGGCGACGTCGAGACCGTCCGCGAGCACCTGCGCCGGCTCGAGCCCCTCTCTCCGGAGATCCGCGCCACCTATCTCGCGCTCGCGCGGGCGGCGGCGGCCAGGGGCCTCGACAGCGGCCGGCTCAGCCCCGCCGTCGTCGAGTCCCTGATCGCCGTCCTCGGCGACCCGGAGCCACCGCCAGACAGGAGTACCCCGTCGTGACCAACGCCCCGCCCCTCGCGCCCGCCTCGGGCACGACGCCGACCGTCGTCCGCACCCGTCCCGAGCTGCGGGCGGCCTGCGAACGGCTCACGAGCCGTGACGTCGCCGTCGTCATGACGATGGGCGCCCTCCACGACGGCCACGCCCGGCTCATCGCCGAGGCGCGTGCGCGGCATACCCACGTCGTCGTGACGATCTTCCTCAACCCCTTGCAGTTCGGCCCCAAGGAGGACCTGTCCCGCTACCCGCGGACCTTCGACGACGACCTGGCCCTGTGCACGTCCGCAGGCGTCGACATCGTCTTCGCGCCGACCCCCGACGTCGTCTACCCCGAGGGCGACCCCGGGGTGCGGATCTCGGCGGGCCCGCTCGGTGAGGTCCTCGAGGGCCAGTCGCGGCCGGGCCACTTCGACGGGGTCCTCACCGTCGTGGGCAAGCTGCTCCACCTCACCGGCGCGCGCAGCGCGTACTTCGGCCAGAAGGACGCCCAGCAGCTCCTCCTCATCCGGCGGATGGTCCGCGACCTCGACTTCCCCGTGCGGGTCGTCTCGGTCCCGACGGTGCGTGAGGCGGACGGGCTGGCCATGAGCAGCCGCAACATGTACCTGACGGCGAGCGACCGTGAGGTGGCGCTCTGCCTGTCCCGGGCGCTGCGGGCCGGCGCGCAGGCCGCCCCCCTGGGCCCCTCGGCCATCCGCCGTGCGGCGCGGGCCGTCGTCGTCGACGAGCCGCTCGCCCTCGTGGACTACCTTGTCCTCGTCCACCCGAGCACGTTGGACGACGTGCCGGAGTGGTACCGCGGCGAGGCCCTCCTCGCCGTGGCCGCCCGGGTCGGTACCACCCGGCTCATCGACAACCAGCCCCTGCTCGTCGGGCCAGGCGGGGGAGCGCTCGAGGTCTTCTCGGACGTCCCCTCGACCGTGGCCCCCGCCTGATCGGACGTATGCCGCGTGTCCGCAGCCCCGCCCCCCGCACCGCGCCTGCCGCGCCGGCTGTCCTCCCCCGAGCCCGGGTGGACGACGAGCGCCGACGCCATCGTCGTCGGGTCCGGGATCGCCGGCCTCACCTGCGCCCTGCGGCTGCGCGAGCGGGTCGACAAGGTCCTCCTCGTCACCAAGACCGTCCTCGACGAGGGGTCGACGGCCTGGGCGCAGGGCGGCATCGCGGCGGCCCTCGACCCCGAGGACTCCGCCGAGGAGCACCTGCGCGACACCCTCGTCGCGGGCGTCGGCCTCTGTGACGAGGCGGCCGTCCGCACCCTCGTGACCGAGGGCCCTGACCGGGTCCGCGAGCTCGTCGCCCTCGGCGCCGAGTTCGACCGCGACCACGAGGGCGAGATCAAGCTGACCCGCGAGGGCGGCCACCACCGCGACCGGATCGCCCACGCCGGCGGCGACGCCACGGGCAGGGAGATCTCGCGGGCGCTCATCGCGGCGCTGCGACGGGTCTGGGACGACCCCGGCATCGAGGTGGTCGAGCACGCCCTCGTCGTCGACCTGCTCTCGGCCGACGACGGCTCGGTGTGCGGGGCCACCCTGCACGTCATCGGTGAGGGACAGATCGACGGCTGCGGCGCGGCGACGGCTCGGGCGGTCGTCCTCGCGACCGGTGGGCTCGGCCAGATCTACACCTCGACGACGAACCCTCCTGTGTCGACCGGCGACGGGGTGGCGGCCGCGCTGCGGGCGGGTGCGAGGGTGACCGACCTCGAGTTCGTCCAGTTCCACCCGACGGTGCTCTTCCTCGGTGAGGGCTCGACGGGCCAGCAGCCGCTCATCTCCGAGGCCGTCCGCGGCGAGGGCGCCGTGCTCGTCGACGCCGACGGCGTGCGCTTCATGCAGGGCGTCCACCCGCTCGCCGACCTCGCACCCCGCGACGTCGTGGCGCGGGCCATCCTCGACCGCATGGAGCGCACCGGCACCGACCACGTCTACCTCGACGCCAGGCACCTCGGGGCGGCCTTCCTCGAGACCCGCTTCCCGACGATCGTCGCGCGCTGTCGCGAGCTGGGCTTCGACCCGGCGACCGAGCTCCTCCCGGTGGCCCCGGCCCAGCACTACGCCTCGGGCGGGGTCGAGACGGACCTCCTCGGCCGGTCCTCGCTGCCCGGCCTCTATGCCTGTGGCGAGTGTTCGTGCACGGGCGTCCACGGTGCGAACCGGCTCGCCTCGAACTCCCTCCTCGAGGGCCTCGTCTTCGCCCACCGGATCGCCGACGACATCGCCGGCCGGGTGGAGGCCGGCGAGCTGCCGCTGCGGACGCCGACCTCGGCGGCCGACGGGGAGGGCGCCCGGCTGCCCGCGGCTCACCGGATCGAGGTCCAGCGTGCGATGACCGCCGGAGCGGGTCCGGTGCGCTCGGGGCGGTCCACGGCCGCGACCCTGGCGGAGCTGGCCGAGCTGGCGGTGCTGGCCGAGCCGGCCGAGCTGCCTCCCGACGGGGCCGAGCCGGGCCCGAGCACCTGGGAGACGACCAACCTGCTCCATCTCGGCCAGGCCCTCGCGTATGCCGCGCACCGCCGCGAGGAGACCCGCGGCGGCCATCTGCGCAGCGACTTCCCCGACCGCGACGACGACAGGTGGCTCGTCCACCAGGTACTGCGCCGGTCGGCCGACGGGACCCTCGCGGTGACCGAGCGGGCCTCGGACCCAGCGGCATACGTCGCACCGGGGGTGGCCTCGTGACCGCCACCGACCCGCTGCGGTTCCCGGCCGCCGACGCCGCCCGCGTGGTCTCGGGCGCCCTCGACGAGGACCTGGGCGGGCCGTCCGGGGTCGACGTGACGACGATGGCCACCATCCCGGCCGATCAGGAGCGGCGGTCGGTGGTCCTGGCGAGGGCGAGCGGCGTCGTCGCGGGTATGCCGGTGGTCCGGCTCGTGCTCGACCAGGTCGCCGAGCGGCTGGGCGCCGACCCGGTCACGGTCGAGGAGGTCGCGGCCGACGGCGACACGGTCGTGCGGGGCGACGTCCTGGCGCGGGTGTCGGGGTCGACCCGGGTGATCCTCGTCGCCGAGCGGACCCTGCTCAACATCATCTCCCGGACCTCGGGGGTCGCGACCCACACCCGCCGTTGGGCCGATGCGCTGGCCGGCAGCGGTGCCCTCGTCCTCGACACCCGCAAGACGACGCCGGGGCTGCGCGCCCTCGAGAAGTACGCGGTGCGCTGCGGCGGCGGGACGAACAAGCGGATGGGCCTCTACGACGTCGCGATGATCAAGGACAACCACAAGCTCGCGGCCGGCGGGCTGACCCCCGCCTACGACGCCATCCGGTCCCGCTTCCCCGACGTGCCCATCCAGGTCGAGGTGACGACGACCGCCGAGGCGCTCGAGGCGGTCGCGGCGGGGGCGCGGTTCCTGTTGTGCGACAACATGTCCACGACGCTGCTGGCCGAGACCGTGTCCGCCGTCAGGGGGGCGGACACCGGCGGCGAGCGGGTCGAGCTCGAGGCGACGGGCAACCTCACCCTCGAGGTGGCCGCAGCCTATGCCGCCACCGGGGTCGACTACCTCAGCGTCGGTGGCCTGACCCACTCCTCGCCGATCCTCGACATCGCCCTCGACCTCGACACCGCCGGCGAGTAAGCCGTCGGGGGCCGTGTAGGCCGGGTGGGCGCGCGGCCGGGTGCTCCGTCGGGCGGCGTTGGGTCAGTAGCGCTTCCAGTGCACGACGACCGCGTAGTCGACGTCGAGGCCCGGGTGCTCGGCGATGACCGCCTCGGCGACCGCCGGCGGTAGCTCGATGGCCACCACCGCCTCGAGGTCCTCGCGCCGGTCGAACGTCCACCGGATCGTCAGCGGCTGTGCGTGGAACCCCTGCCGGCGCCAGAAGCGCTCCACCCCGGCCGGGTCGTAGGCCGGGTAGGCCCGGCGGAACCACGAGCCGAACGTGGAGCGGCTCGCGTCGTTGTCGACGAGGCAGGCGAGCCCGCCCGGTCGCACGACGCGCTCGAGCTCGGCCAGACCCGGTTCGCACCCCGCCCCGAAGAAGTAGGCCCAGCGGGCGTGGGCGATGTCGACGCTCGCGTCGGCGAACGGCAGCTGCTCGGCCCCCGCGGCGACGACGGTGGCCCTCGGCGCCCCGGTCGACTGGTCCAGCGCCGCGAGCCGCTCTCGGGCGAGCGCGACGAGGGGCGGGTAGGGCTCGACCCCCACGACCCGCGCGCCCCGGGCGGCGAAGCGCGGTAGGTGGAACCCCGCGCCGCACCCGATGTCGAGCAGGTCGGCCCCGGCGAGGGGGTGCAGGGCGTCGATGGCCGCGTCGAGCACTCCGGCCCGGTCGCTCGCGAGGTTCTCGAGCTCGTAGGTCGCCGGGGTGTCCCAGATGTTCGGGCTGCGCAGCATGGTGAGGAGGACCGGGTATGCCGCGGTGGCGGCTACCCCTTGGCCCGCGTGGTCCGGCTGGGACCCGCCTTGCTGGAACCCGCCTTGCTGGAACCCGCCTTGCCCGATCCGGCCGTCCGCTTGGCGGCCGCGACGGCCGCCCCCGTGACCGTGCGCGCCGTGGCCGGACGCGGGGCCGGCCGCTTGCCGGGCACCACGCCGGCCGCGAGGGTCGCGGGGTGGACGAGGAGGGGGAGGAGCTGGCGTGAGCCGACCGTCCGGGCGGCGCGCACCGCCTTGAGGTGGGCCTCGCAGCGGACGACCAGCTCGGCATACGCCGGTTCGCCCATCAGCTCGACGAGCTCGGCCCTGCTGCTCCGGTAGACCGGCTCCCGTCCGACGTGGGCCTCGGGGTTGCCCGAGCAGTACCAGTCGAGGTCGTGGCCGCCAGGGCCCCAGCCGCGCCGGTCGTACTCGGTGATGGTCACCTCGAGGTAGGTCGACTCGTCGGGCAGGGTGACCCGGCGGTAGGACCGGCGGATGGGCAGCTGCCAGCAGACGTCGGGCTTGGCCGTGTGCGGCAGGCGACCGGTGAGGACGGCGTGCTGGTGCAGGGCACATCCGGCGCCGGCGGGGAACCCCGGCCGGTTGAGGAAGATGCAGCCCCCGTCGACGACCTTCGTCTTGCGGGCCCCGTCCTCCTTCTCGGTCCACCGCGACACCTTCGCCGGGTTGGTCACCCCGGTCGGGCGGTGCTGCCACTCGTCGTCGCCGAGCTCGGCCACGACGGCCGCCACCCGCGCGAGGTCCTCGTCGTCGGAGAAGTGCGCCCCCAGGCTGCAGCACCCGTCGTCGGGGCGGTCGGCGTAGATCCCCCGGCAGCCCGCGCCGTAGATGCAGGTCCAGTTCGAGGTGAGCCAGGTCAGGTCGCAGCGGAACCGCTGGTCGGCGGTGGCGGGGTCGGTGAACTCGACCCACACGCGGGGCATATCGAGGGGGGACTCGGGCACCTGACCACCCTATGACGAGGGTCCCGGACTACAGTCCAGCCATGCGGCTCGGGGTGATCGATGTCGGATCCAACACGGTCCACCTGCTCGTCGTCGACGCCCACCTCGGCGCGCAGCCGCTGCCCGCCAGCTCGCACAAGATCGAGCTGCGCCTGTCGGAGCACGTCACCGACGAGGGGCTCATCGACGACGACGGTCGCGACCAGCTCACCGCCTTCGTCGCGGAGTGCCAGCAGATCGCCGAGGACCAGGGCGCCCAGGAGCTCGTCGGCTTCGTCACGAGCGCGATCCGCGAGGCACCGAACGGCGACGTCGTCCTCTCGCACGTCGCCGCCCGCACGGGGGTCGCCCTCGACGTGCTCTCCGGCGAGGACGAGGCCCGGCTGACCTTCCTCGCCGTGCGCCGGTGGTTCGGCTGGTCGGCGGGGACGTTGCTCGTCGCCGACATCGGGGGCGGCTCGCTCGAGCTCGCCATCGGCAGCGACGAGGAGCCGGACGTGGCCATCTCGCTCCCCCTCGGTGCCGGCCGGATCACGAGGGACTGGCTGCCCGGCGACCCCCCGACCGCGGACGTCCTGCGCGACGCCCGGCGTCAGGTGCGGGCCACCATCGCGGCCACGATGCACCCGCTGGCCAAGGCGGGCGCCCCCGACCTCGCCGTCGGCACCTCGAAGACGATGCGCTCCCTTGCGCGGATCACCGGTGCCGCTCCGAGCTCGGAGGGCATGTATGCCGCCCGTTCGCTCGACCGCGCCGCCCTGTCCGTGCGCCTCGCCGAGATCTCGGCGATGACCGGAGGCCAGCGGGCGGACCTGCCGGGGGTGTCCCGCGCCCGGGCGCGCCAGCTGCTCGGCGGGGCGCTCGTCGCCGAGGCGACGATGGACCTGCTCGGCCTGGACCGGCTCGAGATCTGCCCCTGGGCACTGCGCGAGGGCATCATCCTCAGACGGCTGGACGTGATGAGCTGATGCCGGTGCGGGTCCCCGCCGCCCGGGTCGCGCTGTCGACGGCGTCGGCGTACCCCGTGGGTGCCGCAGGGGCCTTCTCGCTCGCCTCGCGGCTCGGCTACGACGGCGTCGAGGTCATGGTCTGGACCGACCCGGTGACCCAGGAGGCCGGTGCGCTGAGCGCCCTCGCCGAGCTGCACGGCATACCCGTCGTGTCGATCCATGCGCCGACGCTGCTCGTCACCCAGCGGGTCTGGGGCTCGCAGCCCTGGGACAAGATCGACCGGTCGGTCGAGCTCGCCGCGCAGGTCGGTGCCGACGTCGTCGTCCTCCACCCGCCGTTCCGGTGGCAGCGCGAGTATGCCGAGGGGTTCGCCGAGGGGGTCGCCCGGCGCGAGGAGGCGAGCGGGGTGCGTCTCGCCGTCGAGAACATGTACCCCTGGCGGGCCAGGGCCCGCGAGATGGAGGCGTACCTGCCGCACTGGGACCCCGTGCCCCAGCCCTATGCCCACGTCACCGTCGACCTCTCGCACACCGCGACCGCAGGCTCCGACGCCCTGGCCATGGTCCGGGACCTCGGGCCCCGGCTGACCCACCTCCATCTCGCCGACGGCAGCGGCTCGAACAAGGACGAGCACCTCGTGCCGGGGCGCGGTGGCCAGCCGTGCGGCGAGGTGCTCGAGGGGCTCGCGGCCGAGGGGTTCGGTGGGTCCGTGGTCGTCGAGGTGAGCACCCGTCGGCACGGTGACGAGGAGCGCGAGCTCGACCTGGCCGAGGCGCTGGCCTTCGCCCGGCTCCACCTGGCCGCCCCGGCCTCCTGACCCCCCCTGCACGAACTTCTGCTAGCAGAGCTTCGTGCAGGAGGGGGGTGTTGCAACACGGCCGTTCTGCAGCACCTTCTGCTAGCAGAGGTTCGTGCCGGGGGGGAGGGGCGGGCGTCGCGGGGCGCGGGGAGGATCACACGTCAGGCGGGGTCTGGTCGACCGGCCCGGGGAGTACGTTCGGCAGCATGACCGACACGACCGGTCCCGGCGCCGGGCCGGCTGCGAGCGGCGCCATCGTCATCGACCACCTGCGTGTCGTCCGCGGCGGGAGGGTCGTCCTCCCCGACGTCTCGGTCACGGTCCCGGCGGGCCAGGTCGTCGGGCTGCTCGGTCCGAGCGGTGGTGGGAAGTCCACGCTCATCCGCGCGATCGTCGGGGTCCAGGTCGTCGAGTCGGGAACCGTCACCGTCCTCGGCCACCCCGCGGGCTCGGCGAACCTGCGTCACCGGGTCGGCTACCTGACCCAGGCCCCCAGCGTGTATGCCGACCTGACCGTCCGCCAGAACCTGCGCTACTTCGCGACGGTGCTCGGCGTCGGCAACGAGGCCGTCGACGCGACGATCGCCGACGTGGGGCTCACCTCGCACGCCGACGTCCGCGTCGAGAACCTCTCGGGGGGCCAGTACTCGCGGGCCTCGCTCGCCGCCACCCTCATCGGCGGCCCCGAGATCCTCATCCTCGACGAGCCGACGGTCGAGCTCGACCCGGTGCTCCGGCGCGACCTGTGGGCGATGTTCCGGGCCCTGGCCGCCGAGCGCGGCCGGACCGTTCTCGTGTCGAGCCACGTCATGGACGAGGCCACCCGGTGCGACCGGCTGCTCCTCCTGCGCAACGGCCGGATCATCTCCGACTCCACCGTCCCCGAGCTGCTCTCCCGCACCGGAGCGCCGGACGTCGAGGCGGCCTTCCTGTCCATCGTCGACGGCGACGAGGACGCCGAGCCCGACCACGTCACCCAGCACCGCGGCGGCAGCCATCGGCGCCACCGGGTCGCGGGAGGAGCGTCATGAGCCTGCGCATCACCTGGGCCACCGCCCGCCGCATCCTCGCCCAGCTCCGGTCGGACCACCGGACGATCGCCCTCATGCTGCTCGTCCCGATCGTCCTCATCGGGCTGCTCGCGTGGGTCTTCGTCGACAGCCCGCTGCCGATCTTCGACCGGATCGGGGCCGCCCTGCTCGGGGTCTTCCCGTTCGTCGTCATGTTCATCGTCACGAGCGTCGCGACCCTGCGCGAACGCACGTCCGGCACGCTCGAGCGGCTGCTCACGACCCCGCTGGGCAAGGGCGACTTCATGTTCGGCTATGCCATCGCCTTCGGCCTGATGGCCATCCTCCAGGCCCTCGTGGCCACGGGCTTCGCCGTCTGGGTGTGTGGCCTCGACGTCCAGGGCCCGGTGTGGATCCTCGTCGTCATCGCCGTCTTCGACGCGCTCCTCGGCACCGCCCTCGGCCTGCTCGCCAGCGGCTTCGCCCGCACCGAGTTCCAGGCCGTCCAGTTCATGCCGGCGTTCGTCCTCCCGCAGTTCCTCCTCTGCGGGCTCCTCGTAGCCCGTGACTCCCTCCCGAGCGTCCTCAAGCCGATCTCCGACGTCCTCCCGCTGTCGTATGCCGTCGACGCGATGAAGTCGGTCACGAGCTCCGCCTCGCCGCTCGGGGACGTCGTCCCCGACCTCGGGATCATCGCCGCGTGGATCGTCCTCGCCCTCGTGCTGGGCAGCCTCACCCTGCGGCGGCGGACCGAGTAGCCGACCGCGTCCCAGGTTCCCGGCCGGGCCGCCGTCCGGCCGGGCCGCCGCCCGGCCGGGCCGTCACGAGCGGCATACCCCACACCCCCTGCGCCGACCGGTCCGGACACGTCTACGCTGCGAGGGTGGATGCCAGTGACCTGCTCCGGGGCGGCATGCTCCAGCTCGCCGAGTCCGACGTCGTACGCCGCACCATCGAACGCGCACCGGTCAGCCGGTCGGTCGTCGCCCGCTACGTGTCGGGCACCGCGATCGAGGACGCGGTGCGAGCGGCGAGCGAGCTCCGGTCGACGAACCGGCTCGTGACCATCGACCACCTCGGCGAGGACGTCACCGAGGTCGTCCAGGCCGAGCGCAACCGCGACATCTACGTCCAGCTCCTCCGGGCCCTCTCCTCGCACCAGCTGTCCCAGTTCGGGGCGGCCGAGGTCAGCGTCAAGCTGTCCGCGGTCGGGCAGTCGCTCCCGCACGACGGCGAGAAGATCGCCCTGGAGCACGCCCGGGCCATCTGCGTCGCCGCCCAGGTGGCGGGGACGACGGTGACGCTCGACATGGAGGACCACACGACGACGGACTCGACGCTGTCGATCCTGCGCGAGCTGCGCGCCGACTTCCCGTGGGTCGGCGCGGTCATCCAGTCCTATCTCAGGCGCAGCGAGGGCGACTGCCGCGACCTCGCCGGCGAGGGCAGCCGGGTGCGGCTCTGCAAGGGCGCCTACAAGGAGCCCGAGTCGGTGGCCTTCACCGACACCGACGACGTCGACCTCGCGTATGTGCGCTGCCTCAAGATCCTCATGGCCGGCGACGGCTACCCGATGGTGGCCTCCCACGACCCGCGGCTCGTCGAGATCGCGCGCGCCCTCGCGTCGCACCACCACCGGACGCCCGACACCTACGAGTTCCAGATGCTCTACGGTATCCGGCCCACCGAGCAGACCCGGATCGCCGACCGGGGCCACCAGATGCGGGTCTACGTCCCGTTCGGTGACCAGTGGTACGGCTACCTCATGCGGCGGATGGCCGAGCGCCCCGCCAACACGATGTTCTTCGTGCGCTCCCTGCTCAGCCGGTCCTGACGGCACGCGGGCGACCCGCGCGGACGACCCGCTCGGGCGGTCCGGTCAGGCCCGCCGGGTCGCGGTGACGAGCCAGTGGTGGGGCAGGTCCGGCCGGTCGACGGGCAGGTGCGGCAGCGTCCACCTGCCGTGGTCGGCCTCCGGGTCGCCCGCCTGGTGCAGGGTGGCGTCCCACCCGAGACCACCGAGGGTGGACACCGGGTCCTCGAGGGTGCCGAGCCACGGGGCGCCGAGCTCGGCCTGCATCTCGACCCAGCCCCTGGTGAGCGGATGGGTCAGGACGAGGGCGTTGACGATGTCGAAGCCCAGCCTGCTGCCCGGTGCGGCCACCGAGGTGAGGGTGCCGAGCAGGGCGTCGACCGCCGGGCCGGGCAGGTAGAAGACGAAGCCCTCGGCGAGGAATGCCGCGGGCGCACCGGCGTCGAAGCCCGCCCGGGCCAGGGCGGTGACCCAGGCCGAGCCGGCCAGGTCGGTGGCGACGACCCTGCGCTCGGCCGTCGGAGTCGCCCCGGCGGCGGCCAGCACCGACGCCTTGTGCTCGAGCACGTCGGCCCGGTCCAGCTCGAAGACCGTGGTCCCCACGGGCCAGGCGAGCCGGAACGCCCGCGTGTCGAGACCGGCCGCGAGGAGGACGACCTGGCCGAGCCCGCCGTCGACGGCGCGGCGCAGCTCGTCGTCGAAGAAGCGGGTCCGCAGCACCATCGTGGTCAGCGTCGCTGCCGGTCGCTCCCGGACCCAGGCCATCCCCGCCTCACCCGCGAGCGCGGCCGCCCACGGGTCCGCATAGAGCCGGTCCTCCCGCTCGGTCTCCACGGCACGCACGGCCGCCGCCCACCGCGCCGTGACGCCGACGTCGCTGCCCTGCGCCATGGGACCGTTCTACCCCCGGCGTCGGACCGCCGCGAGGCCCGGACGCGGCCGATGATGTCTCGTGCGCCACGCCGCCGCCGGTCGGAGCCCGGAGCGCCCCCCGGCGGGGCACGGCATACTCTCCGACCATGGGAACGGTTGCGATCTTCGGTGCCGGCGTCATGGGCGAGACCCTGCTCTCGGGGCTGATCCGCGCGGGGCGCTCCAGCGACGAGCTCGTCATCACCGAGCGCCGACCCGAGCGGGCCGCCGAGCTGGAGGCGAAGTACGGCATCCGGGCGATGGCCAACGTCGAGGCCGCGGCCATGGCCGACACGCTGGTCCTCGTCGTCAAGCCTCAGGACATGGGAGCCCTCCTCGACGAGATCGCCGGCGAGGTCGCCGACGCCAACCTCGTCGTCAGCCTCGCTGCGGGCATCACGACCGAGTTCATCGAGTCCCGGCTGCCGGCGGGGTCCTCCGTCGTCCGGGTCATGCCCAACACGCCGGCGCTCGTCGACCAGGGGATGGCGGCCGTGAGCGGCGGAAAGCACTGCGACGCAACGCATCTCGCCGAGGCGTCGGCTCTGCTGGCCGCCACCGGCAAGGTCATCGAGGTCCCCGAGAAGCTCCAGGACGCCGTCACGGCGATCTCCGGCAGCGGGCCGGCCTACATCTTCTACGTCGTCGAGGCGATGATCGAGGCCGGGGTCGTCCTCGGTATGCCGCGGGCCACGGCCACCGAGCTCGTCGTCCAGACCCTCTATGGCGCCGCGACGATGATCCGCGAGACGGGCCAGCACCCGACGGTGCTGCGTGAGCAGGTCACCTCCCCCGGCGGGACGACGGCCGCGGCGCTGCGCGAGCTCGACGACCACAAGGTGCGGGCCGCCTTCATCCGCGCCATGGAGGCGGCGGCCGTCCGCTCCCGCGAGCTGTCGGGGAGCTGAGCCCGGCCGGATTCTCCGGCGCGGTCGTTCCCGTGCGAGAGTGGGGCGCATGCCGGAGATCACCGTTCGTGAGCTGGACGAGAACGACTGGGCGGCCTACCGCTCGGTGCGGCTCCAGGCGCTGCAGGACTCGCCCGAGGCCTTCGTCGCCAGCCATGCGGAGGAGCAGGCCTACCCCGAGGACCGGTGGCGCGACCGGATGCGGCGCTCGCAGCGGCTGCTCGCCGAGGCCGACGGCGAGGCCGTCGGGGTCGCGAGCATCGGGCCGGCGAGCGACGGCAGCGCCCACCGGAGCGAGCTGTTCGGGCTGTGGGTGCGGCCCGACCGGCGGGGGAGCGGGGTGGCGACCGCCCTCGTCGAGAGCGGCGCCGAGGTGGCCCGCCGCCGCGGCGACACCCACCTCATGTACTGGGTCGGCAGCGACAACGGCCGGGCGGTGGCCTTCGCCAGCGGCTTCGGCTTCCGGCCGACCGAGCTGCGGCGCCCGATGCGGGTCGTCAGCGCCGAGGACGGCGAGGAGGAGGCGGCCATGACGCTGCCCCTCGGCGGCGACCGCGGCGCCCTGTCGCCGCTCTGAGGGGTATGCCGCACCGGCACCCGTGTGCCGCGGCCCGCGACCGGGGCCGGGACGCCGAGGTCAGGGGCGCCCGGCGAGCCGCTCGATGAGGTCGGTCGGGCCGCTGACGATGAGCAGGTCGTGCGCCGACACCTTCGTCGACGGGACGGCATAGGTGAAGTCCTGTCCCGGCGACTTCACGCCGACGACCGTCACGCCGTAGCGGCTGCGGATCTGGCACTGCTCGAGGGTGAAGCCGATCGCCTCGGTCGGCGGGCGCATCTTGACGATCGCGAAGCCGTCGTCGAACTCGATGTAGTCCTGGAGGCGGCCGCCGACGAGGTGCGCGACGCGCCGACCGGTGTCGGCTTCGGGGCGCACGACGTGGTGGACGCCGATCCGCTCGAGGATGCGCTGGTGCTCCATCGTCAGCGCCTTGGCCCAGATCGAGCCGACGCCGGCGTCGACGATGTTGGCGCAGGCGAGGACCGAGGACTCGACCGAGGACCCGATCGACACGACCGCGATCTCGAAGCGCTCGGCGCGCGCCGTGTGGATCACCTCGGGGTCGGCCGCGTCGCCCTGGACGACCTGGGCCACCTTGCCGGACCAGCGCTCGGCGACGACCGGGTCGCGCTCGACGGCGACGACTCGGTGGCCGAGCCTGCGCAGCTCGAACGTGGCCGCGGCACCGAAGCGGCCCAGGCCGACGACGAGGACGTCGCTTTGTCGAGCGTCGCTCCTGGCCATGGTGCTCGTGCTCCCTCCGTCACACTGGGGATCCGCGGACCGGGGTCCACAGGTGCCAGGCTAGCCCCCGGGGGTAGCGTTCTCGCATGGCTCCCCTGGCGCGCGTGGTCTGGGACGATGCGTTCACGGCATACAACTTCGGACCCGAGCACCCGATGGCCCCGGTCCGGCTGGAGCTGACCACCCGGCTGCTGCGTGAGCTGGGGATGTTCGAGCGGGTCGAGATGGTCAGCCCCGTCGTCTGCCCCGAGGAGATGCTGACGACCGTGCACGAGCCCGGCTACGTCGAGGCGGTCCGGGCCGCCTCGCTCGACCCGGCCTCGGCGGACCTCGAGCGCGGGCTGGGTACCGAGGACGACCCCGCCTTCGTGGGCATGCACGAGGCGAGCGCCCGGATCGTCGCCGGCACCGTGGCCATGTGCCGCCAGGTCTGGAACGGTGAGGTGGAGCACGGCGTCAACTACTGCGGCGGCCTGCACCACGCGGCGCCGGGCCATGCGGCCGGGTTCTGCATCTACAACGACATCGCCATCGGGATCCGCTGGCTCCTCGACAACGGGGCGAAGCGGGTCGCCTACGTCGACATCGACGTCCATCACGGCGACGGGGTCGAGGAGATCTTCTGGGACGACCCGCGGGTCATGACGATCTCGGTCCACGAGACGGGCCGGGCGCTCTTCCCCGGGACCGGCTGGCCGCACGAGGTCGGCGGACCCAACGCCGAGGGGACCGTCGCCAACGTGGCGCTCCCGCCGGGGACCGGCGACGCGCAGTGGCTGCGGGCCATCGAGTCGGTCGTGCCGCCGCTGCTCCATGCGTTCAAGCCCGACGTCCTCGTCACGCAGCACGGCTGCGACAGCCACGCCAAGGACCCGCTGGCCCACCTCGCGATCTCGGTCGACGCCCAGCGGCGCGCCCACGAGACCCTCCACTCGCTCGCCCACGAGGTCTCGGGGGGCCGGTGGGTGGCCCTCGGGGGTGGTGGCTACGAGATCATCGACGTCGTGCCCCGGTCGTGGAGCCATCTCGTCGCGATCGCCGCGCACGAGCCGATCGACCCCGCGACCCCGACCCCGCAGGCGTGGCGCGACCACGTCCAGCGTTCCTTCGGCCGGCCCGGCCCGGCACGGATGGGCGAGCTCGACCCCGCGCAGCTGCCGATCTGGGTCCAGCCGTGGAGCATGGGCTACAACCCGGACAACCCCGTCGACCGGGCCATCATGGCGACCCGCGAGGCCACGTTCGTCCTCCACGGCCTCGACCCCTGGTTCGACTGACCGCTGGGCCGCGGCGCCCCCGAGGGTGTCACCCGCCCGGCCCCCGTCCCCGGGTCGCAACCGAGGGTCGCGAGGTGGTCACCGAGGTCGTTCGGGGCCGATTCCGGGGGTCCTGCGCGTGTCGGCTGGACAATTCGGACGAGTTTTCTCCATAGCCTTCCACAGCAGTCACATCTGCCCCTATGGTTGCGCTTGCACGTCCGTAGAAGGCCGCCGGAGGGGAAGCCGGCGATGCGGTCCGTGCAGAAGATCGAGGTTCGAATGTCCCAAGAGCGCCAGCTCGCCGAGGTGCGGTTCCTGACCGTGGCCGAGGTCGCCTCGATCATGCGCGTGTCCAAGATGACCGTGTACCGCATGGTGCACGCAGGTGAGCTGCCGGCCATCCGTGTCGGCCGCTCCTTCCGCGTCCCGGAGGATGAGGTGCACAAGTACCTGCGCACCTCGTACGTCGACACCGCGTGAGCGATCGCAGCATCGACACCTCGAGGGGCGGCCCGGCTCGGGTCCGCCCCTCGAGGCGTCCCGGGGCGCCGCTCGGCTCGCCCGGAGTTGGGCCGCACGTCGCGCACCGGTAAGGTGAGCGGTCGGCACCGAACCGAGAAGGACACCACATGGGCTCTGTCATCAAGAAGCGCCGCAAGCGGATGGCGAAGAAGAAGCACCGCAAGCTGCTGCGCAAGACGCGTCACCAGCGTCGTAACAAGAAGTGACCCGCGGTCGCCGGCCCGTTCCGGCGACGCGGCCGTCACCGAGGCGCCAGGCCCCCACCGACCGGAGGGGGCCTTCGTCATGCCCGGGGCTCGCATCCGGCCCGCCGACGAGCAAGACTGGTGACACGGCGACCCGGCACCGCGTGACCGGTCGCGCCGTGACCGGTCCGACGTAGGGTCGGACAGGACCGCTCAGCCCGACGGACCCGACGGAAGGTGGATGCCCGTGCCGCGCGTCGTGCTCGTCACCGGCGTTTCCCGCTATCTCGGCGGACTCGTCGCGCGCCGGCTCTCGGCGCTGGGCGAGGTCGACCGCGTCATCGGCGTCGACGTCATCCCGCCCGCCCACGACATCGGCACGGCGGAGTTCGTGAGAGCCGACATCCGCAACCCGATGATCGGCAAGATCATCGAGCAGGCCCGGGTCGACACGGTCGTCCACATGAACGTCATCGCCACCCCCACCTTCGTCGGCGGCCGGACGCCGCAGAAGGAGATCAACGTCATCGGGACGATGCAGCTGCTCGCCGCGTGCCAGAAGGCCCCGAGCGTGCGCCGCCTCGTCGTGAAGTCCACCGCCGCGGTCTACGGCTCCAGCCCGCGGGACCCCGCGATGTTCACCGAGGAGATGACCGCCCGGCGGATGCCGCGGACCGGCTTCGGCAAGGACTCCATCGAGGTCGAGGGGTACGTGCGGGGCTTCTCGCGCCGGCGCCCCGACACCGAGATCGCCATGCTGCGCTTCGCCAACATCATCGGCCCGCACATCCGGACGTCGATGACCGACTACTTCGGCCTCCCGGTCCTTCCCGTCCCGTTCGGCTACGACGCCCGGATGCAGTTCATGCACGAGGCGGACGCGACCGAGGCGATGCTCCGGGCGACCCTCGGCTCGTTCACCGGGGTCGTCAACCTCGCGGGGGACGGCGTCATCACGGTGCTCCAGGCCGCGGCCCGGCTGCGTCGGCCGCTCGCCCCGGTGCCGATGGCGGCCTCGGGCCAGGTGGGGTCGGTGGCCCGCAGGCTCGGTCTCGCCGACTTCTCTCCCGACCAGATCTCCTTCCTCGCCTTCGGCCGCGGCCTGGACACGACGGTCATGCGCAAGGAGTTCGGCTTCGAGCCGCGCTACACGACCCGCGAGACGTTCGAGGACTTCGCGACCTCGGTCCGCCCGGTCCTGCCCGGGCCTGCCACCGCCCTCGGCGTCGCCGGGTTCGTGGCGCGCGGGACCGGTCGGCTCGCCCGCGGCATACCCGGGAGGGCGACATGACCGACCAGCAGCCGACCACGACCACGAATGCCGCGGCCCGCCGGGCCCCGGCTGCCGGCGCCGCGCGCGGGTCGGTCGCCGCGGGCGCCGCCCGGGCCTCGGGCGAGCGGGCCCGACGCCGGGCCACGCCACTCATCGGGGCGGCGCCCATCGCGCCCGTCCCGTCGAGCGCCGCCGACGCGTCCGTGCCCGGCGGTGCGGCGCGTCCCGCTGCGACGACGAACGCTGCCCCGCCGACGGGCGCTGCCCCGCCGACGGGCGCTGCGCCGCCGACGGGCGCTGCGCCGACAGCGGGAACCACCCAGCCCGCCGCCGCGGGCCGGCGCGCCCACCGCCCCCGCCCCGTCATCACCTCGGGGGTGCAGAAGAAGGCTGCGGGCCAGACCGGCGAGCGGGTCGGCGGGCGCCGGCGGACCGCCCGCCCCGTGGTGGCGCCCGACGACGCGGCGAGCGGCGCCCCCGCCACGGCCTCACCGAGGGCCGCGGCCCCGTCGGCCCCGCCGCCGCGTCGCACCCGCCCGGCCGCCCGTGGCGCGGCGGGCCAGGAGCCGGCCGCCGACGAGACGGTGCGCCCGCGCCGCACCGCCCGCGCCAAGCGCGAGGCCGACGAGCTGGCCCGCCCGCACCTGCGGATCGCCCCCTCGCCCGAGGAGCGGGCGGCCCGCCGGACCCGGGCCGCCGCCCCGGCGGCCGTGCCGGGCCCGCCGCCCGACCCGACCGTCCTCGAGCAGGCCGACGCCCTGCCCACCCCAGGTCCGGAGGAGCTCCTCGGCGCCGCCATCTCGGCGATCCGCCTCGCCGCCGAGGGGGCCGGCCTGTCCGTCGAGGACATCGAGCGCCGGATCGCCGAGCTGCTCGCCTATGCCCGGCGCCGCCTCGAGGGTGACTACGTCGTCGACGACTTCGGCTACGACGCCGACTTCGCCGAGACGATCCTCTACCCGCTGCTGCGCCCGATCTACCAGCGCTGGTTCCGGGTCGAGACGCGGGGCGTCGAGAACATCCCGGCCGAGGGTGGCGCGCTCATCGTCGCCAACCACTCGGGGACGATCGCCATCGACTCGCTCATGGTCCAGCTCGCGATCCACGACGAGCACCCCCAGCGCCGTGTCATGCGCGCCCTCGGGGCCGACCTCGTCTTCCAGGCGCCCTTCCTCGGCACCATCTCCCGGCGCGGGGGGGCGACCCTGGCGACGAACGCCGACGCCGACCGCCTGTTCGACCAGGGCGCGCTCGTCGGGGTGTTCCCCGAGGGGTTCAAGGGCATCGGCAAGCCCTTCTCCGAGCGCTACAAGCTCCAGCGGTTCGGGCGGGGCGGCTTCGTCTCGGCCGCTCTCAAGGCGGGCGTGCCGATCATCCCGACCTCGGTCGTCGGCGCCGAGGAGATCGCCCCCATCCTCGGTGACCTCAAGATCGTCGCGCGGGCGCTCGGGCTGCCCTACTTCCCGGTCACGCCGACCTTCCCCTGGCTCGGGCCGCTCGGGCTCCTCCCGCTGCCGAGCAAGTGGATCATCGAGTTCGGCGCCCCCATCACGACTCAGGGCTACGGCGCCGCCGCGGCCGAGGACCCGATGCTCGTCTTCGACCTGACCGACCAGGTCCGCGAGACGATCCAGCAGACCCTCTACTCGCTGCTCATGCAGCGCCGGTCGGTCTTCTTCTAGGTCGCGGGCCCGAGATGCCATCGAACCCCACCTCGCCCGCCGGGGCGGTCCCGGTCGAGGGGCCGGCGCCCCGGATCACCCTCATCGGCAAGCCCGGCTGCCACCTGTGCGACGACGCCCGCACCGTCATCGCCCGGGTCGCGGCCGACCTCGGCGTGGGCTGGAGCGAGCTCTCCATCCTCGACGACCCTGCGCTGATGGACCGGTACGCCGAGGAGATCCCGGTGACCCTGGTCGACGGCCGCCGGCACGACTACTGGCGGGTCGACGAGGCCCGGCTGCGGGCGGCGCTGGGCTGATCCGGCCGGGGTGTCTCGCGCGGGCACTTGTGACTTTGTGCATTCGTTCACAACTGCGTAACCTGCCAATGTTGCGCGTCCATCGACCCCCGCACCGACGCGCCCGCGCTTGACGCCCTGCCAGGCGCCTGTCTGCCGAAAGGAGCAGGTGACCATCGTGTCCGCTGCCGTCGTGTCCCCCCGTGGGATTCCCGAGGCAACCGTGGCACGTCTCCCCGGCTACCTGCGCTGCCTGACGACGTATGCCGATGACGGCATCGCGTCGGTCAGCTCCGAGGAGCTCGCCGCCGTCGCCGGGGTCAGCCCCGCCAAGCTGCGCAAGGACCTGTCCCACCTGGGCTCCTACGGAACCCGCGGCGTGGGCTACGAGGTCGACCGGCTGGCCTATGAGATCTCCGTCGCCCTCGGGCTGACCCAGGACTGGCCCGTCGCGATCGTCGGGATGGGCAACCTCGGCCGCGCGCTCGCGGCATACAGCGGCTTCGGCACCCGGGGGTTCCGGGTCGTCGCCCTGCTCGACCGCGACCCCGAGGTCATCGGCACGACGGTGGCCGGGCGCCGGGTCCGCCCGATGAGCGACCTGCCCGAGCTCGTCTCCGGGGAGGGACTGGCCATCGGTGTCATCGCGACGCCGTCGGACTCGGCGCAGGAGGTGTGCGACCAGCTGACCGGCGCGGGAGTGTGCTCCATCCTCAACTTCGCGCCACGGCCGCTCGCGGTCCCCGAGGACGTCGTGGTCCGCAAGGTCGACCTCTCGACCGAGCTGCAGATCCTCGCCTTCCACGAACAGCGCAAGTCCTCCCCGGCGGCGACGAAAGCGGTGACCCCATGAGCCTGCTCGTCCTCGGCGTCTCGCACCACGACGCGCCGCTCAGCCTCCTCGAGGCGGTCGCCCTCGACGCCGGCGGACAGACGACCCTCGAGACCCATGTGCTGCACACCGAGAACGTCTCCGAGGCGATCGTCGTCTCGACGTGCAACCGGACCGAGGTCTATGTCGAGGCGCTCACCTTCCACGGGGCGGTCGCCGACGTGACCGAGGCGCTCGCCCTCAGCTCCGGTATGCCGCACGCCGAGCTCCAGCCACATCTCTACCTCCACTACGAGGACCGGGCCATCGCCCACGTCTTCGGGGTCGCCGCCGGGCTCGACTCGATGGCGGTCGGCGAGGCCCAGATCCTCGGCCAGCTGCGCAACGCCCTGACCCGGGCGCAGCGACACGGTCACGTCGGGCCGGCCCTCAACATGCTCTTCCAGTGGGCGCTGCGCGTCGGCAAGCGGGTCCACGCCGAGACCGACATCGACGCCGTGAGCCACTCGCTCGTCAGTGCCGGTCTCGAGCACGCCGCCGGGCTGCTCGGCGCCGTCGAGGGCCGGTCCGTCGCCATCGTCGGTGCGGGCGGGATGGGGGCGCTCGCCGCCAAGGCGGTCGCCGCCGAGCACCCGGGGACGCTCTGGGTGCTCAACCGCAGCGCGGACCGCGCCGAGCGGGTCGCCGAGCGGGTCGGCGGCCGGGCGCGCCGGATGGCCGACCTCGTCACCGTCCTCGCCCAGAGCGACGTCGTCGTCACGGCGACGGGTGCCAGCGGTGCCCTCGTCTCGACCGCCGACGCCGCGCTGGCCCTGGCCACCCGCGGGGGCCGTCCCCAGGTCTACATCGACCTCGCCCTGCCGCACGACGTCGAGACCGGCGTCGGCGAGCTCGAGGGGGTGACCCGGCTCGGGCTGGCCGAGCTGGGGGTGCTCCTCAGCGGGACCACCGACACGCCCCAGGTGCAGCAGGCGCGCGACCTCGTCACGGCCGAGGTCGCGGAGTACCTCCTCGCCGGGTCGGCCGAGACCGTGGTCCCGACGGTGACGGCGCTGCGCGCCCGGGCCGCCGAGGTCCTCGAGCAGGAGCTGCTCCGACTCGAGCACCGCGCCCCGGGGCTCGACGACGCGACGAGGGCCGAGGTCCGCCTCGCGGCGCACCGGATTGTCGAGAAGCTCCTCCACACCCCGACGGTGCGGGTCAAGGAGCTCGCCCGCAGCGGCCTCGGCGCGAGCTACGCCCGGGCCCTGTCCGAGCTCTTCGACCTCGCCCCCGCCGACACCCGCGTCGTCGACAGCCCGCCCCCGCACCCGGGGGAGAGGTCATGACCCTGCGTCTCGGCACCCGTCGCTCCCTTCTCGCGACCACCCAGTCGCGGTGGGTCGCCGACCGGCTGCGCGCCCTCGGCCACGAGGTCGAGCTCGTCGAGATCGTCACGGCCGGCGACACCGACGCGACCACCCCGCTCAGCGCCCTCGGCGGCACCGGGGTGTTCGTCTCGGCCCTGCGCCGGGCCCTGCGTGACGGCGAGGTCGACCTCGCCGTCCACTCCCTCAAGGACCTGCCGACCGCGGCGGAGCCCGGCCTCGTCGTCGCCGCCCTCCCGACCCGCGAGGACCCGCGCGACGCCCTCGTCGCCCGCGACGGCCTCACCCTCGGCGAGCTCCCCGCCGGGGCCGTCGTGGGCACCGGCTCGCCGCGGCGGGCCGCCCAGCTCGCGGCCCTCGGCCTGGGCCTGCGCATCGTCGACATCCGGGGCAACGTCGACACCCGGATCGGCAAGGTGACCGCGGGGGAGTGCGACGCGGTCGTGCTCGCCAGCGCCGGCCTGGGCCGGCTGGGTCGCCGCGGCGAGGCGAGCGAGCTGCTCGACCCGATCCAGGTCCTGCCCGCCCCGGGCCAGGGCGCGCTGGCCGTCGAGACCCGCGCCGACGACGTCGCGACCCGAGCCGCCGTCGCCGCCCTCGACGACCCCGACACCCGCGCCTGCGTCGCCGCCGAGCGCGCCCTGCTCGCCGCCCTCGAGGCGGGCTGCACCGCACCGGTGGGCGCCCTGGCCGAGGTCGTCGAGGGCCTCGAGGGGCCCGAGCTGTCCCTGCGGGCCTTCGTCGGCTCGCTCGACGGCTCCGCCGAGCTGCGCCGGTCGATCCTCGGCGCCCCCGACGAGGCCGCCGATCTCGGCGCCCGGCTGGCCGGCATCCTCCTCGACGACGGGGCCGCCGAGCTGACCTCCGCCGTCCATCCCACCCCCGCGCGGACCGGCCCCGACCCGGTGACCGCCGACCCGACCGCCCTACTCGCCACGGAGCGTGACCTGTGAGCCCGACGATGCGCTCGACCTCCCCGTCCGTCACCACCGCGGCCTCGACACCGGCCCGGGTGGCCTTCGTCGGCGCCGGCCCGGGCGATGCGGGCCTGCTGACGATGCGCGCGGTCGAGTACCTCGCCGCCGCCGACGCCGTCGTCATGGACCAGATGGCCCGCGACGAGGTCGTCGCCCGCTGCTGCAACCTCACCGTCGACGTCGTCGACGCCGGCTACGGCGAGACGGGCCAGCCGCTGACCCAGGCCTCGCGCGCCAAGCTCGTCGTCCGGGCCGCGAAGGCCCACCCCGGCGGGCTCGTCGTCCGGCTCATGGACGGGGACCCCTCGACCTTCAACGGCCTCGCGGAGGAGGCGGCGGCCTGCGCCAAGGCCGGCATCTCCTTCGAGGTCGTGCCCGGCGTCAGCGCGGTCAGCGCCGTGCCGGTGTATGCCGGTGTCCCCCTCACCGCGGGCGGGTCCCGAGCCGTCCACGTCATCGGTGCGGGCAGCCGCGAGGCGGGGCTGGCCGCCCCCGGCGACGCCTCGATCACCATCGTCGTGCTCGGTGGCCCCGAGAGCCTGCAGGAGACCCTGGCCGGGCTCCTCGAGGGCGGTCGGGACCCCCACACGCCGGTCGTCATCGCCAGCCACGGCACGACGGTGAGCCAGTCGAGCCGGCAGACGACCCTCGCCGAGGCCGCGGCGGTGAGCGACCCGACGGGTTCGCCGTCGATGGCCGTCGTCGGCGACACCGTCCTGCTCCGCGAGGCACTGTCCTGGTACGAGACCAAGCCGCTCTTCGGCTGGCACGTCCTCGTGCCGCGCACCAAGGAGCAGTCCGGGACGATGACCTCCCGGCTCTCCCGCTACGGCGCGGAGTCGACCGTCGTCCCGACGATCTCCGTCGAGCCGCCGCGCACCCCGCAGCAGATGGAGCGCTCGATCAAGGGCATGGTGACCGGCCGCTACGAGTGGGTCGGCTTCACCTCGGTCAACGCGGTGCGGGCGGTCCGGGAGAAGTTCGAGGAGTTCGGGCTCGACGCCCGATCCTTCGCCGGGCTCAAGGTCGCCGCTGTGGGGGGTGTGACGGCCCAGGCGCTGCGCGACTGGGGCATCAACCCCGACCTCGTCCCGAGCGAGGAGCAGTCGGCGCGGGGCCTGCTCGAGGACTGGCCGCCCTACGACGACGTCCTCGACCCGATCAACCGGGTCTTCCTCCCGCGCGCCGACATCGCCACCGACACCCTCGTCGCCGGGCTGGAGTCGATGGGCTGGGAGGTCGACGACGTGACCGCCTACCGGACGGTCCGGGCCGCACCGCCCTCGGCCGAGATCCGCGAGGCGATCAAGGGCGGGGCCTTCGACGCGGTCGTCTTCACGTCGAGCTCGACCGTGCGCAACCTCGTCGGGATCGCCGGCAAGCCCGCGCCGTCGACCGTCGTGGCCTGCATCGGCCCGGCCACGGCCAAGACGGCCGAGGAGCACGGGCTGCGGGTCGACGTCCTCGCCCCGGAGCCTTCGGCCGACTCGCTCGTCGACGCGCTCGCCGACCACGGTCGCGCCCTCGCCCTCGCGGCCGCCGAGGCGGGCGACACGCTGGTCCGACCGTCCCAGCGCAAGTCGGCGTCGCGGCGCCGCGCCCGCTGATGGCCACGCTCGGCGCCCGACCGGCGCGCGCGGCATCCGCGGCCTTCCCGCTCGCCAGGCCGCGCCGGCTGCGCCAGAACCCGGCCCTGCGCCGGCTCGTCGCCGAGACCCGCCTGCACCCGGCCGAGCTCGTCCTGCCGGTCTTCGTGCGCGAGGGGATCACCGAGCCGGTGCCGATCGAGGCGATGCCCGGCGTCGTCCAGCACACGGTCGCGACCCTCGTCGAGGAGGCCCGACGCTGCGTCGCGGCCGGCCTCGGCGGGATCATGCTCTTCGGGGTGCCGCAGTCCAAGGACGCCACGGGGTGCGGCGCCGACGACCCCGAGGGCATCCTCAACGTCGCGATCGCCGCCGTGGTCGAGGCGGTCGGCGACGACCTCGTCGTCATGGCCGACCTCTGCCTCGACGAGTTCACCGACCACGGGCACTGCGGGGTGCTCGACCCGGCGGGGGCCGTCGACAACGACGCGACCCTGGAGCGGTACGCCTCGATGGCGCTGGCCCAGGCCCGCGCCGGCGCGCACGTCCTCGGTCTCTCGGGGATGATGGACGGTCAGGTGGCCGCCGTCCGGGCCGCCCTCGACGCGGCCGGCTTCACCGACACGGTCCTCCTCGCGTATGCCGCGAAGTACACCTCGGGTCTCTACGGGCCGTTCCGCGAGGCCGTGCAGTCCTCGCTCGAGGGCGACCGCGCGACCTACCAGCAGGACCCGCCCAACGCCGTCGAGGCGCTGCGCGAGCTCGAGCTCGACCTCGCCGAGGGCGCCGACATCGTCATGGTCAAGCCGGCCCAGCCGCACCTCGACATCGTCGCGGCGGCGGCCGCCCTGTCGCCGGTGCCGGTCGCGGCATACCAGATCTCGGGGGAGTACTCCCAGATCGAGGCGGCGGCCGAGCGGGGCTGGATCGACCGCGACCGGGTCATGATGGAGTCGCTCGTGCACATCCGCCGGGCGGGGGCGCGGATCATCCTCACCTACTACGCCCTCGAGGCGGCCGCCCGACTGGACCCCGCGCGCGGCGCCGCGGCGAGGCCCTGACGATCGGGCCGGCAGACGACGGCGCCGGGAGCCGTGACCCACGGCTCCCGGCGCGCTGGGCTCGGGCGATGTCCGTCGCCCGAGCGGGTCTCAGTCCTGCTTGAGGAGCTGGACGTCGATGCTCAGGGTGACCTTGTCGCCGACGAGGACGCCGCCGCCCTCGAGCGGGACGTTCCACTCCAGGCCCCACTCCTTGCGGTTGACGGTCGTGCTCGCCTCGAAGCCGGCCTTGGTGTGGCCCCACGGGTCGGTCGTCACGCCGCCGAACTCGACGTCGAGGGTGACCGGCTTGGTCACGCCCTTGATCGTGAGGTCGCCGACGAGGGCCGATCCGTCGAAGGAGGTCGAGGTGAAGGTCATGGCGGGGTGGTTCTCGACATCGAAGAAGTCGGCGCTGCGCAGGTGGGTGTCGCGGTCGGGGCTGCCGGTGCTGACCGACGCGACGCCGATGCTCACCTCAGCCGTGGAGGCCGAGAGGTCCTCGGCGACGGTGACGGTGCCGGACACCTCGGTGAACTGGCCACGCACCTTGCTCACCATGAGGTGGCGGGCGACGAAGCCGACCTCGGTGTGTGCCGGGTCGATGGTCCAGGTTCCGGGGGTGAGGGCGGTGATGCTGGTCGAGGTCTCGGTGGCGCTCATGACGTGCTCTCCTTCATCGGTATGCCGCGGCCGGGAGGGCGCGGGACGTGACCGGGGGAATGATTGACAGTTCAACGAACGACCGGGGCGGCGGATGTATTCCCGGGCCCGCCCCGCGGTCCCGCGGCGGTCCCGGCCACGCGCTGCCGGGCGGCCCCCGGTGCGGCGTTCCTCACGTGTGACTCCGGTCCGGTCCACGCTCGACGGCCCCTGGTCCATGGCACGATGACGCCATGGGCGCGCGTGCAGCCGAGCCACGATGGCTCTCCGAGGACGAACAGCGAGCCTGGCGCGCCTATCTGCGTGGCGTCCGTGAGCTCGACGTGGCCCTCGACCGCGACCTCCAGGACTACGACATCAGCCTGTCCGAGTACGAGCTGCTCTCGATGCTCTCGGAGCAGCCGGAGGGCCGGATGCGGATGTCCGCCCTCGCCGAGCTCATCGTCCAGTCCCGCAGCCGGGTGACCCACACGGCCAACCGCCTCGAACGGCGCGGCTGGGTCTATCGCGAACCGGCCCCCGAGGACGGCCGCGGGGTCGTCCTCGTGCTCACCGAGCAGGGCTGGAGCGAGATCGTCGCCATGGCCAAGATTCACGTCGAGAGCGTGCGCCGCAACCTCCTCGACGTCGTCAGCGCGGACCAGTTCGACGAGCTCGGCCGGATCATGGAGCAGGTCCGGCGGGCGCTGACCCAGGCCCCACCCAGGCCCGTCGGCCTGACCGGCTGAGACGGACCGCCCCCTCCTCGGGTCGACGTCCCGGCCCGGTTCGTCGGACCTGGTCCGACCTCGGGGACGGCCGCCCCGGTGCCGTGGGAAACAATGACGCCATGACGGCATACCCCTTCCAGGCCCCCACCTCCGACGCCCTCCTCGCCCGCGCCCGGGCCGTCACCCCCGGCGGGGTCAACTCGCCGGTCCGCGCCTTCCGCGCCGTGGGTGGGACGCCCCGCTTCATGGCGAGCGGGTCGGGCGCCTGGCTCACCGACGTCGACGGCCGTCGCTACGTCGACCTCATCGGCAGCTGGGGGCCGATGATCCTCGGCCACACCCACCCCGAGGTCCTCGCCGCGGTGACCGAGGCCGCGGCACGGGGGTTCTCCTTCGGGACGCCGAGCGAGAACGAGGTCGCCCTGGCCGAGGAGATCGTCGCCAGGGTCGAGCCCGTCGACCAGGTCCGCCTCGTCTCGAGCGGGACCGAGGCGACGATGAGCGCGATCCGGCTCGCCCGCGGCTTCACCGGCCGGAGCCTCATCGTCAAGTTCGCCGGCTGCTACCACGGTCACGTCGACTCCCTGCTCGTCGCCGCGGGGTCAGGGGTCGCCACCCTCGCGCTGCCCGACTCGGCGGGCATCCCGACCGAGCTCGCCGCCGAGACGATCGTCCTGCCCTACAACGACCTCGAGGCCGTCGAGGCGGCCTTCGTCGAGCGCGGGAGCGAGATCGCCGCCGTCATCACCGAGGCCGCCGCCGGCAACATGGGCGTCGTCCCGCCGGACCCGGGGTTCACCGAGGGGCTGCGCCGGGTCACCGCCCGCCACGGTGCGCTGCTCATCTCCGACGAGGTGATGACCGGCTTCCGGTGCAGCCGCTCGGGCTGGTACGGCGTGGAGGGCCCCTACGCCTCCGGCCCCGCGGACCTCTTCACCTTCGGCAAGGTCATGGGCGGGGGCTTCCCGGCCGCCGCCTTCGGTGGCCGGGCCGACGTCATGGCGCTCCTCGCGCCCGAGGGCCCCGTCTACCAGGCCGGCACCCTCTCGGGGAACCCGGTCGCCACCGCGGCCGGCCTGGCCACGCTGCGCCGCTGCGACGAGGCGCTCTACGCCCGGCTGGGGTCGACGGCGCGCACCATCGCCGACGCGGCGAGCGCCGAGCTGTCCCGCGCGGGGGTCGCCCACCACGTCCAGTGGGCCGGGTCGATGTTCTCGGTCTTCTTCCGCGGCGCCCCCGTGCGGACCTACGACGAGGCGCGCGACCAGGACACCGCGGCCTACGCGCGGTTCTTCCACGCCATGCTCGGTCGCGGTGTCTACCTGCCGCCGAGCGCCTTCGAGGCGTGGTTCGTCAGCGGAGCCCACGACGAGGAGGCGGTCGACCGGATCCTCGCCGCGCTGCCCGCGGCGGCCGACGCGGCGGCGGCCAGGGGCTGACCGCCCCCGGACCGGGCCGTCGTGACCGGCCGGTGAGGCGCCCTGGGTGAGGCCAGCCTCACCCACGGAGCGACCCCCTCTCCCGCCCCACGGGTTCGTTTGCCACAATGCGGCCCATGACGAGCCCCGACGCGTCCGAGCAGGAGGGCGCCCGCACCGTCGTGCACCTGCTCCGCCACGGGGAGGTCGACAACCCCGACCACATCCTCTACGGCCGGCTGCCGGGCTACCGGCTCTCCGACCTGGGCGCCCGGATGGCCGAGCTGGCCGCCGACCACCTCGCCGACCACGACGTCACCCTCGTCGTCGCCAGCCCGCTGCAGCGGGCGCAGGAGACGGCGCGGCCGGTCGCCGAGCGGCACGGGCTGGCCGTCGAGAGCGACGAGCGGGCCATCGAGGCGTGGAGCGAGTTCGAGGGGCTGGCCGTCGCCGGCGGCAAGGGCCTGCTGCGCCACCCCCGGCTCTTCCCGAAGATGCTCAACCCGGCCCGGCCGTCGTGGGGCGAGCCCTATGTCGAGATGGCCGCCCGTATGGACGACGCGGTGGCCGACGCGCGGCGCCGCGCCGCCGGGCACGAGGCCGTCATCGTGTCGCACCAGGCGCCGATCTGGGTCTACCGGCTCTTCATCGAGGGACGCCGGTTCCTCCACAACCCGGCCGGCCGCGAGTGCGGGCTCGCCTCGCTCACCTCGCTGACCTATGTCGGCGACACACTCCTGTCGCTCTCCTACAGCGAGCCCGCGGCCGCCCTGGCCGCCATCGCCCAGCCCGGAGCCGGCGCGTGAGCGTTGCGCCCCGGCGGTATGCCGCCGTCCTCGCCGCCGTGCTCGCGGCCGCCGGCCTGGGCCTGGCGGGGTGCTCCCAGGACCCCAACTCGGTCGCTGCGCAGGCGAAGGCGGGCGACCAGAAGGGCTACGTCTCCGGTGACGGGACCGTCGAGCAGATCCCGGTCGCCGACCGCGGGGCACCCGTCGACCTCCACGGCGACCTCCTCGGTGGCGGGACCTGGTCCTCGGCCGACCACCGCGGCCAGGTCGTCGTCATCAACGTCTGGGGCTCCTGGTGCCCGCCCTGCGTCGCCGAGACGCCCGACCTGCAGAAGGCCTGGGAGCAGACGCAGGCCGCCAAGCAGGACGTCCAGTTCATCGGCATCGACTTCCGGGAGGACCCGGCCCGCGGGCAGGCCTTCCGGTCGAGCCGTCACGTGACCTACCCGAGCCTGACCGACGAGTCCGGGGTCCTCATCCTCGCCCTCCAGGGCAAGGCCACGACGACCCCGACGACGCTCGTCCTCGATGCGCAGGGCCGGATCGCCGCCCGGGTCAGCGGGGTGGTCGACGCCTCGACCCTGACCGGGCTCATCGACGACACGATCCCGGCCTCGTGAGCGCGGCCACCGTGGTCGGCGCCGTGCTCGCCGGCGGCGTCTCGGACACCATCGCCTCCGGCGCGCTGCCCCTCGCCGTCGGGGTCGCCCTCGCCGCGGGTCTCGTGTCGTTCGCGAGCCCCTGCGTGCTGCCCCTCGTCCCCGGCTTCCTCGGCTACGTGACCGGCCTGTCCGAGGGGCCTCGCGTGCGGCGGACCCGGTCCCGAACGCTCGCCGGGGCCTTCCTCTTCGTCGTCGGCTTCAGCGTCGTCTTCATCCTCGGCTCGATCTTCATCACCTCGGTCGGCCGCTCGCTCGTCGAGTACCGCGAGACCCTCATGCGGGTCGGTGGGGTGCTCGTGATCCTCCTCGCCCTCGTCTTCCTCGGCGTGGGTGGTGCCTGGACGCAGCGCGAGGTCGCGATCCAGTGGCGGCCGCGGGCGGGCCTGGTCGGCGCGCCGTTGCTGGGCGCCGTCTTCGGTCTGGGCTGGGCCCCCTGCACCGGACCCACCCTCGCCGCGGTGCTGACCATCTCGGCCAGCTCGGTCGACCCGAGCGTCACCCGCGGCGTCGTCCTCGCGTCGGCCTACTGCCTCGGCCTCGGCGTGCCCTTCCTCCTCATCGCCGCCGGGCTGGAGCGGGCCGGGCGGGTGTCGGGCTGGCTGCGGCGGCATACGCGCGGCGTCCAGCTCTTCGGCGGCGGTCTCCTCCTCGCGGTGGGGCTGCTCCTCGTCACCGGTTGGTGGGAGCTGCTCAACCGGTGGGTGCAGAGCCAGCTCGTCTCCGGGTTCCAGGTGGTCCTGTGACGACGACGCGGACCGACGAGATCACCCAGCCGCGGCTCGGTCCGCTGGGCTGGGCCCGCTGGACCTGGCGCCAGCTCACGAGCATGCGCACGGCGCTCTTCCTGCTCCTCCTCCTCGCCGTCGCCGCGCTGCCCGGCTCGACCTTCCCGCAGCGCTCCATCGACTCGGCCCGTACGGCCGCCTGGATCTCGGCCCACCCCACGGCCGGGCCGATCCTCGACCGGCTCGGCTTCTTCGAGGTCTATGCCTCGCCCTGGTTCGCCGCCGTCTACATCCTGCTGTTCGTCTCGCTCGTCGGCTGCGTCCTGCCCCGGGCCGGGACCCACTGGCGGGCCCTGCGCACCCCGCCACCGCGGACGCCGCGCAACCTCGAGCGCCTCGACGCGCACGGGTCCGCGGACCTCCCGGTCGCCCCCGACGCCGCGCTCGAGGCGGCCCGGGCCGCCCTGCGGGCCCGGCGCTACCGCGTGCACTCCCACGACGGGCTCACCCTGTCGGCCGAGAAGGGCTACCTCAAGGAGACCGGCAACCTCGTCTTCCACCTGGCCCTCATCGGGGTCATCGTCGGGGTCGCCATCGGTCACCTCTACGGCTGGAAGGGCGACGTCATCGTCCCGGCCGGCCAGGGCTTCGCCGACACGATCTCCCGCTACGACACGTTCAGTCCCGGCCCCTGGGTCGACACCTCGAACCTGCCGCCCTTCACCCTGACGGTCGACAAGGTCGAGGCGACGTTCGAGAAGGACGTCACCGGCCGCGGCCAGTTCGGTATGCCGCGCAACTTCGCCGCCGACACGACCTTCACGCCCGAGCCGGGCGCCGCGCCGCGGGCCGAGCGGATCGAGGTCAACCACCCCCTCGAGACCGGCTCCGCGACGGTCTTCCTCCTCGGCAACGGCTACGCCCCCCACGTCACGGTCAAGGACGCCAACGGCGAGGTCGTCTACTCCGACGCGACACCCTTCCTCGCCCAGGACAACAACTACCGGTCGGTCGGGGCGATCAAGGTCCCCGGAGCGACGCCCGACCAGCTGGGCTTCGCGGGGCTGTTCCTCCCGACCGGGGTCATCACCGACGCGGGACCCACCTCGGTCTTCCCCGACGACCTCGACCCGGCGCTCGCCCTGACCGTCTACAAGGGCACCCTGTTCCCGACCGGCCAGCCCCAGTCCGTCTACACCCTCGACACCTCGTCGATGACCCAGCTGACGAACACCGCGGGCACCCAGCCGCTGCGGCTGTGGCTCAAGCCTGGCCAGACCGCCCAGCTCCCGGGGGGCCTCGGCTCGATCACCTTCGACGGGGTGCAGCGGTTCGCCGGCCTGTCGATCCGGCACGACCCGGGCAAGGGCCTCACCCTCGGCTCGGCCCTGCTCGCCCTCGCCGGCCTGGTCTCCTCGCTCGTCGTCCGCCGTCGGCGGGTCTTCGTCCGGGTGGGCAGCGGGGGGCCCGACGACACCGAAGGCCGTACCGTAGTGACGGTCGCCGGCCTGGCCAAGGACGACGACGAGGGCATGGTCGACGTCGTGTCGGCCGTCCTCACCGATGTGAAGGAAGCGCTCAGCACATGAACGAGACCCTCGCGCAGTACGCCAACCTCGCCGTCTACTCCGCCATGGCGGTGCTCACCCTCGCGATGCTCGCGTATGCCGCGTTCCTCGCCTGGCTCGTGCCCGCCCGCACGGACGCGAAGGCGGCCGTGGCCGAGCGCGAGCTCGTCGCGGTCGGCGCCGCGTCGGCCGACCCCGCCGAGGCGACCCCGGTGGTGGAGGACCCGGTGGGTGAGGACCCGGCCGGTGCGCTCCCCGCGACGGCTCCGACCGGCGCCGCGGCATACCCGGGCGAGGAGCCCGCGCGCGCCCGGTCGGCGGCCGGGATCGCCCGGTCGCTCGCGGTCCTCGGGACGCTCGTGCTCGTCGCGGCGGCGGTCATGCGCGGGCTGTCGGTCCACCGGGCCCCGCTGGGCAACATGTACGAGTTCGCCATCGTCGGCTCGATGTTCACGATGCTCGTCTACCTGGCCTGGTCCTCCCGCCGGGACCTGCGCTGGCTCGGCGTCTTCGTCGTCGCCTTCGTCCTGCTGACCCTCGGCATGGGGACGACGGTCTGGTACACCGAGGCGGCCCAGCTCATGCCGTCGCTGCAGTCCTACTGGCTGCTCATCCACGTCACCGTCGCGACGATCTCGGTGGCCCTGTTCGCCGTCGGCTTCGCCCTCACCGCCCTCTACCTCGCCCGCTCGCGGTTCGCCGGCACCGGACGGGCACGGTTCCTGGAGCGGATGCCCGAGGCCAAGGCACTGGAGCGGATGTCCTACGGGATCCACGTCATCGCGTTCCCGCTGTGGACCTTCACCGTCATCGCCGGGGCCATCTGGGCGCGCCAGGCCTGGGGCTCCTACTGGAACTGGGACCCCAAGGAGGTGTGGTCGTTCATCATCTGGGTCGTCTACGCCGCCTACCTCCACGCCAGGGCGACCGCCGGGTGGAGGCGCCAGGGCGCGGCCTGGATCGCCGTCGCGGGCTTCGCGTGCATCATCATGAACTACGCGATCGTCAACATGTACTTCGTCGGCCAGCACAGCTACTCGGGGCTCTGACACCGCGACATGATCCGCTACACCCTGCTCCGCATCCTCATCTTCTTCGGCGCGCTCGCGCTGCTGTGGCTCGTCGGCCTGCGCTCGGCGGACACCCGGATCTTCCTCGTCGTCGGAGCCGCGGTGCTCTCGATGGTGGTCTCCTACGTCGTGCTCCGGCCGTTCCGGGAGGACTACTCGCGCCAGATCGCCGAGCGGGTCGACGCCCGCCGCGCGGCGCGGACCCACAAGCCCACGGACGAGCAGGCCGAGGACGCCGAGACCGACGACTTCCGGTGAGCCGGCCGGACCAGGTGCCAGGCCGACCGGCCCGGTCCGGGCTCAGCGCAGCGCGGCGGCGACGACGACACCGAGGGTGACGAGGGCGGCATACCCGACCTCGAGCAGGCCGGTGCCGGCAAGGACGGGGATGAGGTTCCGGCCGACGGCGCCGCGGCGTACCCGTGCGACGAGCCGCCACGCCACCGGGACGCTCAGCAGGGCGAGCAGCGCCCACGGCTCGATGACCCCCATGACGAGCGCGGCCACGTAGGCGACGGCCAGCAGCGCGGCATACAGCGACCGGGTCCGGTCGTCGCCGAGCCGCACCGCGAGGGTGCGCTTGCCGGTGCCCTCGTCGGTGGGGATGTCGCGCAGGTTGTTGGCGACGAGGATGGCCGAGGCGAGCAGGCCGACCCCGACGGCACCCGCGACGCCGAACCAGGTGAGCCGTCCGGCCTGGGTGACGAGGGTCCCCAGGGTGGCCATGAGGCCGAAGAAGACGAAGACGTAGACCTCACCGAGGCCCCGGTAGCCGTAGGGGTTGTCGCCGCCGGTGTAGCGCCACGCGGCGAGGACCGCGAGGGCCCCGAGCGGCAGCAGCCACCAGCTGTGGGCCAGGGCGACGAGGAGGAGCCCCAGGACGCCCGCCACGGCGAAGGAGGCGAATGCCGCGTGCTTGACCGCACCGGGCGGCGCGAGCTCCTGCCCCACGAGGCGGACCGGTCCGACCCGGGTCGCATCGGTGCCGCGGACCCCGTCGGAGTAGTCGTTGGCGTAGTTGACCCCGACCTGGAGGGCGAGCGCAACGAGGAGCGCGAGCACCGCGCGGAAGGGGTCGGCGCCGCCGACCTCGTGGGCCGCGGCGGTGCCGAGGAGCACGGGTGCGACGGCGGCGGGGAGCGTCCTGGGCCGCGCACCGGCGACCCACTGGGAGGAGGTGGCCACAGGTCCTACAGGCCCTTGAGGAAGTCGGGGTCGTCGTCCGGGCCGAGGGGCCGCTGCACGGCCCTGGCGGCGGGGGCCCCAGGGTGAGGCCCCGCCCGCGGCCCGGGGCGGGCGGCCGGCGACGAGCCAGGCGATGGGGCCGACGAGGGGGAAGAGCAGGATGACGAAGACCCAGACCACCTTGGGCAGCCCGCGGACCGCGGCCTCGTCGGTCTGCAGGCAGTCGATGACGGCATAGAGCACGAGCGCCAGGTCGATGACGAACGGCAGGGTCCGGATCACCGCGTCATTCTCCCAGACCCTCGCCCCGGCGCCCGAACAACGCGGCGACGGCGGCGCGGTCCGGTTTGCCGGGGCCACGCAGCGGCAGCTCGGGAAGGACGAGCACCCTGCGGGGAAGGGCGTGGTCGGCGAGGATGCCGCGCAGCGCCGCCCGCAGGTCGCCGGCGGTCGGCTCGCGGTCGAGGTGCCGGTCGACGACGAGCGCCGCGCTCACGGACTCGCCCCACACCGGGTCCGGGGTCCCCACGACGCAGACCTCGCGGACGCCGGGGATGTGCAGGGCGACGGCGTCCTCGACGAGGCGCGGCGCCACCATGACCCCGCCGGTGTTGATGAGGTCGTCGAGGCGGCCGTCGACGTGGAGCAGGCCCTCGTCGTCGACGTGGCCGACGTCGTCGGTCCGGAACCAGCCGTCCTGGAACGCCGCGGCGGTCAGCTCGGGCTGCCCCAGGTAGCCCTCGGCGAGGGTGGCGCCACCCAGATGGACCCGGCCGTCGGCGTCGGTCCGGACGGTGACGCCCCCGAGGGGCCGGCCGTCGTAGACGCAGCCGCCACCGGTCTCGCTCATGCCGTAGGTGGTGACGATTCGCACCCCGCACGTCTCCGCGTGCCGCCGCAGCTGGGCGGGCAGGGCGGCCCCCCCGACGAGGACGGCGTCGAGGGAGCTCAGGGTCTCGGCGCACCACGGGTCGTCGCAGAGCCGGACGAGCTGGGTCGGCACGAGGCTGACGTACCGGCGCGCCCCGGGGTCCATCCGCCGGACCGCGGCGGAGAAGGTCCGGGCGTCGAAGCCGCCCGAGGGGTCGAGGACGACCGGTGTCGTGTCCGCGAGGAGCGAGCGGAGGAGGACCTGCAGGCCGCCGATGTGCTGGGCCGGCAGGGCCAGCAGCCACTGGCCTGGGCCGCCGAGCCGGTCGTGGGTGGCCTCGCCGCTCGCGCGCAGGGCGCGGGCGGTCAGGAGCGCGCGCTTGGGGGTACCCGTCGACCCCGACGTCCCGACGACGACGGCCAGGTCGTCGGGCAGGGCGGCCGGGTCGTGACCGGGCAGCGGGGGGAGGGGGGCCGAGGCGGCATACGGCAGGACCGGCGCGGACCCGGCGAGGGCGGCTCGGAGCCGGGGGAGGAGTGCGAGGACCGGCTCACCGGGCGGGACCGGGAGTGCCTCGATCATCACACCGCCCACTCTAGGGTCGCGCCACGGGTGTCGGGTACGCCACGATGGGGGTCCCGGCACCTGGGCCCGTGCGACCGCGGCCCCGGAAACGAAAGAGGTCCGCATCATGGATGCTGAGTTCACGGCCTACCTCGACCGGGTGCGTGCGCACCGGGCCGAGCTCGCAGAGTCGATGGCGGCCCTCGACGCCGCGCTTCTCGCCCCGGCCGGTCTCGGCGGTGAGCGATGGCGCGAGCGCGTCGAGGCCGCGCTGGCCGAGCTGCGGCACGACTTCACCGACCACGTGAACCTCACCGAGGCCGAGGGTGGCCTCTATGCCGACATCAAGGACAAGGCGCCCCGGCTCTCCGGTCAGGTCCAGGTCCTCCTCGACGAGCACGACCGGATCGCCGAGACCTGCGACGCGCTCTTCGACCGGGTCTCGCACGCGAACCCGGACTCCGACGTCGATGCGCTCCGCGAGGACCTCACGGCGCTGATGACGACCATCTCGCGGCATCGCCAGCACGGTTCTGACCTCGTCTACGAGGCGTACGTCGTCGACCTCGGCGGCCTGGGGTAGCTCGGGTCGCGTGACCGGTGGCCGGGTGGCTCGGGTCGCGTGACCGGTGGCCCGGGTTAGTTCGAGGCGCGCCGACGGTGGCCCGGGTTAGCTCGAGGCGCGCCGGCGGTGGCGCCGACGGACAGGTTGCTGCCGGGCGTCCGTGGTGCAACCCGGTCGTGGTGCACGAAGTTCTGCTAGCAGAGGTTCGTGCCGGGGCAAGGCGGTCGGGCGGTGGGGTGCGGGTATGCCGTCGCGCCGGCGGTGGCCCCGATGGACAGGTTGCTGCCGGGCGTCCGTGGTGCAACCCGGTCGTGGTGCACGAAGTTCTGCTAGCAGAAGTTCGTGCCGGGCAAGGCGGTCGGGCGGTGGGGTGCGGGTATGCCGTCGCGCCGGCGGTGGCGCCGACGGACAGGTTGCTGCCGGGCGTCCGTGGTGCAACCCGGTCGTGGTGCACGAAGTTCTGCTAGCAGAAGTTCGTGCCGGGCAACGCGGTCGGGGTCAGGCGGGCGCGACGGTGCCGCGGGGTGCCGCGGGGTGCCGCGGGGTGCCGCGGGGTACGGCGGGGTGCCGGGGGGTACGGCGGGGTGCCGGGGGGTACGGCGGGGTGCGGCGGGCGCCGCGGGAGACGCGACCGGGCGGGTCAGCTCACGAGGAGCGCCGTGACCGCGACGGCGACCGACCCGACGATCTCACCGACCCCCACGGCCTTGGCGCTCAGCCGGAACGCCGGGACGACGGCGGCCCGTACGGCCAGGAGCGTGAAGACGAGGACGAGCCACGGCGAGACCGGGATCATCGCGCACGCGAACGCCCCGTGCCCGAGCGCGGAGAGCCAGTGGTAGGCCGCGACCCCTCGCTCGCGGATCATCGTCTTGACGTAGAGGACCGTCCCCACGAAGTAGGCGGCCAGGACCCCGGTCAGCAGCCACGCCCGGGCCCAGTCCGTGCCTCCTCCGGCGTCGTAGGCGACGAGCGTCATCAGGCACGACCCGGCGCTGGTCGAGATGCCACTGAGGAGCGAGCGCTCGTCGCGGACCGCGCTGGCGACGAGACCCACGCCGAGCGGCACGACGAAGAGCGGCGCCCAGCGCGCCAGACCCGGCTCCAGCACGAGGGTCACCGCGCCGAGCCCGGCGGCGGCCGCGGCATACACCCGCACGGGCGGGAGGTAGCGGGCCCTGCGACCCGACTTCAGCCACAGTCCGGTGGCGAAGAAGGCGAGGTAGCCCACGAACCAGAATGCCGTGAGCGGCACCTCGACCCAGCGCGGGCCGCTCGCGAGGATCCCGACGAGCAGCGGGGTCGCGAGCATCGACCACGCACCGTGCTGGTTGGGGACCCACCCGGGCCCCCGGCGGGTGCGGCCTAGAAGTACCACGGGAAGGGCGACCAGTCAGGCTGTCGCTTCTGGAGGAACTGGTCGCGCCCCTCGACGGCCTCGTCGGTCATGTAGGCGAGCCGGGTGGCCTCGCCGGCGAAGACCTGCTGTCCCATCAGCCCGTCGTCGACGAGGTTGAACGCGAACTTGAGCATCCGCTGCGCCTGCGGGCTCTTGCCCATGATCTCGGCGGCGACCTGCAGGGCCGTGTCCTCGAGCTCGGCGTGCGGGGCGACGAGGTTGACGGCGCCCATCCGCTCCATGTCCTCGCCGGTGTAGGTCCGGCCCAGGAAGAAGATCTCGCGGGCCCGCTTCTGACCCACCATCCGGGCGAGGTAGGCCGATCCGTAGCCCGCGTCGAAGGAGCCCACGTCGGCGTCGGTCTGCTTGAACCTCGCGTGCTCGGCGCTCGCGATGGTCAGGTCGCAGACGACGTGCAGGCTGTGCCCGCCGCCCGCGGCCCACCCGCCGACCACGGCGACGACGATCTTGGGCATGGTCCGGATGAGCCGCTGGACCTCGAGGATGTGCAGCCGTCCGCCCTCGGCCCTGGCCCGCAGCTCGTCGACCGTGTCGGCTGTCTCGCCCTCGGCGTACTGGTACCCGGACCGGCCGCGGATCCGCTGGTCGCCGCCGGAGCAGAAGGCCCACTTGCCGGCGGCGCCGGTGCCCTCGGGGCCCGGTCCGTTGCCGGTGAGCAGGACGACGCCGACGTCCGGGGTCCGCCGGGCGTGGTCGAGGACGGCATACAGCTCGTCGACGGTGTGCGGACGGAAGGCGTTGAGCACCTCGGGCCGGTCGAACGCGACCCGAACGCAGCCGAGGCCGCGGGCCCGGTGGTAGGTGACGTCGGTGAGTTGGTCGAAGCCGTCGACCGCCTCCCAGCGCTGCGGGTCGAAGGTCTCGCTCACGGACGGCAGTGCGCTCACCCTGGGGAGGATAGTGCTCCTACGATGACGCCCGTGGCGGCGAGCGGTGCGGGCGGGCGGACTGGCGAGGCGATCGAGACGGTCGCGGTCGTCGGCGCCGGAGCGATGGGCGGGCTCTATGCGTCGTTCTTCGCCCGGGCCGGTATGCCGGTCAGCCTCGTCGCGCGCGGGGCGCGGGCCGAGCGGCTGGCCGGACAGGGCATCACCGTCAACGGCGAGCCGCTGCGGGCGCGGGTCGTCGACGCCGACTCCCTCGCCGCCGCACCGCCTGCTCCCGCCGACCTCGTCCTCGTCGCCGTCAAGCACCACGAGCTCGACGCGGCGCTCGACGACGTCGCCCCCCTCGTCGGCCCCGACACGACGGTCCTCTCGGTGCTCAACGGTCTCGACAGCGAGGAGCGGATCGCCGCGCGCTTCGGCCCGGGCTCGGTCCTGCTCTGCATCGCGCTCGCCATGGACGCGATGCGCGACGGCACCGCCGTGACCTTCCGGCAACCCGGACGGCTCGTGCTGGGCGAGGCGGACAACACGACGCCCTCGCCCCGGGTGCTGGCCGTCCAGCGCGCCCTCGACCGGGCCGGGCTCGCGTGGTCGACGCCGGTCGACATGCGCCACGAGATGTGGTGGAAGTTCATGGTCAACGTCGGCATCAACCAGGCGTCGGCGGTGCTGCGGGCCCCCTACGGGGCGTTCGTGGCCCCCGGCGACGCCCGGTCGCTCATGCTCGCCCTCATCGACGAGGTCGTGGCGGTCGCCGCGGCCGAGGGGGTCGTGCTCGGGCCCGACGACCTGGCCCGGTGGGACGCCGTCCTCGCGGCACAGCCGGCCGACGGGCGGACCTCGATGCACCAGGACGTCGAGGCGGGCCGGCCGACCGAGGTCGACATCTTCGCCGGGCGGGTCCTCGCGCTCGGCGAACAGCACGGCCTGCCCACGCCGGTCAACCAGGTGATGCTGTGGGTGCTGCGCTCACTGGCACCGTCCCCCGCCGGGACACCGTCCGGCGCGACGTCGTAGGTTGCCGGGATGAGCGGCGACACCCCCGGGCTGGGCGACCTCCTCGAGCGCCTCGTCGTCGTCTCGATCCCGATGCGGGTCCGGTTCCGCGGAGTCCTCCGCCGCGAGGTGGCCCTCGTCCAGGGACCGCGCGGCTGGGGGGAGTTCGCCCCGTTCCTCGAGTACGGACCGGCCGAGGCCGCGCGCTGGCTCGCCGCGGCGCTCGAGGCGGCCTGGCTCGGCTGGCCCGAGCCGCGACGCGCGGACGTGGCCGTCAACGCCACGGTCCCGGCCGTCGTCCCCGCCGACGTGCCCGCCGTCCTCGCCCGCTTCGACGGCTGCACGACGGCCAAGGTCAAGGTCGCCGAGCCCGGGCAGTCGCTGGCCGAGGACCTCGACCGCGTCGCAGCGGTCCGTGACGTCATGGGCCGCGCCGCCAGGATCCGCGTCGACGCCAACGGCGGGTGGGACGTGGCGCAGGCCGGCGACGCTCTCGGCCGGCTCGCGGCATACGACCTCGAGTATGCCGAGCAGCCCTGCCCCAGCGTCGAGGACCTCATCACGCTGCGAAAGGCGCTGTCCCGCAACGGCATCGATGTGCTGATCGCCGCCGACGAGTCGATCCGCAAGGCCGAGGACCCGGTTCGCGTGGCGCGCGAGGGCGCGGCGGACATCGCCGTCGTCAAGGTCCCGCCGCTCGGCGGGGTGCGTCGGGCCCTCGAGATCGTCGCCGATGCAGGGCTGCCCGCGGTCGTCTCGTCCGCCCTCGACACGAGCGTGGGCCTGGCCGCGGGGGTGGCCCTGGCGGCCGCGTTGCCCGAGCTGCCCTATGCCTGCGGCCTCGGCACGGTGGGTCTGCTCGACGGCGACACCGCCCGGCCCTCGGTCGTGCCCGTCGACGGCACGGTCCGTCCGGGTGCGGTGGCGCCCGATCCCGAGCTGGTCGACAGGTATGCCGCGCCCGCGGACCGGGTGCGGTGGTGGCGGGACCGCGTCGCGGCGGCGCACGCCGAGCTCGGCCGCTGAGCGGCGTCGCCTCGGCGCCCACGCCCGGCGCCGTCCACAGGATGCGGTGCCGCCTCGGCGCCGTCCACAGCCCGGCCGCCCGCCCTGGCCGCAGGACACGACCCGCTGATGGGCTGGCGTCATGGGGGCGAGCGAGGACATCCGGGCCCAGGCGGCGACCTGGCGCGCGGCCGCCCGGCTGAGCCGGGAGCGGGCCCGACGGGTCGCGAGCCTCGGCGGCCTGCGCTGGGAGGCCCCCGCGGCCGAGGAGTTCCGGGTCCGGCTCGGGGAGCGAGCCGCGGGTCTGCGCCGCCTCGCCGAGCTGGAGGACTCGGTCGGCGAAGCGCTCGACGGGGTCGCGGGGGTCCTCGACGACGCCGAGCGGGTCCTCGTCCTCCTCGGCGCGAGCCGGCCGTGACGGGCCGAGACGCCCCGGCGTCGGCCGCCGGCCGCGGGCTTCGGGTGTCGGGTGGGGCCGGCGGCCTGGCCGTCGCCCTCGACGACCTGAGCCGCGCCGCGGCGGCGCTCGCCGGGGAGGCCGAGGCGGTGGCGGCGCAGGGGGTGCGGCTGCTCGGCGCCCTGCCCGGGGCCGACGTCGTCGTCGCGGGGGTCGCGACCGCGCTGCGCCGGTCCCTCCTGGCCGACCCGGTGCGACCACCGGACCCGTCCGTTCTCGCGGCGCTGTCCCGGGCACTGGCCCGGGCCGAGGCCGCCGCGGCACGCGCTCTCGGCGTCGACGGGGCGGGTGGCCAGGCCGTGCTGCTGGCGGCGCTCGCGGCGTCGGTGCGCGGTGCGGTCGCGGCATACCGGGCCGGCGAGCGGCTCGCCGAGGCGCTCGTGGGGTCGGTGGAGTATGCCGCGGTGGGCTCGGCGACGCGCCTCGCCCCGGTCCTCGCCGTCGGCGCGGCCGGGACCGCCGCACTCGCGGCGGTCGACCCCACGGTGCGCGACGACCTCGAGGCGGTGCTCTTCGCGCACCCGTGGCTCGTCGACGCGGTCGCCGGGGGACTGCGCGGTGCCGTCACACCGTCCACCCTCACCGACCCTCGGCTCGCCTGGCTCCTCGCCTGGGCCTGTGCGGTCGAGGGGCGGCCCTACCCGCCGCGGAGCCAGGCCGAGGCGGTCGGTGCCCTCGAGTCGGTCGGTCACCTCGTCGGGGCGCTCGACGAGGAGGCGACGGTGCCCTCGGTCGTGGAGCTGCCGCCCCCGGCCGCCGCCCCGCTGCCGGACTGCCTCAGCGGCCTCGTCGCCGGGCAGGTCGACCTCGGCCGTCCCGAGGCCGAGGCGACCGTCCGGGTCATCGAGGTCCCGCGCGCCGACGGGGGGTCGGCCTGGGTGGTGGAGATCCCGGGGACGCAACGCTGGTGGCCCGACCCGGGCGAGAACCCGTTCGACGCGACGACCGACGTGGCCGCGATGGCCGGTGAGGCGACGGTCGCGGCCCGAGGTGTCGCCATGGCCCTCGACGCGGCGATGCGGACCAGTCCCCGGGCCACGTCGTCCGACCCGGTGCTCCTGTCGGGGCACAGCCAGGGCGGCATCCTTGCGGCGGCGCTCGCGAGCGACCCGGGGTTCCTCCGCCGCCACCGGGTCACGCACGTCGTGACGTCCGGCTCGCCGATCGCCCGGTTCCCCATCCCGGCCGATGTCGCCGTGCTCTCCCTCGAGAACGCCCAGGACCCGGTCCCGCGGCTCGACGGGGCGACCAACCCCGACCGGATGAGCTGGACCACCGTGACGCGCGACCTCTCCGGTGACCCTGACAGCGGAGGGCACCCCTTCGCCGGGCACGCCGCGACCGAGTACGCCGAGACCGCCGCCGCGGTCGATGCCCTGCGCGCCGGGCGCAGCGCCTCGGTCGACGCCTGGCGGACCGGCGCGGCGCCCTTCCTCGCCGGTGACCGACAGGGCGAGGTCGTCGTCCGGGACTACCGGGTGCCCCGCCTGCCCGCCGCGTCGGCCACCGCGCTCCGGGACGGGTGGCAGAATGCGCGACCGTGAACCCGTCCACCGCCTGCGCGACGGTGCTCGTCGACGAGCTCGCCCGCTGTGGGGTCCGCGAGGTCGTCCTGTGCCCCGGGTCGCGGTCGGCTCCGCTCGCGTATGCCGTGCAGGCGGCCGAGCGCGCGGGTCGCCTTCGGCTGCACGTCCGTATCGACGAGCGCAGCGCGGGCTTCCTCGCCCTCGGTCTCGCGAAGGCGTCGGGTGCCCCGGTCGCCGTCATGACGACGTCGGGGACCGCCGTGGCCAACCTGCACCCCGCCGTCCTCGAGGCCCACCACGCGGGCGTGCCGCTCGTCGTCGTCTCGGCGGACCGTCCCGCCGAGCTGCGCGGGACGGGAGCGAACCAGACGACGGTCCAGCCGGGGATGTTCGGCGCGGCCGTGGCCTGGTCGGCGGACCTGCCGGCACCGGAGCACCGCGCCGGCCAGAACGGCTGGTGGCGCAGCACCATCGACCGCGCCGTGGCCGCGGCCACCGGCGCCGCGGGTCCGGTGCACCTCAACGTCGCCTTCCGCGACCCCCTCGTCGCCGAGGACGAGGCGGGCTGGCCCGAGCCGCTCGAGGGCCGCGCCGGAGGGCGCCCCTGGGTGCAGGTCGACGGGGGTGCCGGCCGCGGCGCCGGGCACGCCATCGCTCACGTCGAGCGAACCCTCGTGGTCCTCGGCGACACAGGCTCTGCCGAGCGGGCCAGGACCGCCGCCCGCTGGGCGACGGACCGGGGGTACCCCCTCCTGGCCGAGCCGTTCGGGGCGCTCGACGCCCGGGTCGAGGCCCTTCCGCACGGCCCCCTCCTGCTCGAGGCCGAGGGGTGGCTCGCGGCGCACGTCCCGGAGCGGGTCGTCGTCATCGGCCGGGTCACCCTTGCCCGCCCGGTCGCCGCGCTGCTGCGCCGGCCGGGGATGCACGTCGAGGTGGTCTCGACCGTGGCGGCGTGGCCGGACCCGTCCCACGTCGCGGCCATCGTCCACCCCTGGTCCGCGATCCAGGATGGCCACCCGACCGACCGAGCTGCGGACCGCCCCGCCGACCACCGGGACGGCGGCGACGGTGCCGCCACGCCGGCCGGCGCAGCCCTCACCGGCGGCGTCGGCTCCGCGTGGTCGCACGCCTGGCACGACGCCGGGGCTGCGCTCGCCGCCGCCGTGGCCGCCGAGGGCCTGACCTGGCCGAGCGGCCTGGCGGTCGCCGCGACCGTGGCCTCGGCCCTCCCCGACGACGCTCTCCTCGTGCTCGGGTCCTCCAACCCGGTCCGAGACCTCGACCTCGGGCTCGGCGTCATGTCCGCCACGGGAGCCCGCGACGTCGAGGTCCTCGCCAACCGCGGCCTCGCCGGCATCGACGGCGTCGTCTCCACGGCGGTGGGCGCGGCCCTGGCCAGGCCGGAGCGGGCGGCATACGCCCTGCTCGGCGACCTCACCGTCGTCCACGACACCAACGGGCTGACCATCGGTCCGGGCGAGCCGCGGCCCGACCTCACCCTCGTCGTCGTCAACGACGACGGCGGCGGCATCTTCGCGACGCTGGAGTACGGCGCGCCGGAGCGGGCGGTCGAGAGCGAGCGGGTCTTCGGAACGCCTACGGGCACCGACCTCGCGGCGCTCTGTGCGGCCCACGGCGTCGCCCACACGACGGTGACCACCACGGCCGCCCTCGTGGCGGCCGTCGCCGCACGGCCCCGGGGGATGCGGGTCGTCGAGGTGCGCGTCGACCGGGCCGGACACCGTGAGGCGCACGCGCGGCTGCGACGTGTGGCCTTCGCCACGCTCGACGTGGGCTGACGCTCAGCCGAACGGCCACCCTTCGTCGAATCGGTCGTGGGGCGACGCGCCCACCCCTAGGCTCCGCCCATGAGTCGACGGCTGTCCCGGGCCGCGCTCGTGGGGTTCGTCGGCGCCGCGCTCCTGGCCGCCCCGTCCCTCGCGTATGCCGCGTCCGAGCCCCCGGCCCCCGTGCTGGGTGCCGCCCCCCTGCCCTCCGACGTCCCGCGCCCCGCGCCCGCGCCGACCGGCGGCGAGGTCGCCGGACCCACCCTCGCCCCCACCGCGAACAGCGTCGCCGGGCTGCTGGACACCGGGCGGCGGCGTCCCGTGACCGGCCTCTACGACTCGGTGTGGAACGCGGCCTCGCCGGCCGTGGGCTTCACCGGCAGCATCGGCGGCTGCACCCCCGGCACGACCGCGGCGGCGTTCCGGGCCGCGGTCATCAAGCGGGTCAACGCCTACCGCCGGCTCGCGGGGTCGCCCGCCGACATCACCGAGAACTCGACGCTGTCGACCCAGGCCCAGGCCGCGGCCCTGATGATGGCCGCCAACCAGGAGCTGAGCCACACCCCGCCCGCGACCTGGAAGTGCTACACGGGCACCGGGAGCGACGCCGCGGGCAAGTCCGACCTCTTCCTCGGGGTCTCCGACGTCACGACGGTCGACGGCTACATGTACGACCCGTTCTCGAACAACGCCGAAGCGGGACACCGGTGGTGGATCCTCCGCCCGAGCGGTCGGCAGATGGGCGTCGGCTCGACGAACGGGTCCGCCTGGTACGACAAGGCCAACGCCCTCCTCGTCAACGACGACAACTGGACCGACCGGTCGGTCCGGTCCGCAGACGGCATGCTCACCTGGCCCTCGCCGGGCTTCCTGCCCTACGAGCTGGTCCCGATGCGGTGGTCCTTCCTCGTCCCGAACGGCAGCTACACCGGTGCCTCGGTGTCGATGACGATCAACGGGGTCGCGCAGCCGGTCGTCGTCGACGTCCGGGGCGGCGGCTTCGGCCAGCTGGTGTTCCACCGCAAGTCCCAGGACGTCAACGCGTGGACCCAGATGGCCGCACCGGGCTCCGACCAGGTGATCCGGGTGACCGTCTCGGGCGTCAAGGTCGGCTCCGTGACGAAGACCTACTCGTACGTCACCGTCGTCTACGACCCCGCCAACCCCAAGAACGTCTACCGCGGCGACCTCGCGGCCGACTCGACTCAGGTCGTCCAGGTCGGCGGTGAGGGCGGCGTCGCCTCCGGGGCGGGTGCGGCCTTCCTCAACGTCACCGTCACCGACACCACGGCCTCCGGCTTCCTCACCCTGTGGCCGTGCTCCGCGACCCGGCCCACCACGTCGAGCCTGAACTTCCGGGCCGGCCAGACGGTGGCCAACGCGGCGCTGTCCGCCCTCGACAGCAGCGGCCGGGTCTGCGTCTACGTGTCCTCGGGCGCCGACGTCGTCCTCGACGTCGGGGGCCAGGCCTCGAGCACCGCCGGGGGCCGGTACCGGGCCCTCCCTGCACCGGACCGCGTGCTCGACACCCGCTCGCCCAGCGGCGGCGGTGTCATCGCGGCCGGTACGACCCGTGTCGTGCCCCTCACCGGCAGCGAGGGCGGCTATGTCCTGCCTGCCGACGCCACCGGCGTCGTCGCGACCGTGACCGCGATCGCTCCGGGGGCGGCCGGCTACGTCACGGCCTACCCGTGCGACGCCACCCGGCCGGCGACCTCGACGGTGAACGCTGCCGCGTCGGCGGCCGTCGCGAATGCCGCCACGGTCAAGCTCGCCGCCGACGGAACCGTCTGTCTCTATGCCAGCCAGGACACCCACGTCGTCCTCGACGTCGAGGGTGCGGTCGTCCCGGCGACCTCCAGCGGCTCCCTCGTCAACCCGATGACCCCCGTGCGGCTGCTCGACACGCGCAAGGCCGGGTCCGGGGGTGCGCTGGCCCCGCTCGTGACGCGCCGCATCCAGGTGACCGGGGTGGCGGGTATGCCGTCCTCGGCCGCCGCCGTCGCCGCCAACCTCACCGCCGTGGCCCCGGCGGGCAACGGCTGGCTCGTCGCGTGGCCCTGTGGCACCCGGCCGACGGCGTCGAACGTCAACTACGGCCGCGGGCAGACCATCGCCGGTCAGGTCACGGTCGGCCTCGACGCCTCCGGCGGCTTCTGCCTCGCCTCGTCGGCCAGGGCCGACGTCGTCGTCGACGTCACCGGCAGCTACCGGTCGTCGGGGAGCCAGATCGGCACGCTCACCCCGGCCCGGATCCTCGACACCAGGACCGACGACTGAGCGCGCGGCCCGGCACCGCTCCGGTCCGACGGCTCGGACGGCTCAGCCCCGGGACAGCGCGTCGCGCATCGGGATGAACTTGGCGTCGGACTCGGCGACCTCGTCGTCGGGCACCGAGCCCGCGACGATGCCGCAGCCGGCATACAGCCGCATCCGGGTGCCGTCCTCGGGGTCGAGCCGCCCGCAGCGCAGGGCGATGCCCCACTCGCCGTCACCGGAGGCGTCCATCCAGCCGACGGGCCCGGCGTAGCGGCCCCGGTCCATGTTCTCGAGCTCGGCGATGACCGCGTCGGCCACCGGGCGCGGGGTCCCGCAGACGGCCGCCGAGGGGTGCAGGGCGGCGGCGAGGGCGAGCGAGGAGGTGTCGTCGGCCAGGACGCCCGCGACGTCGGTCGCGAGGTGCATGACGTTGGAGAGGTGCAGGACGAACGGCGCCTCGGGCACGTTCATCGACAGGCAGTGGGGGGCGAGGGCGTCGGCGACGGACCGCACGGCGTACTCGTGCTCCTCGAGGTCCTTGCTGGAGCGGGCCAGCGAGCCGGCGAGGGCGAGGTCGTGGGCGTCGTCGCCGGTCCGGCGGATGGTCCCCGCGAGCACCCGCGAGGTGACCAGGCCCCTCTCGCGGCGCACGAGCATCTCCGGGGTCGCCCCGACGAGGCCGTCGACCGCGAAGACCCACGTGGTGTCGTAGACCTCGGCGAGCCGGTGGAGAAGGGCCCGGGGGTCGATCGGCTCGGCGGCGCGCGCCTCGAGGTCCCGGGCCAGCACGACCTTGTCGAGCCGGCCGTCGGTGATCCGCCCGACGGCCTCGGCCACGGCGACGGCCCACTGGGCCGGGTCGAGGGCCCCGTCGGCGAAGGTGACCTCGCGTGGTGCCGGGGGGACCGGCTGCTCGCGCGGGGGGACCGGGCGGGGGAGGGCCGCCTCGGCGCTGAGGGTGGTCAGCCAGCACACGTCCCCGCGCCGCCCGACGACGACCTCCGGGACGACGAGCGTGGCACCGGCGGGTGAGTCGGCGGCATACGAGATGGAGCCGAAGGCGACCGGGCCGGTGCCGGTCAGCCGCACCCCGTCACGCACGACCGCCGACCGGGTCAGCTCGCGCCACCAGGTCTCGAGGAGGGCGAACCTCGCCGGGCCGTGCGCGGTCATCGACGTCGCGCGGCCCCACCCGACGAGGCCGTCGCCGCGGCGGACCCACGAGGTGATCTCGGTCGGCGGCAGCGCGGGGATGAGCGACAGCAGCGCCGCACCCTCGTCGAGGGTCAGCGGGACGGTCCTGGCCACGAGCGGGCCGGTGGCGCGGCCGGGCTCGGGTGCGGACGTGGCGGAGGTGGGCACCGACGACATATCGACGGAAAGCCTAGTGCGTATGCCGCCGCCTCCCCGGACAGGTGTCCCTCACCGGCGTCGGGGTCGCGGCCCCGCGGCGCCCGCGCGGCGGCCGGGCCCACGGCCGCCGCGACCCGCACCGTCGCCGTGCGAGGATGACGCCCATGAGTCGTGCCTCCCTCGACAAGGACCCGCGCGACGTCGCGGCGATGTTCGACGACGTCGCCCGCAAGTACGACGTGACCAACGACGTGCTCTCCCTCGGCCAGGACCGCCGCTGGCGCAAGGCGGTCGTCGAGGCCTGCGCGGCGGTTCCCGGGGAGCGGGTGCTCGACATCGCCGCCGGCACCGGCACCTCGAGCGAGCCGTTCGCCGACGCGGGGGTCGATGTCGTGCCCGCCGACTTCTCCCTGGGGATGCTCCAGGTCGGCCACCACCGCAGGCCCGACCTCGGCTTCACCGCAGCCGACGCGATGCGGCTGCCGTTCGCCGACGCCTCCTTCGACGCGGTGACGATGTCGTTCGGGCTGCGCAACGTCGCGGACCCCGACGCGGCGCTGCGCGAGTTCCTCCGGGTCACCCGGCCGGGCGGACGCTTCGTCCTCTGCGAGTTCAGCCAGCCGACGAACCGGACGTTCCGCACGGTCTACACCGAGTACCTCATGCGCTCGCTGCCCCCGATCGCCCGCCGGGTGTCGAGCAACCCGGAGTCCTACGTCTACCTCGCCGAGTCGATCCAGGCCTGGCCGGCCCAGCGGCCGATGGCCGAGCGCATCGCGGCCGCCGGTTGGACCGGCGTCGAGTGGCGCAACCTCACCGGGGGGATCGTCGCCCTCCACCGCGCCACCCGGCCGTAGCCGCCCGCCGGCCGGGCGGCGGCGCCGGCGCGCTCGCGCCCGTCCCGGCCCGTCGGCGACCCTGGACGGCGGTTGGGCCGCACCCCCTGCACCGTCATAGACTCCCGTGACGTCTCGTGAAACGGATCACAAGGAACCCCTGAAGGCATCGTGACCGACGCAGCCCACCACCAGGCCGCCCCCGCCCCCGCCCCGGGCACCGACCTCGCCGACCTCACCGGCGGCACGTCCCGCACCGACCGCGCCGACGTCATCGTCGTCGGGGCGGGTCCGGCCGGGTCGACGACCGCGGCATACCTCGCAATGGCCGGGCTCGACGTCCTGCTGCTCGAGAAGGCCTACTTCCCGCGCGAGAAGGTATGCGGCGACGGCCTCACCCCGCGGGCCGTCCGTGAGCTCATCAGCCTCGGCATCCCCACCCCCGTCGAGGACGGCTGGATCCGCAACAAGGGGCTGCGGATCATCGGCGGCGGCATGCGGCTCGCCCTGGACTGGCCGGACGTCGCGAGCTTCCCCAACTACGGCCTGGTCCGCCCGCGCCAGGACTTCGACGACATCCTCGTCAAGCACGCCGTCAAGGCCGGGGCCCGGCTGCGCGAGGGCACCAACGTCACCGGCCCGATCCTCGACGAGCGCACCGGCGCCGTCGTCGGCGTCACGGCCAAGGGCCTCGACGACAGCGGTGCCGCGACCGGTGAGGACCTTCGGTTCAGCGCGCCGCTCGTCGTCGCCGCCGACGGCAACTCCTCGCGCCTGTCCCTCTCGGTGGGCCGCGAGAAGCGCGACGACCGGCCGATGGGGGTGGCCGTCCGCACCTACTACACGAGCCCGCGCCACGACGACGACTACCTCGAGTCCTGGCTCGAGCTGTGGTCCACCGACGACCAGGGACGGCGCGTCCTGCTCCCCGGCTACGGCTGGATCTTCGGGGTCGGCGACGGGACCTCCAACGTCGGCCTGGGCATCCTCAACACCTCGGCGGCCTTCGGTCGGACCGACTACCGCGACGTCATGCGTCGCTGGGTGGCGACGATGCCCGCGGAGTGGACCTACACCGACGAGACGATGGTCGGCCAGATCCGCGGCGCCGCCCTGCCGATGGGGTTCAACCGCCAGCCGCACTACGACAAGGGCCTGCTCCTCGTGGGCGACGCCGGGGGCATGGTCAACCCGTTCAACGGCGAGGGCATCGCCTACGCGATGGAGTCGGCCCGGCTGGCCGGCGAGGTCGTCGCACAGGCCTTCGGCCGCGACACCGCCGAGGCCCGCGAGCGGGTCCTCCAGACCTACCCGGCGGTGATGAAGGACGCCCTCGGTGGGTACTACACCCTCGGGCGCTGGTTCGCGAAGGCCATCGGCAACCCCGAGGTCATGCGCCTGGCCACGAAGTACGGCCTGCCCCGCACGACGCTCATGAAGTTCCTGCTCAAGCTCATGGCCAACCTCGCCGAGCCGCACGGCGGCGATGCGAGCGACCGGATCATCCACGCCCTGTCCTCGATGGCTCCCGACGCATGAGGGCCGCCCCGTCGACGGCCTTCCCTGACCTGCCCAGGTCGGGCCCTAGGATTGGGCTGGTGACGTCGCCGAGGTGGGCCTGCACGACGGGTATGCCGCGGCGCCGGCCCGACCACGAGGGTCACCGTCCGCTGTCCCACGACACGCGCACCGAAAGGGGAGTTGTCACGCCATGACCAACCCCTACATCCCCCTACTCTTCCTCGCCGGCCTCGGGCTCCTCTTCGCCGTCGTCTCCGTCGGGCTGAGCCTGGTCGTCGGCCCGAAGCGCTACAACCGGGCCAAGCTCGAGGCCTACGAGTGCGGGATCCAGCCGACGCCACGTCCGCAGGGCGGCGGCCGCGTGCCGATCAAGTACTTCCTCACCGCCATGCTCTTCATCGTCTTCGACGTCGAGAGCGTCTTCCTCTACCCGTTCGCGGTGGCGTTCGACCAACTCGGGCTCTTCGCCCTCGTCGAGATGGTCACCTTCATCATCACGGTCTTCGTCGCCTACGCGTACGTGTGGCGCCGGGGCGGGCTGGAGTGGGACTGACCGATGGTGGTCGGCACGAGGGCACGACGAGCGGCGACGCCGCCCGCTGACACGACGAGGACGGACATCTGATGGGTCTTGAGGAGAAGCTGCCCGCCGGCTTCATGCTCACCACGCTCGAGAGCGTCATCGGCTACATGCGCAAGGCGTCCATCTGGCCGGCGACCTTCGGGCTCGCCTGCTGCGCCATCGAGATGATGGCCGTCGGTACGCCCGACTACGACATCGCGCGCTTCGGGATGGAGCGGTTCTCCGCCACCCCCCGCCAGGCGGACCTCATGATCGTGGCGGGCCGGGTCAGCCAGAAGATGGCCCCGGTCGTCCGTCAGGTCTACGACCAGATGCCCAACCCCAAGTGGGTCATCTCGATGGGCGTGTGCGCCAGCTCGGGCGGGATGTTCAACAACTACGCGATCGTCCAGGGCGTCGACCACATCGTCCCCGTCGACATCTACCTGCCCGGCTGTCCGCCCCGCCCCGAGATGCTCCTCAACGCGATCATCGAGCTCCACCAGCAGATCCAGTCCGCCAAGCTCGGCGTCAACCGGGTCGCCGCCGCCCGTGCGGCCGAGGCCGCGGCCCTCTCGGCCACCCCGACCCAGCTCATGCCGCTCACCCACGACCACGGACACTCCCTGCCCATCACCACCGGGAGGAACCCTCTCGCATGAGCGACACCCCCGACGGCCCGGCCACGCCTGCGAGCGCCGGCGACGAGGTCGAGAAGATGCCCCACACGATCGGGTCGGGCGGCGACGAGCCGGCCGGCTCGACGACACGTGACGACGCCGAGCCGCAGCGCGAGACCGAGACGGCGCTCGAGGCGAGCAGCCGCTACGACATCGGCGAGCCGGTCCAGGTCGACGAGCGGCGCGGCCTCTTCGGGGCCGTCGACGGTGCCGACACCTCCGGCTACGGCGGCCTGCGCACCAAGGTGCTCTTCCCGGGCGCCTCGCCGCGGCCGTACGGCGGCTTCTTCGACGAGGTGGCCGACGCCCTCGAGCTGGCCCTGTCCGGCGAGCAGGCGGCATACGGCACGGCCATCGAGCGGATCGTGGTCGACCGCGGCGAGATGACGGTCCTCGTCCGCCGGGAGCACCTCGCCGAGGTGGCCCGCGTGCTGCGCGACGACCCGGCGCTGCGGTTCGAGATGTGCCTGAGCGTCTCCGGTGTGCACTACCCGCACGAGACCGGGCGCGAGCTGCACGCCGTCTACCACCTGACGTCGCTCACCCACGGCGGGCGCCGGCTCCGCGTCGAGGTGACCACCCCGGACACCGACCGGCACATCCCGTCGGTCACCGCCGTCTGGCCGGGTGTCGACTGGCACGAGCGCGAGACGTGGGACATGTTCGGCATCATCTTCGACGGCCACCCGGCTCTGACCCGGATCCTCATGCCCGACGACTGGCCCGGACACCCGCAGCGCAAGGACTACCCCCTCGGCGGGGTGCCCGTGGAGTACAAGGGCGGCACGGTCCCGCCGCCGGACCAGCGGAGGTCGTACATCTGATGAGCAGCACCGACCAGGGCGGCGCCGGCACCTTCACCGACGGCACCTTCGCCGAGAGCGTCTACTCCCCGGCGGGGCAGTCCGACGTCTATGCGACCGGTCCGATGGACTCCGACGAGGGCTACGTCCTCAACAGCGAGGGCGGGGACTGGGACGACCTCGTCGACGAGGCGACCTCGCTCCACGAGGAGCGGGTCGTCGTCAACATGGGGCCGCAGCACCCCTCGACGCACGGGGTGCTCCGGCTCATCCTCGAGCTCGACGGCGAGACGGTGACCGAGGCCCGGGCGGGCATCGGCTACCTCCACACCGGCATCGAGAAGAACATGGAGTTCCGGACCTGGACGCAGGGCGTGACGTTCTGCACCCGGATGGACTACCTCACCCCGATGTTCCAGGAGACCGCCTACTGCCTGGCCGTCGAGCGGCTGCTCGGGGTCGAGGACCAGATCCCCGAGCGCGCCACCATCATCCGGGTCCTCATGATGGAGCTGACCCGGATCAACTCCCACCTCGTGTGCATCGGCACGGGCGGCATGGAGCTCGGCGCGACGACCGTCATGACGGTGGGCTTCCGCGAGCGGGAGCGGATCCTGCGGGTCTTCGAAGCGGTCACCGGCCTGCGGATGAACCACGCGTACATCCGCCCCGGCGGCGTCGCCCAGGACCTGCCCCACGGGGCGGTCGACATGGTCCGCGACGTCGTGGCCGAGCTGCGGACCGGCATCCACGAGCTCGAGCTGCTGCTCAACGAGAACCCCCTCCTCAAGGGCCGTCTCGTGGGGGCCGGCTACCTCGACCTCACCGGCTGCGTGGCCCTCGGCATCACCGGGCCGATCCTGCGCTCGACGGGCCTGCCCCACGACCTGCGCAAGTCCAACCCCTACTGCGGCTACGAGACCTACGACTTCGACGTCGTCACCCGGACCGGCGCCGACGCCTACGAGCGGCTACGGGTCCGCATCGACGAGATGTACGAGTCGCTGAGGATCGTCGAGCAGGCGCTCCACCGCCTCCAGACGACGCCCGGCCCGGTCATGGTCGCCGACAAGAAGATCGCCTGGCCCGCCCAGCTCTCGATCGGCAGCGACGGGATGGGCAACAGCCCGGACCACATCCGCGAGATCATGGGCACCTCGATGGAGTCCCTCATCCACCACTTCAAGCTGGTGACCGAGGGCTTCCGGGTGCCGGCCGGCCAGGCGTATGCCGCGGTGGAGTCCGCCAAGGGCGAGCTCGGCTGCCACGTCGTGTCCGACGGCGGCACCCGCCCCTACCGTGCCCACTTCCGGGACCCGAGCTTCAACAACCTGCAGGCCGTTGCGGCGATGTGCGAGGGCGGCCAGGTGGCCGACGTCATCGCCGCGGTGGCCTCCATCGACCCCGTCATGGGAGGTGTCGACCGCTGATGGCCTCGAACTTCGGCCTCCAGACCGCATCCGGCCACCTGCACGTGAGCAGCGAGTCCAAGGAGCCCTACCCCGAGGACGTCCTCGCCCGGCTCCACGAGGACGCGGCGGTGGTCGTCGCCCGGTACCCGCAGGCGCGCTCCGCCCTGCTGCCGCTGCTCCACCTCGTGCAGTCCGTCGACGGCTACGTCACCGGCCGGGGCATCGACTTCTGCGCCGAGGTCCTCGACCTGACGACGGCCGAGGTCTCCGGGGTCGCGACCTTCTACAGCCAGTACAAGCGCCACCCCAACGGCGAGTACACGGTGGGCGTCTGCACCAACACGCTCTGCGCGATCATGGGCGGCGACAAGATCTTCGACACCCTCTCGGGGCACCTCGGCTGCGCACACGACGAGACGACCGAGGACGGCAAGATCACTCTCGAGCGGGTCGAGTGCAACGCCGCCTGCGACTTCGCGCCGGTCGTCATGGTCAACTGGGAGTTCTTCGACAACCAGACCCCGGAGTCCGCGACGCAGCTCGTCGACGACCTGCGGGCGGGCAAGGACGTCCGGCCCAGCCGGGGCCCCGACTCGGTGCACACCTTCAAGGAGGTGTCGCGGACCCTCGCCGGCTTCAACGACGGCCTCGCCGACGAGGGTGTCGCGGCCGGCCCGGCGTCCCTCGAGGGCCTGAGGCTGTCCCGTGAGAAGGGCTGGGTCGCCCCCGGCCAGGAGGCGCCGGCCGACGGCCGGGACGGCACCGCCGGGACCGAGTCCGTGGGCCGGCTGCACTCCGGCTCCGACGTGCCGCACGAGCAGCCCTCCGGGCGGGAGCCCTCGGCGGCAGGGATGGCGCCCGACGACGAGGCGAGCCCGAAGGAGGACCGCAAGTGAGCGACGCAGCGCAGCGCCCGCCGGTCACGCTGACCCCGATCCTCACGGACCTGTGGGACAAGCCGCGGTCCTGGACCATCGGCACCTACACCGACCACGGCGGCTACCAGGCCCTGCGCAAGGCGCTGGCGATGCCGGCCCAGGAGGTCCTCGGCGCCGTCAAGGACTCCTCGATCCGAGGTCGTGGCGGAGCGGGCTTCCCGACCGGGATGAAGTGGAGCTTCATGGCCCCGCCCGACGGCGGCCCTCGCTACATCGTCGTCAACGCCGACGAGTCCGAGCCGGGGACCTGCAAGGACATCCCGCTCATGATGGCCAACCCGCACCTGCTCATCGAGGGCACCGCCATCGCGGCGTATGCCGTGGGCTGCGAGCACGCCTTCATCTACCTGCGCGGCGAGGTCGTCCACGTCTACCGCCGGCTCCTCCAGGCCGTCGAGGAGGCCCGCGCGGCCGGACACCTCGGTGAGGACGTCCACGGCTCCGGACAGCGGATCGAGATCACCGTCCACGCCGGCGCCGGCGCCTACATCTGCGGGGAGGAGACCGCGCTCCTGGACAGCCTCGAGGGACGCCGCGGCCAGCCCCGCCTCAAGCCGCCGTTCCCGGGGGCCCAAGGCCTCTACGCCAGGCCCACCTCCGTCAACAACGTCGAGACGATCGCCTCGGTCCCGGGGATCATCCTCAACGGGGCGCAGTGGTTCACGTCGATGGGCACCGAGAAGTCCACGGGCTTCGGCATCTTCTCGCTCTCGGGTCACGTCAAGCGTCCCGGCCAGTACGAAGCCCCGCTGGGGATCACCCTGCGCGAGCTCATCGACATGGCCGGCGGGATGCGCGACCCCGACAAGGAGCTGAAGTTCTGGACCCCCGGCGGGTCCTCGACGCCGCTGTTCACCAAGGACCACCTCGACGTGCCGCTCGACTTCGAGTCGGTCGCCCAGGCCGGGTCGATGCTCGGCACCCGGGCCCTGCAGATCTTCGACGAGACGACCTGCGTCGTGCGCGCCGTCGACAGGTGGACCGACTTCTACAAGCACGAGTCCTGTGGCAAGTGCACCCCGTGCCGTGAGGGCACCTGGTGGCTCAAGCAGATCCTCGGCCGGCTCGAGCGTGGCGAGGGCCGCGAGGAGGACCTCGACAAGCTGCTCGACATCAGCGACAACATCCTCGGCCGCAGCTTCTGCCCGCTCGGCGACGGCGCGACGAGCTGCGTCACGAGCAGCGTCCAGCTGTTCCGCGAGGAGTACATCGCGCACCTGACGCACGGCGGCTGCCCGTTCGACCCCGATGCCTCCACCCTCTTCGCCAAGGACAGCAAGGAGAGCGTGACCGCATGACCACCACCGCACCGCCGTCCGGCTCCGCCGGGACGCCCCCGGAGCCGGTCGACCTGGTCACGTTGACCATCGACGGCGTCGAGGTCGCGGTCCCCAAGGGCACCCTCGTCATCCGTGCGGCCGAGGAGATCGGGATCCAGATCCCCCGGTTCTGCGACCACCCGCTGCTCGACCCGGTCGGGGCGTGCCGCCAGTGCCTCGTCGACGTCGCGACGCCGGGCCCGGACGGCCAGCTGCGCCCGATGCCCAAGCCGCAGGCCTCCTGCACGATGGCCGTGTCCGAGGGCATGGACGTCAAGACCCAGCACACCTCGCCGGTCGCCGACAAGGCCCAGCACGGGGTCATGGAGTTCCTCCTCATCAACCACCCGCTCGACTGCCCGGTCTGCGACAAGGGCGGCGAGTGCCCCCTGCAGAACCAGGCGATGAGCAACGGGCGCGCGGTGAGCCGCTTCGAGGACAGCAAGCGGACCTACCCCAAGCCGATCAACATCAGCAGCCAGGTCCTCCTCGACCGCGAGCGCTGCGTGCTGTGCGCGCGCTGCACGCGCTTCTCCGACCAGATCGCGGGCGACCCCTTCATCGCCCTCGTCGAGCGGGGCGCCCTCCAGCAGGTCGGCATCTACGAGGAGCAGCCCTTCGAGTCGTACTTCTCGGGCAACACCGTCCAGATCTGCCCGGTCGGCGCGCTCACCGGCGCGGCATACCGGTTCCGGTCCCGGCCCTTCGACCTCGTGTCGACCCCGAGCGTCTGCGAGCACTGCGCGAGCGGCTGCGAGATGCGGACCGACCACCGTCGTGGGACCGTGCTCCGGCGGATGGCGGGCAACGAGCCGGCGGTCAACGAGGAGTGGAACTGCGACAAGGGTCGGTGGGCCTTCGCCTACGCGACGCTCGGTGACCGGATCGAGCTGCCGATGGTCCGCGACAAGGGCGAGCTGCGCGTGGCCTCCTGGCCCGAGGCGCTCGCGGCCGCGGCCGAGGGGCTGCGGTCCGCGGCGAGCGCGGCCGTCCTCGCCGGCGGGCGGGTCAGCGTCGAGGACGCCTACGCCTACGGCAAGTTCGCGCGCACCGTGCTCGGCACCAACGACGTCGACTTCCGGGCCCGCCCCGGCTCGGCCGAGGAGGCGGCATTCCTCGCCGCGCGGGTCGTCGGGACCACGCCCGACACCGGCGCCGTCACCTACGCCGAGCTGGAGTCCGCGAAGACCGTGCTCCTCGTCGGGCTGGAGCCCGAGGACGAGTCGCCCATCGTCTTCCTCCGCCTGCGCAAGGCGATGCGCAAGCGCGGCCTGGGCGTGTATGCCGTGTCCCCGTTGGCCACCCGTGGCCTCGCCAAGCTCCGCGGGACGCTCATCCCCACCGCCCCGGGCACCGAGCCCGAGGTGCTGGCCGCCCTCGCGCGTCCGACCGGTGAGGGCCTCATCGGCAGCGCCATCTCGGCGCTGCGCGGTGAGGGCACCGTCGTCCTCGTCGGAGAGCGCCTCGCGATGGTGCCCGGTGCGCTCACGGCGGTGGCCGCCCTCGCCGACGCGGTCGGCGCCCGCCTCGCCTGGGTCCCGCGTCGGGCGGGGGAGCGCGGGGCGCTCGACGCCGGCGCCTTCCCGACCCTCCTGCCCGGGGGCCGTCCCGTCGCCGACGACGCCTCCCGCGCCGAGGTCGCGCGGGCCTGGCAGGTCGACGCGCTCCCCACCGCCCCCGGTCGCGACACCGCGGCCATCCTGCGCGACGCCCGGTCCGGTGAGGTCGGGGCGATCGTCGTCGGTGGCCTCGACCCGGCGGACCTCGGGGTCGCCGACGCCGCCGACGCGTTCGCCACACCGTTCGTCGTCTCGCTCGAGATCCGTCCGTCCGCGGTCACCGCCCACGCCGACGTCGTCCTGCCGGTCGCCGTGCACGCCGAGAAGTCCGGGGCCTTCCTCGACTGGGAGGGCCGGACCCGGACGTTCGAGCAGGCCCTGCGCAGCAACGCGGTGAGCGACCACCGGGCGCTCGACATGCTCGCGGCCGAGATGGGCCACTTCCTCGGGACCCGGACGGTCGCCGAGGTGCGGGCCGAGCTCGAGGCCCTCGCTGGCTGGGCCGGCGAGCGGCCCTCCGGGCCGTCGACCGAGCCCGGCGAGGTTCCCTCGGCCGAGGACGGCGCGCTCGTCCTGGCCACCTGGCGGCTGCTCCTTGACCAGGGGTCGCTCCAGGACGGCGAGCCCTACCTCGCGGGCACGGCGCCGCTGCCCGTCGCCCGGATCTCCGCCGCGACCGCCGCGGACCTGGGCCTGGCCGAGGACGACGAGGTCCTCGTCACCGCCGGGTCGAGCACTGTCACCGTGCCGGTGCGCCTCGCCGAGATGGCCGACCACGTCGTCTGGCTGCCGACCAACTCCGCCGGCTGCGACCTGCGGGGCATGCTCGCCGGGGCCCCCGGAGCGCTCGTCTCCGTCACGAAGGTGGGTGGTGCCGCATGAGCACCCTGCTGTCCTTGCACACCGCCCTCGGTGAGGTCGCGGCGCCGGCCGTCAGCGGCATCCACGCCCTGGCGTCGGCCGGCCACGACAACCCCAAGGCGGACTTCAGCGACACCCCGCTCTGGCTCAGCCTCATCAAGGCCGTCCTCATCCTCGTCTACCTGCTCGTCTCGACCCTCATCGTCATCTGGTTCGAGCGGCGGCTCATCGGCCGCATGCAGCAGCGTCCCGGCCCCAACCGCAACGGTCCGTTCGGCCTGCTCCAGACCCTCGCCGACGGCATGAAGTCGATGCTCAAGGAGGACACGACGCCGGCCGCGGCCGACAAGATCGTCTTCACCCTGGCCCCGCTCATCACCGCGACGATGGCCTTCGTCTCGTTCTCGATCATCCCGATGGGCGGGACGGTGAGCCTGTTCGGGCACACGACCCCGCTGCAGCTGACCGACTCCTCGATCGCCGTCCTGCTCGTCCTCGCCGTGGCCGGCGTCGGCATCTACGGCGTCGTCCTGGCCGGCTGGTCATCGGGCTCGACCTACCCGCTCATGGGCGGTCTGCGCAGCACTGCGCAGATGATCTCCTACGAGATCGCCATGGGCCTGTCCCTCGTCGCGGTCTTCCTCTACAGCGGCTCGATGTCGACGTCGCAGATCGTCGGCGCCCAGGCCTCGCTGTGGAACGTCATCCCGGCGTTCTTCAGCTTCTTCGTCTACCTCATCACGATGGTCGGCGAGACCAACCGGCTCCCCTTCGACCTCGCCGAGGGCGAGGGCGAGATCGTCGCGGGCTTCCACACCGAGTACTCCGCCATGCGGTTCGCCATGTTCTTCCTCGGCGAGTACATCAACATGTTCACCGTCTCGGCCCTGGCCACGACGATGTTCCTCGGCGGCTGGCAGGCCCCTCCCGGCATCGCCGCCTTCGGCAACGGCATGCTCAACCACGGCTGGTGGGGCCTGCTCTGGTTCACCGTCAAGCTGTGGATCTTCATGTTCGTCTTCGTGTGGCTCCGCGGCTCGCTGCCGCGGGTCCGCTACGACCAGTTCATGCGCTTCGGGTGGAAGGTCCTCATCCCGTCGACGCTCGGCTGGGTCGTCTTCGTCGCCTTCATGCGGGGGGCGCGCAACGGCTGGCTGGGCACCGGCGACGTCACCCTCGGCCCGCTGACGATGCCGCTCTTCTCGCTCTACCTCGTCGGCTTCGTCGCCGTCGCGGCCCTCGTCATCTCCTGGTGGTGGGGCGGGCGCGAGCTCGAGCGCGAGGCCTCGCTGCACCCCGAGGTGCCCCAGGAGATCGACCCGTATGCCGGTGGCCATCCCGTCCCGCCACTGCCCGGCCAGCGCCTCAAGGAGCCGGTCCTCGCCGGCGCCGCCGCCGACCGCGAGATCGTCGGCGACACCGTGAGCTGGGCCCGGCTCGAGACCGAACCCGACGACGGAACCGACGCGACGGAGGAGGGCCAGCGTGGCTGACCCGAAGCAGAAGAAGCAGGGTTTCCTCAGCGAGATGCTCGCCCCCGTCGGAGGCTTCGGGGTCACCTTCTCGACGATCTTCCGCAAGGTCGTCACCGAGGAGTACCCGGAGGAGAAGCGGCCCACCCAGCCGCGCTTCCACGGCCGACACCAGCTCAACCGGCACCCCGACGGGCTGGAGAAGTGCGTCGGCTGCGAGCTGTGCGCCTGGGCCTGCCCGGCCGACGCGATCATGGTCCAGGGCGCGGACAACGACGACCGCGACCCCGCGGACGGCGGCTCCGGCCGGTTCTCGCCCGGCGAACGGTTCGGGAAGATCTACCAGATCAACTACCTGCGCTGCATCTTCTGCGGGCTCTGCATCGAGGCCTGCCCCACCCGCGCGCTGACGATGACCAACTACTACGAGCTCGCCGACCACAGCCGGGCCGACCTCATCTTCACCAAGGAGCAGCTCCTCGCCCCGCTGCAGCAAGGCATGCTCCAGCCCCCGCACCCGATGGTCGAGGGCATGGAGGAGCGCGACTACTACCTGGGCAAGGTCGCCGAGGCCACGGCGGAGCAGCGCGAGTGGGTCTCCGAGCACACCGAGGAGCAGGAGGGGCGCGACCCCAACTCGGGTATGCCGATCGGTACGACCCAGCCGCGCCCCCAGGACGCCCCGCTGCACGGACAAGGAGTCGACCGATGACGGGTTCCGGTGAGGCCGTGCTCTTCTGGATCCTCGGGCCGCTGTCGGTCATCGGCGCCCTCGGCCTCGTCTTCGCCCGGCGCGCGGTCCACGCCGCGCTCGGGATGGCCCTGGCGATGATCGTCCTCGGTGTCTTCTACGTCGCCGAGAGCGCCGACTTCCTCGGCGTCATCCAGGTGTTCGTCTACACCGGCGCCGTCATGATGCTCTTCCTCTTCGTCCTCATGCTCGTCGGCGTGGACTCCTCGGACAGCGTCATCGAGACGCTCAAGGGCCAGCGCTGGGCGACCCTCGTCCTCTCGATCGGCCTGGCCGGGTTCCTCGTCGCGGCCATCGGCTCGGTGTCGGTCGGCCAGGCGGCCGGCGTCGCGAGCATCAACGCCGACTCCGGAAACGTCTCGGCGGTCGCCAACCTCATCTTCGGTCGCTACGTGTGGATCTTCGAGGCCACCTCGGCCCTGCTCATCACGGCGGCCCTCGGCGCGATGGTGCTCGCCCACCGGGAGCGGATCGGACGCAAGCCCAGCCAGCGCGAGCTGAGCCAGCGCCGGTTCCGCACCGGCCGGTTCCCCGCGGGTCTGCCGGCCCCCGGTGTCTACGCCCGCCACAACGCCGTGGACACCCCGGCGCTGCTCCCCGACGGCACCCCCAGCGAGCTGTCGGTGTCGCGGGTGCTGACCGCCCGTGACCAGGTCACCCGCCCCGACCACTTCGTCGAGGCCGAGCGAGCCGCCGAAGCGGAGATCGAGGAGGGGAGCGAGCGATGAGCCTGATGAACTACGTCTACCTGGCCACGGTGCTGTTCACCATCGGTGGGGCCACGGTCCTGACCCGGCGCAACGCCATCGTCGTCTTCATGGGCGTCGAGCTCATGCTCAACTCCGCCAACCTCGTCTTCGTCACCTTCGCCCGGATCCACGGCAACCTCGACGGCCAGGTCATCGCGCTGTTCGTCATGGTCGTCGCCGCCGCGGAGGTCGTCGTCGGCCTGGCCATCATCATGGCGATCTTCCGTGCCCGGCGCTCGGCCTCGGTCGACGACGCGAACCTCCTCAAGCTCTAGACAAGGAGCAACTGGTGACTTCCCTGATGACCCAGGAGGCCGCTGCCGCGGCGACCGGCACCGCCTCGGTCGCCTGGCTGCTCATCGCGCTGCCCCTGGCCGGCGCGGCGATCCTGCTGCTCGGCGGCCGTCGGTCGAACTCCTGGGGCCCCGGTCTCGGCGTCCTCATGTCGTGGGCCTCCTTCGCCGTCGGCGCCGTGATCTTCGTCCAGCTCCTGGGTCGGGGGGCCGACGCCCGTTCGATGCACGTCGCGCTCTGGGACTGGCTGCCGGCCGGTGCCTTCCAGCTCCACGCCGGGCTCCTCGTCGACCAGCTGTCGATGTCGTTCGTCCTCCTCGTCACATTCGTCGGCTCGCTCATCCACGTCTACTCCCTCGGCTACATGGAGCACGACCCGGACAAGCGCCGGTTCTTCGCCTATCTCAACCTGTTCGTCGCGGCCATGCTCCTGCTCGTCCTCGCCGACAGCTACCTCCTCCTCTTCGTCGGCTGGGAGGGTGTGGGCCTGGCGTCCTACCTGCTCATCGGCTTCTGGAACCACAACCCCGCCTATGCGACCGCCGCCAACAAGGCGTTCATCGTCAACCGGGTCGGCGACCTCGGGCTGACCCTGGGCATCGCGCTGATGTTCGCGACCTTCGGCACGGTGAGCTTCGCCGGGGTCGACGGGGCGGTGTCGCACGCGAGCACGGCGACGGTCACGGCGATCGGCCTGTTGCTCCTCCTCGGCGCCACCGGCAAGTCGGCCGAGTTCCCGCTGCAGTCCTGGCTCGGCGACGCGATGGCCGGCCCGACGCCGGTCTCGGCCCTCATCCACGCGGCGACGATGGTCACCGCCGGGGTCTACCTCATCGTCCGCAGCGCGCCGATCTTCGACGCCGCCCCCAACGCGCGTCTCGCCGTCGCCCTCGTCGGTGCCTTCACCCTCCTGCTCGGTGCGGTCATCGCCTCGGGCAAGGACGACATCAAGAAGTCCCTTGCCGGATCGACGATGTCGCAGATCGGCTACATGATGCTCGGCGCCGGTCTCGGCCCGGTCGGCTACGCCTTCGCGATCTTCCACCTCATCGCGCACGGCTTCTTCAAGGCTGGCATGTTCCTCGGCGCAGGGTCCGTCATGCACGGCATGAACGACCAGGTCGACATGCGCCGCTTCGGCGCCCTCAGCACGGTCATGAAGCTCACCTGGGCGACCTTCGGCCTGGGCTATCTCGCGATCATCGGGCTGCCGCCCTTCTCCGGGTTCTGGACCAAGGACAAGATCATCGAGTCCGCGTTCAAGGGCGAGGGCTGGCACCCCTGGGTGCTCGGCCTCGCGGCGATGATCGGAGCCGGGATCACCGCCTTCTACATGTCACGGATGTTCTTCATGACCTTCCACGGCTCGAAGCGGTGGACCGACGAGGTCCACCCCCACGAGTCCAAGCCGGTCATGACCATCCCGATGGTCGTCCTGGCCCTGGGCTCGGTCTTCTTCGGCGGCATCCTCAGCATCAACGGGATGTTCGTGACCTGGCTCGAACCCGTCGTCGGCAACCCCGACACCGGTGAGCCGGTGATCGGCTCCCTCGCCATCACCCTCATCACCCTCGTCCTCGTCGTCCTCGGGGCGGCCTACGCCTGGTATCTCTACCTGCGGCAGGAGGTGCCGGAGACCCCACCGGTCGGGTCGGTCCTCACCCGGGCCGCGCGGCGCGACCTCTACCAGGACGCCATCAACGAGGGGCTGTTCATGCGGCCCGGCCTGCACCTGACCCGAGCGCTCGTCTTCACCGACGCCAAGGGGATCGACGGGGCGGCCGGCGGCCTGGCGGCACTCATCGGCGGCCTGTCCTCGCGGCTGCGCCGCCTCCAGACCGGCTACGCCCGCTCCTATGCCCTGACGATGCTCACCGGCGTCGTCGCCGTCCTCGGTGTCCTGTGGGTGATCCAGTGATGTCCAGCCTGCCCCTGCTCACCCTCATGATGCTCGTGCCGCTCGTCGCCGCGGTCGTCGTGGCGCTGCTGCCCGCGGGCGCGGCATACGTCAAGCACATCAGCCTCGCCGCGTCGCTGCTCACCCTCGTTCTCGCCATCGCCGCCTGGGCCGGCTACGACACGAGCAGCACCGCGCGCTTCCAGCTGACCGAGACCCACCCGTGGATCCCGCAGTTCGGGGTGTCGTATGCCGTCGGCGTCGACGGCATGGCCCTCGCCCTCATCGTCATGGCGACGATCCTCACGCCCGTCGTCCTCCTGGCCGCGTGGAACGACGTGCCCGAGGGCGGGCGACGCGAGAACGCCTACTTCGCGCTCATCCTCGTCCTCGAGACCTTCATGGTCGGCGTCTTCGCCGCGACCGACGTCTTCCTGTTCTACGTCTTCTTCGAGGCGATGCTCATCCCGGTCTACTTCCTCATCGGCCTCTACGGCGGGTCGCGTCGCCAGTACGCCGCGGTGAAGTTCCTGCTCTTCTCCCTCGCCGGCGGGCTCGTCATGCTCGTCGCCGTCATCGCCTTGTACTTCCACGGGCCGGGCGGCTCCGAGGGCTTCCTGCTGACCAAGCTCACCGGCGCGGTCACCGGTGGGGCGACCGCCCAGCGGCTGATGTTCCTCGGCTTCTTCGTCGCCTTCGCGGTCAAGGCCCCGATGTGGCCGGTCCACACCTGGCTGCCCGACGCGGCGACCGAGGCCAAGCCGGGCGTCGCCGTCCTCCTCGTGGGGGTGCTCGACAAGGTCGGCACCTTCGGGATGATCCGCTTCTGCCTCCAGCTGTTCCCCGAGGCCTCGAAGTGGGCGACGCCGACGGTCATCGTCCTGGCGGTCATCTCCATCGTCTACGGAGCGCTGCTCGCGATCGGCCAGACCGACATGATGCGGCTCATCGCCTTCACCTCGGTCAGCCATTTCGGCTTCATCGTCCTGGGCATCTTCGCGCTCACCTCGACGGCCGGGGCCGGGTCGATCCTCTACATGATCAACCACGGCTTCTCGACGGCCGGGCTCTTCCTCATCGCCGGTTTCCTCGTGGCCCGCCGCGGCTCGAAGCGGATCCCCGACTTCGGCGGCTGGCAGCGGGTGACGCCCGTCCTCGCCGGGACCTTCCTCGTCGCCGGCCTGTCCGGCCTGGCGCTGCCGGGGATGGGGTCCTTCGTCTCCGAGATCCTCGTCATCGTCGGGACCTTCGAGAAGTACCGCGTCGCGGCGGTTCTCGCCGCGACCGGCACCGTGCTCGCCGCCCTCTACATCCTGCTCATGTACCAGCGGACGATGACCGGCCCCAAGCCCGATCTCGCCGTCGAGGTGGCCGACCTGGGCTGGCGGGAGAAGTTCGTCGTCATCCCGGTGATCGCGTCGTTCCTCTTCCTCGGCTTCTATCCCAAGCCGGTCCTCAACCTCATCAGCTCGACCGTCACGACGACGTTGCACGATGTCGGCGTCACGGACCCGACCCCGACCGTCGCCGTCTCCGGGAGTGCGCAGTGAGCCCCGCAGTGTCGCTTCCCGCCCTCGCCGCGGCCGACTTCCAGGCGGCGAAGATCGAGTATGCCGCGGTCCTGCCGATCATGATCGTCGCCGTCGGCGGCCTGCTCGGAGTCCTCGTCGAGGCGTTCGCCCCGCGTCGGTCCCGGCACACCGACCAGCTCCTCCTCACGCTCGTCACGATCGGGGCGGCATTCGCCGTCCTCGTCACCTCCTCGGTGCACCACCAGGCGACGACGGCCGGCGGCTCGATCACGATCGACGGTCCGGCCCTGTTCCTCCAAGGTGCCCTGCTCCTCATGGGGGCGATCAGCGTCCTGATGATGGCCGAGCGGTTCGGCGGGCGCAGCGCCGACGCCTTCACCCCGATGGGGGCGGCGACCCCCGGGTCGGCGCTCGAGGACGCCGCGGGCAAGGCGGGGTTCGTCACCTCGGAGGTCTTCCCGCTCACCCTCTTCGCGCTGACCGGGATGATGATGTTCGTCTCGGCCGACGACCTCATCACGATGTTCGTCTCGCTCGAGGTCCTCTCGCTGCCGCTCTACATCCTGACCGGGCTGGCCAGGCGGCGCCGGCTGCTGTCCCAGGAGGCCTCGCTCAAGTACTTCCTCCTCGGGGCCTTCTCGAGCGCCTTCTTCCTCTTCGGCGCGGCGCTGCTCTACGGCTACGCGGGGTCGACCGACCTCTCGAAGATCGCCGATGCGATCCGCACGGCCGACCCGGGCTACGAGGGGCTGCTCATCCCCGGCATCGCCCTGGTCCTCATCGGCCTGCTCTTCAAGGTCGGCGCCGTGCCGTTCCACTCGTGGACACCCGACGCCTACCAGGGCGCGCCCACCCCGGTCACGGGCTTCATGGCGGCGTGCACCAAGCTGGCGGCATTCGGCGCCATCCTGCGGCTCACCTACGTCGGCATCGCCGCCGACCGCTGGGACTGGCGCTACGGGGTCATCGCCATCGCCGCCTTGACGATGGTCGTCGGGGCCGTCCTCTCGGTGACCCAGACCGACGTCAAGCGGCTGCTCGCCTACTCCTCCATCGCCCACGCCGGCTTCATCCTCGTCGGCGTCCTCGCCTTCGACCGCACCGCGGTCAGCGGCGTGATGTTCTACCTCGTCGCCTACGGCTTCATGACGATCGCCGCCTTCGCGCTCGTCACCCTCGTCCGCTCGCAGGGCTCCGAGGCGCTCCACCTCTCGCAGTGGGCCGGGCTGGGCAAGAAGCACCCCGTCGTCGCGGGCACCTTCGCCCTGCTCCTGCTCGCCTTCGCGGGGATCCCGCTCACCTCGGGTTTCACCGCGAAGTTCGCGGCCTTCGCGCCGGCGATCGCCCATGGGGGTACCGCAGGCGTGGTGCTCGTCGTCATCGGTGTCCTCACCAGCGCCGTGACCGCGTTCGTCTACGTCAAGCTCATCGTCCTCATGTACTTCACCGAGCCGACGGGCACCGACGTCATCGCGCTGACCCCGTCGGTCGCCTCGACGATCACGATCACCGTCGGGGTCCTCGTCACCCTCGTCCTCGGGATCGTGCCCGGTCCGGTCCTCGACCTGGCCCAGCACGCGTCCCAGTTCATGCTGTGAGCCCCGGTATGCCGGCGGGCGAGGCGACGGGCGCACTCGCCAGCCTGCCCGGAGCCTCCGAGGAGCTCCGGGCCCGGATCGGTGCGGGCCTGACCCGTGTCGACGCTCTCATCCGGGCCAGGATCGACCACGACGACGCCTTCATCGCCGAGGCCAACGGGCACCTCCTGGACGCGGGGGGCAAGCGGTTCCGGCCGTTGCTCGCCCTGCTCGCGGCCGAGCTCGGCGCCGGTGCCTCCGAGGAGGTCGTCGCGGCGGCCGCGGCGGTCGAGCTGACCCATCTCGCCTCCCTCTACCACGACGACGTCATGGACGAGGCCGGGGTGCGCCGGGGGGCCCCGAGCGCGAACGCCCGCTACGGCAACAGCACCGCCATCCTCGTCGGCGACCTGCTCTTCGGGACCGCGTCCGACATCGTGGCCGACCTCGGCCCGGTCGCCGTGAAGATCCAGTCCCAGACCTTCATCCGGCTCTGCGCGGGCCAGATCCGCGACGACCGGCCGTGCCCGGCGGGGCAGGACCCGGTCTCCTACTACCTGCGCGTCCTCGAGGACAAGACGGGGGTGCTCATCGCGACGGCCGCCCGCTACGGGGCCATGTTCGGGGGCTGCCCGCCCGAGACGGTCGAGATCATGCGCGACTACGGTGAGCGGCTCGGGGTCGCCTTCCAGCTCGCCGACGACCTCATCGACATCTCCTCCGGGGCCGATGTGACGGGCAAGACGCCCGGGACGGACCTGCGCGAGGGCAAGCGCACCCTGCCGGTCCTGCACGCCCTGGCCTCGACCGACCCCGCCGACGCGCGCCTGCAGGCCCTGCTGCTCGGCGACCTCGACGACGACGCGCGCCTCGCCGAGGCCCTCGAGCTGCTCCGGTCGCATCCGGCAATGGCGAGGGCCACGGCATACACCCTCGAGGTGGCCGGGCAGGCGCAGCGGGTCCTCGAGGCGCTACCGGACTCCGACGCCACCCGCGCGCTGCACGCGCTGGCCCTCGGCGTCGTGACCAGGGTCGGCTGACGAGCGTCGGCTGACCAGGGGTCGGCTGACGAGGGTCGGCCCGACGACGCCGCGCCCGGACCGACCCTCGGCTCCTCGCTGATCAGCCGCCCGGAGGGCCGCCGCCGAAGCGGGACCCGCCGGTGATGCTGGTGACCCCGCCGCCCGTGCCGAACCGGCGGGTGAGGGTGTTGGCAGTGGGCAACGGTTGGGCGGGGTCGGCGATCTGGACGAGCTGACCGGCCTTGAGACCACCGGTGATCTGGGCCAGCCCCTGCCCGATCGCGCCCACCGTGACCGGGGTCGTCGTCGCCGTGGAGCCACTGACGACCTCGACTGACCCGCTGCCCGAGCTCACCCCCGAGAGTGCCGAGACGGGGACGGTGAGGACGCCCTTGGCCGTCGCCAGGGTGATCGTCGCGCTGGCCGACGACCCCGACGCGAGGGTGACCGGAGCGCTGGAGACAGCCACGGCAACCGGGTAGGTCGGGGTCGTCGACGTCGTGGAGGTCGGCAGGACGCCGATGCTCTCGACGAGTCCGGGGAGCTCGTCGGTCGTCCCGGCGGGGGTCACCGTGACGTCCTGCGAGACCCGCACCTTGCCGAGCTGGGCGAGCGGGAGCGAGACCGTGACGACGGCGGCGCCGGCGCCGACGATGGTGATGCCCGAGGACGATCCGGCGCTCTGCCCCACGGTGAGGCCGACCGAGCCGACCGTCCCCGAGATGGGCGCCGTGAGCGTGGCCGCCGCGAGGTCCTGCTGGGCGCTCGCGAGGTTCTGGGTGGCCTGCAGGACGGCGACCTGGAGGCTGGCCGTCGACCCGGTTCCCGAGGTGCCGGTGCGGCTGGTGCCGCTGCCGCCGCTGCCGCCGGTGCCGCCGGTGCTGCCGGTCGTTCCGGACGCCGACTGCTGGCTCTGCAGGGCGGCCGCCGCCTTGGTGATGAGCCCGGCCAGCTGGGTGATCGTCCCCGACGCGCCCTGCTCGGCGTGCATCGCGTCGGCCAGCGCCTTCACACAGGCCGCGACCTGGTCCCCGGTCGGGCCCGTCGAGGTCGGCGTGGGCGTCGGGGTCGCGGTGTCGGTCGGGGTCGGCGTCGGGCTGTTCGGGTCGGTGGGCTCCGGGCTCGCCGTGCTCGTCGGGGTCGGGGTGGCCGTCGCGGTCGGGGTGGGCGTCGGCGGAGTGTTGGCGTTGGGCGGGGTGCCCCCGATGACGGGCGCGCAGGCCGCCGTCGCGGCGGTGAGCAGCTGCGTCACGGACGCGGTCGCCGAGCGCAGGGGGGCGGTGTTGATCGAGCCGCCCGAGCCACCCGATCCGCCGCCCCGGCCGCCCGAGGAGCCGGACGACGTCGAGGTCGAGGTGGGTGTGGGGGTCGAGGACGATCCCGAGGAGCTCGTGCTCGACGAGGAGGAGGCGGCGTCGAGGGCCGCCTGGGCCGACACGAGGTTGGCCTCGGCGACCGTCACCGCCCGCTTGAGGGCCGTCGTGCTCTGCCGGGCGAGGACCTGCCCCGCGGTGACCTTGTCACCGACGGAGACCTTGACCGCCGTGACCGTGCCGCTGGCGCGGAACGCCGCCGTCATCTGGTCGACCCGTTCGACCGAGCCCGAGAGGGTGATCGTCTGGGTCACCGAGCCCGTCGTGACGCTTGCCGTCCGCAGGCCCGAGGTCGCGGCGTTGCCGGCGTTGGTGCCGACGAGGAGGTATGCCGCTGCCGCGACGAGCGCGACCGAGCACCCGGTGGCGGTCCACCGGGCCCAGGGCGGCATCCGCCGGGCGTCAGCCACCGCGCACCGCCGAGGTGCACTGACCGTTGACGGCCTTGCTCAGCGCGAGGGAGGTGGCGGTCACGGTCCCGGTGTCGTCGGCCTGGCCGAGGGCCCGCACGCAGCTGCCCACCGTGATGGCCGAGGGGGCGGCCTTGGCGGTGCGGTCGAAGGTGGTGGTGCTCGTGTAGGTCACCGTGACGGTCCGCGAGGTCGTCGACGGGCTGGCCGTCGGGCTGGCCGGCGCGCCGCTGCTGCCGTTGCGGTCGACGGCGCGGAAGGACTCGGTCACGGTGAACGAGCCCGCCGAGACGGCGGTGACCTCACCGGTCGCCCCGAACCCGCCGAACCCACCGCGGAAGCCACCGGTCGGCGCGCCGCTGGGCCGCCCCGAGGGTGCGCCGCCGGGAGCCGAGCCGCCGGTGCCGGCCGGCGGACCGCCGAAGCCGCCCCCGCCGCCGCCGAAGCCACCACCCGCCGTGAGGTCCGTGCACCCCGTGCCGGTGCTCGACAGGATCGTCACGGTCGTCGCCGCCACGCTCGTGGGGGCGCCGGCCGCGGCCGAGGGTGAGGAGCCGGCCGTGCCGGTGGCCGCCGCGGACCGGGCGCTGATGCAGTCGCCGACCTTGACATCGGTGGCCTTGGCCGCCACCTGGTCGGTGATGGTGGTCTTGGCGGTGTAGACGACGGCCGTCTGGTCGGTCGTGCTCTGGACCTGCAAGGTGGTGCCCTGGATGGCGGCGATGAGCCCGAAGGTGCCCGGGACACGGTTCTGGCCGAACCCGCCGTTGCCGCCCTGGCCGGAGTTCGCCGCGCTGGCGCCCGAGCCGGCGGAGGCGGTGGCGGTCGGGGTCGACCCGCCGGAGCCACAGCCCGCGAGCACGAGGGCGGTCGCACCGGCGGCGCCGAGGGTGAGCAGTCGCCGGGAGGTCGTGGGGATCGTCATGGGGTCACTCGCTTCGCAGGGCGTCGATGGGGGACAGGCGGGCGGCGCGGCTCGCGGGGTAGACCCCCGCCGCGACGCCGATGATGAGGGAGATGACGAGCGCGGCCGAGGCCGCGACGGGAGAGACGGTCACCGGCTGGCTGATGATCGAGGGCAGGACCCGGGACCCGAGGATCCCGAGGGCGAGGCCGAGCAGGCCGCCGGTGAGCCCGAGGAGGCTGGCCTCGGTGAGGAACTGCTGGAGGATCACCCGAGGGGTGGCGCCGAGCGACTTGCGCAGGCCGATCTCACGGATCCGCTCGGTGACCGAGACGAGCATGATGTTCATGACCCCGATGCCGCCGACGAGGAGCGAGATCGCCGCAATGCCGCCGAGGAGGACGGTCAGGGTGTGCGCGGTGCTCGTGGCCGTCTGGACGATCGACTCCTGGCTGTTGATCGAGAAGTCGGCGTCCGCCGCGGTCACCCCGTGGCTCGTCAGCAGCGCGTTGTCGGCCTCCTGGTAGGCCGCGGACAGGCTGTCCGCGCTCGTGGCCTCGAGGTAGATCGTCGAGACGCTCGTCCCGACCGAGGGCGAGATGGTGGACGCATAGGTGGTCAGCGGCACGAGGGCGATGTCGTCCTGGTCGCCTCCGACGGTCGAGCCGACGGTCGCGAGGACGCCGATGACGGTGAACGGCTGGGAGCCGATGACGACGCTGCTCCCGACGGGGTCGCGCAGACCGAAGAGCTCCTCGGACGTCGTCTGGCCGAGGACGACCTCGGGCTGGGCGCTCGCGAGCTCGGCGGCCGTGAAGAACCGCCCGTCGGCCATCGTGCGGGCCCGCACGTCGAGGTAGCTCGGTGTCGTGCCGACGACGCTCGTCGTCCAGTTCGTCCCGTTGGCGACGAGCGACGCCTGGGTGCTCGCCTGCGGTGCGACGGCCGCGATGTCGGGGGCGACGGACCGGTCGGCCAGCATGCTCGCGTCGGCGGTGGTCAGCGTCGTCGCCGAGCCGCCCCCTCCGCGGATCCCGGACAGGCTCGTGCTGGACCCCGGCTGGACGATGAGCAGGTTGGACCCGAGCTTGTTGATCTGGCTCGCGACCTCCTGCTGCGCTCCCTGGCCGAGCCCGACCGTGAGCATGACCGCGGCGATGCCGATGAGGATGCCGAGCATCGTCAGGGCCGAGCGCATGCGGCGGGTCCGGATGGCGTCGTAGGCCGTGCGCAGCGTCTCGACCCAGGTCATCGGGCACCGACCGGGTCGAGGTCGAGGATCTGACCGTCACGCATGTGCACCTCACGGGAGGCGCGCTGGGCGACGTCGTGCTCGTGGGTGATGAGGACGATGGTCCGGCCCTGGACATGGAGCTCGTCGAGGAGGTCGAGGACGTCGGCCGTCGACGCGGAGTCGAGGTTCCCCGTGGGCTCGTCGGCAAGGATGAGCTGCGGGTTGGTCACGAGGGCGCGGGCGACCGAGACGCGCTGCTGCTGGCCGCCGGACAGCTCTCCCGGCCGGTGCTCGATGCGGTCGGCGAGGCCGACCTTGGTCAGTGCCTCGACGGCCCGGCGCTTGCGCTCCGCCCGCTGCACACCGGCATACACGAGGGGAAGCTCGACGTTGCGCCAGGCCGACATCGACGCGAGCAGGTTGAACTGCTGGAAGACGAACCCGATCCGCCGGTTCCTCACGTCGGCGAGCTGGCTCTCGCGCATCGTGCTGACGTCCTCGCCGGCGAGGAGGTAGGAGCCGGACGTCGGGATGTCGAGGCAGCCGATGATGTGCATGAGCGTCGACTTGCCCGATCCCGACGGGCCCATGATCGAGACGAACTCGCCCTCGGCGACCGAGAGGGTGACCCCCCGCACCGCCTCGACCTCGAGCGAGCCGGACCGGTAGGTCTTGCCGACGTCGGTGAGGCGCAGGATGGGCTCGTCGGACGGGAGGGCGGGCGACGCACCTGTCGTCACGGGGCGCCTCCACCGGGGGGGCCGCCCTGTCCGCCGAAGCCGCCGCCGCCGAAGCCGCCGCCACCGAAGCCGGAGCCGCCGGTGAAGGTGCGCCTGGAGGTGCCGTTCGTCCCGGTCGTCGTCCCCGTTCCCGCGAAGGACCTCACCGTGACGACGACCTGGTCGCCCTCGGACAGCCCCTTGGTGATCTCGGTCGTCGTCCCGAAGACGCCCCCGATGGTGACGGGTACCGAGGTGACCGTGCCGTTCTTGCTCACCTGGACGGTCGTCTGGCCGTTGGCGGTGTGGACGGCGAGGGTCGGCACGGTGAGGACGTTGCTGAGCTGCTTCGTCGTGATGGCCACGCTCGCCGAGGTGCCGGCATACAGGCCGGTGGGGTGACCGGTCACGGTGATGACGACCGGGAACTCGGCGCTGCCGGACGAGGACGAGGACGCGACGATCCCGACGCTGCTGACCGTGCCGAAGACGGTGCTCGTCGCTCCGCTCGGGGTGATCGTCGCCTGGAGGCCCTTCTTGAGGGTGGCGAGGTCGCTGCTCGACACGGTGGCGTTGACGATCCACGACGTGGTGTTGACGACCTCGATGCCGCTCGAGCTCGACGAGCTGCTGGACGCGCTGGAGGCGTTGGCCCCCGTGCCGCCGGAGCCGCCGGAACCGCCCGAGCCGCCCGAGCCGCCGGAGGAGCTGCCGACCGAGTCGCCCACCGCGATCCCGACGCTCGCGATCGTGCCCGCGATGGGGGAGCGCAGGGTCGCGCCGGACAGGGCCGACTTGGCGTCGGCGAGCTGGCTCTGGGCGCTGGCGAGCTGGGCCTTCGCCGAGGCGATGGCGCTGGTCGTCGTGGCGCTGTTGACCTGGTCCTGCGCCGCCGACACGCTCGCGTTGGCGAGGGTCACGGCCGCGGCCAGGGTGCTGTCGTCGATGGTGGCCAGGCTCTCGCCCTTGGTGACCTTGTCCCCGACCGCGACGTTGACGGCCGTAACCGTCCCCGACGAGGAGAAGGACGCGGTCGACTGGGTAGCGGGTTCGAGGGTCCCGGTGGCGGACACGGTCTGTTTGACGGTCCCGAGGGTGGCAGCGACGAGCTGGGTACGTGTCGTGGCGGAGGCGGTCGTCGCGGTGTCCCGCGATGCCCACCACCACCCACCGAGGCCGCCCACCGCGAGGAGGACGAGCGCCGTCAGGGTGCCCATGATGCGCCGCCGCCACGACGGGCCTGACGTGGCGGTTCTCACGAGTTGGACGGTAGGAGGGCCACCTTCGCCGGAACCCTGGCGAACCTGTGCCTCACCTGTGGTGCTGCTCCACTCGTGTGACACCCCTCACGGCCTGACGCCGTCAGGGCTCCCACCGCCCTCGGCGACTCACGCCGTCAGGTCGCACGCCGTCAGGCCCACTCGGGGCGTCGTGCGGTCGGCGGTCTCGTGGGCCCGGGGGATCGACGGACAGGTTGCTGCAGCCGGGGTAGGTTGCAACACCCCCCTCCGGCACGAAGTTCTGCTAGCAGAGGTTCGTGCCACGGAGCAGCGCCACCCAGGCACCCAGGCGCCCACGCACCCACGCCGCCCAGGCACGAACGCACCCCCTCACCCGCGGGCCCACTCAGCTCACCCGCGGGCCTGCTCAGCTCGCCCGCGCGGACCGCCCGGTCAGTCGGCTCCGGCGGCTTCGGGCTCGGCGATGGGTGTGCCCACCCGCCCGGACCGCGCGGCGAGCACCGAGTCGACCGTGAGGATGACGAGCGCGACCCAGACGATCCCGAAACCGACCCACAGCCGCGGCGAGACGTGCTCCCCGAGGAGGAACACCCCGCAGAGCAGCTGGAGCACCGGCGTGAGGAACTGGATCAGGCCGATCGTCACGAGCGGGATCCGGCGGGCGGAGGCGGCGAAGAGCAGCAGCGGCACGGCGGTCACGACACCGGCGACGAGGAGCAGCGTCGTGTGACCGCCCCCGTGACCGACGAGGGTCGACTCGCCCCGCGCCGTCACGACGGCGAGGATCACCGCGGCGATCGGCGCCAGGACGGTGGTCTCGGCCGCGAGGGAGTGCATCGCCTGGAGCGTCGCCCCCACCCGCTTCTTGACCAGCCCGTACGCCCCGAAGGTCAGGGCGAGGCTCACGGCGATCCACGGGAAGCCGCCGCCGGCCACCGCGAGATAGGCCGCCGCGACCAGCCCGACGCCCACCGCCACCCACTGCCAGGTGCGCAGCCGCTCCCGGAGCACAAGCACGCCGAGGCCGACGGTGACGATCGGGTTGAGGAAGTATCCGAGGGCCGCCTCATAGGTCAGCCCGCTCAGCACCGCCCACACGTAGATGACCCAGTTGGTGCCGATGAGCAGCCCGGCGGCCGTCACCCCGCCGACCAGCCGCCGGGCGCGCAGCGCCGGCCGGACCCAGGCGAGGTCGCGCCGGGCCACGAGCACGACGAGGCAGAACAGCAGGGTCCACAGGATCCGGTGGGCGAGGATCTCGAACGCCCCGGCCGGCGCGAGCGCCGCGAAGTAGAGCGGGAAGAGCCCCCAGATGCCGTAGGCGAGGAAGGCGTATGCCGTTCCGCGTCGTTGCTCCTCGGGGGTCACCGACCCACCCTATGGCGAAGCGGCCGGGCGCTCGCGCCCGGCCGCTTCGTCTGAGACGGTGCCGTCAGCCGACGGTCCAGGTGTCCCGCCCCCGCAGCAGGGTCTGCAGGTCGTCGTCGGTCGCGTCGCCGCCGGACACGGTCACGGCGTCGGCGATCTGGCGGCGGACCTCGTCGTCGTAGGTCGGCCGCTGGACGTTGCGGAAGATGCCCATGGGCACGTAGGTCATGTCGGCGCTGTCGAGGCGGGACAGGGCGAATGCCGGCCCGGGGTCCTCGGCGGTGCTGTCGTGGATGACGACGAGGCCCTCGGAGGACTCGGCCTCCGCCTCGGGCACGAACTCGATGGCGCCGTCGGCGTGCTTGATGAGGACCTTGCGCTCGCCCTCCGGGCCGACCGCGACCCGCTCGCCGTCGGCGAGGTGGACGACGCGCAGCTGCTCCTCGTCCTTGTCCTTGATCCGGTCGAACGCGCCGTCGTTGAAGATGACGCAGTTCTGGTAGACCTCGATGAGCGAGGCGCCCCGGTGCTCGGCGGCCGCTCGGAGGATCTCGGTGAAGTGCTTGCGGTCGGTGTCCATCGTGCGCGCGACGAAGGTCGCCTCGGCACCGAGGGCCAGCGAGATCGGGTTGAACGGGGTGTCGACCGAGCCGGCCGGGCTCGACTTGGTCACCTGGCCCGGGTGCGACGTCGGCGAGTACTGGCCCTTCGTCAGACCGTAGATCTGGTTGTTGAAGAGCAGGATCGTGATGTTGACGTTGCGCCGCAGGGCGTGGATGAGGTGGTTGCCACCGATCGACAGCGCGTCGCCGTCGCCGGTGACGACCCAGACCGACAGGTCGCCGCGGCTCGTGGCGAGCCCGGTGGCGATGGCCGGCGCGCGCCCGTGGATCGAGTGCATGCCGTAGGTGTCGACGTAGTAGGGGAACCGCGAGCTGCAGCCGATGCCGGAGACGAAGACGACGTTCTCGCGCTTGACGCCGAGCTCGGGCAGGAAGCCCTGCACGGTGGCGAGGATCGAGTAGTCACCGCACCCGGGGCACCAGCGGACCTCCTGGTCCGAGACGAAGTCCTTGCGGTTCTGCGGCGGTGCGCCCAGGTCGAGGCGGGGGACACCCTGCAGGCCGAGGGGCGGCATACCCAGATCCACGCTCTGGATCCCCTCGTCAACGGCGGTCATGACAGCTCCTCCAGGTGGTTCATGATGGCGTCGGCCAGCTCGGTGGTCGAGAAGGGCAGGCCGCGAACGGCGGTGTGCGACCGGATGTCGACGAGGTACTCGGCCCGCAGGAGCAGGGCGAGCTGGCCGCTGTTCATCTCGGGGACGACGACCCGGTCGTAGTGGCGCAGCACCTCACCGAGGTTGGCCGGGAACGGGTTGATGTAGCGCAGGTGGGCCTGCGCGACCTTGGCGCCCTGCTTGCGGACCTCGCGGACCGCCGCGCCGATCGGGCCGAAGGTCGAGCCCCAGCCGAGCATGAGCAGCCGGGCGTCGCCGTCCGGGTCGTCGACCTCGATCCCGGGGATGCTCTTCGCGATGCCCTTGACCTTGGCGGCCCGCAGGTCGGTCATGAGCTGGTGGTTGGCCGGGTCGTAGGAGATGTTCCCGGTCCGGTCGGCCTTCTCGATGCCACCGATCCGGTGCTCCAGCCCCGGGGTGCCGGGGATCGCCCACGGCCGCGAGAGGGTCTCCTCGTCGCGCAGGTAGGGCAGGTAGACCGGCTGGCCCTTGTCGTCGACGCCGTTCGGCTCGGTCGCGAAGTCGACCGTGATCGCCGGCAGCTCCTCGGTCGGCGGGACCCGCCACGGCTCGGAGCCGTTGGCGAGGTAGCCGTCGGACAGGACGAGGACGGGGGTGGAGTAGGTCGTCGCGATGCGGACGGCCTCGACCGCGGTGTCGAAGCAGTCGGACGGCGTCGAGGCCGCGATGACCGGCATCGGCGACTCACCGTTGCGGCCGAACATCGCCTGGAGCAGGTCGGCCTGCTCGGTCTTCGTCGGGAGCCCGGTGCTCGGACCGCCACGCTGGACGTCGACGATGACGAGCGGCAGCTCGAGGGAGATCGCCAGACCGATCGTCTCGGACTTCAGGGCCAGCCCGGGGCCCGAGGTCGTCGTCGCCGCGATGGCTCCGCCGAATGCCGCGCCGAGCGCGATCCCGATCCCGGCGATCTCGTCCTCGGCCTGGATCGTCATGACGCCGTGGCGCTTCATGTGCGACAGCTCGTGGAGGATCTCGGAGGCCGGGGTGATCGGGTAGGACCCGAGGACGAGGGGCCGGCCCGCCCGGTGCGCGGCGGCGGCGAGGCCATAGGCCATCGCCGTGTTGCCGTTGATGTTGCGGTAGACGCCGGGGGTCATCTCGGCGGCGGCGACCTCGTAGGAGACCGCGAACGCCTCGGTCGTCTCACCGTAGTTCCAGCCCGCCTTGAGGGCCGCGATGTTGGCCTCGAGGATGTCGGGACGGGCGGAGAACTTCTTCGTGAGGAAGCTCTCGGTCCCGGTCGTCGGGCGGTTGTACATCCAGGAGAGCAGGCCGAGGGCGAACATGTTCTTCGCCCGCTCCTTCTCCTTCTTGGAGAGGCTGTCGAAGGAGGCGAGTGCCTCGACGGTGATGCTCGTCAGGGCGATCGGGTGCACGTTCCACGAGGAGAGGCTGTCGTCGTCGAGCGGGTTGGTGGCGTAGCCGACCTTGGCCAGGTTGCGGGTCGTGAACTCGTCGGTGTTGACGAGGATCGTCGCGCCGCGGGGGAGGTCCTTGAGGTTGGCCTTGAGGGCCGCCGGGTTCATCGCGACGAGGACGTCGGGGGCGTCGCCGGGGGTGAGGACGTGGTGGTCGGCGAAGTGCAGCTGGAAGGAGCTGACTCCGGGGATCGTGCCCTGCGGGGCCCGGATCTCGGCGGGGTAGTTGGGCAGCGTGGACAGGTCGTTGCCCATCGCCGCTGTGTCGGAGGTGAACCGGTCGCCCGTCAGCTGCATCCCGTCGCCGGAGTCCCCGGCGAAGCGAATGACGACGCGATCGATCTTCTGGACGGTCTTCGTGCTCATGGACACCTGGCTGGAGCTCTCGTGGCGCCGGGGAATGGCGCGTGCTCAGCCATGGTACGACCGCTGGCGGATACTCCCCGGGGCACCGAGAGCATTGACACGCCGAGTCGCCGAGCGTCGTCTCGGGCACGACGAACGGCAGGGTCCCCGCGTCGGGTCCGTGCGGGTCCCACTTCTGCCGCCCGCCGCACGGAATCCCCGCTCGCACCGGGGGCTGAGGTAAGGCTTGGCGAAGTCCGGACATCTCGTGCGCTGTGACGGAAATCGCTTTTCGGAGAACGGTCAACGGGGTTCTCGCCCATCGACGGCCTGCCCGTCCGTCGGGCCGTCGGTTGACCGCTAAAGTTCGTGTCGTGTCCGGGTATCTCGCCGTCGTCGGCGTCCTTGTCGCCGGGGCCGTGCTTGTCGTCGTCGCCCTCGCGGCGAGATGGCTCATGGCACCCCGGGCGGCGACCGCCGCGAAGCTGACCACCTACGAGTCCGGCGTCGACCCCGTGGGCGAGGGCTGGGCCCAGAGCCAGATCCGCTACGTCGCCTACGCCTTCCTCTATGTCGTCTTCGCCGTCGACGCGGTCTACCTCTTCCCGTGGGCGCTCGTCCTCAGAGACGCCCACCTCGGGGCCGCGTCGGTCGTCGAGGTCGCGGTCTTCATCGGCATCGTCCTCGTCGGCCTCGTCCATGCCGCCCGCCGCGGCCTGCTGAGGTGGACCTGATGGGCCCGGTCGACCTGCCCATGCCGCGGCTCGGCGTCGTCAACGAGCACGCGCCCACGCCGATCCGGATGATGCTGAACTGGGGCCGCCGCTACTCGCTGTGGATCTTCAACTTCGGCCTGGCCTGCTGCGCCATCGAGTTCATCGCGACGTCGATGGGGCGCCACGACTTCATGCGGCTCGGCGTCATCCCCTTCGCCCCCGGACCGCGCCAGGCCGACCTCATGCTCGTCAGCGGCACCGTGACCGACAAGATGGCGCCCTCGATCCGCCGGCTCTACGACCAGATGCCCGAGCCCAAGTACGTCATCTCCTTCGGCGCGTGCGCCAACTCCGGCGGCCCCTACTGGGACTCCTACTCGGTGACCAAGGGCGTCGACCAGCTCATCCCGGTCGACGTCTACGTCCCTGGCTGCCCGCCGCGCCCCGAGGCCCTGCTCCAGGGCATCCTGCGGCTCCAGGAGAAGATCGCCGCCGAGAAGCTGTCCGGCGCCCGGATCGGTGAGCGCCAGCCGGGGGCCCGCTACGCGGCATACCGGACCGCGAGCGCGGCCGAGCTGACCCGGGGGACGGTGAGCGCACCGTGAGCGACGACACGGCGGCCCCCGAGCCGGCCCAGCCGGCCGACGCCCAGCCGGCCGACGCCCCCGAGCCCACCCAGCAGGGCGCGGAGCCCGAGCAGTCCTCGGGCGACCTGCGACGCACCGTCCCGCCCGCGGAGTGGGTCGCGGCGGTCCAGGCGGCCCGCGACGAGGGCTACCCCTTCTTCGACTGGCTCACGGCCGTCGACCGGACCTACGACGAGGAGACCCCGGGTCTCGACGTCGTCGTCCGTCTCCTCGACGTCGCGACGCCCGGGGCCCTGCGGGCCGTCCGGATCTCGACCCGGGTCCCCGACGGCGCGCACCTGGACTCGGTGACGCCGGTCTTCGCCGGTGCGGCGTGGCACGAACGCGAGACCTTCGAGATGTTCGGCCTGTCCTTCGACGGCTTCGTCGACCACAGCGACCTCGGGCTGCGCCCGCTGCTCCTGCCCAACGGCTTCGAGGGCAACCCGCTGCGCAAGTCCTTCGTCCTGGCCGCCCGGGCCTCCAAGCAGTGGCCCGGTGGTCGCGAGCCCGGTGAGGGACACGGCGCCGCACCCGCCGGGAAGCGCCGCGTCCAGGCGCCCGGGGTGCCCGACCCGGAGTGGGGGCCCCGGTGAGCCTGCTCGAGATCGTCATCCGCTCCGTCGCGGTCCTGCTCTTCTTCCTCATCGCCCCGCTGCTCGTCGGCCAGACCGAGCACAAGGTCATGGCGCACATGCAGGGCCGGCTCGGCCCGATGTATGCCGGTGGCTACCACGGGTGGGCCCAGCTCATCGCCGACGCCTTCAAGTTCGTCCAGAAGGAGGAGGTCGTCCCGCGGGCGGCCGACCGCTGGGTGTTCCGGCTGGCGCCCGGCATCGGGCTCATCCCCTACATGGTCGCCCTGGCCGTCGTGCCGCTGCACCCGGGCGTCGAGGGGCTGACCGTCCCGGCGAGCCTGCTCCTGGCGCTGGCGGCCATCTCGGTCGGCTCGCTGGGCGTCCTCATGGCCGGCTGGGCCAGCGCGAACAAGTACTCCCTCCTCGGCGGTCTGCGGGCGGCCGCCCAGCTCGTGTCCTACGAGCTGCCCGTCGTCCTCGCCGTCGCCTCGGTCGCCATGGCGGCCGGGACGCTGTCGCTCGCGACCGTCGTCGACCGGTGGCAGCCCTGGTGGCTGCTCTGGCAGCTCCCCGGCGCCGTCGTCTTCCTCGTCGCCAGCGTCGCCGAGCTCAAGCGGCCGCCGTTCGACATGCCGGTCGCCGACTCCGAGCTCGTCATGGGCGCCTGGACCGAGTACTCCGGGCTCCGGTTCGCCTTCTTCCTCCTGGCCGAGTACGCGGGCATCGTCGTCCTCGGCCTGCTGTTCTCCGCCTTGTTCCTCGGCGGCTGGCACGGGCCGTGGAGCGGGTCGCTGGGCTGGCTCTGGACACTGCTCAAGGGGTATGCCGTTGCCGTCGCCATCATCTGGATCCGGGTCGCCTGGCCGCGGCTGCGGGAGGACCAGCTGCAGCGGATCGCCTGGGTCTACCTCGTGCCCCTGGGCCTGCTCCAGCTCTTCATCACGGCGATCGGGGTGGTGGTGACCAAGTGAGCAGGAAGCGCGGCAAGAGCGAGGGCCTTCTCCCCGGCGCCGTCTCGGGCCTGGTCACGACGGCCAGGACGATGGTCCGTCCGGCGCACACCGCCGAGTACCCCGATGCGCCGCCGACCCTGCCGTCGCGCAGCCGGGGGATCATCGCCCTGCAGGAGGAGAACTGCACGTCGTGCATGCTCTGCGCGCGTGAGTGCCCCGACTGGTGCATCTACATCGAGGGCCACAAGGAGACCATCCCGGCCACCACGGAGGGTGGTCGCGAGCGGCAGCGCAACGTCCTCGACAGGTTCGCCATCGACTTCTCGCTGTGCATGTTCTGCGGGATCTGCGTCGAGGTGTGCCCGTTCGACGCGCTCTTCTGGAGCCCGCAGTTCGAGTTCGCCGAGCTCGACATCAAGGACCTGCTCCACGAGAAGGACCGGCTGGGCCAGTGGATGCGGACCGTCCCGCCGCCGCCGCCGCTCGACGAGCGGGCCGCCGACGCGGCCGAGGTCGTCGCCGCCAACAAGCCGGACCGGCCGGTGCGTCCCGCCGGGGCCGCGGCCGAGCGGCCGCCGCGGGCCGAGCGGGCCGCGGGCGCGGAGCGGCCGCCGCGACCCGAGCGTCCGGCCGGTGCCGAGCGGCCGCCGCGACGCCCGCCCGCAGCGACCGGGGAGGGCGAGCAGTGACCTCGCTCGACATCGCCTTCACCGCCTTCGGCGTGCTCGCGGCCGCCTCAGGGCTGCTCGCCGTCACGACGACCCGGGTCGTCCACGCCGCACTGTGGCTCGTCGTCGCGCTCGTCTCCGTGGCCGGCGCCGCCCTCGTCCTCGGCGCCGAGCTCGTCGCGCTCGTCCTCGTCCTCGTCTACGTGGGTGCGGTCGTCGTCCTCGTCCTCTTCGCACTCATGCTCACCCGGGCCCCGATCGGACCCGACCTCGACCACGCCCCGACGGCCACCCGGCGGATCCTCGCCACGGTCGTGGGCGCCGCGACGACGGCCCTGCTGCTGAGCGTCCTCCTGCCGCTGGCCGGTCCGGCCCGCACCCGGGTCCCCGTCGCGACGGCCGACGTCGCGCACTCGATCTTCGGCACCTGGGTCTGGCCGTTCGAGGGACTCTCGGTCCTTCTCCTGCTCGCCCTCATCGGCGCGCTCGCCGTCTCGAGGCTTCCCCGCGACACCGCCGGAGGCACCCGGTGATCCACCCCTACCTGCCCTACGTCCTCGCCTCGGCCCTCGTCGGCGTCGGCATCTACGGCATCGTCGCCCGGCGCAACGCGGTCCTCCTGCTCATCGGCGTCGAGCTCATCCTCAGTGGAGCCCTCATCCTCTTCGTCACCGCCGGCGCCACACAGCCCACCCGCTTCTCGGCGGGCAGCGTCGTGCCGCTCTTCGTCATCACGATCGCGGCCGCCGAGGTCGTCGTCGCGCTGTCCGTGATCCTCGCCGTCTTCCGCCACCAGTCGCGCCTCGACCTCGACGAGCCCTCCGAGGACGCACCCGACGGCGAGGACCCCGACCTCGACGCCGTCGACGACGAGCACGCGGAGGTGGCGTCGTGACGACCCGTCTCGTCGTCCTGCTCCCCCTCCTCGGTGCCCTGCTCGGGCTCCTCGTGCGGCGGCATACCCCTGTCGCTCGGGCGGTCGCCGCGCTCGGCACCGGCCTGGCCCTCGTGGCCGCGGTGGTCGGCTTCGTCCAGGTGCACGGCGCCGGCGTCAATGCCGTCCGCACCGTCACGACGTTCCCGGCCCTGCACGCCGGTGAGCTCCAGGTGCCCCTCCAGCTGTCGACGGGGTCGGTGACGGCCACCATCGGCGTCATCGTCGCCCTCGTCGCGACGTGCGTCCAGCTCTATGCGATCTGGTACCTGCACGACGACGACCGCTATGCGGAGTTCGCCGCGAGCGTCTCGCTGTTCAGCGCGGCGATGCTGCTCGTCGTCTACTCCTCGGACCTGCTCTTCACCCTCATCGGGTGGGAGGTCATGGGCTGGTGCTCCTACCTGCTCATCGGTCACTGGTCCCGCAAGGAGAGTGCCCGGCGGGCCGCCCACAAGGCGTTCATCGTCACCCGCACCGCCGACATCGGCTTCGTCCTGGGCATCATCGGGCTCGCCGCCGGAGCGGGGAGCACCAAGCTCGAGACGGTCATCACCGCCTGGCAGACCGTCGGCGCCTGCCCGTCCGGCGGTGTCTGCAGCGGTGGCAACGGCGCCCTGCGCGCGACCCTGCTCATCCTGCTCATCATCGGCATCCTCGGTAAGTCGGCGCAGGTGCCCTTCCAGGACTGGCTCCCCGATGCGATGGAGGGCCCGACGCCCGCGTCCGCCCTCATCCACGCCGCGACGATGGTCGCCGCCGGAACCGTCGTCCTCGGCCAGCTCTTCGACCTGCTCGCCGTCACCGACCCGGCCCGCTGGGTCCTCGGCATCGCCACCTCGGTGACGATGGTCCTCGCGGGGGTCCTCGCCTTCGGCCAGAGCGACCTCAAGCGCCTCCTCGCCTGGTCGACCGTGAGCCAGGTGGGCATCATGCTCTCCGCGCTCTCGGCGGCCCCGCTCGACCTCGGCCCCGATGCCGGCCTGTTCCACATGTGGTCGCACGCCATCTTCAAGGCCCTGCTCTTCCTCTCGATCGGCTGGCTCAGCGTCGTCGCCGGCGGGACGAGCGCGGTGCTCCTCAAGGGCTCGGCCCTGCGGGTGCCGCTGGTCAACATCGCCTTCCTCTTCGGGCTGATGTCCCTCGCCGGGGTCCCCTTCGTCGTCGTCGGCGGCTACTCCAAGGAGTCGGTGATCAGCGCCGTCTACGACGGGGCGACGAGCCCCTCCGGACCCGGCGTCCTCGTCCTCGTCGCGCTGCTCCTCGCCGTCGTGCTCACCGCGGCCTACGCCACCCGGGCCTACCTCGTCGTCTCCGCCCACGACCCCCAGCCCAGCGGCCGCCGCCCGCACGCGAGCACGACCGTGGGCACGGCCGCGACGGACGCCCACGCCCACGAGGCCGCACCGCCCACCCTGTCGCTGCGGGCCGTCATCGGCGTGCTCCTCGTCCTGACCGTCTTCGGTGGGCTCGTCGAGCGGCTCGACGTCTTCACCCTCCAGCCGCCGGAGTGGGCCTGGATGGCCGTCTCGGTCGTCCTCATCGCGATCGGCATGGGGATCGCCGTCCGCGCGCGCCGGCACGGCGAGGACCCGGCCGTCGTCCTGTTCGGGCCGCAGCGGATGGCGCTCGCCGACCGCGGTCTCGGCGCCGACGCCCTCTACCTGCGGGTCGTCGCCCGCCCGGTCATCGCCCTCGCCGGGCTCGTCGCCGCGGTCGACAACTCGGTCATCGACGGCACCGTCCGGGCCATCGCCGCGCTGACCCGCCGCTCGAGCGGCAGCGCGGGACGGTTCCACCGCGCCGAGCGTCCCGCGACCGGGATCATCCTCGTGGCCGCCGGCTTCGTCGTCATCGCCGCTCTCGGGGTGTTCGCATGGTCCTGACCCTCCTGTTCGCCGTGCCCGCCCTCGCGGCGGCCTACCTGCTCCTCGCCGGGCGGGGGCTGTCGGCCGAGAGCGCCCGCTGGGTCGCCGGCCTCGCGGCCGGCCTGGCCCTGCTCATCGCGGTCATCGTCTCGGTGTCGCGCCCGAGCGTCGACGCGTCGTGGGTGCCCTCGCTCGGGCTGCGCTGGCGGTTCGCCGTCGACGGGGTCTCGGTCCCGCTCGTCCTCCTCACCGCGGTCATCGGGCTCCTCGTCGTCCTCCACAGTGCGCGGGAGCTGCCCGACGGCGGCCGACCGAGCACCTTCCTCGGATCCCTCCTCCTCGTCGAGGCGGGCGCGCTGGCCACCTTCACGGCGATGGACGCGATCCTCTTCTTCGTCTCCTTCGAGATCGTCCTCGTGCCGATGTGGGTCCTCATCAGTCGGTTCGGTGACCCCCACGACGCGCCGGCCCGCCGCGACGCCGGGCAGCGGTTCATCCTCTATACGGCGGTCGGCTCGACCCTCATGCTCGTCGGCATCCTCCTGCTGGTGACCACCGCCGGGACCTCCGACCTGGGCCAGCTCGCCACGAACGCCGGACGGGCGATCCCGGCGAACCGGCAGGCCCTCATCGCCGCGCTGCTCGTCCTCGGCCTCGCCGTCAAGGTGCCGGTCTTCCCCCTGCACACCTGGCTCCCGCCGGCCCACACGACCGCCCCCACCGCCGGGTCCGTCGTCCTGGCCTCCGTGCTGCTCAAGATGGGCACCTACGGTCTGGTCCGCCTGCCGGCGGCCACCCTGCCCGCGGGGTTCGCGAAGGTCGCGCCGTTCCTCGGCATCGCCGGGGTCATCGGCATCGTCTGGGGCGGGCTGGTCTGCCTCGTCGAGCGCGACCTCAAGCGGCTCATCGCCTACTCCTCGGTCGCCCACATGGGCTTCGTGGCCCTCGGCCTGTCGACCGGCACCCGCACCGGCCTGCAGGCGGCGCTCTTCGCCAACATCGCGCACGGCGTCATCTCGGCCCTGCTCTTCTTCGTCGTCGGCGGCCTCAAGGCCCGGTGGGGCAGCGTCAAGCTCGACATCGCCCGGCCGGCGATCCGCGAGACGGCCCCGCACCTCGGCTTCCTCCTCATCCTCGGCCTCGCGGCGGGGCTGGGCCTGCCGGGTCTGGCCGGGTTCTGGGGCGAGTTCCTCGCCATGTATGCCGCGTGGACCGGCCCGACCGGACACCCGGCGCTCTTCCGGACCCTCGCCGTCGTCGCGGCGCTCGGGGCCGCGGTCGCGGCGGCATACCAGCTCCGGGTCGCCCGCCAGGTCTGGGTCGGCGACGAGGTGACCGACCGAAGCGGCGCAGCCGAGGACGCCCGCGGCACCGAGCGCGCCGTCATCACCGTCCTCGCCGTCGCCATCATCGGCCTCGGGGTCCTGCCCGGGCTGCTCCTGTCGGTCACCGACCCGGCGGTCTCGTTCCTGCTCGGAGGTGGCCGGTGATCCCCGTGCTCGACCAGGTGGTCACGGCGACCGACGGAAGCGGCATCGCCCACCTCGACTGGCTCCGTCTCCTGCCGGCGCTCGCTCCGGCCGCCGCGGCCCTGGTCATCCTGCTGCTCGACGCCCTGCGGCCGCGGCTGGCCCGCGTCCACGTCGCGGTGGCCGTCGTCGCCCTCGTCGTGGGCGCCGCCGCCGCGCTGCCGGCCGCCCTCGGCGCCGCGTCGACCCCGTCGAAGAGCCTGTGCCTGCCCTCCGGGACCTGCCTGTGGACCGCCGACCCGATCACCGGCGCCCTCCAGATGGGCGCCCTCGTCGCCACCCTGGCGGCCGTCCTGCTCCTGCTGCCCCGGCTCCTCGCCGCGGCCGACGACGCACCCGCCGCGGCGGAGGTCCAGCGCGGCGGCGCGGCGGTGACCCTCGCCCTCATGCTCGGCTCGACGACCGGTGCGGTGTCCGTCGCCGCCGCTCGGGACATCCCCGCCTGGCTCGTCTCCCTCGAGCTCGCCACCCTGCCCGTCGTGGCGCTCGTGGCCCTGCGCGGCACCCGGGCATCCGGTCACGGCGCCCTGTCGCTGCTGACCACCTCGCTCGTCTCCTTCGCCTTCCTCGTCCTCGGCAGCGCGCTGTGGCTCACCGCCACCGGCGACCCGACCTTATCGGTGGCCGCGCGCGCCGCCGCCTGGGGCGACCCGGCCCGCCGTGCCGTGCTCGTCCTCGGGGTCGTCGTCCTCATCGCCGGGCTGGCCTTCAAGCTCTCGGCCGTGCCGTTCCACGCGTGGACCCCCCAGGCCTACGGCTCGGGCGGGCTGCCGATCGCCGCGCTGCTCGCCAGCGCCTCCAAGATCGCCGCCCTGGCCGCCCTCATCGGGGTGCTGCGGCCCTTCACCGGGCTGGTCGGTACCGCCGGGGCGCCGCACGTCGTGCCGTTCGTCCTCGCCCTGCTGGCCGTGTCCTCGATGCTCGTCGGCAACGTCATGGCGCTGCGCCAGGTCGACGCCGTGCGGCTGCTCGCCTGGTCGACCGTCGCCCAGGCCGGCTGGGTGGTGCTGCCCCTGACGTCGATGACGGCGCTCGGCCACCGGGCCGCCGCCGCCTACGTCCTCACCTACGCGACCGCGACGATCGTCGCGTTCGCCGCGGTGTCGACCGTCGTGGTCCGGCATGCCGGGCAGCCCACGACCGGCGAGGTGGCCCCGGGGCGCCGGCTGACGGCATTCACCGGGCTGGTCCGGACCCACCCCGTCGCCGGGGTCCCGCTCGGGCTGGCCCTCTTCGTGCTCGCCGGGCTGCCGCCGGGGGTCATCGGCCTGCTCGCCAAGGTCGTCGCGCTGAGGCCGGTCGTGACGGCCCAGCTGTGGCCGCTCGCCGTCGTCGCCGTCGTGGCGGTCATCCTCGGCATCGCCGCCTACGTCCGATGGGTGGCCATCCTCCTGGCCGGTCGTACCGAGGGCGAGCCGGTCCCGGTCGGTGCGCGGATCCCGGTCGGGGCGGCCACGGTCCTGGCCGGCGGAGCGGTCCTCCTCGTCGTCCTCAGCCTCGCCCCGCAGCTCCTGCTCGGGCTCCTCGAGTAGCCCGACGGCGGCCACCGGCGCGCCGCGGCGCCCGGCCGGGAACGGCCGGGAACGACCTCCCGCCGGTCGGCGTTGACCAGGCATGCACAAGCACCACAACGGGGTCAAGACGGCCGCCCTCTTCGGCCTGATCTGGGCCCTCCTGCTCGCTGTGGGCTGGTTCGTCTCGCTCTACTTCAACAGCAGCGCGTTCATCCTCATCTTCGCGCTCATCGGGATCGGGACGACCTTCTACGGCTACTGGGCCTCCGACAGGATCGCGATCCGCGCGATGCACGCCTACCCGGTGAGCGAGGCACAGGCCCCCGCGATGTACCGCATCGTCCGCGAGCTGTCGACGAAGGCGGGTCAGCCGATGCCGGCGCTCTTCGTCTCGCCGACCCAGGCGCCGAACGCCTTCGCGACCGGACGGAACCCGCAGCACGCCGCCGTCTGCTGCACCGAGGGGATCCTCGGGTTGCTCGACGAGCGCGAGCTGCGGGGGGTGCTCGGCCACGAGCTCATGCACGTCTACAACCGCGACATCCTCACCGGCTCGGTCGCCGCGGCCATCGCCGGCGTCATCGGCACGATCGGCCAGATGCTCTCCTTCGGGATGATCTTCGGCGGTGGCGGGTCGTCCCGGAACCGCGACCCGATCGGCGGGCTGGCCATGGCGATCCTCGCCCCCTTCGCGGCGATGATGATCCAGCTGGCGATCAGCCGCACCCGCGAGTACGACGCCGACGAGGACGGCTCGACCCTCACCGGCGACCCGCTCGCGCTCGCGTCGGCGCTGCGCAAGCTCGAGGCCGGCACCGCCCGGGCTCCGCTCATGCCGACCAAGGAGCTCGTCAACGCGAGCCACATGATGATCGCGAGCCCCTTCCGCGCCCAGGACATCTCGCGGCTGATGTCGACCCACCCGCCGATGGGCGAGCGGATCGCCCGCCTCGAGGCGATGGCCTACGGCTACCGGGAGAACCCCTGAGGCGGCTCTGCCACGACCGGCGCCCGACCGTCGTGTGACACGATCGCCGGGTGCGTTCGCTCACCCGTGACGAGGCCAGGGCCCGCAGGGCCGTCATCTCCGTCGAGGCCATGGAGGTCGACCTCGACCTGAGCACCGGGCCGGAGGAGTTCGGCTCCCGGACGACGATCCGGTTCGCCTGCGCCGACCCGGCCGCGGGCACCTTCGTCGACATCGCCCCGGTGACCCTGCACGAGGCCCGGCTCAACGGCATACCCCTGAGCGCCGCCGACCTGTCGGAGCACCGGCTCCCGCTCACCGCGGCTCACGGGCTCGCGGCGGCCAACGTTCTCGAGGTCGTCGCGACGATGGCCTACTCTCGCGACGGGCAGGGCCTGCACCGCAGCGTCGACCCCGCCGACAGCGAGGCCTATGTCTATGGGCACCTCTTCCTCGACGCCGCTCCCCGGGTGTTCGCGTGCTTCGACCAGCCCGACCTCAAGGCGCCCTACACCGTCACCGTCACCGCACCGCAGGGGTGGGTCGTGGTCGGCAACGGCACCGCCACCCACACCGGTGACGGCCGGTGGGCGCTGTCGACGACCAGACCGCTGGCGACCTACTTCGTCACCGTGTGTGCCGGCCCCTACGCCGAGGTCACGGCCGAGCACGACGGCATCCCGTTGGGTCTGTACGCCCGACGGTCCCTCGAGGCGCCGCTGCGCGAGCAGGCCGAGCAGATCCTCGACATCACCCGGCGCAGCTTCGACAACTACCACCGGCTGTTCGGCATCCGCTACCCCTTCGGCTCCTACGACCAGGTGTTCGTCCCGGAGTTCAACGCCGGCGCGATGGAGAACCCCGGCTGCGTGACGATCCGTGACCAGTACGTGTTCCGGGGGGCGGCCTCCCGCCTGGAGGTGATGGTCCGGAGCAGCACGATCAGCCACGAGATGGCGCACATGTGGTTCGGCGACCTGGTGACGATGCGGTGGTGGGACGACCTGTGGCTCAACGAGTCCTTCGCCGAGTACATGTCCTACCGCACCCTCACCGAGGCCACCGACCTCACCGACGCCTGGGTCGAGTTCGCGATGGTCCGCAAGCTGTGGGGGTATGCCGCGGAGCGCGCCCCGAGCACCCACCCCGTCGCGGGGGCGCCCGCACCCGACGCGCTGACCGCCCTCGCCTCCTTCGACGGCATCTCCTATGCCAAGGGCGCGAGCACCCTGCGTCAGCTCATCGCCCACATCGGCGACGACGCGTTCCTTGCCGGCGTCGCGGCATACCTGCGCGACCACGCCTTCGGCAACGGGGAGCTCGCCGAGTTCGTCGCGGCGATGGAGGCGGCCTCGGGCCAGGAACTCGGCGCCTGGGTCGACGCCTGGCTGCTCACGGCCGGGGCCGACACGATCTCGGTCGACGCGGCGGGAGTCGTGACGCGAACCCCGCCGGCCGACCATCCCGCCGCTCGTCCGCACACCCTCGACATCGCCGGGTTCGACGGTGCGTCGGAGGTGTTCCGGGTGACGGCCCGGCTCACGAGGGAGCGCACCGAGGTCCCCGAGCTGGCCGCCGCGCCGCCGGCACCCCTCGTCGTCCCCAACGCGGCCGACCTCACCTGGGCCACGGTCGCACTGTCGAAGGCGACCCTGGGCGCCCTTGTCGAGGGGCTGGCCGCCGTGCCCGACGTCACCGCCCGGGCGGTCGTGTGGACCTCGCTGCTCGGCGGGGTGTCGCAGGGCGAGGTCGACCCTCGCGCCGCCCTCGACGTCGTGACCGCCGCCTGGCCGCACGAGGACGACGACACGATCCTCACCCAGGTCGCCCGGACCGTGGCCGAGCGGCTCATCCCGTGGTTCCTGCCCCCGCAGGAGCAGGAGGCGGCGATCGCCCGGCTGGCCGGTGCCGCGTTCACCCGGCTGGGAACCGCGCGGCCCGGGTCGGGTGCGGCCCTCGTCGCGGCTCGCGTCCACGCCCGCACGACGGACGAGGTCGACCGCCTCGAAGCCTGGCTGGCCGGGCGCGGCCTGCCCGAGGGGACCGAGGGCGACGCCGACTTCCGCTGGCTCGTGGCACGCAACCTCGCGGAGCGCGGGCTCCTCGATGTCGCGGCCCTCGAGGAGCAGCGCGCGGCCGACGCCACGCTCAACGGGCACCTGGCGGCGCTGGGAGCCCGGGCGGCGATGCCGGGGGCCGACGCCAAACGCTGGGCGTGGGAGCAGCTGACCGAGAACCGCTCGCTGTCGAACTACGAGGCACTCGCTCTGGCCGGTGGGTTCTGGACCACCGCGGACCTCGACGTCGTCCGCCCGTATGCCGCGCGCTACGGCGACGCCGTGGTGGCGATGTCGGCGTGGCTCGGTGACGACGCGCTCGGCCGGGTCGCCCTGTCGGCCTACCCCTCCCGGCTCGTCGAGCCGGCGACGGCGCAGCTCTCGCGGCACCTGCTGGGGCGCGCCGACCTCACGGCGGGCCTGCGGCGCAGCGTCGTCGACGCCGACCACATGCTGCACGAGGCGCTGCACAGCCGTGAGCGCTTCGACTGACGCAGGGCGGCTGCTGGGCGCCCTGCACGACGGCGCCCTGCCCGACGGGGCAGGGACCGGCGCCCGGGCGGTCTTCACCGACGGCGCGCTGGAGCACGCCGACCTCGCGGCGGCCGCCGCTGCGCTCGCGGCGCGGCTGCTCGACGGGGCGCTCGGCCCTGGGCCGGTCGCCGTGTGGGCCCGGCCGTCCCTGTCGACCGCGGTCGCCGTCGTCGGTGGTCTGCTCGCCGGGGTACCCGTCGTGCCGGTTCCCGAGGACTCCGGGGCCGACGAGGTGGCCCATCTGCTCCGGGACAGCGGGGTGGTCGCCTGGGCCGGCATGCCTTCTCCCGCCGACCGCTCCGGCCGGCGCACGGTGCCCGTCGACCTCACCGCCCGGTCCGACCTCGTCCTCCCCGAGCCGCCTGCGGAGTCCACCGCCTTCGTGCTCTACACGTCGGGGACCACCGGCCCGCCCAAGGGCGTCGTCCTCTCGCGCCGGGCCGTGACGGCCGGTCTCGACGCCGTCGTCGACGCGTGGGACTGGACCGGCGGGGACACCCTCGCCCACGGGCTGCCGCTCTTCCACGTCCACGGGCTCGTGCTCGGCGTGCTCGGACCGCTGCGGGTCGGCTCCTCGCTCGTGCACACCGGCCGGCCCACCCCCACGGCGTATGCCGCGTCGGCGGCGACGATGCTCTTCGGTGTGCCGACGGTCTGGCACCGGGTGGCCCAGAATGCCGATGCGGCCCGGGCGCTACGTCGCGCGCGGCTGCTCGTGTCGGGGTCGGCACCCCTGCCGGTCCCGGTGTTCGACGCGCTCCGGGACCTGACCGGCCACGACGTCGTCGAGCGCTACGGCATGACCGAGACGCTCATCACCGTTGCGGCCAGGGCCGATCGGCCGCGTCGGGCCGGCACCGTCGGCTGGCCGGTCAGCGGGGTCCGCACCCGACTGCGCGACGAGCACGCAGAGCCGGTGGCCGAGGACGGAACCTCCGTCGGCCGCCTGCAGGTGCAGGGGGACACCCTCTTCGACGGGTACCTCGGCCGGCCCGAGGCGACGGCCGCCTCGTGGACCGCCGACGGCTGGTTCGTCACCGGCGATGTGGCCACCGTCGACGGCGACGGTCGGCACCGCATCCTCGGGCGGGAGTCCGTCGACCTCATCAAGACGGGGGGCTTCCGGGTGGGCGCGGGCGAGGTGGAGGCGGCGCTCCTGGCCCGGGACGACATCGCCGAGGCCGCGGTCATCGGGGTCCCGGACGACGACCTGGGCCAGCGCATCGTCGCCGTCGTCGTGCCGCGCGAGGGGGCGACGGTCGTCCCGGCGGACGTCATCGCCGAGGTTGCCGCCCGGCTCTCGGCCCACAAGCGACCGCGCGAGGTGCGGGTCGTCGAGGCGTTGCCGCGCAACGCCCTCGGGAAGGTCGTCAAGACCGACCTGGGCTGACCGGCAGCTGCGTGCCACCCCGTTCCTGTTGCGCCCCGGGTCCGACGAGAGTCGAATGAGCCCCGAGGACCAGGTGGTCCCCACTGGGAGGGGTGCCCGGCGGACACCTCGTGCAGGGGAAGGGGAGGGGACATGCGGTCTCGCCATGCCCTCGTTGCAGCGACCACGGCCGTCGTCACGGCCGTTCTGGGCCAGGGAGGTGCGGCGGCGTCGGTCGCCTCTTCACCACCGCGTGCCGCGGCCGCCACGGCCCCCGTCCAGCAGGTCGGCACCGACCACGCGGTCACGCTCGTCACCGGCCAACGGGTGACCGCGCGGACCGTGGGTGGCACCACCCGGTATGCCGTGCAGCGGACGGGTACCGCGTCGGGCTCGGAGATCGTCTCGTTCACCCTGCGCGGCAGGACGTTCCTCGTGCCGGCGACGGCCACGGCATACCTCGGACGGGTCCTCGACCCCTCGCTCTTCGACGTCACGACCCTGTCGGGAGCCACGGACCCCGCCCGCATGCAGATCCGGATCGCCCACACCGGGGCGACGCCGACCCTGCCGGGCGTGACGGTGACCGGTGACCGGGCCGGCGTGGCCACCGGCTACCTCACAGCGACGTCAGCAGCCGCGTTCGGGACGGCCCTTACCGCTCAGTGGTGGTCGGACCACGGGCGCGGGTCGAGCTCACTGTTCGCCGGGATCAGCTCGATCGCGGCGGCCGACGCGGCACCGCCGATCGTCACCCCGACCTTCCCGATGAAGACGCTCATCGTCCATGCGGTCGATGTCACCGGCGCCCCGGAGGACACCGGTGGCCTGCTCATGAACGTCGACGACGGCGCGAAGTACGTCGGGTTCCTCTCGATCGTGGGCGGCGAGGCGCGGGTCAGCGTCCCCGTCGGCGACTATGCCGGCGCCGTCTTCGACAGCTCGGTCGCACCGGACGGCTCGATCGTCAGCCGGCTCGTCATCGTCGACGGCTTCTCGGTGACGACGAACGGTCAGGTGCTGACCTTCGACGCCGCGACCGCCACGTCACAGCTGGCCGTCACCCTGCCCCGCCCGAGCGCTCTGACGGTCCTCGACGCCACGTGGGCGCGGACCGACGCCGCGGGGTCCTCGCTCATCGCCGTCGGGACCGAGGCGATCGCACCGGACCGGGTGTTCGTCACACCGACCTCGGCCGTCTCGGTCGGATCGCAGCACTACCTCGCCGCGATGACGGCCCGGCAGCGCGGCCTCGACGACCCCAAGCCGTCCGCCTACACCTACGACCTGGCCTACCCAGCGGACCACGTCCCTGCCTCGCAGGTCCTGGCGCCGAAGGCGAAGGACCTCGCCACCGTGACCGCGAGCTACGACACCGACCAGGCGGGGCGTCAGGGCAACGAGGCCCGCTGGCTCTCCGACATCGCCGGAGCCTGGGTCAGTCTCTGGCCGCTCGCCCTGCCGCAGACGCGGACCGAGTACGTCGGGGGCCCGAGCGACGCTCAGTGGTACGAGGAGATGCTGGGCAACAGCGCCGCCGACGACCCCGGCTTCATCGACGGCGGCCCCTACGTCCTCGCAGCGGGGACGTCGGTCGCGCACACGTGGGCGCGCGGTCCCCTCGGCGCCGGCATCGCGGTCATCCCGCCTGCGGCCGAGTCCGGGCTCTGCTACGCCTGTCGGACGGCGACCGAGATGCAGCTCGGCATGGCTCCCCTCCTCGACAGCCAGGCGGACCACGTGGGGTCGATCTACGGGTCACCCGACGGGACACCGGTCGCCCATGTGCGGATCGACCGGGACGGCCAGGTCCTCGCTGACTCGGACGACGCGCTGGGGGCCTACCTCACGGTCCCGAAGGCCAACGGCCGCTACACGATGGCGCTCGACGTGAACCGCTACTGGACCGCCTCGACGCTGTCGACGCGCTCGCACACCGAGGTGTCGTTCCTCTCGCACGCCAACGCCGGCCCGGCCGCTCCGGCCTCCTGGTACTGCGACGGCTGCCGGGTCCTGCCGGTCCTCCAGGCCAAGGTCTCCTACCCGGTCAGCCAGACCGGTGACGTGACCACCGGGACGAGCACCTTCTCGGTCACCGCGGAGCGGATCCAGGGTGCCCTGAGGTCCACCGTCGTCTCGGCGAGCCTGTGGCTGCGGCCGAGCGGCTGGGGCTGGGTGGAGTTCCCGATGACCAAGGGTGCCGGTGGCCGCTGGGTCGCGAGCATCGACCTGCCCGACTACCTCACCGGCGACACCGTCGACGTGCGCGTCCAGGCGGCGGATGCCGGTGGCAGCACCGTCGACCAGACGGTCGAGCGGGCCTTCCGGCTCGTCGCGGGCGGGGGGGCCGCGGCCAGGTCCGGCTCGGCTCCCCTCGCGTCACCGACCTCGACCGCATGGGCATCGGTCCGACCCGCCGCGTCGGCCGCCACGACGGCCGGGGCGACGGCGTCCGCCGGGACGACGGCGTCCGCCGCGATGACGGCGTCCGCCGCCACGACCTCGGCGACGCACCGGGCCTGCGCGACCGCCGAGGCCGGCTCGGTCCGCTGCCTGTCGCTGTGGCGCTCCGGTGCGGGCGCCGGGCCACGGGCCCGGGTCTCGGGAGCCGCGGGCGACGCCGTGGGCGACCCGGCCCAGGGCTACGGCCCGTCGGACATCGCCGCGGCATACGGTCTCACCGGGGCACAGCCGGGCACGACGGTGGCCATCGTCGACGCCTATGACGACCCGAACGTCGAGTCCGACCTCGCGGCCTACCGGGCCGCCTGGGGGCTGCCGGCCTGCACGACCGCCAACGGGTGCTTCCACAAGATCAACCAGCGTGGCGGGACGACCCCACCCGCGGGCGACCCCGGCTGGGGTGTCGAGATCTCGCTCGACGTCCAGGCCGTCTCGGCGGCCTGCCCGAGCTGCAAGATCCTGCTCGTCGAGGCGGACAGCGCCACCCTCGACGACATCGGGGTGGCCGTCAACCGCGCCGTGAAGCGCGGCGCCAAGGTCGTGTCGAACTCCTATGGGGCCGACGAGTTCACCGGGATGGACGCCTACGCCACGGCGTACTACACCCACCCCGGCGTCGCCCAGGTGTTCTCCTCGGGGGACTACGGCTTCATGGCCGCGTCGTTCCCGGCCGTCCTGCCCAACGCCATAGCCGTCGGCGGTACCTCGCTGACCCACGACGCCTCGGGCTGGTCCGAGGCCGCCTGGTGGGGTGCCGGGAGCGGCTGCTCGGCGTGGGTCGACAAGCCGACCTGGCAGCGCGACAAGCACTGTGACATGCGCACCGTCGCCGACCTCTCGGCCGTTGCCGACCCGGACACCGGCCTCGCGGTCTACGACACCTACGGTCTCGGAGCCGACAACGGGTGGATCGTCGTCGGCGGCACGAGCCTGTCGGCCCCGCTCATCTCCGGGATGATCGCCCGCGCGGGGAACCCGCAGAAGCTCGCGTCGGCGAAGTACATCTACACCCACCGGTCCGGGTTGGCCGATGTCGTCGGTGGCAGCAACGGCTACTGCGGCAACGACTACCTGTGCACCGCCAAGAAGGGCTACGACGGCCCCACGGGTCTCGGCTCACCGCGCGGGCTGTCCGCGCTGTAGCCGGTCAGCAGCGGCATACCCCGGGGCGCGGTCCCACGGACGCTCCGGGGTATGCCGCGTCGCCCGGCGGTGGGTCCACCTCGGGCGTTGGCGCCGGACACCGCTGGGCCGGGGAGTGCGTCAGCGGTAGTTCGTGTAGGTGAGGGCGACGTCGAGGTCGGACTCCTTGAGCAGCCGCTGGACGGCCTGGAGGTCGTCGCGCGACTTGCTCGTCACCCGCAGCTCATCGCCCTGGATCTGCGACTTGACCGTCTTGGGGCCCTCATCGCGGATGATCTTGGCGATCTTCTTGGCGTTCTCGGTGCTGATGCCCTGCTTCAGCGCGGCGTCGAGGCGGTACTCCTTGCCGGACAGGCGCGGGGCGTCCGGGACGTCGAGGTGCTTGAGCGAGACCCCGCGCTTGACCAGCCACGTCTTGACGACGTCGAGGACGGCCAGGCACCGCTCCTCGCTGTTGGCGCGCATCGCGATCGACTCACCGGACAGCTCGGCGCTCGCCCCGACGTTCTTGAAGTCGTAGCGGTTGGCGATCTCCTTCGCCGCGTTGTTGACGGCGTTGGCGACCTCCTGCTTGTCGTACTTGCTGACGATGTCGAAGCTGCTGTCGGCCATGGTGTCCTCTCTCGTGCTGGTGCTCCGCGGGCCCCTCGCCGTGGGTGCCGCGGTCCCGGCGCGCAGCACGCGGGGACTCGGTTTCGGCATCCGGGGGGTGGCTTGCTATCCTTCCATGCGCACCACGGCAGGTTGCCCGAGCGGCCAATGGGAGCGGACTGTAAATCCGTCGCGAAAGCTACCAAGGTTCGAATCCTTGACCTGCCACCACGTGCACGAAGGGCCCCTGACCAGTGAGTATGCCGGTCCGGGGCCCTTCGCCCGTGTCCGGCGGTAACCGGGGTGACCGGCGTCCTCCGGCGGCTTCGTGCCGAGACGGTGGCGACGTTCGGAGTGTCCGGTGCCGCTCGTGGGACGGGAGGACTGAGGTCGGGTCGCCGTGGCGGCCGAGTGCCTTGGGCGGACGGGGGCGTGGGGGGCGTCGCTCAGATGGCGGCTTCTCAGAGGTGCTGCACTTCGCCCACAAAGGGCTACTTCCCGTTGGCGTGCGAACGCTGATATCGTAGTAGTGATATCGAGCGAGAGGGGGGTGAGGTGGAGCAGATCCTGATCCGCAACCTGCCCACGGGAACCAAGGCTGCCCTGCGGGCCCGAGCCCAGGCACACCACCGATCGGCGGAGGCCGAGGCTCGCGAGATCCTCGCCGACGCGGTCGGCCGTGAACCCGCGACGATGGTCGATCTTCTGGCCGCCGAAGACGGCGCGGACATCGACTTCGAGCCCGACCGCCTCGGCCTGACCTCCCGGACCGCGCCACTGTGAGGTACCTGCTGGACACCAACGTGGTCTCCGCGTTACGCGTGCGAGGACGTCACCCACAGGTCCAGGCCTGGGCGGCGGGCATCTCGGTGGCCGACCAGTACATCTCGGCCCTGACCGTCGCGGAGATCGAACGCGGTGTGGTCGCCAAGGAGCGCACCGACCCTGCCCAAGGCGCAGTCCTGCGCCGATGGCTCGAAGAGCGCGTCCTGCCCGCGTTCACCGACCGCGTCCTGCCCTTCGACCTCCCGGCCGCCCGGGTCCTGGCGAGCTTCCCCGTCCCCGACCAGGCACCCCTGGATGACGCCCTCATCGCCGCCATCGCTCAATCCGCCGAGATGACCGTCGCCACCCGCAACACCAAGCACTTCGAGCCCTTAGGCGTGAAGTACGTCAACCCCTGGAGTCACACGACCCCGTAGGGGCACACCGCCGCGAGCCGACCGCCCGGATCCGCGGCATGCGCGGGCGTTCGTCCCGACCTCAGAGCGCTGGCAACTCCTCCGACTCGCGTGCTGCCTGGACCGATTTGATCCAGTCATCCCACGTGGCAGGGTCGTCGGTCTGTCGAGGGTTACCCCCGGGCGTCCACGGTGTCATTGCGACCAGCATCAGGAGGAACGGGTCGATCGGCTCACGCTTGTAGTACTGGTGGATGAAGTGGAACGTCGCTCGGTACGCCTCATCCAAAGTCAGGAGGGGCTCGCTGTCATGTTCTGTCACGGGGCCAGTGTGCACGGACGGCGGCAGGAGCGGACGGTGGTAGGTCGCGACTGAAGGCCGTGCCGATTGGCATCCGCGCGGCTTCGGGTCCCTCGCTGCTACCGGGTGTTCTGACCGGTCGTCCCGCCGATCTGTGCCACCACGAGTTCTGGAAGGCCACGTCGGGGGAAGCCCGCGGCGGTGGTCGGGGCAAGTTCGGCGACGTTGCCGTCGTGCAGGTCTAGGACCACACCCAACCGGCTCGCGAGCGGGGTGACCTGCGCCCTGCCGGTGGAAACGGACGCAATCGCCGCCCAGGGCCACTGAGCAACGCGGACCGGCCCGTGCCGCGACGGACGCCACACGGCCAGACCCTCCCCGTCGACGGCCAACACCGCGGTGCTGCCCGTGCTGTCGTACCAGTTGGACCCCTCCCGGGCGTACGTCTGCTGGGGGCGATCGCCGATCCGGAGCGCATCGCTGGTCTGCATTGACATCGCCGTCGGAACCACAAACACCGTGCCTGGGCGACGGCGGACCTCGGCAGCAAGGCGCCGAGACCTGCCGACAGCCCACCAGAAGAGGAGCATGGCTAACACCGCGGTGATCCCCACGGCGAGCGCGACGATCACCCAGGGCTCCTCCACCAGGTGACCTCCATTCCTGGTGCTGAAGACGGCCCGTCCAAAGTACCGGCGCCCTCACCTTCGCTTGCAGCGTCGGCCGCAGCTCCGTTGGCGATCCGATCACTTTCCTATCCGCGGCATGAGCGGTCGCCCCTCAGTGACGCGAGCGCCTACTGGCTCCGGCTTCGACCCTGCAAGATCCGAGTCGACTCGATGCCCAAGACCGGGTGGTCAGCCAGTTGCTCGATGACGGCCCGACCCTGTCCGGCTTGAAGTCGGTTCCCGATGCGGTTGATGGGACGCAAGAAGTAGATGCGGCTCCGGCCCAGGTCTTCATTCTCGATGAAGGTGAGAAGGTCGTCGTAGTGCTTCCTGACAGCACATTGGCTCATCGCGGCGGCCAGTCGGTCACGCACCGCATCGCTGTGCGTCGTCAGGTACAGGGCTTTGAACTCGCCCCACCACACAGCATCTGGCTTGAAGGGCAGTGCGTGGCCAATGTCCTCTAGCGTGCTTTCGGGGTAGTCGCGCTGTAGGTGCGCCAGCAGGATCGGGATGACTTGGGGGTAGGACTCAGGCTGCTTGTACAAGTCCCAAAGCGACTCGACGTGCACCCCATTGGACCCGAGGTCCGCGACGACTGGCTTGCAGGACTGCGCACGCGCCGCCGCCTGCGCAGCAAGCTTGGCGTCGGCGGCCTCGCGCCGGGCAACGAACTCTGGGTCGGCCTCCAGTTCCGCCATGAGATCTGTTGCTGAGACGCCACCCCGCCGCTTGCTCATGCTCAATGACGCTACCGCCCGCACATCGGCAGAGTCGGATGGTTTCGCACCTGCCCCACTTCGCCGCGAGTTGACTACCTGATCGCGGCAATTCCGGACGTTTCTCAGGACCGGCCCGGTCGCAAGGACAGTGCCGGGCCGGGGCTGTCCATGATCATGAGTCGGAGCTTGAATGCGGAGCCGGACGAAAGGGCTTCCCACTGCCCACTTCCCACTGGAGCCGGCAGTGGCGTTCAGCCGGCCGCCGCCATGATGGTGCGGGGAAACATCTGGGTGAATGTCTTCCTCGCTTGGCGGCTACCGCTCACCGACAGTCGTGCGCCCGCCGTGTCGAGGTCGGTCGTGCCGCGGCAGACCTCCACTAAGGCGGCAGCGGAGCCGGTGAAGATCAGATCGGGTTCTGCGCCTCGGTCAGGTCGCTCGAGCCGACCGCCTTCTACGCAAAGCCAGAGCTCCTCACCGTCGAGGTCGAAGCGGATCAGCAGGTCCCGCCCTGCTGCCGCTACGTTGTCCAGCTGCGGGGCAAGCGCCCCGTACACAGCGGTGCGCGGTCGCACCTGCCCCTCCACGGGGTCTGTAAGGAGGGGCAGGCCGAACTGGGCAAGTGCCCGCAGCACCGGCAAGATCCGCTCACCGGCGGCTGTGAGCGCGTAGACCGTGCGGGCAGCTGGCGCAGGCAGTTCCTGCTGCTCGACCAGACCGGCCTGCTCGAGGTCGCGCAGCCGGTTGGTCAGCAGGTTGGAAGCGATGCCCGGCAGAAAGGTGCGCAGGTCGGTGAAACGACGCCGCCCGAAGGAGAGCTCACGCAGGATGAGCAGGGTCCAGCGGTCTCCGACGACGTCGAGCGCGGCGGCGATCCCGCAGTACTGGTCGTAGCTCTTATTCGACACGCCGTCATCCTACTTTGGTTGCTTCTCACTATCTGTTAGTTGAATTTATCAACTCTCTCGGCTACGGTTCACCGTCATGGTCGGTCACCCAGCGCTTCCCCGCCCTCCGGTCAACCCCTGGGCGGTCCTGGCAGTCGCCAGCCTCGCCGCGTTCATGGTCTTCCTCGACGCCCAGGTGCTCTTCGTCGCGTTCGACGACATCCGCTCAAGCTTCCCGTCGGTGTCGTTCGCCACGATGTCGTGGACGCTGTCGGCGTACACGATCACTCTGGCCGCCGCCTTGGTGCCCGCGGGGCGGATGGCGGACCGCTTCGGGCGCCGCCGGGTGTTCCTGATCGGCCTGGTCGCCTTTACCCTGGCCTCGGTGCTGTGCGCGGCTGCCCCCTCCGCGGGACTGCTGGTGGGGTCCCGGGTCGTCCAGGCGCTCGGTGCCGCTTCTCTGGTACCCGCCTCGCTCGCACTCGTACTGTCGGTGTTCCCGCCCGCGCGAGTTCCGGTGGCCGTGGCCGTGTGGGGTGCGATCGCCGCACTCGCCGCCGCGGTGGGACCCACCGCAGGCGCCCTGCTGGTGCAGGCCTGGGACTGGCGGGCCGTCTTCCTGGCCAATCTCCCCGTGGGGGCGATCGCGCTGATCCTCGGCATCCGACTCCTTCCGGAGTCGCGGGAGGCCGACCGGGCGCGCTTTCCCGACCCACTCGGCATCGCGCTGCTCGCTAGTTCGCTGACCCTGCTGGCCCTGGGGATCGTGCAGAGCGGCCAGTGGGGATGGACCTCGCCGGCAACGGTGGCTTCACTGGCCGGTGGTCTCGCGGTGCTCGCCGCCTTCGTGGGGCGGACGCTGTCGGTGCCGCACCCGGCGCTGGACCTGCGGATCTTCGTCAGGCCGTCGGTGCGCTGGGCGAACATCGCCACAGCCGCCTTCACGGTCGGGTTCACCGCGATGTTCTTCGCCCTGATCCAGTTCACACTCGCGGTGTGGCACTACAGCGTGGTGCGGGCCGGCCTGGCGATGATGCCGGGACCGGTGGTGGTGATGGTGCTCGCGCCCCTGCTCGGTCGGGTCGCCGCCCGCCGCGGGCAGCGCGCGCTGCTGGTGCCAGGTGGCCTGATGTACGCCGCGAGCGGAGCGCTCCTGCTCACCCGGCTCGGCGACAACCCGGCCTACGCCACCCAACTGCTGCCCACTTCCCTGCTCGCGGGGCTCGGCGTCGCCATGGTGATCCCCCAGCTGACCAGCGCCGCCGTGCAGGGCCTGCCGCCCGACGAGTTCGGTGCCGGCGCCGCTGTCAACCAAGCGATCCGGCAGCTGGGCGCCACCTTCGGTGTGGCCGTCACCGTGGCCCTGCTGGGCAACGTCACCTCGACCATCGCCGCCAGCGACTTCCGGGGTGTGTGGGCGATGCTCGTGGTCTGTGGCGTGCTGACCTCGGCCGCCGCCTTCGCGCTCCCGCGGCGGCATCCGGGGGCCCGGGCCGTCACCGCCCCGGTCGCGGCAGGAGCCCCAAGGTGAACGCCCCGAGCGACCTCGCGACCCTCACCGGCCTGGAGCTCATGCAGCGCGTGGCCTCGGGGCAGCTGCCACCCCCGGGGATCGCCGAGCTGCTCGGGATGGATCTGGAGGAAGTCGGCGACGGGTTCGCACGCTTCGCCCTAAACCCCGACGCGCGGATGCTCAACCCGCTCGGATCGGTGCACGGCGGGATCGCCGCGACCCTGCTCGACTCCTGCATGGGCTGTGCCGTGCACACCACCCTGCCTCCTGGCACGGGCTACACCACCGCCCAGCTCAACGTGCACTACCTCCGCCCAATGCGACCCGGCATGGGCAGGGTTGGGGCCGTCGGCACCGTGCTGCACCGGGGGCGGACGCAGAGCACCGCCGAAGGCAGGTTGCTCGACGCGAGTGGTCGGATACTCGCGCACGCCACCACAACCTGCCTGATCCTGACCCCCTGACCAGGCGACACCTGCCTGGCTCGGGACAAGCGCTCAAGGCCGCATGTCCCCCTAGGCCAAGCAGGCACTCATCAGCGCCATGCGCGGCAATTCAGGGCGATGAGGGCTTGGCCTTGATGACCTCGATCGGGCAGGTGGGGCCGGAGGCTCGGGCGAGGCGTTGGTCGTCGGTGAGCAGGGTGACCTGGAGCGCTTCGGCCAGGGCGACGTAGGCGGCGTCGTAGACAGTCAGGTTGTCCCGCAGCTCCCAGCAGCGCTCCACCAGGGCGGTGTGGTCAACCCGCTGGACCGGGATCGCCGTGAGGTCGACGAGGGCCAGCCGGGCACGTCGCGGGTCGAGGTGTCCGCCGCGGGCGAGGCCGCGCCAGACCGAGACCACCTCGAGGTCGACCAGCGAGGGCGCGGCCAGAGCCTCTCCGCGGAGCCGTTCCCGGACCTGATCCCCGTCCGGGCCGTCGTCGCTCAGGGCGACGGCCAGGACGGAGGCGTCAATGACGAGCACGATCGAACCGCAGGGCGCTGACTGCGTCGCGTAGCGGGAGGGACCCGCCGGCCCGACCGCCGGCCCGGTCGAGGACCTCATCGATCGTCGGGCGGGCAGCCTCCGCGATCAGCTTGGAGCGCAGGTACTCCTGCAGCGACTGGTGCGCCGCCGAGGCGCGCTGCCGCAGGACGGCGTGGGTGTCCTCGGGGACGTCCTTGATCTGGATGTTCGGCATGGAGCCATTATGGCGCCAGTACTGTTAGAGCGGAAGCGCTCGACGTCCGGCATGACAGGCGTGCGTCGCACGCGCGTCATTCCGCCGCGTACCGGGCTGGGTCAGGAGGCGGGCAGGTCGCGGGCCAGGTCGCGGTGGATCTCGGTGATGACATCGGGGGTGAGCGGTCCCTCGCCCTGCAGTTGTGGGTACAGCTTCTTGGGCCAGAGCGCCTGGACGCCTCGGGTGGTGAAGTCCCCGCCGATCAGGGGCCAGTCGGCGTCGACGAAGCACAACACTCCCCGAACGGGCAGGTCGGCATCGAGGAGTGCCCGGACGACCTCGACCTGCTTCAGCACCCCGTCGACGAGCCTGGTGCAGTCCCTGGAGCCGACGAGCACGCGTTCGGCCCGGGGCCGGAACAGGCCGCCCTCGACCTTCAGGTGTGGCCGGCCCTTGTACTTCTTGGCATCCACCACGTAGACGCCGCTGGCCGTGACGGCGATGTGGTCGATGTTCGCCCGGCTCCCCGGGATCCGTCGGTCATGTAGCAACCGGACGGTGTCGCCGGCCAGCCGATCCAGCCCCTGGCCGAGCCGCTCCTCTCCCACCGCGCCGACCGCCCACGCTGTAGTGGACTGCGGCTCGTCCGAGACGGCCAGGATCAAGCCCCCGAGTTTGGGGTGCGCCGTCCGGATGCCGTCCTCACGTCGTGCCTTGCGCCGCTCGAACTCCCGACGTGCAGACGCCCCGGCCGTCCCGGACAACACGGCCTCCGGGACATCGGTCCCAGGACCCTCGACGCCGACAGCCGACACCTCGGCGCTCGGGTGGGCCAGGCATCGGACCGTCTTGGCCGCCCGTTCGTAGATCGCGTCGGCCCTGGCGGGCAGCTCGACCCCGCAGACCCGGCACGTGCCGGCATACCGCAACCGCATCCGCTTCTCGTCAGGGTCGTCAGCCACTCCGCCACCGTAAGGTCGACCGCGACCACCACGCGGAAGAACACGTCAATTCAGCCGCGTGGTGAGGGAGGGGCGAACTACGTGTCCCGCCTCACGATGCCGTTCCGCGGCTTGCCGCGTGCCCATGAGTAGGGTGCTCGCGTGATCGACTTCCAGAACGCGAGCTACATCAAGTTGGGGCAGATCGACTACGCGCAGGTCGCGAGTCAGATCGACCCCCTTCTCATCGAGGGCGAACAGGGGTACGTGGCCTTCAAGGGGATGCGTGACTACATCGTCTTCACCAGTAAGCGCATCATCGCCGTGAATGTGCAGGGTATTAGCGGCAAGAAGAAGGACTTCACCTCGCTCCCGCTCGCGAAGGTGCAGGCATTCTCTGTGGAGACCGCCGGCACCTTCGACCTGGACGCCGAGCTCGAGTTGTGGTTCTCGGGATTGGGTCGAGTGAAGTTCGAGTTCAAAGGCAAGACCGACGTCGCCTACCTCAACAAGCTCGTCGCGCACCACGTCCTCGGATAGCAGCGAAGGCCACCACCGCCACACACCGCCGCGTTCTGGCACCGCTCGCTGTGGCCACGCCCATCCGCTCCAACGAAACCCACCTCACCTCGCCGGAGGGTACGGGTACTCGACCTGGAAGTACTCCGCGATGATCTCGGTCGTCTCGCACCCCCAGCCGTCTCGATCGGCTATCGGGATGCCCTCATCGCCACACCCGTCGCAAGGGCCGCTTCCTGATCCGCAGTCCCGATGAACCGCCAAGATCCGACGCGCCAGAGGATCGCGAATCCCATTCAACCGCCGCATTGCCTCTACCCATCGGGTCACGGGAACAGGGCGGTTCTCGGCCACCTCCCACGCGACGTCCATGTGGTACTTCGCGCTGGCTTCCTCGTCGTACTCGAACCGGGACATACAGCAAAGACTAGGGAAACCGCTCCCTGTCCGATGCTCTTTCAGAGTGCTGGGACGACCGGCAACCAGAGCTCCACGACCTGCCCCCCCCACCGCCGGGTGTCGTTACACAACGTGGAACTCGACCCTATGGACAAGGGTGTCGTCGCCGATCGGTCCAGCGTGGGCCGCCCTGTCGCGAAGAGACTCGCGATCGACCTCGCCTGATGCGGCAACGTCGTCGTCGGCCACGGCCGAGAAGGGCAGCAATTCGATGGAGTCGATCTCGATGACGACGCCTGCAGTCCGGTAGCGGCCACCCTCCTTGACCTGCGGCCTGCTCCAGAGCCTGATGGAGACCGTGACCTCGCCGCCGGCAACCCCCTCGCGAAGGTCTCGGCTGAACATCACCTCAACACGCTAGGTCGATCTTCGGGCGCGCGTCTATGGAGCCCCTTTCGCCGCCTGTCGACGTCTGATGACAGGGCCGCGCGCCTCCGCCCTACGTCCATGTAGATGCGCTGATCCAGCCCGAGGTCAGTTCGGGACGAAACGCACTGTGCGTTTCGACAGATCTGGCTGCGCTCGGTATCCGGCGGCGACCCACGCCCTGGATTGCACGTGTGTGGCGTCGGTAGCCCACCACGCCTCGTACCTGTAAGCCGAGTCCGGCAGCCCACCGTCGACGAGATCGGCGAGGCTGGAGAACGAGACCTCGAGCGGACCGTGCTTGTCACGGAGGAAGTCCTGGATGGGCTTGTACTTGGACATGGGCACCTCGACGTCGAAGCGGGCTCTCGATCGAAGTCTGAGCGCAAACACGGGGGTACTGTCTAGCGCCCCTGCCAGCCGAACCTCCCGATGTGCGTGTCAGCGTCGGGTGAAAACTGACCCCTGATCGTCGGGTGAAAATGAACCCCCTGGGTGACCCTGTGGAGGGTGATCAGCGTGGAGGATTGGGCGGAGATCCGCCGGTTGCATCGGGCCGAG